>Ga0335079_10006095_pt1 | contig 13789 bp, 11 predicted proteins | sample Lox_Sample_33_FD_206719 | JGI IMG/M metagenome (GOLD analysis project Ga0335079, IMG submission 206719) | Soil microbial communities from Loxahatchee National Wildlife Refuge, Florida, United States - Lox_Sample_3.3 | ecosystem: Environmental > Terrestrial > Soil > Wetlands | place: USA... | reverse complement strand
CGGCGGGCATTTTTCTCGTCTCGCGCGCCGCAGTAGGGACATACGAATTCCACCTTGTCCTGCTGCGGATCGCGGTCCAGCGCTGCCCAGCCCGTGCGGCGCACCCCAATGACTTCTATTTGCCCGCTCATGGCTACAGCCTCCTTCAGCTCCACGTCCACACCGCATGGGATGCACCAGCCCTGCTTTTCGGTTCATCCAAATAACCCCTGCCGAATCAAGGGCATCTCAAGCTTACCCAGCGCGTCGCAAGGCCCTTAGCATCATCGTTCTGAGGATGACCGCCGGGTGCCGCATCCCTGCGCTCTTCAGGGTGCGGATTTCCCCAGTGTCGGGCCCAACCCGCTTCAAACGCCGGCCCGCTCAACGTTCCGCGCAGTTCCGAACCTGCCCGATCGCCACATGATAGTCTTTTACTAAACTACTTACTAGTCACTACCCACTACTGGCTCTCTTCCCCGGGAACTTACCCGCTGCTTCGGTGTCCAAAGCTGAGAGGACGCGCGCACCCTCACATCCCTGCGAGCGCGGCGCCGGTCTCCTGCGGTTTACGAGCAACCCACAGGAAGCCGGCGTCGCAGAAAATCGCACTCCGCTCGCGGAAAAATTCTGTGGAGGTGTGTGATGTCCGTCGAAGCCAGTCCCAGCCCGCAATCCGAGTTTGCGTCGCTACAAAGTTGTTTTGTCGAAGGCAGTCCTGAGCAGCGCGCTCGCGAACGCCGCAGTCGCCGCCGCGCGCTCATCATTTCCGTTTCCGCGCAGGCCGCCATTCTCACCGCCATCATTCTCGTCCCACTTTTCGGCAAGCCCGAGCGCATCGCCCTAGCCAATGTGCTTCCCATTCCGCCCTATTCTCCGAACCGCGCTCCAGCGCAGCAACAAACCAACACGCGGCCGACTCCACAACGGCCTCATATTTCGACGCGAGACATCTACAGCCAGCCAAGAAGTATTCCGCCGCGTGTCGATACGACACCCGACGGTCCGCAAGACTCGCCGCAGATTCCTATCGGCGTTGGCCCGACAACGCCCTGTGTCGGCTGTATTCCCATCGAGGATAATCGGCCGCAACCGCCACGTCCGCCCGATACTGCGACCCGGACGCCTGCCCGCATCCGTATGACGCACCTTGAACCCGCTATGCTGTTGCAGCGCGTCGAGCCGGTGTATCCGCACCTTGCCCAGCAGATACATCGCGGCGGCCGTGTCGAACTGCGAGCGGTAATCGCAACCGATGGGACAATTCAGTCCCTTCAATTGGTGAGCGGAGACGCTCTTTTCGTCCAATCGGCATTGGATGCCGTCCGCCAATGGCGCTACAGACCCACGATCCTTAACGGCCAACCCGTCGAGATCGACACCTTCATCACCGTTGTCTACAGCCTGCAGCAATAAAGGTGTAGCCGCGGCTTTACGCCGCGGCCAAAATCTCAGTCTTTGACTTCCGGCTTCCTACTATTCACTGTCCACCACTCACTATTCACAGCTCTCATAAAAATGGACAGGGTCTGCTTCCCCCCAGAAGCAGACCCCACTTTTTTCGGCCTTCCAGGTGCTTAGGGCCGCGCCTGCCTTTGCCTCTGCGCGGCCCTTTGCCTGCACCGGGCCACCGAACTCTGGTTTTCTCCGTGCTCTGTGTTAGGAAATTTTGTGCGCTTGCACCGCGCTCGCAACGACGACCACGGCGTTTCCGCCCACGTGTTTCCCTTGCTGCGAGCTGTTGGCTGTGAGCTGTCAGCTGTTTCTCAGAAATGCACCACGACGCCCGCCGACGCCCGCAAGCCATTTTGCGTCTGGTTGCTCGTCGTGCCTTCGTTGAAGCGCGTCAACAGATAGTCGACCTGCAGCGGCCGCACGGAAAAACGGTTGTTAATCTTGTAGTCCACGCCACCGCCCACCGCCATCGCGAACCCGTTCTGGTTTCCCGCAAGCGTGCCCGATACATCGGAGGTCCCGCGGCCGAAGCCAAACAGCGTTTGTCCAAATGGCGTCAGCCGGTGAAAACTCCGCAGCGTAACCCGCGGTCCGAACAGATACGTCGTCAACGTGCCAGTCGTTCCTGTCCCGCGCACGTCGCCGTTGTGATAGCCGCCAAAGTCCGCGACCGCGCCGAGCCAGCCGTTGACGTGGTAGTCCACCGAAACGCTTCCGCCATTCAAGCTGAAGGCGTTATCGCTCGTCGGTCCGGGATTCGCGCGCACGTACGAATAGCCCGCAAAAACGTCGATCTTCGGATTGTCCTGCGCGTACGTCGCCGCGCCGCCCAGCGAAAACACCGCCAGCACACACACCAATAGCTTCAGCTTCATAAAGCCTCCTCTAGATTTTCTTTTTGCGCGATGCGCCGTGCGCCACTACATTTGCGCAAGCCATCGCATTTTTTGCGGCGTGCCTTTAGGCAGGAAGGCAGCGCTCCGCGTGTTCTCTTTTTTCTTTGCTATAGAGATGCTTTCCGCCGCCCCCAAGTTGTAGCTATCTCGAAATATTTTGGGGCAAAAACGTAACGGTAGTGGCGGGTCTTTAGACCCGTTTTTTGCTAGAGCGTCTAGAGAGCGCGGTGGCTCGCTACCCCTTTTCTTCGAACCGAAGCGTCTAGGGGCATGGACGGATAATCGGGCAGAACAGCGCAGGCAAGGACTGGGGTGCCGCACCCTTGCGCTTTTCAAGGGTGCGGGTTTAGAGCCAAGGGCAAGCAAGCTCAGCTAGAGGCACACGCACTTTACCAAGCAGCTCACTACAGCGTTGGCTCGCCAGAATATTTCGCAATCACTTCCCGCGCCTCATCCCGCAATCGAATCAATTCGTGCCAAGACGCATCTCGCGCCTCACCCTTCTCGCTTGCGCCGTTTCGCGGATAGATCGCCGGGGAAATCGTGATCGTGATGTTGGCGTGCCGCGGCAAATATGTCTCGTCCCGCAGCACTTTCCGCGTCCCATCCAGCGACACGGGAACAATCGGCACATGCGCGTCCACCGCCGCGCGGAACGCTCCCAACTGAAACGGCCGCACCCCATCCTCCGGGAAAAATGTCCCTTCCGGAAAAACAAAGACCGACTCGCCGTTCCGCAGTAGCTCTTCCAACTGCTCCGATTGCTGCAGTCGGGCCTGCGCATCGCTGCGGTCAAACGACACGTGTCCCATCTGCAGCAGAAAACTTCCAATCAGCGGCATTTGTGTCACTTCCCGCTTCGCCACAAACCGGTAATTCACGCCCAAGCCCAGCATCAGCGGCAACACATCGAAATAACTGGCATGATTCGAAGCAAACACTTTCGCCCCGGGAAAGTTCATATTCTCTTTCCCGACGACCGTCACGCGAATTCCAATCAACGCAAACAAAATCCGCAGCGCTTTCGACGTAACCTTCCCCGCCCTGCGGTGATCCCGAATAGACATCACGATCGTCCACGTCGGCACGATCCAAAGCGCAAACACGACGCAAAAGTACAGCCCGTAGAGAATCTCGCCGACGCGCCGCATGACGGACCACACATCGCGTCCAAGCGTGCGCGCCGTGCTGGCTACCGCGAGCCGCGCAATCTGCACCCACGCCGGCGCCCGGCCCGCACTCAACTTGCCAGAGACGAAGAGCCGCTTGGTCTCTTCCCGCCGCAATTTCCCGCTCGAGGTCTTCGGAATGCTTCCCGGCGCAATCAGCTCCACGCGATCCGGCGGCAAACTGAGTCCGCGGGCCACTTGTTCCGTCACCGCTGCCGCAATCCGCGCTCGCTGCGCCGTATCCCGTTCCCGCGACTCCGCCACTACCACCAACTTTTCCGTCCCGCTCGCTTCATCCTTTATTCCGAACGCTACCACGCAACCCTTGCGCACGCCCTCCGCACGCCCTGCCAGTTCTTCCACTTCATGCGGATACAAATTCCGTCCGCCCTTAATAATGATGTCCTTCACCCGCCCGGTAACATAAATCTCCCCTTCCGCCACATAAGCGCGGTCTCCCGAATTCACCCACGCATACTCGCCCTCACTCGCCGGCCCGCGCGGCAATAGCTTCGCCGAAGCCTCTACATTCTCGTAATACCCCCTCGTCGCCGACGGCCCGCAAAACCACAAAAATCCTTCCGTCCGCTCCGGCACTTCCTCGCCTCTCGCATCCACGATCTTGACTTCATGGCGCGGCACCGGCTTGCCCGAGGACACAAACGCAATCGCCGTCGCATCCTCTTTTTTCGCCGGAACCGCTCGCCCGTGCGTCGTGAACGCCTCGCGTTCCACCCGATCTATCAGCGGTCCGCGGCCCACCGGCGGAATGGTCACTGCCAGCGAAGCCTCTGCCAATCCATAGACCGGCAGCTGGGCCTCTTTTCGAAAGCCGTAGCGTTCGAATCGCGCCGCAAATCGCTCGAGCGTATCCGGATTCACCGGCTCTGCGCCATTCAACGCCGCGCGCCACAAACTCAGATCCAGTCCCTCAATATCTTTGTCCGCGATTTTTCGTACACACAGTTCGTACGCAAAATTCGGCGCCGCTGCCACCGTTCCGCGATATTTCTGCACCGCCTTCAGCCACCGCTCCGGCCGCGTTAGAAACGCTAACGGCGACATCACTGCCAGCGGCAGTCCAAAATACAGCGGCGCCAGCCACGCTCCAATCAGTCCCATGTCGTGATACAGCGGCAGCCAGCTCACGCATGCATCATCGTTTCGAATTTGTACCGCTTCGCCAATGGCCCGAATATTTGCCAGCAGATTTGCGTGCGTCAGCACCACGCCTTTAGGATCGCCCGTCGAGCCCGAGGTGTATTGCAGCAGCGCAGTGTCGGTAGCCTTGCGCACGCGGCTTCCGGTCAAGTGCAATGGCAGGGCGCCGGGGGGTGGCGGCGGGGCATGATCCGCCGCATCCAGCAACTTCTCCGCATCTGCCACTTCCGCGAGCGTGGGCACTTTCGGCTTCAATAGTCGCGCCACCGCTTCTGCCTGACGGAACGTCAGCAACAAACACACGCCCGCATTTTTCAGAATCGCTGATTGTCGCTCTGCGTATTCTTCGATCCGGTCCGCGCGAAACGGTGGATAGATCGGCACCGGCACCGCGCCCGCCAACAAAATTCCTGCGTACGAGACAAAGAACGCCCGCGAGGTCGGCAGCATCAGCGCCACTCGCCCGCCCGCCGGCACGCCACGCTTCGCCAACTCCGCCGCACACCGCTGCCCCGCAGCGTACAATTCGCCAAACGTCAGCGTAATGTTCCGCTCTCTTCCCTCTTTTTCCTCCGCGATGGCCAGGTGCGTCCGCTCGGCATCGTGCGTTCCGCGATAACGCAGCACCTCTTCGAGCGTCTGTGCGGACGCCACTCCCGCGCCAGGCTCTTCCTCGGAAAATCTTCTCGCTGCCGTAAACTCCGCGATCGCGGCGTTCGAATCCTCACTGACCGCTTCCACGCCCGACACCGCACAAATCGCCCGCGCCAAATCGCCAGGCGTATTGGCCTCGGCAATCACACTGTCCGGCAACGCCACGCCAAACTGCCCTTCCAGCCGTGCCGCCAGCTCCACGCGCTCCAAACTCCCCAATCCCAAGTCGCGGTCCAGTTGCGCTTCGGCGCGGAGCATCGGCAGCGCACCGCGGCTGCCCAATTCTTCGAGCAAGCCACGGACCGCGTCCAGCACCCGCTGTTGCACTTCCGCTGCATCGAGTTGTATCGCTGGAGTCGCCACAGGTCACACGAGAAAAGTCATGTTGGAAGTCCCGCGGGAAAAGTCACGAAATCACGCGACAATAGCCAAATTCGGAAACGATGCGGCGTCGCGCGGGAAATAGCGCACCGTCGTGACGCTCGTTGCCACAATGCCAACTAAGCAGACTAAACACTACGCACCAGGTCTCGCAGACCATCACTCGCAAGACAAAAGGCCCGCACTCGCCCGCAGCCTACCACGCACACCCGCCCTTTACCATCCACGATTGCCGCAATTCGAATCCCCGCTGCGACCGTGAACCCGATCCCTGCGGACGAGTTTCTGCAACCCACGACACCAAATCTCGCGTTTAGGCGCTCTTGCCTTTTTGCGCTGGCGCGTAATTGCGCGGCAGCAACGTCGTCGAAAGGTCCACTCCAGAAAGATCCGCTCCCGTCAAATCCGTCTCGCGCAAAATGGCCACACCCATATCCGCGCCCGCAAATCGGGCCCCCGTAACACTTGCTCCCCTTAGGTTTACGTTTCGTAAATATGCACGTTCGAATATCACGTTCGAAAGATCGCAGCGAAAAAATTCCACGCCGCTGGCCTGCGCCTCCGTGAGGTTCGCTCCCGGCAGAATCGCTTCCGTCATATCCGTGTTGCGCAAATCCGCCCGCGTCAAATTCGCTCCCGTCAAATCCGCGCCGGGCAATTTCGCTTTCTTCAAATCCGAACCTTGCAAATTCGCTCCGCGCAAAATCGCACCGGAAAAATTCACGCCCTGCAAATCGGCGTTCGAAAGATCGGCGCCGGCCAGATCCGCGCGCGCACCGCCGTCCTTGCCGCGAAAGAAAAGTTCGTGCGCTGCGAGAATCTCCGTCAGCCGCTTCCCTTGGTGTTTAATACTCTTCGCTTTCCGCAATCCCATGGTTAGCGTTGCCTCCTGTAAGCGTTCGAATAGTTTAATCCGCTCCGCTTCGCAAATGTAAGGCTGTCATTGAGCTTGGCCGTTCGTGGCAGCGCGTTTAAAGGCCCGCGGTCTCTGCAGGCCCAGCTCACTGAAACCAAAAGGCTGCACAACCGTCGATTGTGATAGCTTGCTAGAAACGGTTGCCGGAAGGTGAGTCTTGCCTTGTTGATGCGAACGATCTTGCGTTTGCTGTTGCTACTTCTTATTCCCGCGCTCGCCGCCGGCTCCCCTTCGCAACTGGCCATCACACACGTCACAGTGATTGATGCCACGGGCCGCGCACCTCAGCCGGATCAAACGGTTTTCATCGACGGCAATCGCATCGCCTCCATCAGCGCGTCCGCCATGGCAAAAATTCCCAAGGACGTTCGCACCATTGATGCTTCCGGAAAATTCATCCTGCCTGGCTTCTGGGACATGCACGTTCACATCGCCGGCCTGAACGCCGATCCGGCTTGGAGCAAACAGGTCCTCCTCCCGCTGCTGCTCGCCAACGGGATCACCGGCGTGCGGGACATGGGTGGCGATCTCAGGGCGCTCCTCGCGTGGCAACTGGCGATTGAATCCGGCGAACTTTTCGGCCCGCACATTGTCGCCGCTGGTCCCTTTATCGCGGCCAGCGGTGAAAAAACTGCCGAGCAATATCCCGTTGGCAATGCCGACCAGGCCCGCGCCGCTGTCGACGATCTCACGAAGCGCGGCGCTAACTTTATCAAAATCATTTCGCTGCCATCGCGCGACGCCTTTTTCGCCTTGGCGGACGAATGTAAAAAGCAAAACATCCGTTTCGTCGGGCATCTACCGTTCGAAATCGGCGCCGCTGAGGCCAGCAATGCCGGCATGCACAGCATCGAGCATTTTCTGTATAGCGCCTTCGCGCTGTCCTTCTCGTCGAAGGAAGCCGAGCTGCGCCCGCGCCTCGTCCAAGCGGAAAGGAAAGGTGATTCCGCTGCCTGGGAACAAATCGCTCACGAAGCGGACGCCACGTACGATCCCACCAAAGCCGCGACCGTGATCGCGACTTTGAAGAAAAACGGCACGTGGGTTACGCCGACGCTCGCATCGCTCGACATCACGGCGCATCCCGAGAATTGGCAGACCGACGATCCCCTGCTCGCCTATGTTCCTCCGGCCCTCGGCAAACAGTGGCGCAATTCTCTGGACAGCGAAGGCATGAAAAAGCGGGCGGCATGGCTGGGACGGCAGGCATCCAACGATTGGAAGCTGACAGCGGAACTGCATCGGGCGGGCGTGCCGCTGCTGGTCGGATCGGACTCGCTGGATCCGTTCGTTTTCCCCGGCGATAGCTTCCATCACGAGCTTGCTCAATTGGTTCGCGCGGGATTCACGAATATGGAAGCGCTGCAAGCTGCAACCCGGGGCGCCGCGCAGTTTCTCGGGCAGGAAAAGGACTACGGTACGATCGAGCCTGGTCACGTCGCGGATCTGGTTTTGCTGAGCGGCAATCCCGTCGAGACGATCGACAATACGCGCAAGGTCTTTGCGGTCGTGCGCGACGGTCGCTACTATGATCGGGCGGCGCTGGACGAGCAACTGGCGCACGCGCGGCAGGCCGCTGCAGACGCTACGACGGAGGCGCCGTCGCATTGAGCCGTGGGCTCAGCGACCGCTGGCGGCAGGAGAGTGACGCAATCCTGCGCGCTTGGGCTCGGTTCCGGAGGTCGAGAAAGACACATCGAGTGGCTCAGGTTTGCAGCTTTTGTGGCGAATATGAATTCGCACCTCAGCGGCTAAAGCCGCGCTGATTTTGCGGTGTTTGCGGCACGACCCTTCGCAGCTCAGGGTGAGCGAAAGTCGTGCCCTCCCGGTGGGGGAAACCGCATGATACGGCGCCTCTGAAGGCTGTGCTCGAGCATTGTTTATGAAATTGATTCACACAATTCACGCCCTTGGCGCCATCAGAACACTGTTTTGTCTCGCGGCGTTGCTTTGGTTTTTTGCGCCTACGACCTGCCGGGCGCAGGAGCGGGAGCACGGCGATGAAATCGTCGCCAACCTGGCCGGCGGGCGCGTCATTGTTCACGTCGCTCGGGATGAAATTGTCTTCGCCGCAATAGACCAGCCGGTGGAATCGAATTCCGTCCCGCCGCGCGTCCTCAGTGTTGATACCGGTCACATCGGAATCCTCTTCGGCGCTTCCGAATGGCGCAGCACCGCTGATCCGCAACCGGTGCGCCTCGACAAAGATTTTCCGCGCGTGACAGGAGCGAACCAGCAAGGTTCCTATAACCCGGAGGAGGCCGCGCCGGACCTGGAAACGATGGGCGTGGCTTTTCTCGAGCGACTGCGTCCGCTGGTTTCGCGCTTGCAGCATCGGATCGAGTTCAAGCCGGACGAAGCGCTGCTGGAGGTGGTCGTCATCGGGTACGAGCGCGACTACGGCCCGGAGGTCTGGACTATCGAATACCGGATCCAGCAGGAGGAAATCGCGACGCGAGGCGATTTCTGGCAAACGCGGCTTCTCCGCCCGCGCTTCACGCAGCTCTATCCGCCGGAGAAGAAGCAGCCGAAGGTGCTCGTGGAGGTCCGCTACCCACCAACGATGGAAGGGCCAACGCTGCAGCAACTTATTGAAGGGAACTATCCTGACCTCGATGCCATCGCCAAGGGCAATCCGAAGTTAGCCAAGGTTTTGGAAGATATCGAACACGGGCAGGCCAACAAAGCCGCGCCGCAGGACTCGGTGGATTTTCTGCGCGCTGCCATGCCCATTGTCGCGGGCAAATCCAAGTACATCATGGGCACGATGACGGAGCGCGGGTTTGATTGGGTCGTACCTCCTACCGAACCTGTGGAAAAAGCTAAAGAAGACAAGAACCGCCCGCCGGACGCGCCCACGCTCCGCAAGCGACCGAATCCCAACTAAGCACAAGAGCGCCGACCAACGGAAACTGGCGCGAAACTGGAACCTCAGCCTTCCGTCCGGAGGGATCGGGTTCTGGCCCCGGCTGTTTCGACTAGCCGGTTTACGAGCAGCTTGGCCATCGGTTTTAGCAAAGCGCGTGAAAGCTCAGGTTCGCTTCCGTTAACACGAGGGAGCGGGAAAGCGTCTGATTCGATCGTAGGTTTTGCTTTAGACGAGTCGAATCGAGGAGAAAGCCGCCATGAGGAATATGCGTTTACTTGCAGCGCTCACCTTCGTGAATCTTGGAATACTGCTATTCGTTGTGACGCATCACCTTAGGCCGGTACAAGCAAGTAGCCCTGAGCAAGTCGTTCGTGCACGAGCACTGGAGATCGTGGATGCCCAAGGAAAAGTGCGAGCGTCTATAACGATCATTCCCGAAGGGCCAGCGCGCCGGGCCGACGGCACGCTGGTAGAACCGAGCGGAAAAATCTACCCGGAGGCGGTTGTATTTCGGCTCATTCGCCCCGACGGGCGGCCTTCCGTTAAGATTGCCACCACCGAACAAGGCTCTGGGCTGGACCTCGGCGGCGGAATCGATCCCACCTACATCGTACTAAGCTCGGAGGGCGGAGAGACCTCGCTTACCCTAACGAACAAAGACGGCCGTCGGCAGGTCATCAAACCGGAGTGAGAGCGGCGGTACTAAACGCTCCTCCTCCGATAGGTCGATTTGTCGAGATCTGGCATACCTCGCGGACATGGGCGAGCCTGGGCGGTGGAGGCCTTTGGAATTGCGGATAGCGCAGGTTAGAATTGGCCCCATGAAAATCAACTTCCGTGCACTGCTTTCGTTTCTTTCTATTGCTGTGGCAACAGCGTCTGCCATTTTTCTGATGTCCTCGTTGCATGCGGCAGCCGCTCACACACGCAACAGCTCCGGGCTCGAGCGCGAGATTCCCGCGGTCGATAGCGCGGAGCGGGAGGCGGTCTTGGCGCCTATAACGGAGATGTTTGATGGCATGGAGAAACGCGACGCCGCGGCGATCAAGAAACCGTTGCTGAGCGGCGGCACGATGGTGCTGATGCGGGACGGCAAGCCGAGTCAGATGACTTTTGAAGATTTCGCGGAGCGCGTAGGAAAACCTGGAGCCACGCACATTCAGGAGCGCATTCATGATCCGCTCGTGCGGATCGATCACGATCTGGCGGTGGTGTGGGCTCCGTTCGAATTTTTGGTGGACGGCACGGTGGACCACTGCGGAACGGACTTGTTCAATCTTGTTCGTACGGATGGTAAATGGGTGATTGCCAGCGTCGCAGATACGGGACGGAAGGATTGCGTTCGCAAGTAGACCCAGCTCGCGAGGATTCCGGCCTGTTGCGGATGTTGGATTTAGTTACACCATTAGGATTGATATCGGTCGTGGCCGGATGCTGATTGCCGTTCGCATCCTGAAGTTTCTCACACGCTTCGAGGCTTTCGGGTCTGCAACAAGAAAAACCGCACGTACTTCGTCCGGGATCTTGCATACGACGAAAACTGCAGTCAACTGGGTTCTAAATCCCTGAATGTCCTGACCTTGAGGCCCCGCCTGGCGGCTGATGCGCTGTAAAGGGGGCTAACTTCCAAGTTCCATCCGCTAGCCAGGTGCACGATTTGCCGGGTTATCTGGCGCCGAGGATCAATCTCAGGCGCCCTTTTCACCTGTATAGATTTGGAGGTAGACACTGCAAGCCAACCAGACCCAAAGGGAGCGGCTCCGCGTCGGGCGTCGACGCCTGCCTCGGACTACTGTGGTCACTGATACCCGTGACACAAGTCACCGCACGTCCCAACTTCTTCCGTTACGAAACCACAGAGGCACTGAGAATGTATCGAGCAAACCAATTGACTCTTGCGGTCGCGGCCGTGATTGCCTTTCTGTTCGTGACTCGTCCCGTCGGGCCAATCAGAACGAGCGCAACCGATCAAACCGCCCGAGCCGTGTCGCAACAAGCGAACAACAATACTGTCGGAGGCTTGAAAGACCACTACAAAGTGATCGAGATTGAGAAATTCGAGGTTCAGGAAGGAGTCTCATTCTCGGATGACTATATCCAGAGATTGCAGGACGAAACCTTGAAGGAATTTCAGAAATCCGGAGAGTTTAAACAAGCACTGCTCCCGGGACAAAGTCCGGAGGACGCGACGAGCGCCGTTCTTCGCGTCACCGGCATCATCACTTACTTCGACCCAGGGAGTCGAGGGGAGCGTTACATCGGGTTCGGTCTGGGTTCCGGGAATATCGTCGCTAACATTCTCTTTCGCGATGTTGCAACGAACCAGCCTCTCATTCTCGAGCAGGTGTGCGCGACGTTCGCCGGCGGAGCGTTCGGCGGAGCGTCCGAAGGCATCACGCGTGAACTCGCGAGGCGCTTGAGAACGGCTCTTGAATTACATCTGGAGAAACCTCTGCCGCTCGTCAGCGAATCGGACAGCCTCAGTCTTGAGTTTCTGCGGCATCCCGCGGCAGACGACAAGTTCGTGTCGATTACCAAGGGTGCATTCGAGGAGGCGCAGACCAATCTGAACCAGCAAGCGGTTTTGGGATACCGAGTGGTCGTGCTTACGCCGCATGGCACGAAGAGCGCCGACGTTCGGATGATGCAGGCTGCGACGCCTCCGGAGGTCTACCAATACCGTATCTTCCATGTCCAAAACATTTCGAATTTGGCAAAGGATCTGACCAAAGCTGGGCTGGAGGGTTATCGCTACCGTCCGCGCACCCTCGGACAATTTGGTGGCGCGGTAGGTGTCGCGATCGCTGAGAAGCCTCCGGTCCTTCCCGCGGAGCGCTACACGTATCGCCTGCACGCCGCGATGCAAATTTCAAATGCGAAGAAAGACATCGTTAAAGATCAGCGTGAGTCGTTCAGTCTCGCCGGTACGATGGAGTTTGGAGGCATGCACGTCGTGCTCTTGGAAAAGGCCGTCACGAAGTCTGAATAGGTCGGAATCTGGACGGCACGCGGTTAGCAATTTGTCGATTTGCCGGTTGGTCGCGACGCTGTCGATTGTGGCGGAGGTCTCTGTAAGACGGCGTACCGTCCATCGGCAGCCTAGTACGGGGCTCGGACGACGTACCGGCTGACTAGGCAGCAGAACAACGAGTTTGATTCAGCTTCTGAAAAATCAGGCGCTTATTTCAGTTCGCACGCCAAGGCGAGGAGCTCGACCAATTTTCAAGGCTTCCGAGTCTCTCCGTTGCCGGCGCTTGATTCGCGTATTCGTCCCTTTATAGACTCCTAAAATGAGGCCAGCCGTGCGAAGTCGCCGCAAAGTGTTTGGGCAGCTCCTGGAACATGCCCGCCGCCAGCCGCACCGCGAGTGTTGCGGGATTTTGGCGGGGCAGCGCAACGTGATCACCAAGGCGTTCCCTGCCAAGAACGTCGCGGCCGATCCAGCCAGGAACTACGTCATTGCGCCCAAGGAAATCGTGCACCTCATGGGGGAATTCCGCGAGCGCCGGCTCGAGTTCCTCGGCATTTACCATTCGCATCCGCACTGGCTGGACGTGAACGAGCCTTCGCCCAAAGACATCGCGCTGGCCTACTATTCTGAAGCGATCTATTTCATCGTCACGCCTCGGCCATACGCAACTGTGCCCGTCCGGGCATTTTCAATCCAAGGTGGGCGGGCGACAGAACTTGAAATTCAGGTTCTACCCTGACGTAAACGGCAACGGTCGCCACTCTCGACACACTAGAGTCTCGTGTTTAGGAGTCGAACCTGAAACGACTGACCGAGTTTTCCGACGTTCTCATACCGGTTTTAATTCTGATGGGAGTGATTTATCCGACGCTCGTTTGGATCGGACACAAAAGTGGACTGCACTTGCTTTTGCCTTCTGTATTTACAAGTGCGGGAGGGGTCGGCATATCAAGCCTGCTATTTGGCTTGGGACTTGTTCTTGCCGGAGCAAAGTACGCCGCTATAGACCCGCCTGCAGCAAAGTTCTTTAAGGTTGCAGGGTGCTTCCTGATCATTCTAGCTGCATTCATGATGAGGCGTCGTTCCAGTTGATGCCCAAGGAAGCGGCCACGGTCAAGTTCTGGAAAGCAAGCACACCTTCCTTCCAGTTCGAAGCCGGTAAACAGAGCTTGTGGAAGGGACTCCAGATCCGACCATTCTTGTCCGAACGGCGCGGCCTTACCAACCCATAGTAAAATTCCCTCCAGAACAGCATTGAGTCGCAATCCATGAAACGCCACGTGCTCCTCTACGGTCTGCTCGCGGGCATCCTCATCGCCGCGTTGAAATGGACGGAGT
>Ga0335079_10006094_pt1 | contig 13791 bp, 10 predicted proteins | sample Lox_Sample_33_FD_206719 | JGI IMG/M metagenome (GOLD analysis project Ga0335079, IMG submission 206719) | Soil microbial communities from Loxahatchee National Wildlife Refuge, Florida, United States - Lox_Sample_3.3 | ecosystem: Environmental > Terrestrial > Soil > Wetlands | place: USA... | reverse complement strand
CACTTTGCAGCACGATGATGCCAGCCAGCTCGGCTGCAGCCGGCGGAGGTTCAGTGATCTTGTACATGGCCAGCCGATTCGCGGTGGCGTTCGTAAAGTCGAGGACGTCATCGAGTGAGGATGCGAGCTTGTGGATGTCTTCGCGGTCAAAAGGAGTTATAAAGCTCTGATTGAGCTTGGTGATGATCGCATGAGTTGCGCGGTCACCCTTGTGTTCAATGGCTTGAACTTGTTCGACCCGCATGTCCAGGTCACGCGGATCCTCGAGGACGGCGCGGAGAAGCTTCGCTCCCTCGGTCAGATACCCAGAAAGCTCAGCGAAGAGTTCGAAAAACTTCGCTTCGTGTGGAATCAGGCGCAATGGTTGGTTCCTTTGAGCGAGATCAGCTAAGAGAAAGGATCTCGCGTACTATCTTCACGCGCCAAAATCTGATGACGTTCGGTGAATGGGGCACGCGCTGACAAAACAGCCTCAAGTCAGAAGAACGGAAGAGTATAACGCAAACGACCCAGATTGGACTGTGCGGACTTTCGTCTGTGCCGCACTAGAGCGAATTGGCATCTTAGAATTGGCGATGCCCGGAAGGCAGGCGGCAGAGGGATAAAGCCGCTCAGGACTAATTTGAACTTCATTCGAAGATCGCGTTTGTGGTGGGTTGGTGCAGTTCTCCTTTGCATTGCAATCGTTATTGGCGCGTCAATTATCTTCGCAGTGCGTCGCGCTGAACCCATTCTGCGGGCGCGCATTGTTGAAACCTTATCAGCTCGCTTTCATGCACGGGTGGAACTCGCAGCGCTTCATGTGTCAGTCAGGGCGGGGCTTCAAGTTTCAGGCGAGGGCCTGAAAATTTTTGGCGCGCGAGACCCCAACCCCCACGAACCCGGTGTTCAACCATTGATCTCGACAGCGGAATTCCGGTTTACATCGGACATTTACAGCCTTCTCCACTCACCGATGAAGATCGATCGTGTCTATTTGCGCGGTCTCGAATTAAATATTCCGCCTAAGTCACAGCGCCAGCAATCTGGCGGTTGGATGGACTGGAGAAAAAGCCGGATTGACATATTAGTGAGTCAATTTGTCTGCGATGAGGCAAATCTGGTCATTAACACGTCTCGGCCAGACAAGCCCCCGCTGGAGTTCGCGATCAACAATCTCGAGATGCATGATATCGGCCCGGGACAGCCACTTCGCTTCACGGCAACTTTAATCAACCCGAAGCCGGTGGGAAGGATTCATTCGAGTGGTTTCTTCGGGCCCTGGCAGCCCGACGATATTCGCAGCACACCTGTCAAAGGCGACTACACTTTTTCAAATGCCGACCTCAGCACAATCAAAGGTATCGGAGGGATTCTGGCATCGACCGGAAGCTATCACGGAAGCCTCGACAATATTCTCGTCGATGGCACAACAGATACTCCAGATTTTCGGTTAACGATTAGTGGCCATTCTGTGCCTCTTAAAACCAGGTTTCATGCGATTGTCGACGGAACTTCGGGTGACACTTATTTGCAACCGGTCGAGGCGAAGCTGCTAAGTTCTACGCTGACAGCGACGGGATCCATCGTTCGCATAAAGGAGCCGAAAGGACACAGGGTCCTGCTGGACGTGCTGTCGAAGGATTCTAGAATTGACGATCTCTTGCGCGTCGCCGTTCGCGTCGATCCGGCGATGACGGGAAAGTCCGATTTTCGTGCAAAACTCGAGATCGAGCCTGGATCCGCCGACATCAGCGACCGCCTGCGACTCGCGGGCGATATTCACATATCCGGTGCCCGGTTTACCAACGAGAAGATCCAGTCTCGCGTGGAAGACTGGAGCGAGCGAACGCGTGGCGAACCAAAACTGATTCAGCCGGGCCTGCAAGAAGACGTGCGGTCCGACATGAACGCGACATTCGTCCTTAACGGCGGTTTGCTCTCGGTGTCGCAACTGCATTTTCAGATGCCCGGAGCCAAAGTTTCTATGAGTGGCATTTATAAGGTGGATGGCAGCGAATGCGACTTTCACGGGAAGGCCGACTTGGACGCGAAGCTGTCCCAGATGGTAACGGGGTGGAAATCCGTCTTGCTGAAACCGATGGATCCATTTTTCAGCAAGAATGGCGCTGGAACCGAGGTTCCCATCAGCGTCACAGGCACGAGAACCGAACTCCATTTCGGTCTCGACTTCCACAAGAAACAGGCGCAACCGAAAAAGTCTAGTGGCGATTAATCGGCCGAGGCGTCCGATATTATTGAGAGCTATAGATTACAAACCTCGGCGAACTACATGCTGAGGGTTGAATCTGTACGCTCTCAAGGAGCGTTCTAAGTTGCCAATAACGCGCCGACGATTTCTTCTGCACAGTGGAGCGATGACGATGGCGCTCGCTCTACGGCAAACAGGCGATCAATTGACTGCGCAGCAAGCGCATGCCGCATTGCCTGGACCTCGAAACCAGTTGAATGCCAGTTCACTGGCACAATTCGTCGACCGGCTGCCCATACCTGAGGTCATACAACCGAGTGGTCACCGGCGAAGTCCCGAGAATACTTCTGTTCCGCTGGCATATTACAAAATCGCCATGGGGGATTTCGAAAGAAAAGTTCATCGAGATTTAGAACCGACGCGTATGTGGGGGTTTGCATCGACTTCGCCCGGTCCAATCTTCGAGACACGCAGCGGCAAAGGAGTGCTGGTCGAGTGGCTGAACGAACTGCCCGACAAGCACCTTTTTGCGATCGACCACAACATTCACGGCGCTGAAGCGGACAAGCCTGAGGTGCGGACGGTGGTTCACTTGCACGGTGCGAAAGCTAGACCGGCGAGCGATGGCTACCCAGAAAAGTGGTATACACGGGGAAAGTCAGCGCTCTATCACTATCCCAATGATCAAGAGGCCGCGATGCTCTGGTATCACGATCATGCTTTGGGCATCAACCGTCTCAATGTTTACGCTGGACTGCTGGGTGTCTATTTCGTGCGCGACGAATTCGAAGACGGGTTAAAACTTCCGCGGGGCAGATACGAGATCCCGTTGGTCTTGTGCGATCGCATGTTTGATCTCAGGGGAAAGCTGATCTACCCGGTGTCTGGCGATCCGAAAGCGCCATGGGTTCCCGAGGTCCTGGGCGACGCCATCCTCGTGAATGGAAAACTGTTTCCCTTTTTCGAAGTCGAACCGCGAAAGTATCGCTTTCGGATTCTGAATGGCGCAAATGGGAGAAGCTTTCATCTGACCTTCAGTGGTCCGGAGACGCGGTGGTTCCCGAAGTTCTACCAGATCGGAACGGACCAGGGATTCTTGCCAGCACCAGTCGAGTCGGCACGCGTGCGCCTGATGCCCGGCGAGCGAGTCGACCTGATTTTCGATTTTTCTTCTCACGCAGGAACGAACGTCGTGCTCAGGAACGACAATTTCAATGTGATGCAGTTTCGTGTAGCAGCGAAAGGCGCGCGCGATGGCAGCGCTTTGCCTCAGATTCTGAGGCCGATCGCTAAAATGGCTGAATCGTCAGCCACAAAGACGCGAATGTTAACCCTCGTCGAGTTTGACGATGCGAACCGGCGCCCCATCAGAACGCTGTTGAATAACGCTCACTGGAGCATGCCGGTCACCGAGAACCCGGTTCTTGACTCGGTCGAGATTTGGAATTTTATTAATCTGACGAACGACGACCATCCTATCCATTTGCACCTGGTGCGATTCCAGATTTTGGACCGCAGACCATTCAGCGTGAGTACTTATCTTTCAAGCGGTGAACTGAAATTTATGGGGCCACCTCAAGCTCCGGATCCGGGCGAAGCAGGATGGAAGGATACGGTGCGCGCGGATCATGGAATGGTTACACGTATCATTATCCGTTTCGAAGGATTTACTGGCCGCTATGTGTGGCATTGTCACATTCTCGAGCATGAAGACAATGAAATGATGAGGCCGTTTGACGTGATGCCCCCGGAGTCGGCGCAGTCTTAACGCCGAGATACTAACTGCACATTCAGAATGTAGCAAAGACGAGATTTACGGCAGCCCCTCGTAGCAGTCTCCAGGTCCGTCGGAGGGGGGATTCTGCGGCGGCGTCGTCCAAGGTGGGTTCTGGAAGTCGAAAAAATCGCTCATGTCACTGGTTCCACTCCATCCATCGCGAGCATTTAATGGCTGTAAGCTAAAGCGCTCCTCAACCAGTTTCAGCCAGGACGTGTAATCGGTGGTTGTATGCGAAACATAGCCCGCTTTGGTGAACGGAGAGATTACGACCACAGGGATGCGAAATCCATAACGAGTGAAATCGCCGGGCGGATCGTACGGCGGAGAACTATGAGTGAGGGCGGCGAAAGAACAACGAGGATCGGTCGGACCAGTGCAGATGTCAACCGGCTGAATTCCGTCGGGACTGGGAACGTTGGTGGGTGGCGTGACATGATCGTACAAGCCACCACCTTCGTCAAAAGTGAAGATCAGAATCGTATCTTTCCATGACGGGCCATACATCACAGCATTAATCAATTGCTGGGTCTCGTTAACACCGTCTTGAATGTTTGCTGAGGTACCATCGGGCTTTTCGTCCGCATCGGGCTTGTCGATGAATGTAACTGCGGGTAGATTTCCCGCCTGGGCTGCGGCGATAAATTGCGAAAAATCGGGATCGACGACCACATTGGCTGAATTGCGCTCCATGAAACCAGAGAAAACGGACGCGTAGGTATAGCCGTCCGGTAGTTGGCTGTAGATTTTCCAGGAAATATTCGCGGCTTGCAGGGAATCGAAAATAGTCTTCGACTGGATCAGAGGCTCGGGTGGTGTAATTGGGTAGGCGTATCCCCCAGAAGTTCCCCCCATCATGTAATAACGATTGGGCTGAGTTCGATCCGGTGATGGATCAAACCACGCGTCCGAGGTTGCGAACTGCGTCGCCAGCCAATAGTGATATGGCAGATCCGCGCCCGTATAAAAGCCCATGGCGCGGATCCCGGGGGTGTCCTGTTCGCCGTTTGCGATCGCGGCACTCGCGGCGCTGACTACAAAACCATCGGGCGCGTTGGTAGGCGTGCCCTCGTTACCGGGAGTATTGGAGGAAGGATTTTCCAGATTGAAATCCCAATGGGATGCAATCCAATCGGGACTCAGGCCGTCAATGCAGGCGGTCTTCAGATGGAAGGCGTAAATCGGGGTAGTGGGAACTCCGCTAGCGTTTGGCGACATGTTCATAGCACTGCACTGAACAGTCCAGTCAGAGTTTGTAGGGCTGCAATCATCGGGAAGTCCGTTGACCGAGCGTGGCAAATTGAAGGGTGCGGCGCTACGGTAGTCGTTCAGTTTTCCAAAATAGTGATCGAAACTCCGGTTTTCTTCGGCAAGGAAAACAATGTGATTAACGGACGTTTGCAGAGACCCACCGGGCGGCGGTGGAGGAGGGTTCACGGGCGGCGGTCCGCTAGATTGGACCCCTCCACAACCGAGTGAAAGACTCGTCAAAGCCAGGCCCACGACTAGAAAAAGGTGACGAAGTGTAACGCAACCATTCATCGCTTAATCTCCGACTGAAGTCTCTCTGCTCACTGCCGCGAAAAGCGTGAGATAGCGCGTCTATGATGCTGCTAATTCTGGGAGTGTTGCCGCCTCCCTTGCGCCGGAGAACACCTATGCAAGGCATTGCACTTTGTAGCAGGGAGCAGCGATGAACCCGACAGGCGTGGGCTAGAAACCATCACGCCTCGAGAGGAAATGATGAGTTGTACTTAAAAGAGAAACTTAGCGCCCAACTGGACCAACCGGGGAGGAGTGGCGCTGATCACACTTCCGAACGTCGAACTGTCGATGTTTCCGTCGACACTCTGAGGTCCAAAGAACTGGGCATGATTGAACACGTTGAAAGCTTCGAGCCGCATTTGCAGTGATTTTGCTTCGGTCAGGCGCACGGTTTTGAGAAGTGCCATATCATAATTGTTCATTCCAGGTCCGCGAAAGAAACGTCGCCTTGCAGTTCCAGGTGTACCCAGCGCATTCCCAGAAAAAACAGCTGCGTTGAAGTAGGGCCGGCCATTACGCGGATTGCCATTGAGGTTGAGCGGACCGCCTGTGTAGTCTGGCTCATCTACTCCATAGTTATTGATACCGTTTGGCTCCGATCCGAGTAAGGAGTTATCGCCATAGTTGACAAGCGTCACCGGAAAGCCACTACTGAAGTGGGCGATTCCAGAGAATTCCCATCCTTGCGTAAGGCGGTTCGAGGAGCGAAGCAACCGTTCCAAAGGAAGCTCATAGCTGTAGCTCAGAACAAAGTTGTTTCTTACATCAAACGACGAAAGAGCCCTGCTTCGTGAAGGATCGAGCGGGTTTACTTCCTCGCCTACACTCGAAGATTGGTCCAGGGATTTACTGAAAGTGTATCCAGCAAGGATGTTCAAGCGCCGGCTGCTGTGGCGTAGGGTGACTTGCAAGGCATTGTAGTTGGAATTTCCAATCGTGGTCTGGTTCGCGTTGCTACCGAAGTTTGAACCGAGTGGGCCGCGTGTGCCGTTATACACTTGGCCGGTCGATGTGACATATTGCGTGTCCTCCCCGAACGGCCCGCAAGTCGTCTGTCTCGCAGCGAGATTCGCCGGATTACTCAGGAATAAACAGAGGCTCGGTTTTCCCGGGTTTGCCTCTTCCAGCACCAGAAGCCGATGCCCCTGCGTTCCCACGTAATTCACGCCAAGCACTGTATGCTCTCCCAAACCGCGCTGCAAAGAGAGCATGTACTCTTCCGTATAGGGAATGCGATTCGTTGTGGAGTAGTTAGGTAGGCCTGTGATGGGCTCGAATTGGCTCCAATCAACGTTGGGATCAGGATGACTCGCAGTGGAGTTTAGCGGCGCGAGTGTGACCGGAAAATATTGTCCGAGGTTTTGTCCGTTGGCGGCCGTAATAAATGGAGTGGCAAAAAGTGGCGGGGCCGGACTGGTGTAAGTTGTTCCATAGGGCGCATTGGCGCTCATCACGCCGATCGTAAGTGCTTCGATCGCGGTATAAAACATCCCATAACTTGCGCGAAGGCTGGTCTTGCCCGGACCACCGAATAACTTCGCGAGCGTGCCTTCGGCCGCAGTGCTGGGCGAATACGCGATGCCGACCCGCGGAGCCAGCTCGAGGTTTCCCGCAGGTGCGAGCGTGCGCGGAATGCCCGGGTCGGTCGGATAAAGAATGCCAGCCGGAGCACCCGGAAAAACCAGCGATTGTTTCCCTGGTTCGAAAGTTGCGATCTGATTGTATTTTTCGTACCAAGGCTCAATTCGATCCCACCGCAGACCATAATTCACCGTGACATCACGAGTCAGGCGCCAGGTATCTTGTCCGTAGAGACCCAGATATTTGTTACGTCCGTAAAAGGGCTGCAGCTGGCTCTGGTTGTATTGGCTGGGAATACCCAGCAGAAAATCGGCAAAGTCGGAGCCAGTTTCCGATCCGAAAAATAGAAAACTGCCGTTGAACTGAGCAATAGCATTGACGTTGACCTGGTCATAGTGGAACTCGCCGCCGAACTTGACTGAGTGGTTCCCGATTACTTTGGAAAAGTTGTCAATCCACTGGTAGGTATTGCCAATCTGATTCAACTCGTTAGTGTTCGTTCCAATCGTGTAACTGTTGAACCCGACGCTCTCGACGCCCTCGGTTTTCGGTGAAAGAGCTACAATGCCCGGAGTTCCCGGACCTACCTGAAATCCTTGCGACGCCAGGCTGACCCCAACCCCTCCTATGGGCTTGCCGAGGTTGTTGGCGTCTCGCATATAACTGAAGTGGAATTCATTCACGGCGGTCGGACTTAATGTCTTTGTATCTCCTAGGTCAACCAATTGGGCCCGTCCGGTGTAGAGGGCATTAAAACCCGGAACATTGGCCCCACCTTGAGCAATCGGATAAGGATTGTCTTGTGACCAGTCATCTAAAAAATAGTAGGAGGACATCAGGCCGAGCCGGGTATTCACATCGAACCGATAAGCGCCCTTATCATCGCGCAAGATAAGGCTAGAAGCAGAGGTAGAAAATGTTCCGTTCGAGTTGTTAGGTGCGGGGATGTACTGCAACAGGTTCGTGGCGGGCGCTGACCAGGCAGACATCGGAATCGCCGCCCCAGGCAAAACGCACCCCGTCGCCGGATCGTTACTGGTGCAATTCACGCCGTAGGGCTTGCCTGTTGCTGGATTTAGTGTGCTCGCGGTGTAGTAGTAAGGTTCGCCGGCGAAAACCGAATGGTGCAGCCCATTTTGAAGCAGGTTTGCGAAATAGGACCCGCTCACCGTTGTGGGTATTATGTTTCCGTTCGCATCCGTGGTTACAAAGGAGCTCGCGAGGTCAGAGAGGTCACCGGTACGATCCTGTGTGGAAGGTACGGAAATTTGTGGCGTGTCAATTCCCTGGGATGAACGTGTCCCCTGGTAGTCCGCGAAGAAAAACATGCTGTTCTTCCGTATGGGCCCTCCGAATGTTCCTCCGAATTGGTTCTGATGGAATGCGCCGCGTGATGGGGAGAAATAGTTGCGGGCATCAAGATCTGTATTGCGCAGAAATTCGAAGGCATCTCCATGAAAACCGTTGGTCCCAGACTTCGTCACTACATTAATCTGCCCGCCGCTGAACTCGCCATACTCCGCATCGAAGTTATTCGTCAAGATTCGAAACTCGGCAATGGAGTCCAGGTTCGGGACGATTGCAGCGCCCATATTTACGTCTTCTTCCACATCGCTTCCATTCACGATAAAACTGTTGGCGAATTCTCTCTGACCATTAATGGATATTGTTCCCGGGTTCAGATCTCCGGACGGAGCCAGAACACTTGCGCCCACGTCTTGCACGGTTTCGGATGTGATGGAAGTGGCGGGAGCCACACCAGGCTGAAGGTTAAGCAGATCGGTATAGCTTCGTCCGTTCAGCGGAACCGCCACTATCTGTGTGCTGATAATGACCTCGCCCATCTGTGTGCTCGTCGTTTCAACGTGCAATTGATCGTCCCTCACCGTCACCAGGTCAGCCCTTGTGCCCACTTTGAGTACCGCATCGACAATCACAACGCTATTTGCATCGATGGCTATGTTCGCCCGTTGATACGGGCCAAAGGTGCTGGCAACAGCTTCAAGATCGTAATGACCGATTGGCACACTGGAGAAGGAATAGAACCCCTTGAGGTCACTAATAACGGTCTGCTTGATGCCCGTGTTCGTATTCGTGAGAACGATGGTTGCGTCGGGGATGACCGCGCCGCTGAGATCTTTAATTGTGCCGCTAACACTGCCGCCAACTCCCGCCCACGCGTTTGGGATGGGGAGTGCAAGGAGTGTAACGGCAACGGCAAACGCCAACCTTCTGAAGGTTTGCGGACTTCGATAAATAACAGGGAAAAGATATTCGGGCCCTGTGCCAACCACTCGCTCCCTCCTTACTAGCCGCGGAATAAATCGCTTAGTCGTCAGTTCCATCAGGCTGTTGATTTAACCTCCAGAACTCGGTCAGGTTGCCAGAAATGCTGAATCCAAACCGTAGTTGCGACTCAGTCGCATTATTTGCTCAAGAGAAAAACTACGCTGGCTTCTTCTTGCACTGTTTACAGAATCCGCCGACTTCCAGTCGCACCACTCGGATTTCGAAACCACTTTGTTGAGCCATCTCTTTTTTCAGCTCCTCGAAGGCGGAACTCACATATTCCATGATGCCGCCGCAGCGAAAACAAGCCATGTGGCAATGATCCCTGTTTGTCTTGGCCTCGTAGTAGTGCTTTTCGCCGTCAATGTGCATGAGATCCAATTCGTCGATCAGTCCCCGATCCTTTAGCATCGCGAGTGTGCGATATACAGTTGCCCGGTCGATCCCGGGGTCTCGCTTTTTGGCCATCTCCAACAAAGTGGCTGCATCCAGATGCCGCGGCGAGTCCTGAATGATTCCAACCAGCAAGCGTCTCTGGGATGTAATGCGTATGCGCCTCGCAGCCAATTCCTTCATCAGGGGGGGCCGCGTAATCAGGGTCTGATTCTTGGATCTTCCCAGATGCGAATCGGTGGCAACCACAGGATCGATCGCCATTCTTCCTCCTCTTCTCTTAGTTGCGACTGAGTTGCAACACTTCAAAGCTCAGCGACAGCATTGGAAATCCTTCGCCTGTTTGTGTCAAGGTGTGGCGTCTGAATAGTTAGGGATTCTTGCCAAATGCTTAAAGGAACAATTAAACGGCTCTGTTTCCAGGTCTGGGTGACAATACTTAGACCCTAGTCGTAGGTGAGAGCCGAAGGGGGCCGGGGAGAGCTTCGATCTCGCGGAGAATTTTGGTCGCAGGGGTAACGACGAAGGAAATTTTGCAACCGCAATTCTCCTACCGTAATTCTTGCAGACAGTTCGTGGGGACGTGGCTACCCGAGCGGGCAATTGGCGAGAAAGGAAATCACCAAGAAACTAAAAATCGAGGGCCGCAATAATCGGGTCCTAGACAGCGGGGCCGAGCTTGGGGAGGCTTGGTTTCCGCTGTGCACTTATGCAGCCTTCTCTTGCAGCCTTCGGCGAGAGGAATCCGGTGATGTGGCAGCAGGGCGACCGAGGGAGCGATAGTCTGACGCGGAGAGCCGTGACGATCTGGCGGAAAAGCATGGACGATGCGGGTGGGCGTTGATCGCAGCATTGGGCGTCTTACTCTGTTTGGGATTTCTGTGCTACGAATCGAAGTTGCATGAACAACCGAGTGCTCCGAGATCGGTTCCGATCCCGTCGAGGAAATAAATGTGGGTTTTCTTACACGAAAATTCATCTACGACCTTTTTTTCCAAATGAGTTTTTTTCAAATAAGGTTTCCTACAGGAACAAGAGTAGACGAAAAAATAACGTGGCGTAGGACAAACGGCAGAAGTTGCAATCGTCTCCATGGTAAAACAGCCGCCATCGCCTCCAGCTGCCTTCCCTCCCCACAGCCCCCGGCGTAACCAGACCAGGAGGAAGTAAAAAATGAAGAGGATTGGTGTGTTCATGTCTGCCGTGGTGGGACTCGCGCTGATGTTTTCGGCAAATGCATTGGCCCAAGGTGACAGCAACGTGTATTTCGTAACCTATTATTCGAATAACGTAGCGGGCGCGCCGGATGGGTCGGTGCGATTCATCAATGATGGAGACACGGGGGGCAGTCTCTACGCTGACTTCTATGTCTTTGATGACAGCCAAGAATTACAAGCTTGCGGGGCTTGCGTGATCACCGCCGACGGTCTTCTATCGGAAGACGTGAAAACGCAACTCACCAACAACCCTGTGACGGGCAGGGTCCCGAGCCGAGGCGTGATCAAAGTGATCTCGGATGGGAAGGGAAACGCGACGTCGGTTAGTCCGACGCCGGGGCTTCGCGGATGGGCGACGCACATCCAGCGTGCGACGCCGACATCGGGCACGTATGCGACGACCGAGACGCCAGTTTCTGATTCGAACCTGACGGGTGGCGAGGAGTCGTTGTTGGAACACCTGTGCTACTACGCCGGGCTGCTTGGCTCGGGCCAAGGCACGATCACCTGCACAATGGAAGATCACGACTTTTAATCTTGTTTCAATTTTGGGGTAGTTAACCCAGAAAGGCTTAGCTCCGGGTCTGGGGAAGGTCCGCGCTAAGCCTTTTTTAGTTCAGGGGTCAGGTATCTGGTCTCAGGTGCGCCACCTGTCAGGTCGTGGCCCCTTTAAGAACCTTATAGAAATAAGAGAAATCGAGTTGTCCGTTGCCGGACTTGATGGCCTTTTCGAAGAGCGCGAGTTGGGGGGTGATTATGCCATGGTCGACTCCGTGCTGGCCGCACCAGGCGACCAGCTCTCGGGGAGCTACTGACCAGGCTTCGAGCGAGGCCTGGTCACCACCGTAGTCTTTCTTCTGCAGCTTGCTGCACATATCGGTGAGGACCCCCTCGACGGCCGGCATCAAGCTTTTGACAAACCCCATGTATTGCGCGGCGGATATCCTTTCCCCTTCGCAAACGATGTATCCGTAAAGAAAGCCGAACATCGTGTTTACGCAAAAGGCAGCCATGACGGCAATGTCGAGTGCGGAAGCCTGGCCGATTTCGTTGCCGACGAGCATGGCATTGCCTCCGAATGCGAGCAGGACGGACTTGACGCGGTTGAAAATTTCCTCGGGGCCGGAATAGAGAACGGCGGTTTCGGGCTTGCCGATGTTCATGGGATAGCTCAGGATGGCGCCTTCGAGATAGGAAATGCCGCGCGACTGGGCCCAAGACTCCATCTCTCTGGCTTCGTCCGGCGTGCCCGTGGTCAATTGCACGAGAATCTTGCCGTGAAGGGCAGACTCAATATCCGGCACTTCGAGCAACTGCCGAACGGAGTGGTAGTTGAGTACGTTGAGGATGATGACATCCGCTGCATTAATGGCTTCGACGAGGCTTGGCGCGATGCGCAGACCGAGGCGGGCGAGAGGCTCGGTCTTTGAGGCAGTGCGATTCCAGACGGTAGTGAAGAATCCTTTGTTGAACAGCGCGGAGGCAAGGGCTGAACCCATTCGGCCCGCGCCAATGACAGTGACGTTTTGGTACACGACAGCCTCCTGCGGAGAGGGATAGGAAAATTCACAGCACGTAGACGCGAAGCATCCACCAGATGAGAAAGATGGCGATGATGGCCCCGACGATGTGGACGATCCAGTCGGTGGTGGTCTTGGGTTGGCCGAAGTTGAACATGTGTAAGGTCTCAGGTCTCAGATGTCAGGGTGGGCTTCGATTCAGGAGACGCGGTTCGGACCACGAGCGTCGGCTATTGTCGAGTGGGATGGAAATGCACAGTCTCACGCTTGGTCTTGGGATCGTAGTGCGTGTAAGTGACACGGTGATCGCCAATGGCGATGGGCTCAACATCGGCGGGGATGATCCAGATTTTCTCCGGGTCGACGACGATGCTGTTGTCGTAGAGGATCGTCTGGCGATCAAATTTGGCTGTGCAGTCATCGCGCTGCTGGGTTGTCGTCTGCAGTGCGGCCTTCGTGGTTTCCAATTGAGATTCGAGTGGGTTCTGTGCGAGTTGAGCGGAGAATTTCTGTTGAGCCGCTTTTTCAGCGGACCCAGCCGCAGAACGCTTCGCGATGGGAATGAGGAGGATGTAGAAGATGAGAATGGTGACGACGCAGCCCACCGCGAATGAAAGCAAGTATTTCGGCCACGGGCTCTTTTCCATTACATCAGTTGTTCCACTGGTTTCAAACATTGATGCCTCCCCGAAAAGCCTGTTTCGCGTATGGCACTTCAGGCCTTGTCAAACAACTTGACGGCGAGCGCGCCATGAGTAACCGCGGCTCCTGCGCGAAGCGCGGCCGCCAACATGGATGCTTCCATTACTTCCGCACGCGTGGCACCGGCGCGCTTGGCGGCGCGTGTGTGCACGTCGAGGCAGTACGGACACTGGGTGGTACACGCGACCGCGATGGCGATGAGTTCGCGAAATCGTCTGGGAATCGCTCCGTCTTCGCGGCCGACAATCTTGTCAAATCCGACAAAGGCGGAAAACTCGGTGGGCACAAGTTCTTTAAAGTCCCCGAGTAATTTCAAATCCTCAGGATCGTGATAGTGCATATTTTCCCTCCCAGGGAAGGGATATTAAATGAGGAGGAGGGTTTGCACAAAGCAGGTGTTAGGTGTTGGGCATTGAGGTGTTGGGATCAGGCCTTAGGTCTCAGGTGGTAGAAGCGGACGGGTAACCCAGATTTGCCTCCCTTTTCGCGCTATACTCCTTACCGCTCGACGTGAGCGAGAATCGATTGACTGCGCCTACGATCAACGCTGTCGTCAACGTTCACGAAGCCCACGCC
>Ga0335079_10006092_pt1 | contig 13796 bp, 10 predicted proteins | sample Lox_Sample_33_FD_206719 | JGI IMG/M metagenome (GOLD analysis project Ga0335079, IMG submission 206719) | Soil microbial communities from Loxahatchee National Wildlife Refuge, Florida, United States - Lox_Sample_3.3 | ecosystem: Environmental > Terrestrial > Soil > Wetlands | place: USA... | reverse complement strand
AGCCGCCGTTGGACACATCATCGAGGGCGTGGCTCCAGGTGTAATTGGCTTGCAGTTGTAGCGAGCTGAAGTGATGCGTGATGCCGATGGTCAACCCGTTGTAATTCGAGACGCCTGGATTCGATACCTCCGTGACGGTGGAGAAGCGAGGATCCAGTGGGGTCGTGGGCAGACCGTTGAACGCAGTCACTCCCAACGCGGTAAGACACGGAGTCATGCCTGCCGGTTGAAAGGGCACCGGCAAAGCGTTGCAGTAGGCGTTGATCGCCGGGTTCTGCAGCGCCAGGTAGCTGCCGTGATTGCCCACGTAGTTGATGGAGAGCGAAGTCTTCTGACCCAGCGCCTGCTGAATCTCAAAATTCCACTCCTGGTAGGTTGGATACTGGATGCTGGTCGCGGCGCTGGTGAGGAATGGCGGAGTAAACAGTCCGCCGCCGGCTCCAGCTTCGATTTGCGCTATGTTAAGTCCCGCATTGAAGCCGGAGAGGAAGGCTGCGTTGGAAGCCGTGGTGGCTGTCTGAGCGCTTCCCGCCAAACCGGGGGCGAGCTGCAGGCCTGAGGCCACGAACGTATTCTTCAGCGGGGAATTCGTATCGAAGTCCGTGGCGATCGTTCCCGGGAAGATGTCGGTGAAGATGCCGATACCGCCACGAACCACGGTGCCGGTCGAGCCAAAAGGCTGCCAGGCGAATCCGAAGCGGGGCTCCCAGCCAATGCTCTGGTAATTGGGCAGAGCCTGATTGAGGCCCGTCTGAATCGCCTGGTTGTACGGCTGAGACGGATCGTGAGAAACGTCCGCGAACGAGCTGGTCAGGCGCGCAAAGCAATTGGTCTGGCAAACCGGGTTGGAGTTGTGTTCTGCGCGTAGTGACAGGGTGAGCTTCAAGTTTGGTTTCACCGCCCACTCGTCCTGTGCATAGAAGCCGAGACTGTATACCGCAAGCGGCTCCGTGGGACGCGTGGCAAACGCCTGCTCGAAACTGTCGGTCGTGCCATTGAAAAAGCTGTCAAGCGAGTTGAAGGTTGCGGTGGGAATGGTCGCAAAGAATCCGCCTGGGGTGTAGTCGGTAAGGTCATTGCGGCGGAAGTTGATACCGAATTTCAAGGAGTGATTACCCATCTGCCGGGCATAGTCGTCCTCGATCTGGTATTGGGTGACGTTTCTCCCTTGCGGCCAGGTGTTATAGAAAAATCCGCCCGGGGTATAGAACAGGCCGTTCGGAGGTCCGCCGGCGAAGCTCAACTGATAAGGCATAGCCGCCAGAGCGTCGGCCAGGTTGGGAGGCTGGAACAGCGCGCTGTACCAGGATCCCGCGATAATGAGCTGATTTACCGCGTTGGCGCCGAAGGTGTGGTTCTCCTGGAACTGGCCTTCGTATTGAGGCTGCGCACTCACCGCATTCAGGGTCGGGGTGAGTGGATCGGTATAGCTGGCCTGGTTTCCGTGATCGGTGCGGAAGTGAACGAAGGCGCGATCGTTGGCGCCGAGGTTCTGATCCACACGGGCGGTCAGCAGCCACTCCGTGGTCATGTTGCTGGTGGCTGACTGGAACTGCAGAGCGCAAGGAGCGCCCCCCAGCAACACCGAAGTGAAGCCGGCACAGCCTCCGCCCGGCAGATTATTGGCGGCGCGGGACGCGCCGGGAGCATTGTTGTAGAGGCCGAAGACCTGCTGATAGAAGGGAATCTCCGCGGCGTTGCCGTTAGCGGCGAGATTCGTCAACGTGGCCGCCTGGAATTCCGGGCTGGGAATGTTAACCGGCTGCACTGCCGGGAGCACGATGCGCAAACCTTCCGTATCGACGAAAAAGAAGGTCTTGTTCTTGAAGATGGGACCTCCCACTGAAGCGGCCCACTGATTGGCGTTGTCGAATGGCCGTGGCGTCACCGGCGAGCTGTGATTGTTGAACCAGTCATTTGCGTTCATGGTGCGGCCGTTCCAGAAATATTCGGCATTGCCATGAAAGCTGTTGGTGCCCGACTTGGTCACGTAGTTCACGTTGGCCCCGGCCAGCCCGCCGTATTGTCCCGAGTAGCCATTGTTGACGACGGTTGCTTCCCGAACATCGTTGGAGCCAAGCATGAGATTGGTGGCTCCGGTGTTGTTCAGGTTGAGGAAGGGGTCGTTCTCATTCATGCCGTCGATGGTGAACAGATTCGACGTGCCGGAAATCCCGAAAGTCGCGCTGTTGCCGTATCCGGCCTGGGTGTTCATGATGGCGCCGGGCGCGGTCTGCACGTAGTAGCTGAGATCATTTCCGGGGTTGGGAATAGAGGCGAGCTGCTGCGGACCGAGACTGGTGGAAATATTGGCATTGTCGGTTTGGACGACGCCGCCCGCAGCATTGACTTCCACCGTCTCACTGGCGGTCGCGACCGCCAGTTGCAGGTTGACTGTGGTTGCCTCTCCGACGCTCACGGTTACCGTCTGCTGTACTTGCTGAAAGCCCGAACCGGCAGCGGTGATCGTATAGCTGCCCGGGTTGAGCAGCGAGAAGCGGTAAGTGCCGGAAGCGTTGGTGGACTGGGTCTGTTTGGCCGAAGTTTCTCGGGAGGTGAGTGTGACCTCGACGTGAGGGAGCACCGCTCCAGTCGGATCGGTAACCAAGCCGGTGACGTCCCCCGAGGTGAGCGATTGCGCGGCCGCCGGCGTCGCTGCCATTGTGCCCAGCAGTAACGAGACGGAAAGTACGAGACAGATTTTCAGCAAACGCATATTTCTCTTCCTTTTCCTTTCAGGGCCTTGGTCAAGCGTCGCCTCGAGCTTTGCGCGAGTTGCGCCTGACGATGGGGATAGTTTCAGTTTGCGAACCGCACGAGCACGCCCAGGCAGAGTAAAAAGAAGACACGAAAAATGTAGCCCGAACTTTGGTGATATTGCAGAAGGGAGAAGATGATCCACCGCTCTCGGGTATTCCCTGTAGCAACGCGGGGAAAAACCCTGTAGACCCCAACAACGTCGGGGAGAATGCACGAGCCGTTTGACTGGCAAACACAACCTGCGTCCTGCGGGCCCAACTTCTAAGAAATGAAAACTTCATACGTGCTTGATGGTGACGGTGCAAATCGCGTGCCAGTATGGGCGCGCAGCGCGGCAGTATTTCGCGTCACTTCAAAAGGAGTTACAGCTTCGTGTAAAGCTTCGTAAATGCGATATCCGGATTCTTGGAAATGCGAATTGAATCGCATTCGCAATTGCGGAAACCCGAGTCATTCCACTTTCCGGGAAACCCCAGACTCACTGCGCATTCCGGCGTCGTGGCGATCCTCATCTAAATGATGGGCAGGCGCGAGACGGAGACGTCCCGCGGATACAATCGATTGATTTCTCCCAGTGTCCTGGTTACTCCGATCAGCAGAGCCGGCGCGACGTCGCGCAGATTGTCGTGCTGCTGTTGCGAAACGGTCTGTAGCGCGCGCAATCCTTTCTCCGTCAGTTCCAAAACTACCTGCCGGCCTTTGCGCTGGCGGCGCAGGAAACCAAGCCTTTCGGTTCTGCTTGCCAGCCCGACGGCGCTGTGGTGGCGGATTTCCAGGCATTGCGCCGCTTCTCCGATGCTGAGCGATGCGGCAGATTTTTCCAGGATCAACAACAGGTCATACTGCCGCCGGGTGAGGCCTGAAGCTCGAATTGCGATGGCAGTCACGCGCAGAATTCTGCGCATCGTGTACAGGAGTTCGGTGGAGGTTTCAAAATTGAGAACTGTCGATGCTTGAGCCATTTCTGTTCCCCCCGGCGCCGAACAAGGCGCCGCTCTTGCTGCGATCTGACTTCTTCGGCATGGAGCGGGCGACGCGCGGGTGAGTGGAGAGTTCGCGCGCCCGAAGGCAGAACCAAACCGGAAGAATCCTGGTTCACGAATTCTCGTAGCAGTCGCGAGACCGCCTGAGAATGTCGCGAAATAATTCCAACACGTTCACAGTGGGACGCAACCAAGAAGCGCTCGTCCCACCATAACTAGGATCACAGGAAGAAGAGTTTGGTTGCTTTTTTTCTGACCGGGATTCGATGGCAAACTAAGAACGCTTGAAGATCCGCCCGCAGTTATTCGGCCAATTCCAACTCCATCAGTTTGCTGGCTGGATCTAATTTTGCAATTCGAAACCGCCTGACTTGTCCGGCGCGAACTTCTTCGACCATGGACGACGCCGCAAGGGCGCCGCCTTTCCAGCGCGCCTGCAGCAGAGAAGTCAAGGAAGAGAGATCGGTTTTCGGGGCCGATGGCGTCTTGCCCTCGTTGGACCCGCCAGCCGGACGCGCGGGAGCGATCCGGCATGGGCTCTGGATGCCGTCGCCAAGCTCCACCCGAGCGCTGTCGCCGGTAATCTCCATCACTCGCCCGCTGACGACGTCGCCGACCCTGTGTTCCGCAAGGTATTCATCCAGGCCGGTTGCAGTCAGTTGCTTGATGCCCAGGCGCAGGCGCCGTTTTTCCGTGTCCAGTTCCAGGATCTGCGCTTTGACCGCCTGCCCGATCTTGAGCGCATCCTGTGGATGATTGAACGTTTTCTCGGCACTCAGGTCGCTGATGTGAATCAGGCCTTCAATCCCGTCGGCAACCTGGACGAAAGCGCCGAACTTCGCCAGGCTGGTCACGGTTCCCTCAACGATGGTTCCGATGGGAAATCTCTGAGCGGCTTCGACCCAGGGATCGCCCAGCGCCTGTTTGAGCCCGAGAGAAATTCGGCGCTCGCCCGCATTGACCCCGAGAATCACCGCTTCGACCGTTTCTCCGGGCTTGAGCACGTCGCTCACCTTGCGAATCTTTCGCGCCCACGACATCTCCGAGATGTGGATCAGGCCCTCGATGCCCGGCTCGAGTTCCACAAAGGCGCCGAATTCCATCAGCCGGGTCACGCTGCCGTTGGCCCGCTCCCCCACCCGGTACTTTGCCGGTACTGCGTCCCAGGGATGAGCCAGAAGTTGCTTCATGCCTACGGAGATTCGGTTTTTCTCGCGATCGAGCTTGAGTATCTGAACGTCAATTTCCTGTCCTACCGAAAGCACGTCGGCAGGCTTGTTCACACGGCTCCAGGAAATATCGGATACATGCAACAGGGCGTCGACTCCACCAATGTCAACGAACGCTCCGTAATCGGTGACACTGCGAACCGTGCCGCGGGTGACTTGTCCCTCCTGCAACTCCGCGTAGCGCTGTTTCTTGCCGGCAGCGGCTTCCTCTTCGGCAAGGATGCGGCGGTCGACGACCACGTCTTCGTCGGTGGCGTCGAGCTTGGTAATGCGGCAGCGGATCTCCTGCCCGACAAGTTTTTCCATCTCGGCCGCGTCGCGAACCCCACTCCGCGACGCCGGCATGAAGGCGCGCACCCCGACGTCCACGCTCAAACCGCCTTTTACCGCAGCCGTCACCGTGCCAAGAATCGGGGTCTTGTCGGCGAAGGCTTTCTCCAGCGCGGCCCAGTCCGTAGGACGCTCCACCCGGCCACGGGCCAGCTCGTAGTAGCCTTCCGGGCCGCGGCCCTTGATGGTAACCAGCAGTTTGTCGCCAGGCTTCGGGGCAGCCTCGCCTTTGCGCAATGCGGTCAGCGGCAAGACTCCTTCAATCTTGAATCCGACGTCCAGGATGATGGAGTCGGCCGACACGGTGATGACGGTCGCCTCGCGGCTCTGGCCGGGCTCTACACGGGCCGAGGACTGGCCCCGCTCAAACTGCGAAAGAATGCTGTCGAACGACTCGCCGGCGCTATCGTCGGCATGAACTTCCGGGTTCGGATCGGGCATGAAGGGCCTGCGGTCTCGTGATGGAGTAGGTTAAGAGAATAACATTTCGGGCGCGAGGAGAGGACGCCCGGCGGCCATACAGGCCCCTTCTAGCCGCGGTGGGAGCTCCTGGCGGAACCCTGGAGGAGTTCCCAGATGCGGGCCAGGTGATGATCGTCGTGTTCGGCCACGAAATACAGGTGGTCTACCAATCGCATTGGCTGCTGCAGGCGCGGGTGCAGAAGCGTTCGCGAGAATTGCCCGGGATCGACGCCGTCCAGCCGCTCTACCCATTGCCGTCGAGCCGCCCGAAACTGGCGCAGAATCCCTCCTGTTTCCTGGGTGTTGTGATTGGCTTCGTGGGTTTTGCGGTTGCTGAGATCGGCAGCGGTTAGGGTCGGCGAGCCATGGAGAAAATCCTCCACCCGCTGGCTCCACAAAGGTTCCAAGTCCAGGAGATGGCCGGCATGTTCTTGCGCGGACCATTTTTCTGCCGGCCGGCAAGTCAAAGCCTCGCGCCGTCCCTCGCGAAGCACTTCCTCCAGCCGCGCTGGGGTGCCCCGCAGACGCATGAAGAGATCCGGATAGAGCTCGACCGGAAACGAGAACTCGAACTTCCGTTCGAACCAGGCGGCGACTTTGCTGTCGGCTACTTCCATAGGACCACCTTCCACTATTCCGCGACGAAAAGGCTCTCGGCAAAAGGCCATTCTTTGTCCAGCCAGCGGGCCACGCACTGGAAACCAGTTTCGCGGGCCATCTCCAGAAGTTCGCCGGCCGAATACTTGTGGCTGCTTTCCGTCCAGATGGTCTCGCCTTCGGCAAAGTGGACGGAGCACTCTGCGGCGGGAATGGTTACCGTCTGCTGCTCGAGAGATCGCAGGTGCATTTCGATGCTGCGCGCTTCCGGATTGAATCTGGCCTCGTGCCGGAAGTGGGTAAGAGCAAAGTCGCCATCCAGTTCGCGATTGATGCGGGCCAGCAGATTCAGATTGAAGGCGGCGGTTACACCGAGCGGGTCGTCATAGGCCGCGAGAAGCTGGGGAAGCGGCTTTTCCAGATCCGTACCCAGCAGCAGCGAGTCTCCCGGCTGTAAATAGCTGCGGACGTTTCGCAGGAATTGCAAGCCGGCGCCGCGATCAAAGTTTCCAATGGTGCTGCCCAGGAACAGCACCAGCAACCGCTGGCCAGGCTTGCGGCGGGCGGCTACCTCGAGCAAGCCGTCCAGATACTCCCGTTCGAAACCGACGATGCTGACCGCATCGATATCACCGAGCTCGCGCCGGCACATCGCCAGCGCAGTGGCCGAAATCTCTATGGGACAGTACGCCGTCTCCTGGCGGCTGCACAGAGCTTCCAGAATCCAGCGAGTCTTCTTCCCACTCCCGCTGCCTAATTCGGCGACCATCACCGGGCCGGGCACGCGGTCTACGATGTCAAAGGCATGTCGCCGCAGCAGACGCTCGTCCGCGCGAGTCAAACCGTATTGCGGCAGCACACTGATCACTTCGAACAGCGCCGATCCTACATCGTCGTACAGGTACTTCGACGGCAATTCCTTCTGGTCCGGCTGCATGAGCCCGGCATGCACTTCTGCGGCAAACTCATAAACTGGATCAGCGGTAATGGCGTGGGTCAGCATGCAATGCTCCTTTCTTTTCTTAACTGCTCACGCAACGGAACCCCGCGTAGACATACTGGTAGTGCGGTTGGAACCAGTTGCGAAACGAGCGGCGCAGCATGCAGGCGGCGGTGCGCGGCGAGCCGCCTTTCAGTACGAAGTGTTTCCCATCGAAGAAATCCGCGGAGTATCCGGGATAGAAGGCGAACGGCTCGAACCCGGCAAATGGCGCGAATTCCGTGGCCGTCCACTCCCATCCATTGCCCAGCATTCCGGAGACGCCAAATGCGCTGTCGCCGGCCGGGAATGCGGCAACCGGCGCCGGGTCCCAGCGCTTGAAATCAAAATTCCCATGCTCAGGACGGGGTGGCTCACCGCCCCAGGGATAATCGCGTTCCCCTTCCGCTGCGGCGCCGTAGGCGGCCCGGTGCCACTGTGCTTCGGTCGGCAAGCTCTTGCCGGCCCAGCGGGCATAGGCGCTCGCCTCGGCGTGGCTGACATACACGGGCCAATCCAGCGGTAGCGGCACGTTGTCGAACATGGTGCGGCAATGCCATCCGTCGCCCCGGCGTTTCCAAAAGACAGGGTGCTCGATGTTTTGCGCCGTCTTCCAATTCCAGCCGGCGTTGCTCCACAACTCACGCCGCTCGTACCCGTTCGCCGCGATGAAATCAAGATATTGCCCGTTGGTAATCATGTAGCGGTCGATGGCAAACGGCGGAACGTTCACGGCGTGAGCCTCATATTCGTTGTCCCAGCCAAACCTGTTCGGCCGATCGCGGGCCAGCCCGAGCGTCGCCGCGCCGGCGGGGATATCCAGCATGGCGGCAGAGAATGAAGAGTGGCTGTCCGGCGCGTAGATTTGCGGAATTTTCTGATCGTGAGGCAACTGGTGCAACATGTAGGCCAGAGTTTCGGCGTGCATAAGCCGGTGTTCTATCGCCACATGGAGCAGCAGACATAGAAAAGAGTCCGAGGCCGGGCGGCCTGAATCCGCCGCGAATGCCGAGTGGATTCTATGGTCGAGCGTGCGCCGCACTCGATCTACGTAGGCCCGCACCTCGAGCAGCGAAGGCCAGTCGGTGGGCTGATCGGACGGGAGGCCGCCATCGACAGGATCAATCCCGAATGCAAAAAGACGATCAAGCTGCGGATGGAACGCGTCCAGGTCAAAAACCCGGTTGCCCAGAAGGTTCCAGTCGAAAGCCTCCAGATGTCCGACATAAAAGACGATGCGATGGCGCTCCGGAATCGGCCGGGCGTAGACAAAGTCAGGTTTTACCAGATCGAAAAGAAGGTCTGTCTGGCCTCTTGCCTCGGCGAGGCGATCGAACAACCCGTGCCGGGCCTCGACTTCTTTCTGTACCACAGGCATGGCGATCTCCCAAGCTTGGAACGTCGTCGCGTCGGAACCGACAGAGCCGCTATCTTAACTGCCCAAGCTAAGATGCGTTGGCTGGTGAGTGGGACTCAGGGAATGGAACTTTGTTCGGATAATTGCGGCAAAGGTCGCGACGCAAGCTGTACCAACTGGCTAACCCTAGCACAATTAATGGTTTGCATTGAAGAAGGGCGATCCCCAGCTATCCCAGGGTGGGCTGGGGGCCTTTCACCGGCGAGATTAGTTCGAGGCCGGCAAGCTGTGAACAGGACGTCCCGGCAACGGATTGCCCCACAGGCACTTAGAGGGTTCCAGGCTTTCCAGGCCAACCTCGCTGTTGGAGAAGCCGCCGACCCAGACCACGCGAAAACGTCCTTTCTTGCCTTGATGGTGGACCTCGACGATGGAGGCCGGTTCGACCAGCGGCGGCATGTCCTCCAGACGCATTCCGCGATGACTCACGTCATGGGTAAAGACGGTCTGCTTAAACGGGTGGCCGGTGCTGTCCACCCCGTTCAGTTGAACCCTCAAGCGGACTAAGTGGCGAGTATCCAGACGGTTCGACATAGAATGTCTACGATCTCATCACAAATTTATTCCCTATTCCGCGGCCGGGCGCGGAACGGAGGTGTCAAACCGGCCTTGTACTTCAGAACCACGGTTTATGAGAATCGGCCGAATCCCTTGACTGGAGCGGCTTTTGCGGCATGGCACCTTGGTGGTAATGGCTGGCACCGAAGTGCCATTCCCAGGAATTAGGGGAGCATTTAACGTCATATCCGAGCAGTTCTGGGGGAGGGCTGCCCGGGCGTCCGGCGACTCGCAAGAGTCCGGGCGCCTGTTTTATTTTGCGCCGTCTGCGCGCCGCCCCTCATTTCTAGCGCCGGTATTTTCCCATGTATTCCGCGGTTGCCAGGATGTGACCCAGCATGGCTTTCTCCAACTGCGACGCATCGGCTCCGGGGGAGAGTTGGAGGAGCTGGTCGAGCGCGTAGAGTCTGAAAAAATAGCGATGTGGTTTGCCCGGCGGGGGACAGGGACCGCCGTATCCGATTTTGCGGAAGTCATTCCGGCCCTGCCGCCCCCCGCTGGGAATCTCGTCGACCTTATTCACACCTTCCGGCAAGCTAACGGCGTTTGGAGGCAAATCATAAAGCACCCAGTGCGTCCACGTTCCCGCGGGAGCGTCGGGATCGTCTCCGACCAGCGCGAAGGAGCGAGTGCCGTCGGGGCTTCCAGACCAGGAGAATTCAGGGGAGACGTCTGCGCCATCGCAGGTGAACTTTTTCGGAATGTCACCGCCATTGGAGAAACTGTTACTCGAAAGCAGGAAAGCCATGGAGCGAACTCCTCTATGCCAGGCGGTTGCTGGCGCGCTGCAGCCGGGAAAACCGACCATGATCGACGGAACGATGAAGGCGAGAGCCGTGACGAAAGTTGTCCAAGCCGAACGATTCATGATCGGACTTCGCCTCACTGCGCGGAGATGGTGAAGTTGACCGTGATGCTGCACTGGGTCTCGACCGGCGCGCCATTCAGATAGTACGGCTTGAAGCGCCACTTCTTTACCGCTTCCTGGGCTGCGTTTGACAAGATGCTCGGCCCACTCAATACCCGCAGATCCTGGATATCTCCGGTTTTTCCGACCAAGGCCTGGAGCACGACCGATCCCTGGACTTTCATCTGTCGCGCAAGCGTGGGATAACTCGGGTGAACCGGGTTGGAAACCACCTCGGAGGTACGGGGCGAAAGTTGAACCCGCTCGGAGGCGTCGGTGGCGGGCGGAGCAGGCGCAGGAACTGAGTCCGCGCCAGTGGCGCCTTGCGGAGACGATGGCGGCTGCAACTCCACATCGATCGAATTACTGCCGGGCCGCAAGGTGTGATGTTGGTCGCCAGCCACCACCTCAACCTGCAAAGGTGGCAGAACGGCTCGGTTGGTGACCACGGCCATCGGTTGTGGTTCCTGCGAGGCGACCACGCGCGGCGTCGCGGAGCGCGCCCGGACCTTGCTCAAGGCAATCTTGGGCTTCGGCTCTTCAATGACGGGCGCCTGGCTGGAATCGGTCGCAGGGGACGGAGCCGGCGCAGGACTTATGGAAACAGCAGGTTCCGCCTCGGGGAACCAATATTGCCAGTCGCGGATGAAAACCACCAGCAGCGCCACCAGCAACAGGGCAAGCGCGGCCAACATGCGGCGGCGCTGTTTCTGGGCATAAGCGGGGAAGAAGGCGGAAGCTCGCGCCGGCAGCTTAGGGTGCTCCTCCGAGAACGGCATACTACCTGTCCTGCCGCCCATGAACGCCCCTGGGCGGGTCCGCCTAGTATGCCTCGAAAATGGGGCGAAACGCCATAGGTTCGAGGGGGCTTACCGGCCTGTGCGTGGGGTCACATTCAGGTGTGCGTGAAATCACAGCTAAGGGTTTCGTACGGGCACACACTGATACCGTGACGCAGGTCACAGGGGCATGGCCACTGCCGGGGTTTCGGCACCGTAGCCGGCGCGGCAAGCCACAGCCCATCTGCACCGAATGACGTCACAGGAGGTGGTACGTGCTTTCACCCTACGGCTTGGACATCATCGAAAGTTGTCTGACCTGCAAGATGCGGACCGACCATATCTTCTGCGACCTGCCCACCTCGGCCTTGCAGGCGTTCGAGAACATCAAGTACGCCACCGCCTATCCCAAGGGAGCAGTGCTGTTTGTCGAGGGTCAGGCGCCGCGCGGCATTTTTGTGCTCTGCAAGGGCCGGGTGAAGCTCTCCATCTGTGCCACCGACGGCAAGACGCTCATTCTCAAGATTGCCGAGCCTGGGGAAGTGCTGGGCTTGAGCGCCACTGTCTCCGGAAAACCCTACGAATTGACGGCAGAAACAATCGATCCCTGCCAGGTCAATTTCATCAAGCGCGAAGATTTCCTGCGCTTCCTGAAAGAACACGCTGAAGCCTGCTTCAAAGTGGCGGAGCAGCTGAGCGAGAAGTACAACAATGCCTGCCATGAAGTGCGTGCCCTGGGCCTGTCGCATTCCGCCGGAGAGAAGCTGGCGAAGCTGCTGCTCGACTGGAGTTCCAAAAACGGAGAAGCCACCAAGCAGGAGCCACGGCTGAAACTGGCGCTTACCCACGAAGAGATCGCGCAGATGATCGGCACCTCGCGCGAGACCGTCACCCGCCTGTTCGCCGACTTGAAAAAGCGGCAAATCGTCCAAACCAAGGGCTCGACCTTGCTGATACGCAACAAGGCTGCGCTCAAGGTGATGGCCAGCAATAACTAGGGCCTTGGGCGGCTGCCTTGTGCCAGCGGTCACGGCGCGGAGTGACTGCAGTCACTGTTTTCCACAGTCCGCTGAGATATCACTGCCACATGGAGAGCGCAATTCAGCCGAGTTGTTTCGACTGCGCCCTGCGCCCGGATCGGCTGTTCTGCGATCTGCCCGCCGATGCGCTGGAGGCTTTTGACTCCATCAAGTCCCTCATTCCGTATCCGCGGGCTACGGTGCTGTTTCGCGAAGGGTCGATGGCCAGGGGCATCTTCGTGTTGTGCGAGGGCCGGGTGAAGTTGTCGGTGTGCTCAGAATCGGGCAAGCACTTGACGCTGCGTATTGCGGGGCCGGGTGAGGTCCTGGGGCTAAGCGCTTCGCTCTCGGGCGGTCCGTACGAGGTGACCGCCGAGACCGTGGACAATGCCCGGGTAGCGGTGGTCAAGCGCAAGGACCTGCTGCAGTTTCTGCGGGAACACCGCGAGGCGTGCCTGCAGGTCGTCAGCCTGCTCAGTCAGGATCTGCACACCGCTTACGACCGCGTGCGCTCCATCGGCTTGGGACGGAGTCGGCGGAGCCGGACCTCGCGCGTGCACTGAGTCGCACAGGTTATCCCCAAGGCCCCCTCTCTAGAAGCCGCGGAGAAGTCCTTCCCGTCTGACTGCGTTCCGAATTTGCGACCCTCCACCCCGGTCGCACGCCCCGATTGCAGTTAAAACCGCTCCCTGCGACCAGGTTGACCACCATGAGGATGTTCCCGGTGGCGTCCGTAGTAACCCCACTGTGACAAAGATCACAAAGAGATTTTCCCGTTGTCCATTAAGCTGAGGCTTATCCACAATCTAAGAGATCCCGGATGCGCTATGTTCCAGGGAGAAGCGTTTGGTAGGTCAATGGCCGTCTCTCCGGGCCGGCAAAGGTTCAAAGGGGAACCCGGTATCTGCCCTCAGAAGGAGGGGAAAGATGAAGAGCTCAAGGCTTGAAACATTGATCACAGTAGGACTGGCTGTGATGCTGTCGCTACAGCTTGGATCAGCACCGGCAGCGCGAGCTCAAGCCCCGGAGAAAAATTCCACTGCAGGGCAGCCCTCGCAGTATGTGGGGGCCGACACTTGCAAGACTTGTCACGAAGAGGTGTTCAAGGGCTTTGCGGAAAGCCCGCATTGGAAAACCACCCTCAACAAAAGCGGGCCCGAGTCACACGGTTGCGAGAGCTGTCACGGCCCGGGAGCGCAACACGTGGAAGGCGGCGGGGACGTAAGCAAGATCATCAGCTTCAAGAATCTCTCGCGACAGCAAGCCAGTGCCCGATGCCTCAGCTGCCACGGCGAGAAGGGCGAACAGGCGCACTACACGAGTTCGCCACATGCCAGCAGCGATGTCGGTTGCCTGGATTGCCATTCTCCGCATCATGGCAAGGAAGCGGAGCATCTGCTGGTGGCCGCGCAGCCGCAACTTTGCTATGGCTGCCACACTGCGATGAAAGCGGAGTTTGCCAAGCCCTACCGTCACCGCGTCAACGAGGGCCTGGTGCAATGCAGCGATTGCCATAACGTCCATGGCACGGGCACGGTGAGGCAGGTAAGGGCGCTGCCGGGAGGGGACTTTGTCTGCTACAAGTGCCACGTCGACAAGCGCGGTCCATTTGTATATGAGCACGTACCGGTCAAGACCGAGGGCTGCACAGCCTGCCATACCCCTCACGCTTCTACCAACCCCCGTCTGCTGCGGGTTAGCCAAGTAAACCTGCTGTGCCTGCAGTGCCACACCTCTCCGACCGTGGGACCAAGCGGACCGGTACACAACCAGTCG
>Ga0335079_10006090_pt1 | contig 13797 bp, 10 predicted proteins | sample Lox_Sample_33_FD_206719 | JGI IMG/M metagenome (GOLD analysis project Ga0335079, IMG submission 206719) | Soil microbial communities from Loxahatchee National Wildlife Refuge, Florida, United States - Lox_Sample_3.3 | ecosystem: Environmental > Terrestrial > Soil > Wetlands | place: USA... | reverse complement strand
GCGAGGCTCAAACCCGGGTAAGGAACGGGATAGATGAGATCGAAGTACTTGCCAAGCAGCACGGCGGCAATTAACACCAGAAATCCCAGGTCAGTCAGAATCGAGACGGGGAGAACCAGATACCAGAGGCCGAGCGCCAGCGCGAGCGCCGCCAGCCGCATGGCCCCGCTCCAATGAAACGATCCCGTGGTCAAGGAGCAGGTAAGATACGGGAGCAGCACCGAGAGGAGCAGAAGAAGAGGCAGGGCTCGCCGGTCGAGATGCTCGCGCACCTCGCTAAAACCCGGGACCAGATAGAATGGATATTCCATGAGGAAAGCGGCCAAGGCCGGCAACGCCGCCCAGCTTGGAATGTCTTTCACTCGCGCGTACGCCATGCCTGCCGCGCCCAGCAGCACCCAGCCGATCAGCAGAGCCGCCCGGAAGCGGCCGGGCGATTGCGTCATCGGCCTCATTCTAGCATTCGCGATTCTGGCACCCGCGCTGGCCGAGGACCCGCCGGCCAATCTCGCCAAGCTGGTGGCCCATCGCGAGAGCGAGACTGAGGCGGAGCGCAACGAATACATGTACCGCCAGACCGTGGCGCTCCAGGAACTGGATTCACGGGGCGCCGCGCGCGGGGAATACAAGGAAGTCCGCGACGTGATCTTCTCGCCGACCCATGAGCGCACCGAGGAGGTGATCGGTGCACCGCTGTTGACGCTGAAATTCCTGACGCTGACCGACGAGGATTTCCGCGATATCCGGGACATTCAGCCGCTGGTCCTCACGGAAGACCGGCTCTGGAATTACGAGACGAAGCCGCGCGGCGACGAAACCATGGATGACGTGGATTGCTGGGTATTACAGGTGCGGCCGCGCCAGATTCTGGGCAACCAGCGCTATTTTGACGGCCTGCTCTGGGTGGACAAGAAGGATTACAACATCGTGCGGATGCAAGGCCAAGCGGTGCCGCAGATTCTTACCACTAAACAGGAGAACCTGTTCCCGCGCTTCACGACGATTCGTAAGCCCGTGGACGGCAAGCACTGGTTCCCGATCTACACGGACGCCGACGATTCGCTGCCGTTCCGCACGGGTCCGCAGCGGATTCGATTGCGGATCTCGTACAGCAACTACCGAAGATTCGGTGCGGAATCGACCTTCCGACCGCAGTAGGGCGGGCGGACCGCTGAGACGCAGAGGCACGCTTACCGGTTCAGAAAATCGAATAGCGTCGTCCGTGGGACGCTGCCTCGCATCTGGAGCGCGGCTTGAACCTGCAGGTTCCCCTGACTCAGTTCGAGAGAAGCGGCCACGATATCGGCGTCTTCGCGCTGGCTGAGTTCGGTCTTCAGTTGCACTTCGTATTGATTGGTGAAGTTGGTGGCGTCTTGGAGCCGGTTCTCCACAGCGGCATAGAACGACTGGGAGGCGTTGAGCCGGTCCGAAGCCAGCTTGACGTATCCGATCGCCTGGTTAATTCCATCCACGTCATTGTTAAGCAGGGCTACGCGCAGACTGTTGAGCGCCGCGAACGCGTTGTCGGAGGCGAGCGAATCGTCGGGGTTGCGGGTATCGAAGATATCCTGCGCTGTTTGGGAGGCAAGGAACGAGCCGCCGGCGGGATTTTCGATCAGCCGGGTGGCGGGAGAAGTCAGCAGACGATCGACGCCGTTCGGGCTGTCGAGATCGAGCTGATACGCCGGCGCGGTGTCCTGATCGCCACTGAAGATGTAGCGCCCTCCCGATTGCGTCTGGCTGAAGCTGACGAGCTCTTGCTGGAGTGACTGGATATCTCCAGCGATACTCTGCCGACCAGCGGCAGTCTGGGTTGCGGTCGCGCCCTGGGCCGCCAGCGTCAGCGCGCTGTCGAGCAGTTTGATCGAAGCACTAAGCGTGTTGTCGGCCACATCGGCGGCAGCCTGGGCCGTCGCCAGATTAGACTGGAGCTGCGTGTTGCGTTCCATCGCCGCACGCAGCCGGAGCAGATCGCTGACCATATCGGGATCGTCGGAGGCGACGTTGACGCGCTTGCCGGAACTGATCTGCCGCTGGGCTTCGGACACACGCTGCTGAGCGCGTTCGAGATCGCTGAGGAACAATTGCGAAGCGGGATCGAGATTGGTAATCATTTTTAGGTCCCCAAAATGTTGAGCGTATCCTGGGTCAACTGGTCCAACACCGCAATCAATTTCGAGTTGGCCTCGTAAGCGCGTTGAAACTCGACCAGGATCATGGCTTCCTCATCCAGCGACACGCCCGATAGTTGCTGGCGCTGGTTCTTCGCCTGGGCGACGAGCGACTGCTGCACCTGCTGGCCATCCTGCGCAGCCTGGAGCTGGCTACCCACGTCGCCGGCGATCTTGCCATAAAACTCCGAGTAGCTGATGCCGTCGATGCGATCGTCGTCGGTGCCCGGCATCGCCAGTTGTGCAATCGCGAGAGGAACGCCGTTGCCAACGTAGGGCGGGCCCAGATCAATGGCGGCCAGTTGGCCGGCGGTTACCGTGGGATCGACCGCGAGTGTGGCGGCCGTGGCCGTAGGGTTACTGGCATCGTACTGGAAGAGCGGAACGCCGGGCACTGGAGGTGGGCCGTCGGAAATATTCCCCGAGCTCAAAAGGTCATTCACGCGATCCGCGAACTGCTTCGCCAGCCGGTTGAGGTCGCCGGTCTGGGTGGCGTCGCCGGCAATGGAGGGCAGGACGCGGTTGCGCATGTCCAGCAGCGCGCCCAACTGCCCACTGGTAGTCTGGCTCGTTAAATCGGTGCCGTCTGCCGTTGAAACGCGTGCCAGCGGCGCCCCATTGGCATTCACTGGATCAGCGGGCATCGCGAGTGAGGAGCTGATTGAGAACTGGCGATCTTCGATGAGCAACGGCGTACGGCCGTTCAGCAATACAGTAGTGGTTCCGTCGGCCTGCTGCACCGCCGTGAAATCAACGAGGGTCGATAAATTCTCAAGTGCCGCATGCACCTGCGCATCCATGCCCATATCGTGAGAAGCCGAGCCGGTCTGGAGAATGAAGGCGTTGTATCCCCGGATCTGCCCGACCAGCTTATTGACCTGGTCGACGGTGCTGTTCAGTTGCGTTTCGGTGTCTTGGGTCAGGTTCTGGAGGGAGGCGGCCGCACTCTGAAAACTCTGGGCCACGTCGGTCGCCCTTTCGATCACGGTCTGGCGCGCCGCCGTGCTGCCGAGGTTCTGTCCCCAGGCGGAAACGCTCTGGAAGAACTGATTCAGCGCATTTGGGATTCCCGTGGTTCCCGAAATATCAAAAATCGCCTGGAGGGCAGTGAGACTGGTGGTGGCTTGTTGTTCTTGACCGAACTGGGTGGTCTGGCGGCGGACCGCCTGCTCGGCGTATTCATTGCGGGTGCTTTCCATCTGGCCGGCTTCGACGCCGCCCGGCAGCCCGCGGGACGGGTCAAACGGGAGGGCGTTCAGGCGCAGCAGTTGTTTGGCATAACCCGGGGTGGATGCGTTGGCGACATTGCTCTGGGAAACCTCGAGGACCCTCTGATAGGCATCGAGAGCCGAGGCGGAATTGTACAACGTCGATAAGAGGTTCGGCATGGCCGGTCACCCTCGCGCCAACAGACGAGCGTGGCGCTCGACATTCGCGGGCTGACCTAGCGGAGTGTAGCCCGCGGACAGTGCGCCGAGGCAGCTGATCCAGTTGGCGTGGTACAAGGCCGCACCGTCGAGGAGTCGGGCCGTCCGGCCGATGGAGCGTTTGAGGAGCCGGGCTTGGCCAAGAGCATCCTGGCGGGACGCCGCGTTCGGCGGAAGCTTGGGCGAGCTGACTTCTGAGATGGCGGTTTCGAGCAAGCGGGCGCAGCCATCAATGTGTTCGGGTGTTGGAGAAACCAGCAATTGGCAGGCACGGTCGAGGGCCGTGCGGGCAGCCGCCAACCGCTCACTCGCGGAGGCCGCCATGGGATTACCCGCGGGCAGCGAGGGCTTCTGAGATCATGGCTCGGCCAGTGGCTGCCGAATCCGGATGGTAGCGCCCGTTCTGGTAATCATTCGCCAAAGCTTGCACGCGTCCAGCCCGCTGCGACGCGTGCGCCGCCAGCGCGTTCGACAGACGGCCCAATGCGCTGGACAATTCCACCCGATCCCCTTCGGCTGACCCGGCGGCGTCGGACTGCGCGACATTATCCCGCCCAGCCTTTTGAGTTTCGGCCTGCCGCGCCGTTTCGGCGGCCGACGGACCCAACGTTGTGCGATCTTGAATTCTCATACCTGCGCCTAAGTGGCTAACAATCTTATCGGCGGCGGTTGGGCTGGTCTTTAGCCAAACGTCGATAACATTCGTACCATTTGGTTAAAGTTCTCACATAAACCGCCGATGGCAGGGTGTTAACCCGCCATGCCCATTCCACGCGTGCTCTGGATTAATGCCGGGTACTCCGTCGAGCCCGACGCCGCGACGGCGGCGTGGGAGAACGTTTCCCGCGCGCCCACAACCGGCCTTAATGAGCTGAAAAACAAGAAGTTCGACGCCATTGTTTTGCAGTTTCCAATTCCCCATTGGGAAGCCGAGGCGCTGCTCGATCCGGTGCGGCGGCTGGCGTCGGGCACTCCTGTATTGATACGCGATCCGGAGGCGGGAGTTGCCGACGCGGTCCGACTGGTACGGGCGGGCGCCGACGGAGTGTTGCCGGGAGACGAGACCGACGCCGCTCTGATTCTCGAAAGCATTCGGGAACGCCATCGGAATGGCCCGGGAGATGGGCAGCCGCAGGAGATGCTGCTGGTTGGCGTCAGCCCGCAGATTCAGCGGGTCTGCCAGATCATCCGCCTGGTGGGGGCGCGCCGGGCGACCGTGCTGATCACCGGCGAAACCGGAACTGGAAAAGAGCTCGCGGCCCGGGCGCTGCACCGGGCGGGGCCGCGAAGCGCCGGGCCGTGGGTGGCGGTGAACTGCAGCGCACTGCCGGGAAATCTGCTCGAGGCGGAGCTATTCGGACACGTCAAGGGCGCCTTCACGGGGGCGGTACAAATGCGGATCGGCCGCTTTGAACAGGCGCAGGGCGGCACGCTGCTGCTGGATGAGATCGGCGAACTGCCGCTCGATCTGCAGTCCAAGCTCCTGCGTGTCCTGCAGGAGCGCGAATTTCAGCGGCTGGGCAGCTCGGAAACGATCAAAGCCGATATTCGCGTGGTAGCCGCCACCAACTGCGAGCTTGTCCAACGGATCGAGCAGGGCCGGTTTCGCGAAGACCTTTACTACCGGCTCAACGTGGTACCGCTAGCGATGCCGGCACTGCGCCAGCGCCCGGGCGATATTCCGTTGCTCGCGGCACACTTTGTGGAAAAGATCTGCCGGGGGGAGCAGCTCGCGGATAAAATCATCATCCCGGCGGCGCTCGACCATCTGTGCCGCTACGCGTGGCCCGGTAACGTGAGGCAATTGGAAAACGCGGTGGAGATGGCGGTGGCGTTAAGCGCCGACCGCCGGGAACTCACGCCGAACGACTTTCCGGTCTCACAGGCACCTCTGCGCACGCCGGTGACTTCGGAATTGCCGGTCATTCCGGTGCCCGACTCCGGGCTCGATTATGAGCGAACCCTGGCGTGGATCGAGCGCAGCATCCTGGAGCAGGCATTGCGCAAGACGGGAGGTAACAAAAAAGCCGCGGCCGCCATGCTGCATCTGAAACGGACGACGCTCTCGGCCAAAGTGCGCACCCTGAACGCCTCGGCGGCGTAGCGGCCCATCGCGTTGAAATGCTGGGCCGCCGATGGGCACCGGTGACCGCCGATTGAAAAATAGACACTTATTGGGCTTGATGCCACCCACGAAAACGCGGCGAAGAATGGAAGCGCCAGGGCAAGGAACCAAGCGGGAGAGGGCTCCGGCAGGGACGAGACCGACCCAGGAGATTTGCCCGGCCCCTAAGGTGTCAATTGAAATGGAGTCCCCGAAGGGGTCGGCGAGACCGGTTTCGGCTTGCGACAGCGAAATTGTGGAGGCGCCCGACGCGGCGATCCAACGTCGAAGAGCACGTGACCCCAGACCGACCGTGTCGCCGGAGAGACAACGCCCTCGGAGCCAGTAATGTCTGACACGAGCAGATTCGTGCCCACGGTTGTGGCGGTGTCGGACCGAACAGGGAATCGGCGCCGAAGATGTCGGGGGTTCTGGTGGATCTATTTGCACCCGTGAATGCAATCGCCGGATCGCTCTCCAGGAGGGCCAATGAAGAAAGGTCCGTTCGTGACATCGGACGGTCCGGTATTGGTCAAGTTCACACCGATGGCGTTCTTCCGGCCGCCCGCAGTGACGGCCGCTGAAGCCCCCGAGATGACGAGGTCTGCGCGCGTGAAGGGAGCGGCAAACGGATTATCGGCGAGTCTTGTCCTTCTTGCGTCACGCTCGCCGGCCGGCGCTCACCAAAGGTATTCCTTAGCAACCTCGCGCTTGTCGTACCCGTCCAGCACGTGCACGACGCGGATCTTCTTGAGCGAGACCGGAGACAGTTGGCCAATCGGTATATAAATGATGGTGCGCCCTACGCGCGACGCCATGCTCTTAAAGATTGAGCGCGGCGGCTGCGCGGCCACATAGACTACGTAGCGATGGATCGAGTAGTCGAGCGCGGCCATCAGCAGGCGCTCGGACTTGGTCTCGGCAAATTCGTAATCGGGGTCCTGCCAGACGTCATACATACGCCGCGGCGGCAGGCTCATCAAGAAGCCGCCATATTCGGCGCGGCCGATCCCGGGTCCGACGAGGTTGTCGAAGGGAAAGGTTGAGTAAAACGCCATGTCAGATTCGTTCTGATTCTCGCCGAGCCAGGTGGTCATGTAGGAGTAACGGTTGTGGCGGTCCTCATCGAAGATCAGTACCACACTACCGACGTCTCCGTGGAGCTTCTGAAACTGCCGCACATAGATCCGGCCCTCGTGCCAGTGGCGGATGGTCTCGCGCATGTCGATGCCGTCGAGGATCGAAGTGGTGAACGGCTCGACGCGCGCGCGCTCTTCAGAGAGAATGCTCTTGCCTTTTTTCTTTAAGAAACGGCCGTAGTCTTCGATCACCAGGTCTTCGGGGGGATACGAACAAATGCTGGTGCCGTTCAATTGGCTGGCCCATTCACCCGGAAGCTTTTCTTTCTTGCGCGGCTTCAAACCATACGGGCGGAGGCGGCGCTTGGTGCTCGGGAGGCGGCGGCGTAGACGGATATGGCGCGTGTCGATCCAGACCTCTTCGCCCGAGAGGTGCGCGGTCGGCACATCGGAGGCCGTCTTCTGTGGAGGATAACGGTTCGCGACCTCCCACACGTCCCATGCGTAATTGTCGTCGGCGAGAGCGCGCGCGGCGACCGTCAGGTCGAAGATCCCGGCCGAGAGGTTGTTCTCTCCGAGCGCCAGGTTGCGGGTGTAGCGCGCCAGCAGACGGCGCTGCCAGTGGGCGATGCGCTCGCCGGTATGGATCTCATATTCCTTTTCGGCCTCGCGAAACAGGCCGAGCTGGGCGTGCAGGCGGTCAATGCGGTTGGAGTCGGACAGGTCACCGCGGAAACCCTCATAGCGCCACTGCAGCGCGGGGTATTCCACGGTGATTTCGCCCAGACAATCGGGGTGCGGGTTGATTAATTGGATACCTTCCCGGCGTGTGCGGACGAGCGGCTGCGCCTGCGGCTCTTCCATTGCATCCAGCACGGGATCGAGCAGGTTGAGCGCCAGCACCACGAGGACACGGGCTTCCGGATTGGCGCCTTGCAGCTTCCAGGCAATCCCGGCGGCGTGCCGGGCGATTTCATCCGAGCGCGGCTGCGGGTAGACGCGGTACGCTTCGAGATAGCGGGCGAGACCGATGTGCCGGATGGCGTACGGGTCCGGATAGGTGTCCGGCAGATGCGGCCGGCTTCCGAGATCGGGATCGGCGAACAGGATCTCAGCACCGATTTCCACGCCCGTGCGTACGGCCTCTGTAAACGGATCGGCCGGTTCTACGGGCACATACACGGCGCGCTCTTCTTCGGAGCTCCCGGCCTTGTCGTCGGCATAAAGAATGACCGAGATCTCGGGCAACCGCTCGACGGCGCGCATCCAAGCGTCCCGGAGCGTGGAGGGCAACTCGACCGCGACGACTTCCGGTCTTTCGCGCAGCAGCGCCTGGCGCACTTCGATTGCGAATTCGAGGCGGCCCGGCACCACGGGAAAATAGGTGAACCGGCCGCGCTGGAGACTCGCCGCGTCAGGAGACGGCGGGCCGGTTTCTGCGGACATATCGCAGCGCCTCCTCTCCCAGCACCTCGGTGATGGCGGTTTCCAGCGCCGCGGTTTCGTGGGTTTTTTCCGTCGCCAGGCTCTTGAGCTTGATGGCGAAACGCCCGATGTTGATGCCGTCGCGGACGGTGTAGCGCTCATCGGCCGCGTGCGCCATCTGCAGGAAATCGGTTACATACTGAAGGATGCGCTCTTCGGCGAACGGAAGGTTTTCGCGCAGGATGTGATATTCCTCATCGCGCTCGGGAAAATCGATGAAGATCTGGGGCTGCAGGCGCGAATGGATGTACTCGGGCAGCTCAAACGTGGAGGCGTCGTCGTTCATAGTCGCCACCAGCCGGAACTGCGGATGCGCCTTGATCTTGATTCCAGCGACAATCGACTCGACATAGCGCCGGTTGTCGAGCAGCGGCGCCAGGCTGGCCCAACTCTTCTCGCTCATGCGGTTACCTTCATCGAGAATAGCGATGCCGCCGCGCAGCATGGCGGTGACCAGCGGCGAAGCCACATACCGGAGGCTGCCTTCGCCTTCGAGTACCGGCGTGACGAGCAAATCTTCCGGCCGCGTGTCGAGCGTGGCCTGCAGGATGTAGACCTCGCGCCCCATGCGCTTCCCGGCGGCATAGGCCAGGGTAGTCTTGCCCACGCCCGGCTTGCCGAGCAGCCGCGGGTTCATCGGCACATCCTGCTCGTGCACGACCATCCACGCCGCCAGCAACTGGCGCATGAGCTCCTCCTGCCCCACCCAGTGGATGGGAAGCTCATCGGGATGCGCGAGGTGCAACGTGACGCCTTCGATCTCCACGGTCATAGCACTCGATCTTATTATGGAATCAACCGGCAGGAAAGTGCCCCACGACGACCGGGCCGGTTAGCGCAAGGTGCGCAGGCGTTCCTGGCGGTCGATGATCTGCTGAATTCGCACGCCGTAATTGCCGTCGACGACCACGACCTGCCCGCGCGCGACCAGGCAGTGGTTGACCAGGATCTCGACCGGATCGTCGACACCGCGGTTGAGCTCGACGATAGAGCCGGTGGTGAGCTTCAGCACGTCCTTCAGAGGAAGCTCAGTCCGGCCAAACGAAATGCTCACCGGCAGTTCGACATCGAGCAGCAGTTCCATGGTGCGCGAGACGGGTGGCAGCTCTTCGGACGCGGGTGAAGCGTCACTAACGATTTCGCGCGCGCGTGTGGCGGCGGCGGCGAGCAAATCGAGAAGGCCAGTGCTAAATGCGAAAGCCAGGGGGGTGAGCGGCGTCTCTTCAAAGGCTAGTGTGAGCGCGGCCCAATCCCTTTGATCTTCGGCAGGAGCGGCTTCCGTTCCTTTGGTCCCCAGAACCTCCTGCCCGAGTGCGGATCCGATGGAACGAGCCAGCGTGGATAACCATTGAGCGAGAACTTCTTCCCAGTTCTTCCGTGCCTCGCCCTCAGCCGGCGCCTCCAGACCAGCGGCCTTGATCATGAGGCTGGCTACCGCATCCCAAGTGGGCTGCGGCGCGCCGATCCACACGGCAGCTTCGGAAGAAACCGAGAATCCCTGCTTCCACCACAGCAGATCCGCGGCATCGGCCGGCGCAGCAGACAGGGTCTGCCACCGCACCTGCGGCCGCTCTGCGGTCAGGAACTCGAGCACCTCGCCCAGATTGGCGACCCAGGAATCCACCAAGGCGTGGATCGAGGGAACGCTGTCAAGCCGGCTGGCGCTTTCGTTCATGCCGATACCACGCCATGGGATACCGGCCACTGCGCGGCCAGGCGCGCGCGCAGCCGCATAATCGCTTGTGACTTCAATTGCGAGATCCGTGATTCGTGCAGTTTCAGAACCTGGGCGATCTCTCGAAGCGTCAACTCCTCGCGGTAGTATAAGCTCAGTACCGTGCGCTCGATTTCCGGAATCTGGTCGATGCCTTCGGCCACGAGGCGCTCAAGCTCGGATTGCTCGAGCAGGGTAGAGGGCAGGTTGTCGTCGGAATCCGGAAGGTAGTGAAGCAGGTCACGCCCCTGCTCCTGCGGAGCGTGCTCGAGGCTGGCGACATTTAAGCCGCGGATCTCCACCAGCCAACGATGGTATTGGTCGAGGTTAATGCCAAGCTGGGCGGCAATCTCATCCTCCCGAGGGGCCCGTTTCAACCGCTGTTCGGCCACCGCAATCGCGGCTTCGATCTGCTTGGCTTTCCGGCGCTTCTGGCGCGGAGCCCAGTCGAGACCGCGCAGACTATCGAGAATCGCGCCGCGGATTTTGTATTCCGCGTACGTCTTGAGCTTCACTTTGTGGGTCGGATCGAAATTGTCGATCGCAGAGATCAGGCCCACCACTCCGGTCGACACCAAGTCATCGAGGCTGATGTTTTCCGGCAGCCGTTCTTGAATGCGCCGCGCGATGAGCCGCACTTGGGGCAGGTGCTCGAGAATGAGCCGCTCGCGTTCCGCATCGCTGATCATTTCAGATACCCCATACGGGCCCATCCCGTCTCTCCCTGTGCCGATCAGGCCGCCGAGACCGCCTCCCGCGGATGGCTGCCGAGAATCATCTCCACCAGGCGGCTCGCCGAGGCCACTTCGAGGTCTTCCGGAATGCGCTGGCCGGTCGTAAAGAACGACAGCGGCTTGCCGGTCCTCACACTCTCGTTGAGAATGGGGCCGGGCCCCAGCGTCTCATCCAGGCGGGTGAACAGCAGCCGTCCCGGCCGGAAGATCTCATAGGCATCCACCACGCGGGACAGATCGGCGGATTTCATGGAAGACGATAGGACCAGTTGCGTGTCGATATCCCCGCGCGTCGACAGAAAGCGCGACAGATCCGAGCCGCACTCCAATTCCGAGAAGCCGCATCCGGGCGTATCGATCAGGATCAGGTCCTTACCCTGGTGCTGCTCCAGCGCCTGCGCCAGCGCAGTCACGGTTTCGACGAGTTCGAAGCCGACCCCCAGAATCACCGCATACGACCGCAACTGCTCGGCGGCGGCCACGCGATACGTATCCATGGAGGCGAACAAGACCGGCTTGCGGCAAGCCAGCCCGTAGCGGGCGGCCAGCTTGACCAGGGTCGTCGTTTTGCCAGCGCCCGGCGGCCCGACCAGCGCGAGGATGCGTGGCCGCGTCTCGCCCCGGCCGATCGATGACTCAATGTTTAATCGCGATTCGATTTCTTCCGCCAGCGCCGAGAAACACCACTCGAGCCCACCGCCGGCCGGCCGGTTGGTCCATCCGGCACGCGCGGCCGCCGCCTGCACGATGTCTCCCGCCAGCTCCGGCGTCACCTCCTGGGCCGCCAGAAGCGCGTATGCCTCGGACAACTCTGGAGCCGCCCCGAGCCAAGGCGGTGGCGCGAATGCCGACTTGTTCAGCGCGCGCCGCATAGCTTCCAATTGCTTCTTCAGCTCCGCCACTTCGCCGGCAAGCCGCGGCGCCGCCAGTGTTTCGGCTGGTCCTCCGCCCGGCTGCGCTCGCACGCCAAATACGACTTCGTATTCGCCCAGATGGCGCGCTTCGGGACCCGCCTTGCGGCTCTCGAGCAGCATCGCGTCGGCGCCCAGTTCGTGACGGGCTCGCGCGATTGCTTCCTCCACGCTGGCGCAAAAGTAGGACTTGATCCTCATCACATCGTCCGGCGGACAGGCAGCAGTGCCGGGCCCGCCCCCGAAGATCTATCGGCGGGCGCGCGCGCGGGCTGTAGCCTTCCACTCAGGAGATTGTGCCGAGCGATTGCACGCGCTGTCCGGCCGGCACCTCGTTGTGAGCCAAAAAAACAAGGTTCGGCTGCACCGTTTCGGCGATCTGGCGCAGGAAATACCGGCAGCCGGACGAGGTGATCACCACTGCCGGAGTCTCCAGCGCCGCGATTCGACTCGTAAGACGGCTGAGAATATCGCGGATCGTCTCCGGCGCCAGGTTGAGCCGGCTGTTCTGGTCCCCGTGCTCCACCGCCGCCTCCACGATCTGCTCGATCGATGGGTCGAGGAACCACGCCGGCAGTTCGCCGGTGCGGCTCAAGTAGGGCTTTACCACCGTGCGGCGCAAAGCCTGTCTCACATATTCGGTCAACAACACCGGGTTGCGCGTGATGGCGGCGGCTTCGCCGAGCGCTTCCAGAATGGAAGCCGCGTCGCGAATGGACACGCGCTCGCGCAGCAGGTTTTGCAGCACCTTCTGCACCGTCGCGAGCGGCAACAGCTTCGGAACCAAGTCTTCGACGGCCCGCGGATGCTCGACGGCAGCACGATCGAGCAACTGCTTGGCATCCTGCCGCGAGAACAGCTCATGGGCGTGGCGCCGGATGATCTCCGTAATGTGGGTTCCCATCACGCTCACCGCGTCCACCACCGTGTAGCCCGCCTGCCGGGTCTGTTCAGCGCGCTCGGCGGGGATCCAATAGGCCGTCATGCCGAAGGCCGGCTCGCGCGTGGCCTGCCCTTCGAGCGACGTGTCGGCCCGTCCGGTTGGAATCGCCAGCTCGCAACCCGCCGGCAATTCAAAGCGGGAAATCTCGACTCCCTTCAGACAAATCATATATTCCCGGCTCTTCAGCGAAAGGTTATCGGAGACGCGCAACGGCGCCAGCACATATCCGAGATCGCCGGCGAGCTGGCGGCGAATCGAGGCAATGCGGCGCAGCAACGGCGAATCGGCGCCGCCGTCCACCAGGCTCACCAGGCCGAGCCCCAAATCGAGCGACAACGGCTCAACGCGCAATAACGCTTCCAGATTTTCCCGCGACGCGGTGGGCTTGGCCTCCGCCGGTTGGACCCTCTCCTGAAGCTCTCTCTGCCGGGCGCGCCAAGCCGCAGCGCCGGCCCCACCGCCAAGCACCAGGAAGGGCAGCTTGGGCAGCCCGGGCAGTGCAGCCATCGCGACCAGCACGCCCGCAGCTAACAGCAAGGGCTGCGCCGAACCGAATACCTGGCGCCGGAATTCGACGCTCAACCGGGCGTCGGAGCCGCCGCGCGTCACAATCAAACCGCCGGAAATCGAGATCATCAGCGCCGGAATCACCGTCACCAAGCCGTCGCCGATCGTCAGCACGGTGTAGGTTTCAAGAGCGGCCCGAAACTCCATGCCGTGCTGAAGCACGCCGATCAGGAACCCCGCAACGATATTGATGGCGGTGATAAGGATGCTGGCCACCGCGTCGCGCTGCGTGAATCGCGACGCTCCGTCCATCGCTCCGTAAAACTCGGCTTCGGTGGCGAGCAGTTTTCTGCGCCGACGCGCCTCGGCTTCCTCGATCAACCCGGCGTTCAAATCCGAGTCGATGGACATCTGCTTGCCGGGCAACGCATCCAGAGTAAAACGGGCGGTCACTTCGGAGATGCGCACGGCGCCATGGTTGATCACGACGTACTGGATCGCGATCAGCACCAGGAAGATCACCGCTCCAATAATGTAATTGCCACCCACCACAAAACTGCCGAACGCGCCGATGACCTCGCCGGCGGCTTTGGTTCCCGTGTTGCCATTGAGCAGAATCAGCCGGGAAGAGGAGATGTTGAGCGCAAGCCGAAACAGCGTTAACAGCAGAAGAGTCGTGGGAAACGAGGTGAACTCGATCGGCCGCACGATATAGAGTGAGA
>Ga0335079_10006089_pt1 | contig 13797 bp, 8 predicted proteins | sample Lox_Sample_33_FD_206719 | JGI IMG/M metagenome (GOLD analysis project Ga0335079, IMG submission 206719) | Soil microbial communities from Loxahatchee National Wildlife Refuge, Florida, United States - Lox_Sample_3.3 | ecosystem: Environmental > Terrestrial > Soil > Wetlands | place: USA: Florida... | reverse complement strand
GACGACGACATGATCACCTGCGCGGAGGAGCAGGTGACGCTGGTGTTCGCCCCTGGTACTGCGCAGATGTACCCGCGGGAGCAGCTGGTCACTGTCGACCCGGGGCCGATGGGGCGGGTGCTCGAGGGCGCGTCCCGGCCCGGGTTCTTCACCGGCGTGCTGACCGTGGTGCTCAAGCTGTTCCAGCTGGCCCAGCCGCAGGTGGCGGTCTTCGGGGAGAAGGACGCGCAGCAGCTCGCCCTGGTCCGGCGGATGACCGCCGATCTCGATCTCGGGATTCAGATCGCCAGCGTGCCCACGGTGCGCGACCCCGACGGCCTGGCGGTCTCCAGCCGGAACAGCTACCTGTCGCCGGCCGGGCGCCGCGCCGCGCTCGCCCTGCCCGGCGCGCTGCGCGCCGGGCAGGAGGCGGCCGAGGCCGGCCCGGAGGCGGTGCTGAAGGCGGCGGGCGCGGTCCTGGACGAGGCGGCCAAGGCGGAGCCGCCGCTGGTCACCGACTACCTGGCACTGGTCGATCCGGGTACCTTCGCCCCGGTGGCGGCCGGTCATGCGGGTCAGGCGCTGCTGCTGGCGGCCGCCAGATCCGGCTCGACCCGGCTGATCGACAACGTGCCGCTCATCCTCGGAGGCCAGAGCTGACCGCGCCACGTCCGGCTGGCGCTGGCCGGCGTCGCGGCGATCAAGGACAATCATGGTGCCGCCGGGGCGGCAGGACGCGGGAAGGCCATGCTGCTGACGATTGATGTGGGAAACACCAACACGGTGCTCGGTGTGTTCGAGGGCGAGCAGGTGGTCGAGCACTGGCGCCTCGCCACCGATCCGGTACGCACCGCCGACGAGCTGGCCGTGGTGCTGCAGGGCCTGCTCGCCCAGAGCGCGGTGCTGAAGGATCCCGACATCACCGGGATCGCGCTGTGCTCGACGGTTCCCTCGGTGCTGCATGAGATGCGCGAGATGTTCCAGCGTTACTACGGCGACCTCCCCACGCTGATCGTGGAGCCGGGCGTGCGCACCGGCGTCTCGGTCCGGATGGACAACCCGAAGGAGGTGGGCAGCGACCGCATCATGAACACGGTCGCCGCGGCCCATCTCTACGGCGGCCCGGCGGTGGTGGTGGACTTCGGCACGTCGACCAACTTCGACGCCGTGAGCGAGAAGGGGGAGTTCGTCGGCGGGGCGCTCGCGCCGGGGATCGAGATCTCCGTGGATGCCCTGTCCAGGCGCGCCGCCCAGCTGCTGAAGGTCGAGCTCGCCCGCCCGGAGCACGTGATCGGCAAGAACACGGTGGAGGCGCTGCAGTCGGGCATCATCTTCGGGTTCGCCGGCCAGGTCGAGAGCATAGCCACCCGCATGACGCGCGAGCTCGCCCCCGATGATCCCGACTCGGTGACCGTCATCGCCACCGGCGGGCTCGCGCCGCTGGTCCTCGACGAGATCAGCGTGATCGACGTGCACGAGCCCTGGCTGACCTTGATCGGCCTGCGGCTGGTCTACGAGCGGAATCTCAGGGGCGAGTGACCCCGGCTCATCCCGCCTGCCCGTTCGGGTGTCATTCGCGGGTGTGGCGGGCAGGCCGGTGGCTATTACCAGGTCACCGGACCCGACAGATACGGGCAGGCCGGTGGCTATTACCAGGTCACCGGACCCGACAGATAGGGGAAAGTCATGGCGACGCAGCCACTCCAGCAACCTCCGTACCCGGTCCAGTTCGCCGTCGATTACCCGGATCGTGACCTCAACCGGGTGACCACGGCGTTCCGCATCTTCACGGTCATCCCGATCGCCATCGTGCTCGGCGCCGTGGCCGGTGGCACCTGGCATTACTCGCACCCGAACGGGACCACCGCCGTCGTCGCCGGGGCTGGCGGCCTGCTCTTCTTCGGGCCGTTGCTCATGATCCTTTTCCGCCAGAAGTACCCGCGCTGGTGGTTCGACTGGAATCTCGAGCTGCAGCGTTTCAGCAACCGGGTGGGCATCTATCTCGCGCTGATGGACGACAGGTACCCCTCGACCGACGAACACCAGTCGGTGCATCTGGAGTACGGCTACCCGGACGCGACACGTGACCTGAACCGATGGCTGCCGCTGGTCAAATGGCTGCTGGCGATCCCGCATTACATCGTGCTCTTCTTCCTCGACATCGCCGCCTTCGTGGTCGTCATCGTGGCCTGGTTCGCGATCCTGTTCACCGGCCGCTACCCCCGTGGGATGTTCGACTTCGTGGAGGGGGTCATCCGCTGGCACAACCGGGTGGTCGGCTACGCACTCACCTTGGTCACCGACCGGTACCCGCCGTTCCAGCTGGCGCCCTGAGCGCCGGGCGCCCAGGCAGGTGGCGGCCGTCCAGATCGCCCGGCTGCCTCCGCGCGGGCCGCTGCCCCGGTGCCCCGTGGCGGCGGTTAATCCCGGTGCCGGGCGGATGCCACGGCCGGTACCCTCTTCCGGGTGGAAGACGATCAGGTGCCAGCCGGTGACGTGCATGGGCACGGGGGCGGCCAGCCCGGCGTGCCGGAGCAGATGCAGGTCCGGCTGGGCAAGCGCGAACGGCTGCTGGCGTCGGGCATCGACCCCTACCCGGTCGGCTTCCCCCGCACCGCCACGATCGGCGAGATCCGGGCGCGCTACCCGGATCTGCCGCCCGACACCGCGACCGGCGAGCGGGTGGGGGTGGCCGGCCGGGTGATGCTGTCGCGCATCGGCGGGAAGCTCTGCTTCGCGACCATCCGCGACGGCACCGGCGACATCCAGATCATGATCTCGGCGGACCGGGTCGGCCCCGAGGCGCTGGCGTCGTGGAAGCACGACGTGGACCTCGGGGATCACGTCGGCGTGGAAGGCGAGGTCATCACCTCGCGGAGCGGGGAGCTCTCCGTCCTGGCCGGCTCGTTCGCCATCACGGCCAAGAGCCTGCGGCCCCTGCCGGAGAAGCACAGAGGCTTGTCGGACGTGGAGTCGCGGGTCCGCCAGCGTTATGTCGATCTGATCGTCAACCCGGAAACGAGACGGATGGCGGAGCTCAAGAGCGCTGTCATCCGCTCGATCCGGGAGGAACTGCACGCGCGTGGCTTCCTGGAGGTGGAGACGCCGGTGCTGCAGGCGGTGCACGGCGGGGCCAACGCGCGCCCGTTCGCCACCCACATCAATGCCTACGACCTGGACATCTACCTGCGGATCGCGCTGGAACTGCACCTCAAGCGGCTGGTGGTCGGCGGCGTCGAGAAGGTCTTCGAGATCGGCCGCATCTTCCGCAACGAGGGCGCGGACTCCACCCACAACCCCGAGTTCACCATGCTCGAGGCCTACGAGGCGTACGGCGACTACAACACGATCGGCACCCTCACCAGGGAGCTGATCCAGGCGGCCGCGGTGGCGGCTCTCGGCGGCACGGTCCTGCGGCGCGCGGACGGCGGCGAGTACGACATCGGGGGCGACTGGCCGCTGAAGACGGTGCACGGCGCCGTATCCGAGGCGCTGGGCGAGGAAGTGACGCCCGGCACCAGCGAGGAGCACCTGCGCAAGCTGTGCCTGCAGGCGGGGATACCGACCGAGCCGGGCTGGGACGCGGGCCACATCGTGCTGGAGATGTACGAGCGGCTGGTGGAGCGGCAGACCGTGGCGCCGACGTTCTACCGGGACTTCCCGGTCGAGGTCTCGCCGCTGACCCGCGCGCACCGGGAGGACCCGCGGCTGGCCGAGCGATGGGACCTGGTGGCGTTCGGCACCGAGATCGGGACCGGTTACTCCGAGCTCATCGACCCGGTCGAGGAGCGGGCCAGGCTGACCGCGCAGTCACTGCTCGCCGCCGGTGGCGATCCCGAGGCGATGCGGCTGGACGAGGACTTCCTGCGCGCGCTGGAGTACGGCATGCCGCCGACCGGCGGGATGGGTGCGGGCATCGACCGGATCCTGATCATGCTGACCGGCGAGAGCATCCGGGAGACGATCCTGTTCCCGATGGTCCGCCCGGAGTAACCGGGCGGCGCCGGGATTCGCCGGCGGGCTCAGCCGACGATGCGGACAGCGCCCACGTAGACGTCCCACATGACCGGCTCCACCTGGACATCCTCCCCGAAGTTGGGGGCGTCGACCATCAGGCCGTTGCCGATGTAGAGGCCGACATGGCCGATGTCGGGGTAGAAGAACACCAGGTCCCCCGGCTGCAGGTCGGCCCGTGACACGTGCACGCCCATGTTCCACTGGTCGCCGGTGAAGTGCGGCAGGCTGATGCCGACCTGGGCATAAGCCCACAGCACCAGGCCCGAGCAGTCGAACTCGCCAGGCCCGGCCGCTCCCCAGACGTAAGGGTCGCCCCGCCGGGTCAGCGCGAACCGCAGGGCCTGGGCGCCGATCGTGTTGGCGGTGGGGATCTGGATGTCGGGGTAGTTGCCGGTCTTGTTGAAGACCGCCATGGCCTTGGCGAACACCGCGCTGTTGAGAATGTTGATCTTCTTCTGGGCCGCGTCCCGCTTGACGGCCATCTGGGCCGACAGCTGGGCGGCGATCTTGCCCTGCTGCAGCGAGGCCTCCCTGGCCCGCTGAGCCGCCGCCACCGCCGCGGCCATCTGCCCAACCCGGTCGCCGTTCTCCTGCTGCAGCTGCTGCAGGAAAGCGGAACGGCTGAGCAGGTTCTGCGGGCTGCCGTTCGTCAGCATCGCCAGCGGTGTCACCAGCCCGCTGTTCATGTAACTCTGCGCCGCGAGCTGGCCGATGCTGAGCTGGCCGGCGTTGAGCCTGATGAGGTCCTCGGCGTAGGTGCGCTGCGCGACCTTCGCCTCGGCATGCGCCTGGCTGAGCTGGATGCGGAGCCCGTTGTACTGCTCGTCGAGCGAGTTGATCTCGTTCGACAGCGTGCGCGCCCTGGTGATCAGGGTCTGCAGATTGGGCGCTGGCCTGGCCGGCGCGGCGGAGCTCACGCTGCTGGGGAGAACGAAGCTGGCCAGGGTGGCCGCCCCCACCAGGGTGGCAGTTCGCCGCCAGACGCGGCCGTGCCGCCATTGGCGGCGGGCCCGTTGTGGATCACTTTGACTATGCCTGACAGGAGGCACGCGCTCCACGTGGGGTTCCTCTCCTCAAGCGCCTGTGCCTCGCCCGAGGATCCGGGGATCGTGCTGGTGCGGGGCGTCAGCGACGGTCACGCGTCTGGCTAGCGCCGAATGCTAATGGATCAGGGCCCTGCCGCGAGGCTGAACGAGTGAAATTTTTGTAATGAGGGCGCGGCGGCGGGCTCAGGAAATGCCGGAATGGTGGGCCCAGCGCCCGGGCATTATGGCGGCCCGGTGTCGCGTCATTTAGCATCTCCGCAGGTCAGAGCCCACTCAAGATTCCTCATCCAGCTGCGTGATTTGCGTGTGATGTGCCTGGAATTTCCTGCCATCCCGGCCCTGGGGGCAATCCGTGGCTGGGCGGTGACGTTACGTGGGGCAATTGCCGCTGGTCGCGTTGGGTAACCGGATGAGACGCCAGCGGTGGCGGGCCACTGCCGGGATGTCACACGCTATGGTGTGCGGGCAATGGAGTATGCGATCAGGCGCGCGCAGACCCGGGACGTGCGGGCGATCGGCCGGCTGGTGGATGACAATGTCGCTTCCGGGCGGCTGCTCGCCAAGGCCACCGTCACCCTGTACGAGGACGTGCAGGAGTTCTGGGTCGCCGAACGCGCAGGTGACGGGGAGATCATCGGCTCCGGGGCCCTTCACGTCATGTGGGAGGACCTGGCCGAGATCAGGACGATCGCGGTACGCGCGGGCTGCCAGGGAAACGGCATCGGCCACCGGCTGGTGGAGGCGCTGCTCGGCAGCGCGCGTGAACTCGGCGTGCGCCGGGTCTTCGTGCTGACCTTCGCGGTCGGGTTCTTCGCCGGGCACGGCTTCAAGCAGATCGACGGGTCGCCGGTCTCGCACGAGGTGTACGAGGAATTGCTGCGTTCCTACGACGAAGGAGTCGCCGAGTTCCTCGACCTCGACCGGGTCAAGCCCAACACCCTGGGCAATACCCGCATGCTGCTGCATCTGTCGTGATGCCCTTGCGGGGCTACCCGAGCCTGTTCCCGCGGCTCACAGCAGGCGCAGCTGGCGATCGGCGGGACGCCGGGGCTGAGGCGGCGCCGTACGGGAGATCAGGCTCTGGGAGATCGCGGCCAGGAAGGGCGACGGGCCGGTCGCGGTAACCGTTCCGTGGCGGCGGCGTCTGGCGGCGCTGGTGAGAAACAGATATGTCCGCGCCCGGGTCATGCCGACGAACAGCAGGCGCCGCTCTTCGGCCAGGTCCGGCGCCGGCCGGGATGCCGCGCCGCCGGCGGCCGGCCCTGCAGCCACCGGCCCTCCGGTCGCCACGCCGTTGGCCGCTGAACCGCTGGCCGCCGCGCTCTCGCCGGTCGCCGGGACGCTGCTTGCCCCGGGCGGGCCGTATCCCGGCAGCCAGAGCGGCAGCAGGCCGCGTTCGCATCCAGCGACGAATACGGCGCTGAACTCCAGCCCCTTGGCGGCATGCAGCGTCAGCAAGGCGATCGCGTCGGCACGCGGGTCCAGGGCATCGGCTTCGGCGCCCAGCGCGATCTCGGTCAGGAACCTCTCCAGGTCGGCACCGCACCGGCGGGCGAGCGGGGCCAGCACCTCGCCTGCAGCCAGGGCATCCACGGCGGCCGCCCGGCCGGCGGCGCTGCGGCCGGTGGGGCCGCGGCCGGCCAGCTTGCGCACCGCCGCCGCCAGGCAGCCAGCGACGGTGCCGCCCTGGTCACCCCCGCTGGCCAGGCCGGCCAGGGCCATCTCACGCACGATCTCCGGTACCGCCGTACGCCGCTGCAGCAGATCGTGTGAACGCTTGCTGAACGGGAGCCCGGCCCGGGTCAGCGCCTGGCCGAGCGGCCCGGCCTGGGCGTCGGTGCGGTAGAGGACGGCGATGTCGGCCAGGGCGAGCCCTGGCGCGCCGTGCCCGTCCGCCCGGCCGGTGTCCAGCGAGTGGAACGACGCGCCGCCGAGCAGCCGGTCGATGGCCCCGGCGATCCAGGCCGCCTCGCCCTGTTCGTCACCGGCCTCGTGGACGGCGACGCCGGGTGCACGGATGGCCGTCCCGCCCCGCGCCGCCGGCCCGGCCCGGCCCGGCTGGCCCGCCCCGGCCGCTGGCGGCTCCGCGGCTTGCAGGACGCGCCCGGGCACCAGGGTGGATGGCGCGATGGCCTGGAGCGCGGCAGCGACGATGACCGGAGCCGACCGGTAGCCGCGCGTCAGCTGGACCGTCGTAGCTGCCGGATAGTCCTCACCGAAGCGCAGGAAGAAAGCCACATCCGCGCCGCGGAAACCGTAGATGGCCTGATCGGGGTCGCCGATGACGGTAAGCCCCGCGCCGTCCCCGCCCAGCAGCCGGAGCAGTGCGTACTGGCTGGCGTCGATGTCCTGGTACTCGTCGACGCTGATCAGTTGCCAGCGCCCGCGCAGCCGTTCCGCCAGTGCGGGCTCGTCGCCCAGCAGCGTGACCGGCAGGCTGACCAGGCCGTCGAAGTCGACGAGGTCGCGTGCGGCCAGGGCCTTGCCGAACTCGGCCCGGCGTTCCGGGTCGGCCGCCGCGGCCGCGAGCAGCTGCCGCCCAGCACGCTGCGAGCCTGCGATCTCCGCGGCAACGCCGAGCCTGGCCTGCTCGTCGGCGATGCCGAAGTCGGGGGTCAGGCCCGCCCGGGCGGCATGCTCCCGCAGGATCATCAGGCCAAGCCCGTGGAAGGTGGTGACCGTCAGCCGGTCCGCCTGGCCGGGGGCCAGCCGGTCCAGTCGCTCCCGCAGCTCCCCGGCCGCCCGGCGGGTGAAGGTGAGCGCGAGACAGGCCCCGGGGTCGCCGCCGCGCTCGGTCACCTGCGCGGCGATCCGGTAGGTGAGCGTGCGCGTCTTGCCCGTGCCGGGGCCCGCGATGATCATCAACGGTGCGGCTGCCTCAGCGGCCGCCCGCTGATCGGGGTCGAGTCCGTCCAGGAGGGATGGGGGCGCCGCTCGTTTGGCATGCAGAACGCCTGCCGGCGCCGGCCCGGCCGCCACCGGTCCGTCCGCTTCCGGGCTGGCCGTTTGGTGGCCGCGTTCCGGGGCGGGTGCGGCTGTCCCGGCCGGAGCCGTTTCCTGGCGCGTGGCCGGCAGGTCGAACAGCGCCGCGGACGGGGCCAGCTCCTCCGGGCGCAGCAGCCGGATCACGCCGTACTCCCCGTCGTAGCCGGCCTCCTTGATGACCTCACCCCGGCGCAGCCGGGCGACCGCCTCCGCGAGCAGGCCGCCCCCGCCGCGGCCCAGGTCGGCCACGTCGGTCTCGCACAGGATGCGCAACTCCGGGCCGAACGCGGCGACAAGCCGGTCCACCTCGGCGACGACCGCCTTGCTCTTCGGGCCGCTGCCCTTGATCTCGCCGACGATCTCCGGCAGGGACACCAGGTTGAGGAAACCCGCCGCCCCGGCTGGCTGCTGGCCCGGCGGCCGGTCGGCCAGCTGGCAGACGCGGTGCAGCACCCCGATCGTGAGCGGCTTGCCGCAGCCCGGGCAGGTTCCCGAGTGCGCCACGGTCTGGCTGGGCTCGAACCGGATCCCGCATCTGCGGTGCCCGTCCAGGTGATAACGGCCGCCCTCGGGGTGGAAGTTGATGGTCCCGGCAAGGCCGGAGCCGGTGCGCAGCGCCTCCGCCATGGCGAAGTAGTCCAGCCCGGTGCTGAAGGTGGTCGCCTCCCTGCCGATCATCGGCGGCGAATGAGCGTCGGAGTTGCTCACCAGCCGGTAGCGGTCGAGCCCCGAGAACATCCAGTTCATCGGCGGATCCGAGGAGAGCCCGGTCTCGACCGCGAAGATATGGCCGGCCAGATCCAGGTAGCAGTCGGCGACCGCGTCGAATCCGGATTTGGAACCCAGAACGGCGAACCACGGCGTCCAGATGTGCGCGGGCACCAGGTAGCAGCCCGGCCCCGCATTCAGGGTGATCTCCAGCAGGTGACGCGAGTCGAGGCCGAGGATGGGCCGGCCATCGGACGCCAGGTTCCCGGCCTTCGCCAGCGCGGTGGTGATAGCGGCCGCCGCCTCGAATGTGGGGGCATAGAGAAGGTGGTGAACCTTCCTGGTAACCCCGTCGCGTTTGTAGATGGTGGAGATCTCGGCCGACAGCAGGAAGCGCACCAGCGGGTCGCAGCTTGCCGGGGTGGCCCGTGCCAGCTCCGCCTGCAGGGCGGGGCGAAGACGGAGCAGGCCCGGTTCGGCCGGCTCGAGTGACTCGGCGAGTTCTGCGGCCCAGGCCGGGTGGGTGAAGTCGCCGGTGCCGATCACCGTGACGCCTTTGCGCACCGCCCACCAGGCCAGCGTCCCGGGGTCGCAGTTCTTGCTGCAGGCGCGGGAGAAGCGCGAGTGGATGTGCAGGTCCGCGTGAAACATGCCGCTCGAAATACTGTCATGTGCTGCCGACGTCGGGGCTGCGTTCGCGACGGGGTTCTGCCGGGTTCTTTGCGGGTTGCTGTCCGGGTTCTGGCTGGGCAACGGCGCCCGGCTCTGGCTGGGCAGCGGCGCCCGCTCACGGCTGGGCAGCGACGCCGCTCCTGCTCGGACGTCTCCCCATCCTGGGCAGCAGCGCTCGTTCCGGCTCCGAGCGACGGCGCCGTTCTCGCGTGCTTCGGCTGTGGGCGAGGAAGCTCTTCCCGCCTCTCTCCTGCCCCGCCCAGACCCGTCCCGGGCGGCGCCTGTTTCCGGCCGGCAGCCACCGCCTATTGCCGGCCGGGGGCATCCCCTGTGCCGGGCGCGGTGGGGATGGGTGACAATGCCAGGTGGGAGGGTGAAGGAACCGGGCTCGGGCAGAAAGGGGGCTGGCATGCTCCAGGATCTGGCGGCACTGACTCCGCCACTGGTTGTGTGCGCCGCCTTCCTGATCGGGGTGGTTCTGTTCCTGCGGCGGCAGATGGGTGCGGGCGGCGAGCCTGAAGATCATGACGCCGGGACCGATATTCATGATGACGGCAGTAATGCCGATCCGGGTGATCACAAAGCTGCGTCATCAGACGATCGCGGTATGTCATAAGTTCGGCATTGCCGAACGCCCCGCCGGCGCGACTGCGCGATAGGGCATCTGCCGATTGATGACAGCACATCAAGGCCCCGATTACAGAGAGTAACGTGTATTGCTGTTAGCGTCTGCCTGACTTGCCCGTGGTGAACTCGTTAGGGAATCCCCGGGTGCTCGAATTGTCAAACAGATGAGTGTGGTATATGTTTGGCACCCAATAAATAGATGCTCCAGCGGAAGGGCTGGCCCCCATGGCACAGAAGACAGTGGTGACGGTCGTGTGTGACCTTCCACATGACGGCGAGGTCGAGGGGACGGAGACGGTTTCGTTCGCCTTTGACGGGACCGCCTATGAGATCGACGTGTGCGCGACACACGCCAAGGAACTGCGCGAGAAGTTCGGGCAGTACACCGAACACGCGCGCCGGGCGAGCGCATCGGGTGGCCGCCGCCGCCGCGCCCGGAGCGGGCCTGGCCGTGAGCGCAGTTCGGACATCCGCGCCTGGGCCAAGCAGCACGGGTACAAGGTCAGCGAGCGCGGCCGTATCCCCGCGTCGATCATCACGGAGTACGAGTCCTCGCACTAACACCCGCCAGCGAGTTCCCCAGGCGGCCCACCGCAGGGCCCCCGGGCGCGGCGCGCTGCTAGGCCCGCGCCCGGGGCGCCCCGCGGGCCGCGGCCGCGGCCCGGTGCGTCCCACCTAACCGCGGCGGTGGCCGTCTCACCGCGGGCCGAATGGCGGCGCCCCTTCTCACGGCTCCCAGCCATCGCGGCTGCCTGCCTGGCAGCCGCCGTTTTGTGCTGCCGGTGAGCGCGGATGACCCGCTCTGCGCCGCGGCGCAGGCGTGCCAGAAACCGGGGCGCGGGTGCGCCAGCGCCCCGCGGGCGGGGCCGCGGGGCATGCGTTCGCTCGCGGCGTAGCGGGGAACACACCCCCCCTTAGCAGGGGTTGGATGGGATGAACGGCCTCCTGCCGGGGAACATTTCTTATGCGCGAACAAAGTCGTGCGCCGCGTCATCCGGCATGCGGGCTACCATGCGGGAAGGACGGGGCCGGACAGCAGGGCCCTCCCCGACCGCTCTGTAAGGGAGCGTAGATGTTCGAGAGGTTCACCGACCGGGCCCGGAGAGTTGTGGTCCTGGCGCAAGAAGAGGCCAGGATGCTCAACCACAACTACATCGGGACCGAGCACATCCTGCTAGGCCTGATCCACGAGGGTGAGGGCGTCGCCGCCAAGGCCCTCGAGTCGCTGGGGATCAGCCTGGAGGCGGTGCGGCAGCAGGTTGAGGAGATCATCGGCCAGGGGCAGCAGGCGCCGTCCGGCCACATCCCCTTCACCCCGCGTGCCAAGAAGGTGCTTGAGCTCTCGCTGCGGGAGGCCCTGCAGCTTGGCCATAACTACATCGGTACCGAGCACATCCTGCTCGGCCTCATCCGCGAGGGTGAGGGCGTCGCCGCCCAGGTGCTGGTGAAGCTGGGTGCGGACCTCAACAGGGTCCGCCAGCAGGTGATCCAGCTGCTGCACGGCTACCAGGGCAAGGAGCCGGCCGCGGCGGGCGGCCCGGCGGAGTCGGCGCCGTCCACCTCGCTGGTGCTCGACCAGTTCGGCCGCAACCTCACCCAGGGGGCCCGCGAGGGCAAGCTCGACCCGGTTATCGGCCGCGAGAAGGAAATCGAGCGGGTCATGCAGGTGCTGTCCCGGCGCACCAAGAACAACCCGGTGCTGGTCGGCGAGCCCGGCGTGGGCAAGACCGCGGTGGTGGAGGGACTGGCCCAGAAGATCGTCAAGGGCGAGGTCCCGGAGACCCTCAAGGACAAGCAGCTGTACACGCTCGACCTGGGCGCCCTGGTCGCCGGGTCGCGCTACCGCGGTGATTTCGAAGAGCGGCTCAAGAAGGTGCTCAAGGAGATCAGGACCCGCGGCGACATCATCCTCTTCATTGACGAGCTGCACACCCTGGTGGGTGCCGGCGCCGCGGAGGGCGCCATCGACGCCGCCTCGATCCTCAAGCCGATGCTGGCCCGGGGCGAGCTGCAGACGATCGGCGCGACCACCCTGGACGAGTATCGCAAGCACCTGGAGAAGGACGCCGCGCTCGAGCGCCGGTTCCAGCCCATCCAGGTCGCGGAGCCGACGATCTCGCACACGATCGAGATCCTCAAGGGCCTGCGCGACCGGTACGAGGCCCACCACCGGGTCTCCATCACCGACAGCGCGCTGGTGGCGGCCGCCCAGCTCGCGGACCGCTACATCAGCGACAGGTTCCTGCCGGACAAGGCGATCGACCTGATCGACGAGGCCGGGTCGCGGATGCGCATCCGCCGGATGACCGCCCCGCCAGACCTGCGTGAGTACGACGAGAAGATCGCGCAGGTGCGGCGGGAGAAGGAGTCGGCGATCGACTCCCAGGACTTCGAGAAGGCGGCCGCGCTGCGCGACAAGGAGAAGCAGCTAATCGCCAAGAAGGACGCCCGGGAGAAGGAGTGGAAGGCCGGCGACATGGACGTGGTCGCCGAGGTCAACGAGGAACTCATCGCCGAGGTACTCGCCACCGCCACCGGAATCCCGGTCTTCAAACTGACCGAAGAGGAGTCGCAGCGGCTGCTCCGCATGGAGGACGAGCTTCACAAGCGCGTTATCGGGCAGAACGATGCGATCAAGGCACTCTCGCAAGCTATCAGGCGGACCCGTGCCGGGCTGAAGGACCCCAAGCGGCCGGGCGGATCGTTCATCTTCGCCGGGCCCTCCGGGGTGGGTAAGACCGAGCTGTCCAAGACGCTGGCCGAATTCCTATTCGGGGACGAAGACTCGCTCATCCAGCTCGACATGAGTGAGTACATGGAGAAGCACACCGTGTCACGGCTGTTCGGCTCGCCACCCGGTTATGTCGGGTATGAGGAGGGCGGCCAGTTGACCGAGAAGGTCCGCCGGAAGCCGTTCTCCGTGGTCTTGTTCGACGAGATCGAGAAGGCCCACCAGGACATCTTCAACTCCCTGCTCCAGATCCTGGAGGACGGGCGGCTGACCGACGCCCAGGGCAGGGTGGTCGACTTCAAGAACACCGTCATTATCATGACCACCAACCTGGGCACCCGCGACATCTCCAAGGGTGTGTCCGTGGGCTTTGCCAAGGCCGGTGAGTCGCGCGGCTCCTACGACCGGATGAAGGCGAAGGTAACCGAGGAACTGAAGCACCACTTCCGGCCCGAGTTCCTCAACCGGGTGGATGACACGATCGTCTTCCACCAGCTCACCGAGGACGAGATCGTCACGATCGTGGATCTGATGATCGCCAAGGTGGACGAGCGGCTCAAGGACCGTGACATGGGCATGGAGCTCCGCCCTGCCGCCAAGGCGCTGCTCGCCGAGCGCGGCTACGACCCGGTGCTTGGCGCCAGGCCGCTGCGCCGGACGATCCAGCGGTCGATCGAGGACGCCCTGTCGGAGAAGATCCTCTTCGGCGAGCTCAAGGCGGGCCAGATCGTCATGGTCGACGTCGAGGGCACCGGCGAGGACGCGCAGTTCACGTTCAAGGGCGTGCCCAAGCCGGAGGCGGTGCCGGACGCGCCGGTAGCCGTGGCCGCGGCCGAGGTCGACGGCGGAGTGAGCAAGCAGCAGCAGGCCTAGCGGCTGCCGCAGCGATCAAGTGACCCGGGCCCGTTGGGCCCGGGTCACTTGCGTGTGCGGGGATTCACAGGCCAGTGGGCGCGTGGGTATGGCCGGCCGGCGGATGGGCGGGCAGCGCGTATCCCTCATCGGGGTGGTGCTCGGCCAGCCCGTCGCTGA
>Ga0335079_10006088_pt1 | contig 13797 bp, 13 predicted proteins | sample Lox_Sample_33_FD_206719 | JGI IMG/M metagenome (GOLD analysis project Ga0335079, IMG submission 206719) | Soil microbial communities from Loxahatchee National Wildlife Refuge, Florida, United States - Lox_Sample_3.3 | ecosystem: Environmental > Terrestrial > Soil > Wetlands | place: USA... | reverse complement strand
CCGAACACGGACCTGAGCCGGTCGGAGATTTCGCCCAGCGTAGCGTAAGCATCTGCGGCGGCGAGGATCAGCGGGATCAGGTTTTCCTGCCCCCGCGCCGCCTGTTCCAATTTCTGCAAGTGCTCCGTTACTATCTTGCTGTCGCGTCCGGCGCGAACTTGGCGCAGCCGTTCAATCTGTGCCTTCTCGATGGCCGGATTGAGCCGAAAGGTGGGAACCTTGCGTCCTCCCTCCATGCGGAATCGATTGACTCCTACCACCACGGCCTCTCCTCGTTCCACCGCCTTCTGGAATTCGAACGCGGCATTTTGGATTTCGCCTTGGATGAAACCGCGCTCGATGGCTTGAAGCGTGCCGCCCATCCCGGCAATGCGTTCCAGGTAAGTTTTGGCGCCGCGCTCGATGGCCGCCGTGAGGCCTTCGATGTACTCGCTGCCGCCTACGGGATCCGCCGTATGTGTGACGCCGCTTTCGTGCGCGATGATCTGCTGCGTTCGCAGTGCCAGCCGCGCCGATTCCTCGGTGGGCAGCGCCAGCGCCTCGTCACGCGAATTGGTGTGCAACGATTGCGCGCCGCCCAGCACGGCCGAAAGCGCCTCGATCGATGTGCGAATCACGTTCACGTCGGGCTGTTGTGCGGTCAGCGTCGAGCCCGCCGTCTGCACGTGAAAGCGCAACATCATCGACTTGGGATTCTTCGCGCCGAAGCGGTCGCGCATCAGGTGCGCATAAAGACGCCGTGCCGCGCGGAACTTGGCGATCTCCTCAAGGAAATTGCTGTGCGCGTTGAAAAAGAACGAGAGCCGAGGCGCAAAATCATCGATCGCCAGCCCCGCCTCCAGCGCCGCCTCGATATACGCGATGGCGTTGGCAAAGGTGAACGCCACTTCCTGCACCGCCGTCGATCCGGCTTCGCGAATGTGGTATCCGCTGATCGAGATGGTGTTCCACTCCGGCAGTTCGCGGCTGGCCCAGGCAAACAGATCGGTCACGATGCGCATGGAGGCCCGCGGCGGATAGATGTAGGTTCCACGCGCAATGTACTCTTTGAGAATATCGTTCTGCACCGTGCCCGAGAGCTTCCGGGCATCCACGCCCTGCCGCCGCGCCACCAGCACATAGAGCGCCAGCAGGATGGCCGCCGTCGAGTTGATGGTCATCGACGTCGAAACCTGGCCCAGCGGGATGTCCTGGAAAAGCCGCTCCATGTCGGCGAGCGAAGAGATGGCCACGCCGGTCCGTCCCACCTCACCGGCGGCCAGAGGATGGTCGGAATCCATTCCCATCTGTGTGGGCAGATCGAAGGCTACCGAAAGCCCGGTGGTGCCCTGCGACAGCAGGTAGCGGTAGCGCTGGTTACTCTCCTCGGCGCTTCCAAAACCGGCATACTGGCGGATGGTCCACAGGCGCCCGCGGTACATGTCGGGATAGATGCCCCGCGTGTAGGGGAATTCGCCGGGCTTGCCCAAAGGGTCACTCACGATCGGGATATTTTTCGCGCGCGCCGGAAAGAAGAAATGCCGTATCCGGCCATGATCGTCACAAAGGCGATCGTCAGGATGAGCCGCAGCAGGCTGCCTCGACCCGAGTCGAGGTCGCGCAGCGTCCGCAGGCCAGAGGGAATCGGTATGGCTGCCAGGGCCAAAAACAGGAAGCCGATGACCTCGTGCCAAAGCGTACGGGCAGGCTTCACCACCGCCGGCACGATATGACGTACCAATTGATAACCTTGGTGAATCAGGTTGGGTTTCGCCACGTCTCCATGGTAGCAAAGGCGTTTGGCCTCAACTGCATGGGGGAGAATAGGGGTAGACCGCCATCCGAGGGGTTAGCCCGTTCGTAAGCAGTTAATGTAACAGTACTTTTTTGCCGATAAAGACTTGTGAAGCGTTCCGGCCTCCACTACAATCTAAACGGGCGTGGGGCCGTCGACGCTCTGGATCAATCAGATTCTGGAACGCTTTAGACCGTGAGCGCATCCAGATAGACGGAGCTCCAAACCATCGTTTGGAGAAAGGGGCTGATTTTGGAAGAGCGTCTCAAGAATCTCATGCAGGAACTGGGGAATGCGATCAACGATTCCCTGTCGGACTCCGACCGGATCGCCGAGGCCATCGGCGAGATCAAGCAAGCCGGCTACGATGTGTTCCTGGTGCTCGAGGCCACCATCGGTTTTAACAAGCGTGACGAAGACGGCGACACGGATGACGAGCAAGAAGCCCGCCCGGAAGTGAAACACACTTTCGAATCCACTGGCAAGATCAAGTTCACCAGCCAGGATCAGCGCTTTTTGAAGGCGCTAAAAATAGCCGTCGACGAAGAGGCGAAGTAAGATCTTCGTCCCTGCGCCGCGCCCTGGAGCTTACATCAGCCCCTGGTAGACCTTCCAGGTCTGTTCCGCCGCCCTTTCCCAGCTGAACCCAGCCGCTCGATTCAACCCACGCGCGATCAACTGCTCCCGTAGCCCATCGCCCATCAACTCACACAGCCCCGCCGCAAGCGCCTCCACATCTTCCGGATCCACCAGCAGCGCGGCATCTCCACAAACTTCCGGCAACGCCGCGCGGTTCGCTGCCAGGACCGGTACGCCCGCCGACATCGCTTCCAGCACCGGCATACCGAAGCCCTCATCCAAGGACGGAAAGGCGAATACGCGCGCCCGGCTGTACCAGCGTCCCAGCGTTTCGCGCGCGACATAACCCGGTGCCTCGATATCCGCGCGCCGCGGGCTGCTCTTGATGCGCGCGAAAATTTCGCCGGCCCCGTACCCCGCCGATCCCGCCAGCACCAGTTTCCAGCCAGGCGGCGTGCGCCCGAACGCTTCCACCAGGCGCACGATATTCTTGCGGTGTTGAATGGCGCCCACGTTGAGCACGATGTTCTCGCGCATCACCGGCGCAGAAAGTGCCAGCCGGTTCGTTCCGTGATGCACCACATGCAAACGCGCCCGCTCCACTCCGAGCAATTCTTCCACCTGCCGGGCGGTGAATTCGGAAACCGTAATGATGGCGTCCGATTCGGCGGCGGCCCGGCGCGCCTGCTCCGCAAATCTCCGGCGAAAATCCGGCGTTGAGTAATCTCCAGTCAGCACGAACAGATCGTGAAACGTCGAAACCATCTTGCGAAATCGGATTTCCGGCAGCCTTTGGTTCAGTCCGTGGAAAAAATCCCGCGTCCGCGGAAACCAGGGCTCATAGAGCAGAGCGCGGCGGGCATTGGGCGGAAGCGGGGCTTTTGAGGAGCGAAGGTAGCGGTGCGGGCGGAAACAGAATTCGAAGCGCTCTTCCGGATGCGCGGCCGCCAGACCGCGCAGCAGCTCGCGCGAGTAGACCCCGACTCCCGAGAGATTCTCTCCCACGCTGTAAGTGGCGTCGAGCGCGATTTTCAACTGACCAGGCGATACTCTTTCAGTTTTCGATAGAGCGTGGTGCGGCCGATGCCAAGCAGATAAGCGGCCATCACGCGATCCCCTTTGGTGTATTCCAAGGCATGCTGGATCGCGTGCTTCTCCATCTCTGTCAAAGGAATGATACCTGATTGCGACGTCACTTGAGGCCGGGTGGTCGAATGGCCGGCTCCTGCCGCGGCCGCCGAAACCGGCAACGAACGGCGCGCCTCCAGGTGCGTTTGCAGCGCCGAAGGCAGATCCGCTGTCTGCAGCAGCGGCCCGGAATTCATGGCCACCATGCGCTCGATACAGTTCTGCAGTTCGCGCACGTTACCCGGCCAGTCGTACGACATGAGGGTTTCCAGGGCTTCCTGGGTCAGCTTGCGTTTGGCGCCCAGGCGTTCCAGAAAACATTCCACCAGCAGGGGGATGTCCTCCGGGCGATCGCGCAGCGGCGGCAGCCGCAGGCTCACCACGTTCAAGCGGTAGAAAAGATCCAGGCGAAAGTTCTTTTGCTCCACTTCGCGCGGCAGATCGCGGTGCGTGGCCGCCACCACCCGGATCTCCACCTTTTTCGTAGCCAGCGACCCCACCGGGCGGAACTCCCGCTCCTGCAGCAGGCGCAGCAGCTTCACTTGCATTTCCAGCGGCAGGTCGCCGATCTCATCGAAAAACGCCGTGCCGCCATCCGCCAGTTCGATCAGGCCCCGTTTGGTCTCCGCCGCCCCGGTGAAGGCCCCGCGCGCGTGCCCGAACAGTTCGCTCTCCATCAGCGGGCCCACCAGTGATCCGCAATCGATGGGCACGAAATTCCCCACCGGATTGGTGTTGTGGATCGCCCGGGCAATCACCTCCTTGCCCGTGCCACTTTCTCCCAGCAGCAGCACCGGCGATTTGGAACGCCCCAGCTTTTCAATACTCCGGCGGATCTGACAGATCTGCGGTGATTCCCCCACCAGACCGAGAGAACTCATGAGTCGACATGACTATAGTGGCCGCGCGCCCCGGCATTCTCACGTCGTAGCGACCAGCCCACGCCTGATTTTGGCGGTGACCTGCGGCCTTTCGCTCGTGGGACGGGATCGCTTGTACGCTCGTTTTAGCAGCGTGGTCCGGAAGATCAACGGGGTCATGAAAGTACTGCAGGTGAAGTTATCGCAGGCGATCCGGCGCGTACCATGCTCTCCCACCAAATGGACTGAGCCTGGTGAAAATCAGAACCGACGGTGAAACATCCTTCCTATTTACGTTTCTTGAAGCATCCTGAATCCAACGCGGATTGTACTGGATGCGTTCCCCCGCTTCGGACCACCGGCATGCCAGACGGCCTGTCTCCGTTTGCCATGACATCTTCATTGGCTCACTCCGCTCTCGGGACTCGCAACAACTCTGAGCCCATCGTACGGCGATTTGCAGAATCTGTCTAGGTTGTAATTAGGAAACCACCTCTCCGGTTTAGCAACTAGCTCCGTTCCCGCGTATGAGCAAAAAGCCGCGAGTCTCTCGCCAACCGGCGGCCGCCCTTCACCACTGATTCCAGCGAAAAACTAGCCGTCAAACTTCGTTGTTGCACGGCGTTGGATTTCGCATATGATGCTAAGCGGAGTAGCCGGATGCCCTCAATTCAGACCTCGTGCCCAATCTGTAATCGAAGAAACTTCCTGAGGGCCATCACCTCGGCCGGAGCAGCGCTCGCTGTAGCCCCGAGTACTTCCGCTCTGCAAGCGCCGGAGAAGCAGATGACGGCCAACGGCGGCACCGACCCCTTCCCGATTCCGTGGCTGGATAAGAACGGCAGCCATAATCAGCCAGCCGGGCCGAACCTTGAGCCCTCCCATATCTACGACTTCAAAGGACGAGTCGCGCGCTGCAGTACCTTCACCGGTATGGGCACCGACAACATGGGAAATCGCATCGCGTTTGGTAGTCCGACAACCGACTATGGCGTCATGCAGGGTGAGTACTGGGCTGCGCGCACGACACAGCACGGGACCTTCACTCACATATGACTCACCCTGTTCCGGGGACCGGCGGTCCCCGCTAACCAGATTCACGATTTCCACCCTCCGATTGCGCCTTCCGGACTTTACTGGGTTGTCGCGGTACCGGCGGGAGCTCTGAGTGTCAGTCCCGATGGGAACACCATCACGCTGGAGATGAAGAATGTGCCAGTGGTCGATCAACCGCGGTGGCCGGCTCTGGATTCGATCGCCACTCCCGCCCGGATGGCATTCAAGATGGTTTGGAAATCAACCGGCGAACCCGTGCTCTTCGAGAACGCCAGCAGGCAATTCCGATTCAAGGGCACTCGCGCTGCCTGTCAACTGGAGGCGCAGGTAGAGATACCCTCCATCGGTTATTCGTGGAACTCTGACGCGCTCGAGACATCGCATGCGGATTTCGCGGTGATTGGCGAGGAAACCAACGGCCGGTACTATGGATGACCAGAACGCCCGGCGCACCCATCACTTGCTGAGATATTTCATCCCCGTATCGCACATGACCGTGACAATGGTCGCGTCAGGTCCCAGTCGTTCGGCTAGCCGCAAAGCGGCGATGACATTGCCGCCTGTTGAGGTCCCCGCAAAGAGGCCTTCCTCCCGGGCCAGACGCGCCGTCATGGCCTTCGCCTCTTCCGTGGAAACCTGTGCAATCTGGTCGGCGATGTCCGCCCGCCAGAGCGGGACGACAAAACCTGCTCCCACCCCATCGATCTTATGCGCCCCCGTCTGTCCGCCCGACAGAACCGCCGATTCAGAGGGCTCCACCGCCACGATTCGGATCTGTTCATTATGGCGGCGTAAGCCTTCCCCGGTGCCCCGCAGGGACGCCGCGGTTCCCACGCTCTGGACAAAACCATCGATCCGTCCGCCGGTCTCGATCCAGATTTCCTCGGCCATTTTGTGATAGGCCGCAAGCTGCTCCGTATTGTTCAATTGATCGGTCCAGAAGCTTCCAGTCTTCACTGCGATGACGCGGGCGGCTTCCACCATGTCCCGGGTTAGTTTCTCCGTCATGCCCCCACTCTCGCTGCGCACGACTTGAAGCCGGGCCCCCAGAATTTTCATATGCTCGAGTTTTTCCCGGGCGAAGGCGTCCGATGTCACGATATGCAGCCGATATCCCTTCACTGCGCAGATGAGCGCCAGGGACACTCCGGTGCTGCCGCCCGTATATTCCACGACAGAACCACCCGCGGTGAGACGCCCGTCCGCCTCTGCCGCTTCGATCATGGCCAGCGCCATCCGGTCCTTCATGCTGCCTGTGGGGTTCTCGTTTTCCAGTTTCAGCAGGAGGCGGCTGCCGTTCTGGGGCACGATCTTGCGCAAGGCCAACAAAGAGGTGTGGCCGATGCAGTCCAGGATGTCCCGCTTCATTTCGTTCCTAGGCGCCAGATGTCAGGTTTTAGCTTACTAACACCTGCCGCCTCCCTCATTGCCTCGCGTTGCTTACAATAAGAGATCTATGTCCTCCCTCCAGGAATTCAGATGTGAAATCTGCGGCATCGTCACCAGCCATCCGAACCACTGGTTTGTGATTCAGTGCGGCAATTCGGAGCTCACCGTTCTCCAATGGAACGCGTCGAGCGCCAATGCTGCCGGTGCACGCCACTTCTGCGGCGAGAGCCACGCCCAGGTATACATCAGCCGCTGGTTTGAATCACTCTGTACGCCGCCCAAGCCCGACTTCACCAGGTCCAAGACAGCCTCGTAGGGGCCGAGGCATGCCCGGTCATCCGCCGAGGCGGGTTTTTGGCCTCATCCTGGCTGCCGGACATCTGGCGGGCCGTTGAACCCGTGCAATCCAAACTTGACACACCCGGGATCGTCCGCGACAGCGCCAAAACAAATCGGCCAACGGCCGCGCATTACCCCGTCCCTATTTCTCGACGTTCCCGGTTCTAACGACCGCCACCACCCCCGCGCACTCCTCGCAGAACTCCGCCCCCTTCACATCCAGCCGCTCCACCGCGTGCGACGACGCCATCACGCAGCGCCAGTCATCACAGTGTCCCAGTCCAAACGTGTGGCCCAGCTCGTGAACCGCTTCTTTTGTGAGCCGCTCGCGCAGCTTCTCTTCGTCCGCCGGAAGCCCGTAATGTTCTTCCGCCAGCCGATAGTACGACACCACCGCGCAGTGGCCTTCCAACTGCGCTTCGCCGAAAACGAAAGTGAAAATGGGGACAAACAGGTCGTGCGCGGTGACGCCCAGCAGCCGGACCCCTGGCTCAGCCGCCAGTGCGCGCAGCCGCTGCAAAATCGCGGTTGAGTGGTGCTGGCCGCGCTCCGCATCGCGAGCAAACGCAGCGTCCAATCGGCCATCCCGCACATGGCAAGACACGCCGAACGTGCGCGCCAGATCCGCCGCCAGCGCGTCCAGCCGGCGAGCCTCCACTCCCTCGCCCACCGCCACCACCTGGATCATTACTCGAGTCCGTAGCGCTTCAGTTTTTTGTAGAGCGTGGTACGGTCAATGCCCAGCACCCGCGCGGCCGCCGAGTGATTGCCCGCCGACTGCCGCCAGACATGCTCCACCTGCGCGCGCTCCACTTCTTCGAGCGTGCGCCCGTTAGGCGCGGCGGCAGCCTGCAGTTGGAAAGAAAAGTCAGCCGGCTTCAGCTCTTGGCCCCGCGTGATCACCAGCGCCCGCTCCACCGCGTTCTCCAGTTCCCTCACATTGCCCGGCCAGTCGTAGCGCACCAGCAGGTCCATGGCTTCCGGCGTCACCTGCGGCACTTCCAGCCGGCTCATCGATGCGCAAAACTTGCGCAGAAAATGATCCACCAGCAGCGGAATATCCTCGCGGCGCTCGCGCAGCGCCGGCAGCTTGATTCTCACCACGTTCAGCCGGTAAAAAAGATCCGGCCGAAACGTGCGCGCCTCAATCAGGGGCTCCAGTTCCTTGTTCGTGGCCGCAATACACCGGAAATCCACGTGCACCGGCTGCGAACTCCCCACGCGAACAATTTCCTTCTCCTGCAGCACGCGCAACAGATCGGTCTGCGTCTTCAGGCTGATGTCGCCGATCTCGTCCAGAAACACCGTGCCGCCGTCGGCGACCTCGAACTTGCCTTTCTTGCGAAACTGCGCCCCTGTGAACGCCCCGCGCTCGTGTCCGAACAGCTCGCTTTCGAGCAGCGTTTCGGTCAGCGCGCCGCAGTGAATCGTCACCATGGGCATCAGTCGCCGCGGGCTGGCGGCATGAATGGCGCGCGCCACCACTTCCTTGCCGGTGCCGCTCTCGCCCGTAATCAAGACCGTCGCGTCGCTCGGCGCCACCGTCTCCACCATCTCCATCACGCGCTTCATCGCCGGGCTGGTCCCGATCATCTCGGTCTTGGGAAAAATTTCCTTCAGGTTCTCCTTGAGCCGGACCACTTCGCGCCGCGCGCGCCGGTGCTCCAGAGCTTTCTCCACCAGGTGCGACAGCTCATCCGGATCCACGGGCTTGGTCAGGTAGTCGTAGGCGCCGTGCTTGAGCGCCTGGATCGCCGTTTCCACCGTGGCGTAGCCCGTCATGATGATGAGGATCATATCCGGGTCGCTCTCCTTCAGCCGGCGCTGCAGCTCGATGCCGTCCATCCCCGGCATCTTGATGTCCAGCAGCGCCAGGTCCCATTCGCGATCCGCCAGCTCCAGCGCCTCGCGCGCGCTGGCCAGCGCTTTAGTCTCGTATCCTTCGGAGGTGAACCATCGCGCCAGCGAGTCGCGCACCACCAGCTCATCGTCCACGATCAGGATTCTGCCCTTAGAGGGATTCGCCATTCAATGCGGCAGCGGGTTCGGCCGCCGGTTCGCTCTGTCCGAGCGGCAGCGTGATCACGAACTCCGCGCCTTCTCCTTCCTTGGAATGCACTTCGATGTGCCCCCCATGCTGATCCAGAATGCTCTTGGCCACCGCCAGCCCCAGCCCCGTTCGCTGCTGTTCTTCTTTGGTGGTAAAGAAGGGTTCAAAGATTTGCGGCATCACATCCGCCGGAATCCCTGGGCCCCAATCGCGCACGCGCAGCCGCAAGCCGTCGCCCGCCGCCGCTTCGCTGGACACCCGCAATCGCCCTCCCTGCGGCATGGCTTCCGCCGCATTCACCAGCAGCGCCAGCACGATCTGCTGGATTTGACCGGCATCGCACTCGACGGCGGCCAGGTACGGCGCCAGGTCGGTTTCGATTTCGATCCCCTGGATCTCGAACTGGTGGTTCATCAGCTTCACCGCGCGCGTCACCAGCTCGTTGAGCTGGTTCGGTTGCCGTTTTCGTGGGGCCTGGCGCGCGAACGTCAGCAGATTGCGCATGATCTCCCCGCACCGCCGGCTCTCGCGCTCGATCACGTCGAGCTGCTCGATGAGGCCCTTGCGCGTTTCTGCGTCGAGAGACGATTTGGCGATCTCTTTGCTGCACAGCTTGGCATACGTCAGGATGCCGAACAGCGGGTTATTCACTTCGTGCGCCACCGTCGCCGCCAGCTTACCCAGCGCGGCCATTTTCTCGCTGCCCGCCAGAGCATTCTGCGCCTGTTCCAGCAGATGCGCCCGGGCATCCGCCAGCTCCGCGGTCATACGGTTGAAACTCTCGGCCAGATCGGCAATCTCGTCGCGCGACCGCACCGGCAGCCGGTAATCCAGCTCGCCTCCCGCCACGCGGCGCGTCCCGGCAATCAGCTCCTGCACCGGCTTATGCACCACCCGCCAGACAAAAACGATACTCACCAGGAGAATGAGCGCCAGCGCCGCCGCGGTGAAACTCACCAGTTGCTTCTGCTGGGTCATCAAGCTCGCGTCCACCGCCGCCAGCGACAACTGCGAATCGATCACCCCCAAAATCTGCTGCCCGGCCGGATGCGCGTGGCACTCGGCGTTCGAGCAGGACGGCTGATTTTCAATCGGCCGGATCACGCCCAGCACGCGCTCCCCACTGGCTTCCCGGAAAATGCGCGCGCGGTCGGGCCGGTCTAGCCGCACGATGGGAGCGGCCTGCGCGTGGCAGCCGTAACAGGCTTCCGCCTGCTTATCGACAACGCTCCCCGCCTCTTTCGGATCGGTCGAAAAACTGATGCGTCCTTCTTTATTGAAAATGCGGATGCGGCGGATGCCCGGCTCGTTGCCCATGTCCCGAATGGTCTGGTACAGCGCGTCCCGGTCGTTGTGCAGCATCTGGTACCGCGTGCTGCGCCTGATAATGTCGCTGATGCGGTCGGCGCTCTGCAATACCAGTTCTTCAGAGTGCCTCTGATGCGCCCGCAGATTCAGATAGCCCAACGCGCTAAAGATCACCGCCGTGCTCACCACCAAAGACAGGCCCAGCTTGTACGCCAGGCCCGTATGCTTCCCGAGCACAACTCGTAACGCCTGCATATGATTCCTTGTGGCACGGACCCCCTGGTCCGCAGCCGGCCCCCCGGCCGGCTTAAACGCATCACGCCGCGATGGTCTCCGGCTCTTCTGCTCGCTTTGCCTCCACAAACAGCGGCAGGTGCAATGCGGCTATGCGGAATATCGCAAACCCCACGCTGATGAGGCTGAACGTGATCATGACTTCAGGCCACTTGGGCACATAGTGCGTGGCCTGGCTCGCCTCGAGCCCGGTGATGCTCACGTTGAGACGGTTGGCCACGAATCCGAACAGCACCATGAGCGAACACAGGTAGCGCGCCTCCCGGCTCCCCCGATTCCGCTCCCGGAGGAGCACCAGCAGAGGCGCGGTCAGCAGCGCCGTCTCCAGCGCGAACAGCCACGTCTCCATCCGGTTCTGTGCCAGCAAATGCACGGCGCGCCGTTGGATGAGATCGCCGAAACGCACCGCGTGATAGATCGCCAGCATCACCGCCAGCGCCCGCGCCACGCCTTCCATCAGCGCTGCCGGAACCTGCCGGCCGAATGCCTGGCGGCTCTGCCGGCACGCGAACAGCACCATCGCCAAACCCGCGCACACCGCCGAAAGGAAAAACAACACCGGCAACAGCGGCGTGTACCACAGCCCATACAGTTTCTCGGGCACAATCAGGAAAAGCGTGCCGAGCGACGACTGGTGCAGCGTCGACAGCACCACGCCAAAAATCACCACCGGCGCAGAGATCAGCCCCACCGCGGTCCGCGCCTTGTGCCACCCGAATCGCTCGCAAACGGCCGGCGCAAACTCGAGACTGAGCACGGTCAGGTAGAGCATCACGCACCACGCCACTTCGAACAGCACCGAATGCTCGTTCCACATCACAATGGGATGCCAGATGCGCTGCGGCTGCCCGATATCGATCATCAGCGCCACCGCCATCAACGAATAGCCCAGAAACGCGGTCAGCAGCGCGATGCGGAGAATGGGTTTGTAGCGCTTCAGGTTGAAGATGTGCACCGTGGCCGCGACCGTAAACCCTCCCGCGCCCAGCCCGATCCCTGTCAGGACGTTAAAGCCTTTCCACAATCCCCACGGAAACCGGTCCGTCAGATTCGTGGCCGCCCCCAGGCCGTACATGGCGCGAACATACAGGCCGCGCATACCGCCCAGAATTATCACCGTAAATATGAAATGCCACACCGAAAGCCGTGGAAATCGCAACAGGGATTTCATTTCTTCCCCCTGTGGTTTCCATCGCCTTCTTCTGCGGCAACTTTTTCCCTGCGGTGGGTGATCCAGTAGACGCCCCCCAGCAACACGCCCGCCACCGAAGCAATGTCCGGCGTGCGCGATAGCACTTTCCACGTGAGCATGGGCAGCGGCGTCTTCGGGAGATTCGTGGGGATTCCCAGTTGCCCGAACGGCACCGGCGAGAGGAACAACACCGATGTGCCGCCCACTTCCTCCACGCCGTAAATCCGCCCGTAATACTGGTCCGGCTTCTCGCGGATGCGCCGCCGGGCCTCCAGAATCAAACCATCGCGATCGCCGCAGACGGTTGCCCCGGTCGGGCACGCCTCAGCGCATGCCGTCGGTTTGCCCTGAGACACCCGCTCATAGCACATGTCGCACTTGCGCACGATCGGAAGTCGGCTTTGCCACTCGTACGTCGGAACCTGAAACGGGCAGGCCAGCATGCAGTAGCGGCAGCCGATGCACTTGGCCGGATCGTAAACCACCGGCCCAAGGGAGGTTTTCTTCAAGGCACCTACCGGGCAGACCGACGCGCACGTCGGGTCCGCGCAGTGCATACAAAGCCGCCGGCTGTAGTGCGTACCGTGGGTCTGGATGGCGGTCAGCTTGTGAGCCGAGATCTGTTCCTCGGCCGCGATGGCCTCGTTGTACGGCAGCTTCCAACGCGCCGCGCAGGCTTTCTCGCACTCGCGGCATCCTATACACATACTACTGTCGTACAAAATGGCCCGGCTCACTCTTCGCTATCCCCCTATGACTCATGCACTTTCAGTGCCCAATTACGTCAGGAAAAACTCAGCCGTGATGCGGTGCCATTCGGCTCCCGGGATGCCGGCCAGCAGGTCATCCACCGGGCGTCCTCCGTCTGCGGCCGCGGCCCCAGCAAATGCGGGCTGGCGGGCATATAAGCGCGCGACGGCGTCTTTCATCCAGCCCCTCACCATGTTCCCGGGCAGCAGATTGCGCCAAGTTCCTTCTTCGTCAGGCACATGCACCGTCATGAGCCAGCCCTTGCCGTAGGGATCGCTGCGAAGAAGCGCCGGATCGTTGGCCACGTCCGAGTTAACTTCGACCACCTCTCCTTCTATCGGCGAAACCATCGAAGTTCTTTCGCCGTTACGATATAGAGTCCAGGCCGTCTGCCCCTGGCGGATCCACTGGCCGGGCTTCGGCAACTCGATTTTCTGGACTTTGCCGGCGAGCTTGGCGGCGAACTCATCGGCTCCAACGCGCGCTAAGTGCTGCCGTTCCCGCGCTAACCAGGTATGCCCGGGGTGATAGCGGACTCCCTCGGCAACCAGGAACCCCTCTACATACAGGGGCTCACGGGCGGGCACCGGCTTGGCAACCGGTACCGGCACCTTGTTGCGGTTGAGCGCGTAATCCAGAACGGCGAAAACCAGGAAAGTGGCGAGTACAAGTAGGACAGTCATGACAGAGCCTCCGCTTTGAGTAAAGACACGCAGGGGGCCAAAGGTAACCGGCTTAGTTTCAGAGAATTAGAAGGTGTGTGTAGATTTCCGCTGTGGTGCTTCTCAACACCCACACGGGAAGGCGTTGATTCTAATGGATGTTTGGGGTGTCGCGATTCTCAATAGCCAGTGTGGAGATTTGCAACATCATCTCGGATCACGAAAGCGTGCGCCAGCTTGCCGTCCTGTTCGGCGCGAATGCGGCCAGCCAGCGCGCCGGCATCGTCAACGGTTGCGGCGCGGCCGACCAGGACGCGCCACAACTGCGGATCACCGGGGCGCAGGACAAGGTGGGCGGCTCCGTAGCGCGTTTCCATTTCGGCGCGGAGTCGATCGGCGTTCGCGCGATTCTGGAA
>Ga0335079_10006087_pt1 | contig 13798 bp, 12 predicted proteins | sample Lox_Sample_33_FD_206719 | JGI IMG/M metagenome (GOLD analysis project Ga0335079, IMG submission 206719) | Soil microbial communities from Loxahatchee National Wildlife Refuge, Florida, United States - Lox_Sample_3.3 | ecosystem: Environmental > Terrestrial > Soil > Wetlands | place: USA... | reverse complement strand
TCATCGCCGCCAATGCCAAAGGCCACAATCGCGCCAGAATGGCAGCTCCCGGCACATTCGACAACCGCCATGGCAGCTTCCGGGCCGAATTGACGAACGGCATCAAAAATCCAGCGCAAGCGAAGGCCACGGCGTTCGAATGGTTCGGTGGCGCGAAGCAAGGCTTCGAAATTTGCTTGGGGCTGCTGCCTTCTCAGCAGCATAACGCCAACGGACAAAGTTACTTCCGCATAGATCACTTCTTGCGCCAATAGTTGTTCAGCAAGACTCTCCGCGACCAGGGCGTAGTCCTGAGGCTCGCGCAAGAACGAAGTGACCCACTTGAAGGCCTCAATGAACTCCAGGAAGTTGCCGTATGTATAGCGCTGGCGCACTTCTTCTTCGGCCAAAGGGACTCCGTTGCGGGCCGCGAGAACACATACTGTCGCGGGAGCGATGGAGCCTTCGAGATGCAAATGGAGTTCGGCTTTGGGAAGGGAGGCGATACGCGGGGGGAGCGGGAGCGATTCCATCCTAAAACAATCAGTGGGGCAAAGCCGGGCGCCCGGCGTTGTTCCAAGCCGTGAGCCAATACGAACCGACATCGGTAGCAGCGTTGGAGAGTTGCCGGATGAGAACGGCCGCGGCTTGGTTGTAAAAGCGGTCGTAATACTCGTCGGTATAGGAATTTTCGCCGTGCAGGGCGGTGCGGTCCGCGAAGAGTATATTTTCCAGCCAGCTATGTGAGCGCAGGCACGCCTCAAAAGCGTAATCCGTAGGATCGCTGATGAACGCGGCGTCATTCGGGCGCATGGGGAAAAATGAGGCGTAGCGCTCGATGAGCGTGGAGCCGAAACGGTCGTGAATTCCCGTTTGTCCACTGAGCTGGCCGTCAAAGTTATCGGTGGTGTTGAAAGGATCGTGCGTCTCTGCAACATAGTTCGCGAGAAGCGCAGCATCAAGCCGAGCTTCCTCCCACTTGCCCGCCTTAAGAGCTTCCGTAAGCTTTTCGCTGTAGACACCGATCTGCCAGGGAAGAAGCCCGTTCGAATCCAGCTTGGGTTTCCCAAACTTGGCGAGAGCAGCTTTGTATTCGCGGGGAAGCGACTCAAAGGGGAAGCGCCCGTACTTGTCGAGGGCAATAAAATGATTGCGCCGTTCGGCAGGGGTTTTTGGGATGGCATCAAGAGGATCGGTGACATGCTGAACGAGCAGAGCGCGATTTGCGTCAAAGAAGTAGCGTAAGTCTGAAGGCAGAGTGTCGATGGCCTTATTGACGATCAGGCGTTGCCCGTTGCGACCCCAGGCCTGCGCGCAACGCGGAAAGGCTGCGAATAGAACCGCTGCAGAGGAGAAAACAACCATGCGCGTCAGCGTCTTTGCAAACTTCCTATTCATCCTCTGACTTCCTTATTTCGGTGCAGCCACAGCCAAAGCACTCCGCTTGCGGCTGTAGAGGAAATAAATCACGAGCCCGATTGCCAGCCACACGAAAAACCGAATCCAATTCTCCAGCGTCAGGCTGGCCATGAGCAAGAGGCAGGTGAGAATCGACAGGATCGGCAAGAAAGGCACGAGGGGAACGCGAAACCCGCGTGGCCGGTCCGGCTGAGACTTTCGCAATATCAGAACCGCGATGGCGACAAGCAAGAAAGCAAACAGCGTTCCAATGTTCGAAAGATCCGCCAGAGTCCCAATGTCAAAAATCCCCGCGGGAATGCCCACGAAAATCCCCGCGACCCAGGTGGCCACGTGCGGAGTACGAAAGCGCTTATGCACTTTCGAGAAGGCGGCGGGCAGGAGGCCGTCGCGAGACATGGCGAACCAGACACGCGCCTGGCCAAGCTGATAGACGAGAAGAGAGGAGATCATTCCCATTAACGCGCCGACCGTCACCCATTGCTGAAGACGATCCAAACCGATGTTGTGCAACGCCGTCGCTACGGGAGCGGCGTCGCCTTTGAAGATATGAAATGGCTGGATGCCGGTTAAGACAACGGCGACTCCAACGTAAAGCGTGGCGCAAATGAGCAAAGAGGTCATGATGCCCAGTGGGAGGTCGCGCTTGGGGTTCTTGCATTCCTCCGCGGCAGTCGAGACGGAATCGAATCCGATGTAACTGAAGAACACGATTGCGCCGCCGGTCAATACGCCCTGCCAGCCGTTGGGCATGAAGGGATGCCAGTTTATGGGCTTGATGTACTTCGACGCGAACAAGATGAATAGAAAAATGGCGATGAGCTTGATGCCAACCATGATAGTGTTCGCACCAGCCGACTCGCGAATGCCTATTACGAGTAGGACCGTCAGGAACATCACGATCAGAAAACCGACGAGGTTGAAATGAGGCGCCCAGCCGGTTGCAGGAGTGTACGCAGGAGTGCTCATGGCGACGGGCAGGCGAATCCCGAAGGTTTCCAGGAGGCTGTCAATATAAGCGGAAAACCCAACAGCAACGGCCATGTTGGAGACAGCGTACTCGAGGATCAGATCCCAGCCAATAATCCAAGCAACGAGTTCCCCGAGTGTCGCGTACGTATAGGTATACGCGCTGCCCGCAATGGGAATCATGGAGGCCAATTCTGCGTAGCAAAGGCCAGCAAATCCGCAGACGATAGCCACGAGAAAAAAGGATAAAGCGATGGCGGGGCCGGCGCCAGGACGTCCACTAATTCCAGCGGCGTGCATTCCGTGAAACAGGACGTCCAGGACGGGCGCTTTCAAGATGGAGGGATATTGTACTTCTTCGCCGGCGGCAGCCGTGCCGGTCAGCACAAAGATGCCTGTTCCAATAATCGCTCCGATGCCGAGAGCCGTAAGCGTGACCCAGCCAAGTGTTTTCTTCAGGCGCTTTTCGGGTTGTTCTGAGTCGGAAATCAGTTGATCAATGTCTTTGCAGCGGAAGAGTTGTGATCCCACTCAAATTCTCCGATCTCGGCCGGGAGAACCGGCGGAGTTCCATCGCCCGATGTTGTCTTAAGGAGTAAGAGCGAGCCTCAATGTACCCCGAGAAAGTTTGGTACGCAACAAATTGGTGGCGCGACGCGCAAGAAGCTCTCACATTGCTCAGGCTTGTTCGAGCTGGGCGTAGCGCTCGATAAATTTCTTAGTGCCGCGGCCTGGAAAACTCACCGAGACTCGACGGTCGTCATCGTCCCCCTCGACACCGACGATGGTGCCGACGCCATAACTCGGGTGGCGCACTTTTCGCCCCAGCATGGGATTTGCGTCCGCGCCTCGCTTGATGGCAGGCCGGCCGAATGAGCTTGGACTTGCTGTGCGCCGGGGAGCGGCAGGCCTTTGTTCGCCACGAACGCGGCGAAGAAATTCCTCTGGGGAATAGGAATACTCGGGATCCGGCTCGTAGCGGCGCGTTTCGCCAATTTCTGCCAGGGAGCCGCGGACCGTATCGACCAACGCGCTCGGAATTTCCGCCAGAAAACGCGAGGGAAGGGAAGCGCGCAACTGCTGCTCATTGCCAAAGATTCGCCGGTACACCGCGCGCGTGAGTGTGAGCGACTTGCGAGCACGCGTCATCCCCACGTAAACGAGGCGGCGCTCTTCTTCGATTCCTTTGTCCTCGTTGCTCGAGCGGCTGTGCGGGCAGATGCCGTCCTCCATTCCGGTGAGGAAAACGTGGTCAAATTCGAGCCCCTTGGTGCTGTGGAGCGTGATGAGCGTGACGTGCTGTTTCTCGTCGTACTGATCGGCATCGCTAACAAGAGCCGCGGCATCGAGGAAATCGCTGAACGTCTCGCCGGCTTCCATGCTTTCTGCGACGGCGCGTGCCAATTCTTCGAGGTTTTCGATTCTGGCGACGTCTTCCGGCGTATTGCGGTCCTTGAGCATGTCCAAGTAACCGGTTTCTTCGAGGACCGTACGGAGAAAGTCCGCGGGTTCTTTCGTGGTGAGGGCCTGCTGGAGCTTGCCGACGAGTTGTTGGAATCCACGAAGGGGCGCAACTGCGCGGCCTGTCGAAGCGCCGGCCACTAATTTGTCGATCGCTGCCCAGAGTGAGGTCCCGTCAGTGCGCGCAGTTTCGCGCAAAGTATCCACTGTCGTTTTACCAATGCCTCGGGGCGGGACATTCAGGGCGCGCAAGAGCGAAATGTCGTCCTCGGGATGCATGGCCAGCCGAACATAGGCGAGCGCATCTTTGACTTCCGCACGGTTGTAGAAACTGAACCCGCCCACCAACTTGTATCGCAAGCCGCGGCGGCGGAACACCTCTTCAAAGGCGCGCGACTGGAAGTTAGTGCGGTATTCGACAGCGAATGTCTGATCGGAATCGTCGTTTTGGAGGCGCTCTAGTTCACCCGCAACGTACTCCGCTTCGGCTTGTGCGTCTCGGGCCTCAAAATACTTGAGATTCGCCCCACCGCCCTTCTCCGCGCTCAGCGATTTTCCCAATCGCGCGGGATTATTGGCGACCACCGCCCCCGCGGCATCCAGGATATTTTGTGTTGAACGGTAGTTGCGCTCGAGTTTGACGATGCGCGCGGCGGGAAAATCGCGCGAAAAATTCAGCAAAATGGAGACGTCTGCGCCTCGCCATCCGTAGATGGATTGGTCTTCGTCTCCGACGACGCAAACGTTTTGCCTCGGCCCAGTGAGCAGCCGCAGCAAATCGTACTGCACGCGGTTCGTGTCCTGATATTCATCCACATGGATGTATTGGAAAAACGATTGCCACTTTTCGCGTGTGGCGGCGGAATCACGAAGCAGCCGCGCGGAACGGAGCAGCAAGTCATCGAAATCCACGGCCTTGCTCTCATGCAGGAGCTTTTCATAGGCCGTGAACACGTCCGCGGTCTTGCGGCCGTCCTGGTCAAACGCCTCGGCCCGAACCTGCTCTGGGGTCTGGCCATGATTTTTTGCATAACTGATGCGGCTCAGCACGTTGCGGGGAGTGAGACCGTCCTCCTCGATTCGGAGACTGGCCATCGCCAGCTTTACAGCAGCGATCTGGTCGTCGTCGTCGTAAATGGCGAAGTCCCGGGGCAATCCGGCCGCTGCAGCTTCTCTGCGGAGCAACCGCGCGCAAAACGAATGAAATGTGGAAACCCACGGTCGCGCTGGAGGGACCCCGGTGCGCAGAAGCAAGTCCTTGATCCGGTTGCGCATTTCTTCCGCGGCCTTGTTGGTGAATGTGACCGCAAGAATTGCTTCCGCGGGCACCCCGGAGGCTATAAGATTTGCCATGCGATAAGTGATGGCGCGAGTCTTGCCGGTGCCGGCGCCCGCAAGGATCAAGACTGGGCCATCTTTCGTAAGTACAGCTTGTCGTTGTTCCGGGTTCAGCTCGTCGAGAAAATTCAACATGGGTCCGCGGTGTTCAAAAAAATTTGCTCAAAACATGGTAGCCGACGGCAACGGTGGGCGCAAACGTACAACGGACATCGAAATTAGAACGCGCCAGCCGGGGAGTTCCAGGATGTGCGTAGAAATCGACTTAGTGTTCCCTAGCCCGGCTTAGATCGATCTCGAAGTAAAGCAGACCGTGGTTCTTTTCGAGGGCCACCACTTCGGGAACGTACAAGCGAGCGGTATTGAGGAGATCGAGTTGGTTGCGCAGGTTGAAATAAAGCAGACCCTGCACGGTGGAATGCGGAGCGACCACGCTGGCGTGCACGCCAGCTTCGCGCAGTTCCTGCTCCACGTCCATCCATTTCTTATCGTGTCCAACCTTTGGACCACCCACGGGAAAGGGCAGGCGCCGGGCTGAAGGGCCTTTCGCTCCAGGGCTGAGAATGACGTCAGTGGCTTCCTCCGAGGAGAGCGCATCCAGCGCCTGGCGTTCTTCCTCGGAAATCGTAATGTTCAGGCGAACCCGCTCGAGGTTGACTTTCATGCTGTCGTCGGAATCGTTGCGAAACGCCACTTGCACGGCGACGATGCCTGCTGCAAACGGCGACTTCTTGTGGAACTTCTCTTTATAGAGCGCGGGATCGGTCCAAGGCCGGGCCGTGATGGTCATGCCCTCGTGTGATTCGAGAGCCGAGGTCTTGAGCGTGTCGGGCTGCTGCGAAAGACCAGCGGATGCGAGCAAAAAAGAGCCGGCAAGAAGAGGGAAGAACTGGGTTAGTTTTCGCATCAGGTTATAATAAACTTTCAGCATCTAGACGCCTTCGATTCCTGGGGGATGCGCAGGGTTGCCCTGCGTCGCGCGCCGCGTTTTGCCGATAGAGCGCCGACAGACCGGAGCCACGCTTAGTGTATTTCATTTACAGCCTGTTGCTGGGCCTCGCCGCCGTCGCGCTCGCACCGTACTGGCTGGTGCAGGGCCTGAGGCACGGCAAGTATCTATCAAATCTCAAGGAGCGGCTTGGTTTTTCTTTCCCGGTACTTGCCAAGCTTCCTGCGGATCGCGCTGGAGCGGGCACTATTTGGATTCACGCCGTGAGTGTTGGCGAAGTGCTTTCTGCAATCCCGCTAGCACGGCGGCTGAAAGCAGACTATCCCGAGCGGCGCCTAGTGGTTTCGACGACGACGATGACTGGGCAGGCGTTGGCGCGGGAGCGGCTGCCGTTTGCAGACGCAGTGATCTATTTCCCCTTAGATTGGGGATTCTGTGTGCGCCGGGCGCTTGACGCCGTCCGTCCGGCGATTGTTCTCGTGATCGAGACAGAGATTTGGCCGAACTTTCTGCGAGCGGCGGGCCAAGGCAAAGTACCGGTTGTTTTCGTGAGCGGTCGGATCTCGGCTCGTTCCTTCGCGCGCTACCAGAAATATATGGGCGTGTTTGGGTTTTTCCTGCGCCCGTTGCTGAGGAGCGCGCTCTCTTATGCGAGCGCCTTCCTGATGCAAAGCGAAAAAGACGCCGAGCGCATCCGCGCGCTCGGGGCACCAGTCGAGCGAGTTCTGGTCAGCGGCACTTTGAAATACGATCTGGAGCTGCCGGCGCCGACGCCGCTTTCCAACTGGCTTGAAGCGGAGATCAAACGCAGCGGTCGCGCACCGGTGATGGTTGCGGGGAGTGTCGTCGCAACCGAAGAGCCGCTAGCGCTAATCGCCTTTGGGACTCTGCAAGGCGAATACCGGAACGCGCTGCTGGTGCTGGCCCCCCGCAAACCGGAGCAATTTGACGCCGCAGCAGAATTCATCGATGAATCGCACCGCAAGTTCATAAGACGTTCCAAACTGCCGATTCCATCGCCGGGACAGAAGCCGGCGGAAACGCAGGCGAACAATGCTTCGGGTAATTCGACGATTCCTGATGACGTCACGGTGCTGCTACTCGACAGCGTCGGTGAGTTAGCATCGCTGTATCGGCTGGCCGATGGCGCTTTCATCGGTGGGTCGCTCGTTCCGAGTGGTGGTCACAATATTCTCGAGCCTGCCGCGTTTGGAAAAGTTCCCGTGTTTGGCCCGTCGATGGAAAATTTCGCTGAAATTGCGTCGCGTTTCGTCTCTACAGGGGCCGCCATTCAAGTGGAAAGCCCAGAAGACGTGGGCGTGGCGTGGATTGAATTGTTTCGCGAACCGAAGCGGTTGACGAAAATGCAAGAAACAGCGAAGCAACTCGTGGAAGCCTCGCGTGGCGCCACGGATCGCGCGGTTTCGGAAATTCGGAAGCATCTGGGCGGTGCCGCTCGATGAATCTACCGAAATTTGTGCGGTACTTGCTCTGGCCGTTTTCCGTGCTGTACGGCGGGGGCGTGCGCATACGCGTTTGGCTGTACCAAACGGGGTGGCTCAAGCAAGCGCGGTTGAAGGCGCCTGTGATCAGTGTCGGAAATTTGACGGTCGGCGGCACCGGAAAAACTCCCATGGTCATTTGGTTGGCGGAAAAATTTCTGGCGGACGGGAAGCACGTGGCGATTCTCAGCCGGGGTTACCGCGGCAAAAAGGGCACCAGCGACGAAATCGAGTTGATGAAATTTCGACTCCAGGGTCGCGTTTCCTTTGGGGTTGGCAAGAATCGCTTTGCCGAGGGGCAGCGTCTCGAAGCGCAACAACCGGTGGACATTTTTCTTCTCGACGACGGCTTCCAGCATTTGCAGCTTGCGCGCAACTTAGACATCTTGTTGATGGATTCCTCCCACTCATTGCGCGCGGAATGGTTATTGCCTGCGGGACGATTGCGCGAGCCTCTCTCCAGCATGGCCAGGGCTAACCTTGTTATTTTTACACGGGCGGAAACTGTGCCGGGCACGCTTGAAGCGATTGGGAAGCTCTCCAAGTTCCCTGTGTTTGCAGCGGCAACTCGCTTGCGTGGGTTTCGCCGTTTTGGAGGAGACGTCCATTTGCAATCCGAGGAGGAAATTGGCGCCGGGCCATTTTTCGCATTCTGCGGGCTCGGCAACCCCGATGCTTTCTTTTGCGACCTGCGTAATTGGGGCCTGGCCATCTGCGGGAAAACGGCCTTCCTTGATCATCATAGCTACACCCCTCGAGATGTTTCCTCGATTCGGCTAGCGGGAAAAGCGGCTGGCGCGAATGCTTTCGTCACGACCGAAAAGGACGCGCAAAATCTCTCTTCGGAAAGCTTCGCTGACCTGCCGCTGTATATCTGCGTGATCGAATTCGAAGTGACTCCTGAAGCGGATTTACGCAATATCCTGAATCAAACGGTCTCTTCCCGGTCAGGCGCAGCGGTATGAAAATTCTTGTCCGAGCGCCGAATTGGGTAGGCGACGCGATCATGGCGCTCCCGGCGTTGCGCGTAGTGCGCAAGCGGTTTGCGGATGCCGAAATTGCCATCGTCGCGCGTCAGTATGTCGCCGACCTCTACCGCGAACAGCAGATTTGCAACGAACTGATTGCGTACGATTCCAACGGGGCGCACGCTGGAATTTCCGGCCGCGAGCGCCTCGCCACACAACTCCGCGCAAGGGATTTCGATGTCGCATTGCTGTTGCAAAATGCGTTCGACGCGGCATGGCTGGCTTGGCGAGCGGGCATTCCCGAACGAATCGGCTATGCGCGCGACGGTCGCAGCCTTCTGCTGACAAAGGCGATTCCGGTTCCCAGGTCAGGGGAAATTCCCGCGCACGAAAAGTTTTACTATCTCGAGCTTCTGCGCCGCGCCGGCTGGGCTGATGCGCTTTCCGACGAGTCGTTCATTCAGTTGAGCGTTGGGGAAGAAGCCCGTCGCAACGCCGAGGCGATTCTAGTCAAAGCTGGCGTGCGCACAGGCGTCTTGCGGGTCGCCATTGGCGCGGGCGCTTCCTATGGTTCAGCAAAATGCTGGCTGCCTTCGAGGTTCGCGGAACTCGCGAATCGCCTCCAGTCGCAGAGGGACACGGAGATCATTCTGTTTGGCACAGCCGCGGAAGCGGCAGTGTCGAACTTGATCGCAGCGGAAACGCGCCGCCCTCCCATCGATCTAACGGGGAAAACTGCCATTGCTGATTTGCCGGCGCTGCTTTCTCAATGCCATCTTTTCATCGGGAACGACTCGGGAGCGATGCACGTCGCCGCTGCTGTAGGCTTGCCGATAGTTGCGGTGTTTGGCTCTACGGATCCGTTCGGTACGGCGCCGGTCACGCCGCGCCACAGCATCATCCAGGAGAAACCCTACTGCAGCCCTTGTTTTCTGCGCCGCTGCCCGACCGATCATCGCTGCATGACGAAAATCACTGTGGATATGGTGGAAACCGCTGCAAATGCATGGCTGCCTTCCACCGAGGCTCAGCATGCCTGAGTGTGCCTCGCTGCGTCCTGCCGTGTTCCTCGACCGCGATGGCACGATTGCAGAAGAAGTTGGCTACTTGAATCATATCAATCGTTTTCGTATCTTCCCGTTTGTTGCGGCGGCGATTCGGCGGCTCAATGAGGCGTCGTGGCCGGTGGTGGTTGTCAGCAACCAGTCCGGCGTTGGCCGCGGCTACTTTCCGGAGTCGCTTGTGAACGACGTCAATGAACTGATGAAGAAGCAGCTCTCCCAAGCGGGAGCGACCATTGATGCTGTCTACTATTGCCCACACACTTCCTCGGACAATTGTATCTGCCGCAAACCGAAGAATGGCATGCTGGAGCAAGCCGCACGAGAACACTCTCTGGACTTGCGCCGTTCCTATGTCGTGGGAGATCGCTATGCTGACATTCAACTCGCTGAGAATGCAGGTGCTCACGGAATTTTAGTTCGCACCGGATATGGGGAAGGGGAGCTGGCCTGGCACGCTGCTGAGTGGCCTACTCAGCCCGACTTTGTTGCGAAGGACCTCGCGGAAGCAACTGATTGGATACTGAGGCAACCCAAATGAAACGGCCCACCACGAAAGAAGCCGCCTCTGCTTCTGTGGATCTGCGCGATCTCGCCGATTGCGTGGAGAAATTTTCAAGCAAGATGGTTGTTCTTCTGGGCGACTTCGTCGCGGATGAATTTCGCTACGGCGAAATCTTGCGAGTATCACGCGAAGCACCGGTTTTGATTCTGAAGCATCGCGAAACGCACTTGGTTCCCGGCGGCGGCGCGAATGCCGCGAACAATCTCGCCTCCCTCGGCGCCCGGGTTTTGCCTGTCACTGTGGTTGGCGATGATCCCGTGGGCGACGCACTCATTCAGTACTTCCGCAAAACTCGTGTCGAGGTACGCGGAATCCTGCGTGTGAAAGGCCGGACTACACCCACGAAAACGCGTTTTCTCGCTGGTTGGGCTCATACCATGGCACAGCAGGTGCTCCGGGTCGACTACGAGCCGCAACCTGCCCTGCCGGAAGCGGTGCGGAGAAAAATCCGAGAAAAACTGACTGCAAGTCTGCGCGCCGCCGATGCGCTTGCCATTTCGGATTATGGTTTTGGAGTTGCAACTCCCGAACTCGTTCGCCAAGCCACGGCAAAGCGAAAGAAAACGATTCCCGTTACGCTCGATGCTCGATACCAATTGCACCGCTACGCGAATTGCGGCATCACATCCGCAACCCCAAACGAAGCCGAGTTGGAAGCGGAACATCGCACTGCCATCGGGGCCAATCTGGAGGAACTTGCCCGCGCGGGACACTCTACTCTTTTGACCATGAAATTGCAGGCATTATTGGTGACGCGCGGCCGCCACGGCGCCGCTCTTTTTGAATCGGATGACCGGCTTACGCGCATTCCCATTCATGGCAGCGATCAGGCCGTGGATGTTACTGGAGCTGGCGATACCGTGCTTGCTGCATACACGCTGGCCCTTACGTGCGGAGCGACCCCGCTCGAAGCAGCGCACATCGCCAACATCGCAGGCGGCCTCGTGGTCATGAAACGCGGCACAGCCACTGTTTCACGGCAGGAACTCCTCGACGCCATTCGCAGCGAAGTTTCCGGGGCGGCATCCTAAGTCATGCGCCGGGCTGCCTCCAAGCTTATCTCGCGGCAGGATCTGCCGGGCATTCTCGCGGAACACAAACGCCGCGGTCACCGCATTGTTTTCGCCAACGGGTGTTTTGATACTCTGCATGTCGGCCACATCCGTTATCTTGAGGGAGCGCGCCGCGAAGGCGATATCTTGGTGGTTGGTGTGAATGCCGATTCCAGCGTTTGCAGCCTGAAAGGGCCTGGTCGCCCCATTCTTGACGAGAATGCTCGAGCATCTCTTGTTGCCGCGTTGCGCTGCGTCGATTACGTCGTGCTTTTTTCGGAGGCCACGGTAGAGCCGCTTTTGGAAGAACTTCGACCGGACGTACATGCCAAGGGCACCGATTACACGGCAGAAACTGTTCCCGAGCGCGCTACCGCCGCGCGGCTGGGCATTCGCGTGGCCATTGTCGGCGATCCCAAAGACCATTCCACTCGCGCGTTTCTCGACTCCGTCCGCCAGGCGCCGCATGACTGAGCCGAGCTTCCTCGTGGTGCGTCTCGGCTCGCTCGGAGACATCGTTCACACGTTTCCTGCTGTCGCCGGGCTGCGCGAGTCCTTTCCCGGCGCGAAAACTGTCTGGCTCACGCATCCGCGCTGGAGGATTCTCGTCGAAAGCAGCGAACTGGCGTCGGAAATCTGGGAAGTGGAATCACGCTCCTCTGCCTCGCTCCGGGAAATCATTCCGCGTATTCGCAAGCAGCAGTTCACGACGGCAATCGATTATCAGGGGCTTTGGAAATCGGCGGCTCTGCCATTCTTGGGCCGAGTACCGCAGCGAATTGGGTTTTCTTCGCAGACGATTCGTGAATTCGGAGTGCCGGTGCTCTACACGGATCAGGTTCGATGCAGGACGGTGCACATTGCGGATCAAAACGGCGAGCTGTCTCTGCGCGCGGGCGCACGAAACCCTGTCGCTCCATTCACGATGGCGGTCTCTACATTGCAAGAAGCCTTCGTACTGCAGCTTCTGCGAAGTTTCTCCATCGACCGCTACGTTGTTCTGAGCCCCGCCGGTGGTTGGCGCTCGAAATGCTGGCCTCCCGAGCGTTATGGAGCGCTTTGTCAGCATATTCGCACGCAGCTTGGGCTGCGCTGCGTCGTCAACGTTGGTCCCGGCGAGGATGGCTTCGCTGCTGCTGTCAAGGCGGCTAGCGGTGATGCCGAGCCCATCCCTTACAATGGATCACTTGCCCAGCTTATGGCGCTCCTTCGCAATGCGCAGTGCGTTGTTGGCGGCGATACAGGGCCCTTGCACCTCGGTGTCGCGCTGGGCGCCCCCGTAGTCGGGTTGTTCGGTCCGACCGATCCCGCTCGCAACGGGCCCTACTCTCCGGGCACGTGTCGCGAAAAATTAGTCGTGTTGCGGAGCCCCGACGCAAAAACCACCCACCGACGCGGCGATCAGTCCGATCCTTCGCTGCTGGAATTGGATCTCGCGACGGTGTTCGACGCCGTTCGCAAGCAAATCGAGGCGCACCCGTGAGCGTCCCCGGCAGTTTTTTTGTGCGCTGGCGTGTGCGCCTCGGTTATCCATTTGCCGTCGCTGTACTTTGGTTTTCCCGGTCCACGCCTCGTAGTGTCCTAATCGGGAGCATCGTTGGTGTCCTGGGGCTCATCGTTCGCGCCTACGCAGCGGGCTACCTTCACAAGCAGGAAGTTCTGACCATAACCGGCCCCTACGCTTATACGCGCAATCCGCTTTATCTTGGCAGTGCCATCCTGGCTCTGGGAGCCGGAATCGCGGTGTGGTCGTGGATTTCCGGGGTGATCTTGCTTTTCTATTTCGCGCTTTTTTACTCCATCGTGATGCGCCGCGAGGAAAAGGAGTTGCTCGCTCGGCACGGCGCGAAGTTTGAAGAGTATGCGCGCGCCGTCCCACTTTTCTTCCCACGATTTACGGCAGCAGATTTGGCAGCGCAGACTGCGCCATCTTTTTCCATTGCGCAATACAAAAAGAATCATGAATGGCAAGCCGCGGTTGGCTTCTTATTGCTTCTCGCGGCCCTGCTGGCGATCTGGCGTCTGCGCCCGTAGGGATGATGCGGTCTCTCGAGGTTCAGGACACGCAACGAAGCAAGTAATGTCTAGCGTTTGACCGTCGCTTAACACGTGAACTGCTCCGTCCCGATCCGTCCTTAAGATTCGAACACCGGCTGCTTCCAGACGTTGGAGAAGTTCAGGGCGGGGGTGCCCGTAAGAATTCGCTTCGCCGACGGAGATGATGCCCACCTTAGGCTGAACCGCAGCGAGGAACTCTTGGGTCGTGGAGTTTTTCCCACCGTGGTGGCCAACCTTTAACACATCTGATCGTAGAGCATCCGTGCTGTTTTCGGCGAGGATTTGCTGCTCCGAAAACCTTTCTGCGTCGCCCGGGAGCATAAAGCTCCTGCCGCGGTATTGAAGCCTTAGCATAAGGGAATCGTCGTTCTTTGCTTCCGGAGCTACGTCCGCGAGCGGCGCCTCCGGCCACAGAAATTGACCGCTGACTCCGTCCCATTCGAAAACTCTCCCGCGGAGTTCGTGCTCGATCGGTAC
>Ga0335079_10006083_pt1 | contig 13802 bp, 17 predicted proteins | sample Lox_Sample_33_FD_206719 | JGI IMG/M metagenome (GOLD analysis project Ga0335079, IMG submission 206719) | Soil microbial communities from Loxahatchee National Wildlife Refuge, Florida, United States - Lox_Sample_3.3 | ecosystem: Environmental > Terrestrial > Soil > Wetlands | place: USA... | reverse complement strand
GGCGACGGCGCCGGCGAGCAGGATGTGATCGTCCTCGCGTCTGGCAACCTCGGGCTGATCTACCTGATGGACGCGCCCCGGCGCCTGTCGCTCGAAGAGATCGAGGAGCGTCACCCACGGCTGGTCGAGGCCCTGCGCCGGCATCAGCACATCGGTTTTCTGCTCATCCGCTCGCGCGAGCGCGGGCCGGTGGTGCTCGGCCCGCGCGGCGAGCGCTACCTGGACACCGACGAGGTGGTCGGTGAGGATCCGCTCGCGTCGTTCGCGCCGACCGCCGCAGACCACCTGCGCCGGACCGACGGGTTCGAACACGTCGCCGACATCATGGTCAACAGCTTCTACGACGCCGACGTCGAGCAGGGCTGCGCGTTCGAGGAGCTGATCTCGTTCCACGGCGGCCTCGGCGGCCCTCAGACGCAGCCGTTCATCCTGCATCCGATCGGTCTTGCGATGCCGCATCATCCCGTGATCGGCGCCGCTGCGGTGCATGACGTGCTGCTGGGGTGGCGGCGCCTGTTGCAGGGCTCGCCGAGCGTCGGCAGCTTGCCCGCCGCCCCCGAAAACCTGCATGGCGCGATAGTCGAGCGCGACCAGCCCGACCTTGCCGTGTAGTGCGTGCCCCACATGCTTCACGAGTCACGGTCAGCCCTGACCGCGTCAAATGACGCGTGGTGCGCGTTGCCACGCCCCCGTCATACCCCAAAGACGAGCCCCGGGCGTGGGAGACGGCCGAGGCAGCCTCCCACGCTTCCAACGAAGCGGTCAGCTGACGGGCGCCGGCGGCTGAAGTGCTTCTTCGAGCTTCTTCGTGTCCTCGTCGGACAGGGACGTCCGGATCACGGTGCCTCCGTACTGCTGAAGCGCGGCGATCGCCTTGTCCGGGGTTACCTGATCGATGACCATGAACAGCGCCGAGGTCCCCGGCTTGAGGTACTCGCGCACCTGCTCCTGGAACGCCTTGTCGATGCCCTTCTGGCCGAAGTGGCCGAACAGAGCGCCCATCCCTGCGCCGAGCGCGAGCCCGGCGAACGGGATGAAGAACAGCAGTCCGAACAGGAAGCCCCAGAACCCGCCCCACCACGCGCCGCCGCCGGCCGAGGCGCCACCGTGCGAGGTCTGCACGTGGTACTTGCCCTCGAGGTCACGCGAGATCGACGCGACCTGCTCGGCCTGGATGACCAGATCCGCCTCCAGCTCCCTGACCGTCGCCCTGGCCTGCTCTGCGGTCCCCTGATCCGGGTAACCGATCGCAACAAGCGTTGCCATTGGGTGTATCTCCTTTCGGATGAGTGATGCTGCCCGGGTCACAGTCCCGCGACCGCCGCCGAGTCAGGCGCGACATCCGCGCGCTAGCCAAGCATTCAACGGGCCCCGGTACCGGTCATCACCCGAAATGGATGAGCGCCCGGCACTCACTCGGCGTCGCGCGGTACGACACGGTCGACGTCGACGGAGTCGCCCTCGCGGGTGTCGAGATACACCACGTACACCCTCGGCGGGCCGCCGAACCACGAGCTCGTCTCGGCCTGGCCGACAAAGTCGGCCGCCCGCTGCGATCCGCCCTCTTCGATCACCCACACCGGCTGACCCTTCTGAAACGGGCTGAAGCTCATGGACGTGACCCTCCTCCCATGCGCCGAGGTCACCTCGCCGGCGCCGGGTCGTCGGGCCCGCCGCGCAGCACGAACCCACCCAGCGCCTGGATCGTCTGCCAGGCCTTCTCGGGCTCGAGTGCTGACGGAGAAGCGCCAGGGTGATGCGGGGCGATCCGCACGCGCAGGGCGCCCGGCAGGATCCGGAAGCGGAGTGGTGGATCGAGCCGCGCGGCCTCGCCGTCGATCCCCGCCGCTATCCCGTTGCTCGCCTCGATCTCGAAGGTCGGCGTGACCCACTGCTCCATCCCCAGCTTGCGCGTCGCCCTCGCCGCGCTCACGGTCGTCGGAGCAAGGACGGTGACCCCGAGCACCGCGCGATCAAGCCGCGGCCGCGTACCCGAACCGAGCGCGTGACCGAGGCGATAGGCGTTGTTGGACACGAGGATCGCGACCGCGGACTCGTCGCCCTCGGGGCTGCGCCAGACCAGATCGGGCGGCTTGGCGTCCGGCCCGAGCACATCCGGGACGGTCTCCAGCAAGGTGTGCATCTTCGCCTCTCGGTACCCCGGTTTCTGGACCGCGTCGGCATACAGCCCGAGCGAGACGTTATTGACGAACACCCGCCCGTTGACCTCGGCGAGATCGACGCGCCGCTCGCCGCCGCGCACGAAAGCATCGAGCGCTCCGACTACGTCGTCGCGATCGACCCCGAGGTCGAGCGCGAAGTGGTTCCGGGTGCCGGCCGGGATGCACGCGTACGGAAGGTTCAGCTCGGCCGCGATCATCGCGACCACCGCCTGCGACCCGTCTCCTCCGGCCATCGCCAGAGCGTCGGCCCCCTTTGCGACAGCGTTGCGGACGAGCGTCTCGAGATCGTCGCCGCGATGCAGCTCGATCGGCTCGATGCCGCGCCGCCGCGCCTCGTCGGCCAGGTGAAATCGCTTTGCCTTTCCGCCACCCGACAGCGGGTTGTAAAAGAGCACAGGGTTGCTCGGTCGCTCAGCCTGCGGCAGCGCCGCGTGGACCTTGAACGCCTGGCGGGCGGCCGCAAGCGCCCCGAAGACACACAGCACGATCAACACATCCACGATCACCCGGCCCTCGACGATCACGAGCACGACCGCCCCGGCAGCTAGCAATGCGGCCGCTGTCAGCCCCAGCCACCGGGCAGCACCCCGGCGGCGCACCCCGTACCAGGCCGCGGAGAGAGCCAGCGCGACGCAGGCCAAGACGGTCAAGCCGTCGGGGAAGCGCAGTATCGCTGCCACCACGGCGAGCACAATCGCGGCCACCCCGAGAACCAGCGCAAGAGCGGCCCAGATTCTGCGCCCGGTCATCGGCGAGAGTGTTGTCCCAGCGGCCTGCGTGTTCATCACCTCATAGGGGTGAGGTCAGACGATCCGACGGGTGCGGACATTCCCCCCAGAGACAAGAGCGCACCATTGTTCGTCGCATCAAGCGGTGGGATCTTGCCGTTGACAGGACGGGTGGCGCACGACCCGTCGCGACAACATGGGAGGTGCAATGTCGGTTCACGCAACACCTCAACCGACGGAAGCGGAGAGGTACGCGGCCTACGCGGAGGACGATCGGGGCTACGGCTGGATCGTGTTCTCGGGCGTGTTGTTGCTGCTGCTCGGGACCATGAACGTGATCGAGGGGATCGCCGCGATCGGCAACGCGCACTTCTTCACGGCAAACGCCCACTACGTGTTCGGCGACCTCAAGACGTGGGGTTGGATCGTCCTCTGTCTCGGCGTCCTCCAGCTCGCGATCGGGCTCGGCGTGTACGTCAAGAACCAGTTCGCGCGGTGGGCCGGCGTCGCCGTGCTCGGGGCCAACGCTCTCGCGCAATTGCTGATGATTCCCGCGTATCCGTTCTGGTCGCTGGCGCTGTTCACGCTCGACATCCTGGCGATCTACGGACTCGTCGCCTACGGAAAGCGGATCACCGCCTGACATCGCCGAATCCCCGGGGGCTCGGCTCGGTGCGGCGCGCTCCCACCGAGCCCGTTTACGTGGACCACTCGAACACGAGGCACCGTCCGGTGCAGATCGCACAATCGTGTCCTTATGGCGGCGTCATCACCCTCGACGGGCCTGGGCGAACACGATCGTGCCCGCGCCCTCCATCTCCTGACCCTCGAGTTCGGCTCTCGGGACGAGTTCGACGATCCGCGGCTTGCGTACCGGCGGCTGTTCTCAGAGGTGCTGGGCACGTTCCTGCTTCTGCTGGCTGCGGCCGGCGGCGGGATCCTCCATGCCAAGGGACAAATCAGCCTCGCGGCGGCGGTCGTCGCGCCCGGGCTGACCGTGATGGCGGTCATCCTGTTCATGGGGGCGGTTTCGGGCGCCCATCTCAACCCCGTGGTTTCGGTGGCGTTCGCGCTCCGCCACGACTTCCCGCGCAGCCGCGTCCTCGGCTACGTGCTCGCGCAGCTCGTCGGTGCGACCCTGGCGTGCCTGTTCCTGCTTGCGGTGTTCGGGAACATCGAGCACCTGGGCGCGACGCTCCCGGGTCCCGGCTACCACGCTTGGCAGGCGCTGCTGATGGAGATCGCGCTCACCGCCGGCCTGGTCAGCGTGATCCTTGGCACCGCCTCCGCCGCGCAGAACGTGGGGACGATCGGAGCGCTGGGCGTCGGCGGGTACATCGCGCTTGCCGGCCTGTGGGCCGCGCCCGTCAGCGGCGCCTCGATGAACCCGGTGCGCTCGTTCGGGCCCGCGCTCGTGAGCGGGGATTGGCGCAGCTTTTGGGTCTACGTCGTCGGTCCGGCCACCGGCGCGTTGCTCGCCGTCGGCTTCGCCGTGATCCTGCGCGGTCGCGGCGGTGACCCGCTCTCGCGCGCAGCCGGTTCCGGGAAGCTCAAGTAGCCGTCAGGTCTGGTGGCGCCCCGATCGGCGCAGCTGGTGGATGGCGGTCCTGTTTGCCGTCGGGTCGTTGTGCTTCACCTCCGGAGCAATCGCCTCGCAGTGGTCGATCCCGCGGGCCTGGATCGGCGTGACCTTCTTCGTCGGATCGCTGTTCTTCACCTCGGCCGCCTCCCTCCAGTTCTTAGAAACCGTCGACGCCAGGCGCGGGGTCGCCGGCCGCCGGGACACCGTCCCCTGGCGCCCGGCGTCGTGGGAGCCGAAGCGGGTCGATTGGCTGGCGGCGCTCGTACAGCTGATCGGGACCGTGCTGTTCAACGTCAGCACGTTCACCGCCCTCAATCACAACCTGACGACGCACCAGACCAACGCCCGCGTGTGGGCCCCCGACGCGTTTGGGTCGATCGCGTTCCTGATCGCGAGCGAGTTGGCGTTCGCCGGAGTCTCCGGTCGCTGGATCTCCTGGCCCGCAGCACGGAACCGCACGCTTGCCTGGAAGGTCGCGGCGGTCAACCTTCTCGGATCGATCGCTTTCGGCGTATCGGCGATCGCTTCGCTGGTCGAGCCCGCGTCGGGCGAGCCCGTCAGCGCGAGGATCGCCAACGCCGGCACCTCGGTGGGCGGCATCTGCTTCCTGATCGGGGCACTTCTGCTGATGCCCCTCGCCGCCAACGAGGAGACCGCCGCCCTGGCTCAGTCAGCCGACGATTTTCGGGCCACAAGCCCTTAAGCCACACGCGTTAGCCGCCGATTCTGTACCGGACCACCGGGGTAGGCTCGAACGACATGGGCGACGAAATACTCATCGAGGATTACGCTTTCGCGGCGTGGCGGACGGCGGCGCCGGCGCGGCCCCGTCTGGTCGTGCTCGCGGCTCTCGTAACGACGCTGATCAGCGCCGGGGTGTGCGTGGCCGCGATTCTGGCCCCCGCCCCCGCCGTGGCGATCCCGTTGGTCGTCGCGATCTGCATCGGATGCCCGATGTTCGCCGGCTGGGAGGTTCCGAACGCGCTTGCGGCGCTGCGCGCCAACCGCGCCGGCAACGCTCTGACGAGGCTCCGCCGGAGCCTCGACGAGCTCCCTGAGACCGAGCATCCGCTCGGACTCTGATCGCTCATCACCTCATCGGGGTGATGTGCCCATTGTGGGGGCGATCCAACCTGGGCGCCCATGGCTGGCCTGGCGCTGGCGGTGGTGGCGATCGCGCTGCCGGACTCGCTCAATCCGTCGCTGATCGTCGCGGCCGCCTACCTTGCTCTCGGAGCTCACCCTGTCCGGCGATCGCTCGTGTTCACTATCACGGCGTTTATTGTCACGTTGGCCGGCGGCCTGGCGATCGCGCTCGGTCTCGGCGATCTGATCCTGTCGCTGCTGCCGAAGCTCTCGCACACGGCCAAGTGGGACGTCATCACGGTCGTCGGCGTCCTCGTCATGTGCGGTGGCGCGGTGATCTGGTGGCGGCGCGGGTTGCTCGCCGGGGAGCCCGCGGACCGTCGCCGGAAGCCTGACGAACGATCCTCGGCGGCGTTGATCGCCGCCGGGATCGCGGGCGTCGAGCTGCTAACCGCGTTTCCGTACTTCGCCGCGATCGCGATGGTGCTGGGTTCGTCGGTGTCGGGTGCCGGCAAGGTCTCATTGCTCGTGCTCTACAACCTCGTCTACGTCCTGCCGCTGGTCGCGATCGTGGTCGTCCGCGCGGTCATGGGCGAGAAGGGAGCGGAGCTCCTGCTCCCGATCAGCACGTGGATCCAGACCCACTGGCCGATGGTCGTTGCTCCGGTCGCCGTCGTGGCCGGAGCGGCGGTCACGGCGTACGGAATCCTTGAGCTAACTTGACGGCGGAGGCCGTCGCGGAGGCTGTTGCTCCGTCGGCCACTCGTCCGGGGGTCGCCCCCGCGCAGCCCGTTGATCGGCGACGGCGGCGGCGTCCTTCGCACCACTGCCACGCCCGAGTTGGTAGACCGCCACCGCGACCCCGACGACGCCCAGCCCGATCAGGACCCAGACCCACCAGGCCGGGCTGTTGCTGGAATGACTCGCGGACGGGGTGGTGGTCACGACGCTCGTCGTGTTGTTGGTCACCGTGTGGGCGGGCGCCGTCGTGGTCTTGGTCTCGGTCGTCGTGGTCGTCTTCGGAGGGGAGGTGACGGTCGTCGTGGCCGTGGTGGTGGTGGTCGCCGTCGTCGTGGTCGTCGTGGTGTCCGTGGTCTGGGCGAGCGCGGTCGAGCCCGCGGCGAGGGCGATGAGCGCTCCGGCGAGGAACGCGATTGGCACACGTGGCGCGAGGGGACGAGCCGGCTTCACCGTGTTCAGCCTTGCACGCGGTCCCGAGGTTGCGCAATCGGGCGAACATGAATCACGCGGTGAAGCCAGCACCACCGTTTCGGCGCATCGCTGGACGTCCTCCTCCATCGGTGCAAGAGTTCGACGGGATAGATGAGTACCACCGAGACCGCGGATGTTAGATCGGGCTGGGCCGCCCTGTTCCGTGACGCGTTCAATCAGTCCAAGAACGCGATGGTGCTGCTCGACGATGACCGCCGCCACGTCGAGGTCAACGGTGCCTACGTGCAGTTGCTCGGCTACAGGCCGAGCGAGCTGATCGGCCACCCGGTCCGGGAGTTCCGCGCCGACGGCGGCACGGTCTCGGCCGAGCGATGGCATGCCGCTCTGCGACACAAGCAGTTCACGGGCGTGATCGAGTTACGCAGGGCTGACGGCAACGTCATCTGCGTGGAGTTCGCCGGGCACCCCGAGGTCGTCACCGGCCAGCAGCTAGTGCTGTTCGTGGCGCTCAGAGTGGCCCGTCCGGGAAAGGTGCTCCAGGCCGACTCTGCGGCGACCGGACCGCGACCCGAACTGTCCGCGCGAGAGATCGACGTGGTGAAGTTGCTTGCGCTGGGATACAGCGGGCCCGAGGTCGCCGAGGAGCTTCGCATCGCGCACAACACGGTCCGCACTCACACGCGAAATGCGATGACCAAGATGGGCGCGCGATCGCGCGCCCAGCTCGTCGCGATGTCGCTCGCCGAGGCTCTGTACTGGCCGGACCCCTTCTAGTGGCCCGAGGCCATTAGCCGGGCGCCTCTTCATCCCATTCGGGCGATGCCCGGAACCTCCCCAGGCATGAGGATTCGGCAAGCACAATCGACGGAGAACAGGGTGAGCGAAGCACGTGACCTACTGCGACGCTTGGCGGCACACGACGAGCGTTCGCTCCAACGAGCGATGGCACCGACGCCGGAGTTCGACCCTGGATACGCACTGACCGACCCCGCGCTCGACCGCAGGACTCGCGTGCTCGTTCGCCTCGCCGCGCTCATCGCGGTCGGCGCCTGCACCGAATCGTTGCGATGGGCAGTCGAGCTCGCCTCGACAACCGGTGCCGACGACGACGCGCTCGCTGCCGTGCTCGTCGCAACCGGGTCCGCAGCGGGCTCGGCGCAGCTCGTGGAGACCGCGCCGCGCCTGGCCCTCGCGCTCGGTTTCGAGCCGGATTCCCGGGATGGGTAGAGCGGCTATTGACCGAGGAGACCCGCGTCTGAGGCGCGCATGACGGCCTCTGACCGCGAGGCCGCTCCGAGCTTGCGGTACACCGCGTGTGCCTGCGTCTTCACGGTGTTGGCGGAGACCCCCAGCTGAGCGGCGATCTCGCGGAACGATCGATGACTCGGCAGGAAGCGAAGGATCCGCAGCTCGGCGATCGTCAGCGATGACGGACCGGCCAAGCTCGTCTCGGCGAGCGCGTCCATGTGGGCCCATGCATCGTCGAACCAGCGCTTGAAGATGACCGCGCCGGACGTCCTGCGCGCCAGGCGCGAGGCCTCGGCCAGCAACGTACGCGCGCCGACCACGTCGGCGAGCCACAGCGACGCGTAGGCCAGCAAAATCCGGGCTTCGGCGCCGTACCAGGGAATGAAGTCCTCAAGCTCCGCCAGCAGATCGATCCCGCTGCGGAGATCGCACTTGGCTTCGTCTACGCGCCCGTGATGGGCACGGACGGCTGCCGCTGCCGCGAATGCCAGGGCGCTGATCGAGCAGTCGGCGAGGCCGCGGTCCTCGATTACCCTCGCGGCCCGGTCAGTCAGCTCCGCGGCGGTCTCCCAGTCCTGTTCCTCGATCGCGATCATCGCGGCGTGGGCCAAGGACAACGACGTGATCGTGGGCGCCGTCGCGGCGCCGAGATCGGCGGCTTCCTCGAGCATCGGTGCGGCGCCCGCGCGGTCTCCGGCCAGGTGAATCGCCGTGCCGCGAAGGAACAGACAGACCGGGCGCCAGGGGCTGTCCGGCGAGGCGAGCTCGGTCGCGCGTGTCGCAGCATCCTCCATGCCGCTGACCCCGTCGCGGCCGACCACCGCCTCGAGGCTCGCGAGCCCCACCGCCAACGAGCGGTCGCCCGCGGACGTCGAGCGGCGCTCGAGCGTGGCCGCCGCTGCCGCAGCGAGATGGTGTGCCTCGGCGGCGTGCCCGGCCGCCACAAAGCTGTGCGCGGCCGCAAGCGCGAGCGGCGCGTAGCCCGCAAGCTCGTCGCGACTGAAGCTGGCCAGCCATCCCTGGACGATCTCGTTGCGTCCCTGCATGACGTACCCGACGATGCTCGCCCACAGAAGGTCCCCGGCGCGTATCGGATCGTGCGCGTCCACGGCGTGGGAGATAGCCCGATCGAGATCGCCGTGCGCCTCGTACCACAGGCTCGCGCGCTCGTGGAGCGCGCGCACGAGCTCGGGAGCCGTCCGCCGCAGCTCGGCACCCAGCGCGTCGCGGAACAAGCCATGCCACCGGTGGCGCTCGTGAGCGGGATCGAGCGGACGCAGCAACGAGGTGGCCCGCTCCAACCGCGCCAGGACGCGCCCCGACCCGGTGCGCTCGAGAACCGCGTCGCAGACCGGACCCGACAGCTCGTCGAGCACCGACGTCCGGACGGCAAACTCGGTCAGGTCGCGCGGCAGCGACGAGAGCACCTCGTCGCGGAAATACTCGGCGAGACAGTGATCATCGCCTCGGAGGCGGTTGAGCGCTCCGCTCAGGTCGACCTGTTTCCGGAGCGACAGGGCCGAGAGGTACAGGCCGGCCGGCCACCCCTCGGTTCTCGACACGAGCGCCTGCAGCGCGGTGAGGTCGAGCTCGAGGCCGGCCTGCCGCAAGAGGATCGACGCTTCGGCCGGCACCATCGCGAGGTCCTCGACGCGAACCTCGATGAGCGCGCGGCGCGCGCGCAGGCGCCCGAGCGGCATAGGGGGCTCGGTGCGGGACCCAACGGCGACCATTGAGCCCGCGGGCATGTCCTCAACGAGTTGCTCGAGCAGATCTCGCGCGGCGTCGGCCCGCGCCAGATGAGCATCGTCGAGCACCACGACGACGCCTCGTTCCTGGTCTGCGTCGGCGATGATCGCCCTCGTCGCTTCTTCGACGTCCGCGGTGTCGAGCGAAGCGGCCGTCAGCCAGACGAACTCGCGCTCGTCGTGCTCGGACCACTCCTGGAGCAGGCTTGACTTCCCATACCCGGGAGGTGCGACGACCACCGCGAGCGTCGCGTCCCGCTCCTTGGAGAGTCGGCGGACCAGGGCGGCACGCCGTACGAGTCCCTTCCCCGGCCGCCGGGTGGGTGTGCGTCGCTTCGCCGGCGGACGGTCGCGGAGAGATGGAGCGGCTGCGGGCATCATGAGGTTGCAGGCGAGGAGCAGGGACTCCTGAGCCCGCAGTCAACGCTCGCGGAGCGGCGACCTTCGAGCAAGGTGGTCCACCCCCGTGTTCGCGGAGGTGCGCACCACGGTCTGGACTGGCGTGGACAGGCGGATCTTGCCCCTCCGGCGAGTGTCGGCATCACCCGGATCGGACGATGAACGCCAAACCAGCGTCACTACCGTCGCGTCCGTGGACGAAACCGAACGCCTGCTACGCCGGCTGGCGCTCAACGACGAGGAGTCCGTCGGGATGGTTCTCGCGAGCGGATCCGAGGCGGGCCCCGCCCCGCTGGTTCCAAAGGTCGATCTGCTCGTCCAGCTGGGCGCGCTGCTGGCACTGGGTGCGGCCACCAGTTCGCTGCGGGCGACAGTCGATCGCGCGATCGAGGCGGGGGCAACCGAGACCGAGATCGTCGGGGTTCTGGTCGCCGTCGCCCCGGCCGTGGGACTCGCGCGCGTCGTGTCGACGGCGCCGCGGCTGGCGATGGCGATTGGCTACGACATCGAGGCCGACGAGTGAGGAACACCCGACCCGGAGATCGATCAACATCCGACCAATAGGGAGGCGGCCATGACACAGGTCACGCACCAGACCGTCAAGTTGAGGAAGGGAAGACACGACTCTCCCGAGGAGGGGGCGTGCGTGATGGAGCTCGCCTCGATGCTCGGGGACGAGCCGTTCAGCGACCACCCTGTATCGGTGTGCCCCGTGATCGGATCCTGCCTGCGGGCCTACAACGACTGGATCGACGACGACCGACGGCAAGATCTCTACAGCTACGCCGCGAGGGTCGTCGGCACCCGCGCATCGCAGGACGTACAGCGCGCCCGTGCCGAGCACGTGACGGCCTGGATCGGCGAGACCACGCGCCGACGCTGGACTCGGTTCGTGCTCGTCCGAGGCATGTTCGCGCTGATGCTGTGGCCGCAACCCGACGATGTCGGAAGCCGCATGGTCCAGGCCGTCGCGCGCCGCCGGCGCGGTTCACACCGCGAGGTGCTGGCCCTGATCGACGAGCTGCTATCGATCGGCGCTCAGCAACGATCGCTTGCCAGCACACCGCCGACGATGTCGGCGATCGTCGTGCCGAGCAGAGCGCCGGCGAGCACGTCCCCGGGATAGTGGACGCCGGTGTGAACCCGCGAATAGGCGACGAGCGCGGCCAGCAGGTGTAGCGGAGCAGCCGCCACCGGAAGCACGCTCCCGACTCCGCCGGCAAAGGCGGTCGCTGCTGCCGTGTGCCCCGACGGAAACGAGCGTGAGGCCGGCATCCGCACCTGCCGCGCGGACGGCACCTCCTGGAGTTCGCGGTTCGGACGCGGCCGGCGCCCGAGCGGCTTGACCACCAGGTTCACGAACGCCGAGGTCGCAGCCACCGACGCCAGCCCGGTCAGCGCGGCCCGCCGTCCCCGCGGCCCGCCGGCCACCGCGAGCAGCACCCCCGAAGCGATCGACAGCCGCGAGTAGTCAGCCGCGGGCGAGAGCCGTCGCATGACATTGTCAAGCTGCGGCGTCGGCGTGCCCGCGATCGCCGCGTACACGGCGAGATCGACTCGCTCGGCCTCTTCAAGCCAGGACACTCCCGGAACGATCTCGCAACCGCTTCTGCGGCGCATCCCCCGGAACGGATGACGGTCGCTGGACTGTCAGGACATGTCCGCGATGGGGAGGTCGAGCTCCTCGGCGGGGAACGAACTGTCCGCGATCAGCAGCCCGACTAGGACCCCGGCCAACATCGACGCGACTGCGGTCGCCTCGATCACCGGCGCGCCCTTGATGGGAACCAAGTCGTCCAGCGCGTCTTTGAGCTCGACGCGCATCTCGGAGTCGATTCCGAACGCCGAGTACACGGCCTCGAAGCTCTCAGCAGCTTCGTCGTGCGCTCGCAGCCGGTTGAGCAGGAACAAGTCGTGCGCTCGCTCGCAACCGTCGCGAAGCGCGTCCTCAGATATCTGGATCACCTGGATAGCCCTCGTCCGGCAGGACGCGCGTCCTCTACCCGAGATCAACGCGCGTCTAACCCCCGCCTCTACGCCGCGGGCCCGCTCGCCCGGCGCTCGCGCGCACCGCTACAGCGCGGTCCGCTCGCCCGGCGCGAGCACGCGCACTTCTACCGCGGGCGCGTACTGCTTGGTGAACGCCGCAAATTCGCGGGCCGGCCGGCCGGGATCAGCGGCACGCCTCGCCGGCCGCGCGAGCGCGAACGTCCCCCAGTGGATCGGAATCGCCACCGCCGGAGCGATCAGCGCCGCAGCCTCCGCCGCGCTCCGCGGGTCGAGATGCCCAGCGCCAACCCGCGCGCCCCAGCCCCAAACCGGCAGCAGCGCGACATCCACCGCCCCCCGCAGCTCGGCCATTCCCGCAAACAGATCCGTGTCTCCGGCGAAGTAGACGGCACTCGATCCGCGGATCACGTAGCCCGCCGGGGTCGCCGCCGGCCCGAGCGGCCGGCGCCGCGGGTCGTGCACCGCCGCGGTAGCTGTGATCCGCAGGCCGCCGACTCCGATTTCATCACCCGGTCGGAGGTCGCGGACGTCGCCAAGCCCACGTTCGGTCAACCACTCCCGCGCCGGATACGGCACGAGCACCGGACCCGAACGCTCGAGCGCGCGCAATGTTGGAAGATCGGTGTGGTCGGCGTGCAGATGCGACAGCAGGACGCAGTCGACCGGGCCGGGCGCCGGGGCATCCGGGGCGATCCGGACCAGCGGACCGACGCGGTGGCGCAGGACCGGGTCGGTGATCACCCGACGCCCGTCAATCTCCACGAGCACGGTGGCGTGACCGAGCCACGTGATCGCCACACCACTCGAGCTCGTACCCGATTCGGGTGTGCGCGAGACCGGGGTGCTCATCTATCGGATCGCATCGAGAATGACGGCGCTCGTCATCGCCCGTTCAGGATGACGCCGCCCGACTTTCACAACTGTGGTGCCCGCTTCCGCGCCCGGAGAGGCATGCGCCCTTGTGCAACCATTCAAGGGCGAGCACGATTCGCGGCGAGGGGCGCTGGAAGAGAGTCCATGAGCACAGCCGTGCAGCAAGCAACCCACCGGGGCGTCGACGACCAATCGGCACGGATCCGCGTGGTGCTAGCCGAGGACTCCTACGTGATCCGGGAGTTCCTGACCGCGACCATGAGCGCGGCTCCGGAGATCGAACTGGTCGCCGTCTGCACCAACGGCAAGGAGCTGCGGACCGCGATCGCCACCTGGAATCCGGAGGTCGTCCTCACCGACATCCGAATGCCGCCGTCGGGCGCCGATGAGGGCGTCCGGATCGCTTCGGCGTTGCGCGACACCCGCCCGGATGTCGGCGTCGTCGTGCTCAGTCAGTACGCGGAGCCGGCCTACGCGCTCAGCCTGCTCGAACACGGAACCGGGGGCCGGGCTTATTTGCTCAAAGAGCGGATACGTGACAAAGAGCAACTCATCGACGCCATCAAAGCGGTCGCAAACGGCGGTTCGGTGATCGATCCGATCATCGTCGACGTCCTGATCGAAGCCCGGTCCCGCGCGGCCAAATCCCAACTATCGGAGTTGACGCCGCGCGAGCGCGAGCTCCTCGCCGAGATCGCCGCGGGCAAGAGCAACGCAGCGATCGCGCAGTCGTTGGTGCTCACCAAGCGGGCCGTCGAGAAGCACGTGAATT
>Ga0335079_10006079_pt1 | contig 13810 bp, 10 predicted proteins | sample Lox_Sample_33_FD_206719 | JGI IMG/M metagenome (GOLD analysis project Ga0335079, IMG submission 206719) | Soil microbial communities from Loxahatchee National Wildlife Refuge, Florida, United States - Lox_Sample_3.3 | ecosystem: Environmental > Terrestrial > Soil > Wetlands | place: USA... | reverse complement strand
ATGTTCACCAGCCGCGCCGAGCACCGGCTGCTGCTGCGCGAGGACAACGCCGACCTGCGTCTGACGCCGTTGGGGCGCCGGCTGGGCCTGGTGAGCGAGGAGCGCTGGCAGCTCCTCGAAGCGAAGCAGCGCCACACTGAGGCCGAGAGCGCGCGCCTGCGCGATACGCGCTTTGCTCCCGCCGCCGTTCCGCAAGCCTGGGCCGAGCGTGTGCTCGGCACGCCGCTGACGCGCGACAGCAGCGCGTTCGAGCTGCTGCAGCGGCCTGGCGTGAGCTATGCGGCGGTGAGTGAGCTCGCCGGCAGCCTGCCGGCCGCGGAGCTCGACGATCGGCTGCCACCGCAGGTCGAGCTGCAGGTGGAAGTGCGTGCCAAGTACGCCGGCTACATCGAGCGCCAGCACCAGGAAGTCGAGCGGCAGCGCCGCAGCGAATCGACCGCCCTGCCGCCGGATTTCGACTATGCGCATCTGGCGGGGCTTTCGACCGAGGTGCGCCAGCGGCTGCGCGAAGTGCGGCCCGCAACGCTCGGCCAGGCGGCGCGCATTCCCGGCGTCACACCCGCGGCGATCTCGATTCTGCTGGTGCATCTGAAGAAGCGCGGCCAAGTCCCACGCGAGGACGTGGCGTGAGCGCGCCGGCCGGTTTCGCCGCGCCCGCCAAGCGCAATTTCGCGCAGCTGCTCGCCGCGGCCAGCGCGCGCAATGACTCACTCGTGTGCGTCGGCCTGGATCCGGAGCCGGAGCGCTTCCCGGCGGGCCTGGGCACGCGCGCCGCAGCGATCTTCGAGTTCAATCAGGCCATCATCGATGCCACCGCGGATCTGGTGTGCGCCTACAAGCCGCAGTTCGCGCACTACGCCGCCTGTGGCGCCGAACGCGAGCTGGAGCGCACCATCGCCTACCTTCACCAGCAGCACCCCGCGATCCCGGTGCTCCTCGACGTGAAGCGCGGCGATGTGGGCAATACCGCGCAGCGCTATGCGATCGAGGCCTTCGAGCGCTACGGCGCCGATGCGGCCACCGTCAATCCCTATCTGGGCTTCGACTCCATCGAGCCGTTTCTCAACTACGCGGACCGCGGCGTCTTCGTCCTGTGCCGCACCTCGAACCCCGGCGCACGCGAGCTGCAGGATCTCGACTGCGGCGGCCGCCCGCTCTACCAGGTCGTCGCCGAGATGGTGGCGCGGCGCTGGAACAGCCGCGGCAACTGTGGCCTGGTGGTCGGCGCGACCTATCCCGGCGAGCTCGCGCAGGTACGCGCGATTGCCCCGCAATTGCCGTTCCTCGTGCCGGGAGTGGGTGCCCAGGGTGGCGATGTCGAGCAGGTGCTCGCCAACGGTCAGACCGCCCAGGGTGGAGGACTCCTGATCAGCTCTTCGCGCGCCATTCTCTACGCTTCGCAGGGCGCGGATTTCGCGACCGCCGCGCGCGCTGCCACCCAGAGCCTGCGCGAGAGCGTCAATCGCCGCCGGCTCGGTCGCGATGCCGGGCGCCGCTAGCGCCCGTCGACGCGCTGTTGGCGTCGCGGGGCTCGCGCTCGCCGTCCTCGTCTTCTGCGCCACCGAGTGGGGCTGCTCCCGCTCGGCGCCATCCGGCGTCGCCAGCGCCGCACCGGAGCTGCTGCGTGGCAATGGCACCGAGCCCGACTCACTGGATCCGCAGAAGGCGCGCACGGTTCAGGCCCAGGACATCCTGCGCGATGTCTGCGAGAGCCTGACCTCCATCGCCCACGATGCCGGCGTCGCGCCCGGTGTCGCGCGCGAGTGGAGCGCGAGCGCGGATGGCCTGACCTACACCTTTCACTTGCGGCCCGAGGCACGCTGGTCGAACGGCGAGCGCGTCGTCGGCGCCGATTTCGTGGCCGCCCTGCAGCGCCTGGTCGATCCCGCAACCGCCTCGCCGTATGCGCAGGTGATCGATGTCGTACACCATGCGCGGCAGATTATTGCGGGGGAAATGCCCGCTAGCGCCCTGGGCGTCACGGCTCCCGATGACAGCACAGTGGTCGTGACCCTCGACGGGCCCGCGCCGTATCTGCCCGCACTGCTCGCGCATCCCAGCACCTGTCCGGTTCACCGTCCGAGCCTTGCGAGGCTGGGTGCCGGCTTCGCCCGTCCCGGGGCGATGCTGTCGAACGGCGCGTTCGTGCTCTCGGACTGGGTACCCGGCGCCTACGTCCTCGCCGTGCGCAATCCGAAGTACTGGAACGACGCCGCGACACATCTGGCGGCCGTGCGCTTCCTGCAGATTCCGGATGAGAACGCCGAGCTCACCCGTTATCGCGCCGGCGATCTGGATATCACTTCCGTCGTGCCGCGCAGCCAGCTCGACTGGATCCGCGCGCACGTGCCGGGGCAGCTGCACGTCTCGGCGCAGCTGTCGACCTACTTCTACGGCTTCAATCTGCAGCGCGCGCCCTTCAGGGACAACCCGAAGCTGCGTCAGGCGCTCTCGATGGTGATCGATCGCGAGCGTCTCACGCAGCTCGTGCTGCGGACCGGGGAGCTGCCGGCCTACGGCTGGGTACCTCCCGGGGTCGCCAACTACACGCCGCAGTCTTTCGATTACCGCGCGCTCAGTCTCGAGGAGCGCGTGGCGCGCGCGCGCCGGCTCTATGCCGAGGCCGGCTATTCGGCGCAGAAGCCCTTGAGCATCGAGTTGCGCTACAACTCCGCCGAGATCAATGAGCGCCTCGCGATCGCGATCACCTCGATGTGGAAGGAGAGCCTCGGGGTGCAGGCCACGCTCGTCGCCGAGGAGTTCAAGTCACTGCTGTCGGACATCGACCGCGGCCAGGCCGAGCTGTTCCGCTCGAGCTGGGTCGGGGACTACAACGATGCCTACACGTTCGCGCAGTACCTGCGCAGTGACTTCGGCGTCAACCTGCCGCATTACAAGAGCGTGGAATACGATGCTCTGCTCGATGCCGCCGCTGCCCAGACCGACCCGGCGAAGCGCCGCGAGCTGCTCGAGCACGCCGAGCGGGTGGCGCTCGCGGATCATCCCTTCATTCCACTGTATTTCTACGTCAACAAGCACCTCGTCAAGCCGCGCGTGCGCGGCTGGTACGACAATGTGCTGAACGTCATCTATTCGAAGGATCTGGCGCTCGGCGCGCCGTGAGCGCGGCTAACGCAGCTGCAGCCAGCCCATGCTGGGGCGGAACTGAAGCCGGCGCGGTGAGCCGAGCTGGATATCGGCGGGGCTGACGCTTGCGCCGGCATCCCTGAGGTAATGCGCGACCAGGGTCAGCACCTTCTCGCAGGCATCCATCGCGAGGCTGCCTTCCGGCAGGTGCGCCGCGATCTTCGCCTGCAGGTCGCGGGCAGAGGGCGCGCTCTCGCGCAGCGACTGCACGCAACGATCGAGAAGCAGCAGCTCAGTGGCGAGCGTCGTGTCCGTGACGTCGGTCGGCTTGTTGCCGCGGAGCACGAAGCGCAGATGCAGCAGCGCGCCGGCCTCATCCACGCTGTCGTAGACGCACACCGCGATCGCCGACTGCAGCTCCGCGCGCAGCACGACGTCGCCGGTCGCAATCTCGAAGCGATCGGGTGCAACGACGATCTCGCGCGGAGTGGAAGCCATGAATGCCTTGTATACGACCGCGCGGGACGCGCGCGCAATTGTGTGCACAAACCTTGAACTGTCGCACGCTATTGCAGCAGTATTATGCTGGCATCCAGCCGATGTGCCCGGCGCGACGAGGGGGCAGTATGACGACAGTCAGAAATCTTCTGGAGCGCAAAGGCCGCGCCATCTACGCGGTGGCACCGGATGATCCGGTTCTCGAAGCGGTGAAGACGATGGCGCAGCACCATGTTGGTGCCTTGCTGGTGATGCGGGGCTCGGATCTCCTCGGCATCATTTCCGAGCGCGACTACGCCCGCAAGGTGGTGCTCCTCGGCCGCTCCTCCAGCGACACGGCCGTTTCCGAGATCATGAGCTCGCCCGTGACCAGTGTGACGCTGGATCGCAGCGTCGAGGATTGCATGCGCCTGATGACCGAGCGGCGCATCCGGCATCTGCCGGTCCTGGAAGCCCGGCGCGTGGTCGGCGTGATCTCCATCGGAGATCTGGTGAAGGCGGTCATCGAAGATCAGCGCGAAACGATCGAGCAGCTGGAAAGCTACATCCGCAGCTGAACTACTTGCGCCAGAACGCCGGCGTGAACAGCACCAGCACGCTGAAGATTTCCAGCCGGCCGAGCAGCATCGCGGCGGTGCAGATCCAGATCTGCGCCGAGGACAGGCTCTGATAGGTCTTAAGCGGTCCCACCACTCCCAGACCCGGCCCGGTATTGTTGATCGAGGCGATGATCGCGCCGAAGGAAGACGCGAAATCCAGGCCCGTCGCCAGCAGCGCGAAGGTGAGCAGCGCCGCGGTCATGAAGTACAGAAAGACGAACGCCAGTACCGAGTGCACGACGCGATCGGGAATCGGCCGGCCGGCGATGCGCACCGGAGCCACAGCACTCGGATGCACCAGGAGCTTCATCTCCCGTCCGGCCTGGCGCGCCAGCAGCAGCGTGCGGAACATCTTGATGCCGCCGCCGGCCGAGCCCGTGCTGCACAGGATGCAACACAGAAACAGCATCCACAGCGGCGCAAACACCGGCCAGCGCGCGTAGTCATCCGCCACCAGCCCCGAGGTGGTCGCGATCGAGACCACGTTGAAGAAGCTGTAGCGCAGCGCCGTGCCGAAGCTCGGGTAGATGTGCTGGGCTGCCAGGAGGATCGCGATGCCGACGACGCTGACGGCCAGCACGATGAAAATCGCCTTGGCTTCCGGGTCGCGCGTATAGGGCTCGAGCGTCAGGCGGCGCAGGGCGACGAAGTGCCGCGCGAAGGACAGCGAGGCCACGATCATGAGCGCGGCCAGCGTGAACTCGATGGCCGGGGAGTTGAAAAAGGCGACGCTGCGGTCGTGGGTCGAAAAGCCCCCGAGCGCCACCGCCGAAAAACAATGGCAGATCGCATCGAACCAGCTCATGCCGCACACGCGCAGGGCGATGATGCCGATGGCCGTGATGACCGAGTACGCGAGCCACACCGACTTGGCGGTCTCGGTAATCCGGGGCGTGAGCTTCTCGTCCTTCACCGGCCCCGGCGCCTCGGCCTTGTAGAGCTGCATGCCGCCGACGCCCAGGAGCGGCAGCACCGCCACCGCGAGCACGATGATGCCGAGACCTCCGCACCAGTGCAGCGTATGGCGCCACAGGTTCACCGAGTGCGGCAGATGATCCAGGCCCGTGAGCACCGTGGAGCCGGTCGTCGTCAGTCCCGACATGCATTCGAAGAACGCACGAGTGAAGGTCAAACCCGGCAACAGCATCAGAAGCGGAATAGTCGCCGAGGCTGACATCAGCACCCAGCCCAGGGTCACCAGCAGAAATCCGTCGCGCGGCTTCAGCTCGCGCGCGTGGCGGCGCGTCGCACCGGCCAGTGCAAGGCCCACGCCTGTGCTGATCAGGCCCGCCGCGATGAACTGGCGCGCCGTACCGTCGGCCGACAGCAGCGCGGCGAGCACCGGCAGGATGTACGTCGCGCCGAAGGCGGCGAGCATCAGGCCGAGCACATTGGCAACGGCGAGCATGGGCTATAGCGCGCCGCCCAGGAACAGCCGCTCCACCGCCTCGACGTGACGGCGGTCGGAGAGGAACAGGATGACGTGGTCGTCCGCCAGGACTTCCGTGTCGTGGTGCGCCATGACGACCTCATCGCCGCGCACGATGGCACCGATGGTGGCGCCCTCGGGCAGGCGGATCTGCTCCACCCGGCGGCCGATCACCCGTGAGCTCGTCTGGGTGCCGTGCACGACGGCCTCGAGCGCTTCGGCGGCACCGCGCCGCAATGAGTGCACCTTCACCACATCGCCGCGGCGCACGTGCGCGAGCAGCGAGCCCAGGGTGATGGTCTGCGGCGAGATCGCGATGTCGATGCTGCCGCTTTCCATGAGCTCGGCGTAGGAGGGCTTGTTGATGAGCGCCATCACCTTGTGCGCGCCCAGGCGCTTGGCGAGCATCGCCGAGAGGATGTTCGCCTCCTCGGAGTTCGTGACGGCGGCGAACACATCCGTGCTGTCGATGTTCTCCTCGATGAGGAGCTCCTCATCCGCCGCATCGCCGTTGAGGACGATCGTGTTCTCCAGCAGCTCCGAGACGCGCCGCGCACGGCGCGCATCGCGCTCGATGAGCTTCACCTGGTTGTTCTTCTCCAGCGCCCGCGCGAGCCGGAAGCCGATATTGCCGCCGCCCGCGATCACGATGCGCTTCACCGGTCCCTCGTCCTTGCGCAGCTCGCTCATCACGCGCCGGATCGCATCGCGCGCTGCGAGGAAGAACATCTCATCCCCGTCCTGCACGACGGTGTCGCCGTCCGGGCGGATCATGCGCCCGGCGCGATAGATCGCGACCACGCGCGCCTCCATGTTGGGGATGTGGTCGCGCAGCTCGCGCAGGCGCTGACCGACGAGTGCGCCACCCTTGCGCGCGCGCACTCCGACGAGCTGTACCCTGCCGTCGGCGAAATCCAGCACCTGCAGCGAGCCGGGGTAGTGGATCAGCCGCTCGATGTACTCGGTGACGAGCTGCTCCGGGCTGATGAACACATCGACCGCGAGCGCACCCTCGCCAAACAGCTCCGTCCGCCCCGTGTACTCGGCGGCGCGGATGCGCGCGATCTTGATCGGCGTGCGGTACAGCGTGTACGCCACCTCGCACGCAATCATGTTCACTTCATCGCTGTTGGTGAGAGCGATGACGATGTCGGCCTCGGCGGCACCGGCGGCCTCGAGGACGGTGGGGAACGCGGCATTGCCCGCGACGGTACGGATGTCGATACGGTCCTGCAGATCGCGCAGGATCTCCTCGTTGGTATCGACGACCGTGACTTCGTTCGCTTCCTCGCGCGAGAGCTGATAGGCCGCCGTGCGGCCCACCTGTCCCGCGCCCAGTATGACGATCTTCATGGGGTGCGTTGCCGCCTCACATCGGCTCGAGATTGGCGTATTGAAGCATGAGCCATTTGTTGCCCTCTCTCTCGAAGCTCACCTGCACGCGGGCGTGCGCGCCGTTGCCCTCGACGTTGAGGATCACCCCTTCGCCGAACTTGCCGTGCCGCACGCGCGCCCCCAGGCGCATCCCGGGGCTCGCCGGCTCATCGGGAGTGCGAAAGCGCCCCGGACTGGCCGCGCGCGTGACCTGTACGCGAGGCCGCACTTCCTCCACCAGCTCTTCCGGGATCTCGCGGATGAACCGCGACGGCTGACCGTAGGTATCGGTGCCGTGCATGCGGCGCTGCTCGGCATAGGTGAGGTAGAGGTGCTTCATCGCGCGCGTCATGCCGACGTAGCACAGCCGCCGCTCCTCCTCCAGGCCCTCGAGATCGTTGAGGGAGCGCTGGTGCGGGAACAGGCCATCTTCCATGCCGCACAGGAACACGGTCTCGAATTCCAGTCCCTTGGCGCTGTGCAGCGTCATCATCTGCACGCAGTCCTCACCGCTTGCCGCCTGGCCCTCGCCGGATTCGAGCACGGCGTGCGCCAGAAACGTCTGCAGCGTCGGTGCTTCCTGATCGACGCCCTCGGGCTCGAAGCCGCGCGCCGCACTCACGAGCTCCATCAGGTTCTCCACGCGCGCCTCGCCGCGATCGGCCTTCTCGCGCTGATGATGGGCGATGAGGCCGCTGGCGTCGATCACGTGATCGACCTGCTCATGCAGCGGCAGCGCGGCGATGTCGCGGCCGAGGCGCTCGATCAGCGCCATGAAGCCGTGCACGGCGGTCGCGGCCTTCGGGCCGAGGTCATCGCCAATCGCGGCACCGGCTGCGTCCCACAACGTCGAGCCGGCGCCCTTGGCGCGCTCGCGGATGATGTCGAGGCTGCGCGCACCGATACCGCGCGTGGGGAGATTCACGACGCGCTCGAAGGAGGCGTCATCTGCGCGATTGGCGATCAGGCGCAGATACGCGAGCGCATCCTTGATCTCGGCGCGCTCGAAGAACCTGAGGCCGCCGTACACCCGGTAGGCAATCCGCGCCGCCATGAACAGCTCTTCGAACACGCGTGACTGCGCATTCGAGCGGTAGAGGATCGCAATGTCCCGGCCCAGACCGCCGCGGCGCAGGTGATCGCGCACCCGCTGCACCACGAACTCGGCCTCGTCGCGCTCGTTGAAGGCGGCGTAGAGCTGGATGGCTTCGCCCTGGCCCGCGTTGGTCCAGAGGTTCTTGCCGAGGCGTTCACGGTTGTGGGCGATGAGTGCGTTCGCAGCATTCAGGATGGTGCCGGTGGAGCGGTAGTTCTGCTCCAGGCGGAACATCTTCGCGTGCGGAAAATCGCGCCTGAACTGCTGCATGTTCTCGACGCGTGCGCCGCGGAAGCCGTAGACGGACTGATCGTCGTCACCCACTCCGAACAACGCACCTTCGGACCCGACGAGCAGCTTGAGCCACGCGTACTGGATCTCGTTGGTGTCCTGGAACTCATCGACCAGGACGTGGCGGAAGCGCCGGCGATAGTGGGCGAGGAGCTCGGCGTTGTCGCGCCACATTTCGAAGGCGCGCAGCAAGAGCTCGGCAAAGTCGACGACGCCGGCTTTCGCGCAGGCCTCTTCATAGGCGGCATAGAGCTTAATCATCTGGCGCCGCGTCGGATCGTTGTTGTCCTTGAGCGCCTTGGGCCGCCGGCCCTCGTCCTTATTGGAGTTGATGAACCACTGGATCTCCTTCGGAACCCAGCGCGTCTCATCGAGCTCCTGCGCCCTGACGATCTTGCGGATGAGCCGCAGCTGATCCTCGGAATCCAGGATCTGAAAATGCTCGGCGAGTCCGGCTTCGCGCCAGTGGCGGCGCAGCAGCCGGTGCGCGATGCCGTGGAACGTGCCGACCCACAGCGAAGAGCCGGAGATGCCGAGCAGGTGCTCGACACGGCCGCGCATCTCGCCTGCAGCCTTGTTGGTGAAGGTGACGGCGAGAATGCCCTGCGGTGAGATCCCCTCCACCTGCACGAGCCAGGCAATCCGGTGCGTCAGCACGCGCGTCTTGCCGCTGCCGGCGCCGGCGAGGATCAGTGCGGGACCTAAGGCAGCGGTGACGGCTTCCCGCTGCGCATCGTTGAGCGGGTCGAGGATGGGAGACAAATCCATGGGGCGCGCATTCTATACCACCGTCTCCTCGGCAATGCGCAGCAGCTCGACCACCAGACTGAGCAGCACCGGGCCGATCACGATGCCGATCAGGCCGAAGGTCGCAACGCCGCCGATTGCGCCGAGAAAAACCGCCAGCGTCGAAACTTCGCCGTAGCGCGAGGCGAGCATCGGGCGCAGGAAATTCTCCGACAGGCTGGCTGCGATGCCCCAGATCGCGAGAAAGATGAGCGCACCCCAGCGGCCGATGGCGAGCAGGTACAGCAGCGCCGGCACCAGCACCACCGCGGTGCCGACCGCCGGGATGAACGCGGCCAGCATGGTCAGCACGCCGAACACGACCGGCGAGGGCAAACCCACGATCGCGAAACCGACGCCCACCAGCGCGCCCTGAATCGCGGCGGTCACGGCCGTGCCGAACACGACCGCTCGCAGCACGGCGGAGAGCTTGAGGATCAGGACGTCGCGGCGCGTGGGATCGAAAGGGATGAACCGGATCAGACGTCCGAGAACGGCGGCACCGTCGCGCAGCAGGTAGTACAGCAGGAACAGCATCAGGAAGAAGCCCACCAGAGTTCCGGCCACGCCGATGACCACATCGCCGCTTAAGGAGGCGGCGGTTTGCAGGAGGGAACGCGCGCTGTCGGACAGCGTGCTTTCGACCTGATCCACCGACACCGGCACATTCTCGCGCAGCCAGCTCACCCCGGGACCGATCAATGGCCAGTGCTGCATCTGATCGAGCAGCTCGACGCTCGGCCGCAGCGAGCCCGCCTTCAAGTGGGTGATGAGCGTGCCGACCTGGCGCGCGAAGGCGACGCCGAGCATCGACAGCGGCGCCAGGATCACGATCGGAGTCAGCGCGGTGATGAGTCCCGCCGACAGCGCGCTGCGTCCCGCGAGCCGCCGGCTGAGGCGCACATGCAGCGGATGAAGCAGAAAGGCGAGCACCGCCGCCCACTCGAATGCCGCGACGAAGGGCTGGAGCATCCGGTGCATCGCGTAGCCCAGCACGAGCACGGTGACCGCAATGAAGGCACGGCGGTAGAAGAGCGAGTGCGTGTCCATGGGTCGCAAGCCTAGCTGGACCACGCGCCCGCACAAGCCCGATACTGATCATTCACGGGGAGAATCGGGATGCTGACGCTGTACGACTATCTGGACTCCGGCAACGGCTACAAGATCCGGTTGCTGCTCGCTCACCTGGAGCGTCCCTACCACTGGGTCGAGCTCGACATCATGAAGGGTGGCTCGCGCACCGCCACGTTCCTTGCCAAGAATCCGAACGGCCGCATCCCGGCGCTCGAGCTCGACGATGGCACCTGCCTGCCCGAGTCGAACGCGATCCTCTGGTACCTGGGCGATGGCACGCCGTTCGTGCCCCAGGAGCGGATCGCCCGCGCGCAGGTGCTGCAGTGGATGTTCTTCGAGCAGTACAGCCACGAGCCCTACGTCGCGACCCCGCGCTTCATCGTCAAGCATCTGCCCGCCGACTCGCCGCGCCAGGCGGAGCTGCCCAAGCGTCTGGAGCAGGGCCGGGCCGCGCTCGCCGTCATGGAGACTCACCTGCACAACCGGGATTTCTTCGTCGCCGGCCGCTACACAATCGCGGACATCGCGCTGTTCGCCTATACCCATGTCGCTCACGAGGGCGGTCACGACCTCACACCCTATCCGCGCGTGCGCTCCTGGATCACTCGGGTGGCCACACAACCCGGGCACATCTCGATCCACCTGCGCCCGCACGTGCAAGCGCTGTGAGGACGTCGATGCGAGGAGATTGCAGGGCGGTGATTCTCGCTCTCGCCGCGGGAGCAGCGATGGCGTCGACTGCGGCGATCGCAGCCAGCGGCAGCGCCCCCGCCGGGGACGCCCGCTGCAATGGCGCGCGTGAGCTGCGGATCGTCAATGGCCGCATTCACACACTCGATGAGCACGACAGAGTTGTCACGTCGGTGAATATCCGGCGCGGCGTGTTCGTCGCCGACAGCCGCACGGGGCCGTGCACTCAGGTTATCGACGTGCATGGCGGCACGGTGCTGCCCGGACTGATCGATAACCACAATCACTTTGTACTGCTCGCCTCAAGGCCCGGTCACGACACGCGGCTCGAGTCTGCGACCTCGATTGCCGATGTGCAGGCGGCGATCCGGGCCCGGCGCACAGCCATTGCGCGCGGTGCGTGGATCACATCCATGGGTGGATGGATCCCGGGCCAGCTGGCCGAGAAGCGCGCACCGACGCTGGCCGAGCTCGATGCAGCCTCGGCCGATGATCCGGTCCTCCTGTACATCGCCTTCACGGGACCTGCAGTCACGAACAGCGCCGGACGCGCGTATCTCGCGGCGCATGGGGTGGCGGTGGGTGATGCCGGGCAGATCGCGGCCGGGCCGCCCTCGCTTGCGGCGCTGCACGCGCTGGCCGCGCTTCAGACTTCGGATGATCGCAGGCAGGGCGTCATCGATGCGATGGCGTATTCCGCGCATCTGGGAATCACGACCAACGTCGATATGGGTGAGTTCGTCGAGCCTGGCACGCGCGATGTGCAGGACTCGTTCGTGTTCGACGGCCTGGCATCAGGTGATCCCTTCCGGATGTACGACGCGTTCCTCGCGCTGCATCGTGAAGGCAAGCTGACGACGCGCTTGCGGGTGTTCTTTCTCAGCATGGATCAGGGCACCGACTTTCCCATGACCCGGCAGCGCGTGCTCAACGCGTTCGATCGCTTCGGCGATCCGATGATGCGCATCTCGGGCGTCGGCGAGTTTGCGACCAGCTGGCCGCTGTTCGGCCCAGTATCGGCACCCCCGAATTACCTCGCGGCGCTGCAGTTCATCGCTGCGCACGGCTGGGCATTCCAGCAGCACAGTCTCTCGCTCGCGGAGGATCAGCTCGCCGCCCAGACTTTCGAAGCGGTGAATGCGGTGACGCCGATCGCGGATCTGCGCTGGTCGGTCGCGCACGTGCCGCAGATTGATCTCGCGACCGTCAATCGCCTGAGGGCGATCGGCGCCGGCGTTGCCGTTCATCCATTCCGGTATCTGTCGGATTCAACCGATGAGCATGCCGGCCCGCCGCTGCGCATGATCCTCGATAGTGGCATCCACGTGGGCGCGGGCTCCGATGCCGCGCAGATCTCGACTCTCAATCCCTGGAACATGATCTATTACATGGTGACCGGCCGAAATGCCGCGGGGCATCTGGTGAACGCGGGCCAGACCATCACACGCGCCGAGGCGATTCGGCTCTATACGGCCAGCAATGGGTGGTTTCTGCGGGAGGAGAATGCGCTGGGCTCGATCGCACCGGGGAAACTGGCGGACCTGGTGGTGCTCAACGCCGATGTGTTTGATCCGCGGGCGGTTCCGGATGAGTCGCTGCGCCAGCTGCACTCGGTGCTCACCGTCGTCGACGGCAGGGTGATCTACCGGGCAGCGCCGTAAGGTGCGCATTTCCCGCCCCGACTGAGCCTGCCGGCGCGCATCCTGCGCGTAACAAGGCATGAACAGCCCAAATTCGGCGGGCCCAGCGTTACACGCCGCCCGCCCGATCGTTCTCGCCCTCGCTCTCCTCAGCGTTGCCGCCTGTCACTGGGGAGGGTCCGGCACGGCCGGCACCCCTGCCGGCAGCACCGGCTCCGGCAGTACGGGGTCCACCCCGGGCGGCGGCAGCGGAACAGGCAGCGGTGGCGGCAGTACGCTCACCGCGCCGAGCGCGCTCTCATACTCCAGTCCTTTGACCGCCGTCGTCGGCACGGCGATCACTTCCCTCACGCCGACCGTCACGGGGACAGTGACTGGTTATGTGGTCAGTCCCGCCTTTCCGGCGGGGCTTGCGCTCGATGGCACGAGCGGAGTGATCTCGGGGACGCCGAGCGTCGTGGCCACGCAGGCGACATACACGATCACCGCGAGTAATTCCGCGGGCACTACGACATTTGATCTCACGCTCACCGTGAATGCCGCCGCAACAGGCAGCACGGGCTCCAGCGATCCGACCGGTCCCGGAACGTTCACGCCGGCAACGACCCGCAGCATGATCGCGGACGCGCTCGCCCAGGGTCGCATCGACCTTGCGACCTCGCTGGTATACCGCATATGGGCCGTATCCCTCGATCCGCAGCTGCCCGAGGAGTACGACGGACCGGATGATGGGACCGAGGACAACGGGCTGTTCGAGGAGATCCAGTTGGTCTGGAGCACTCTGCCGGCGGATGCACAGGCTGCGATCCAGCCGTACCTGCTGCGGCCGAACGATCCGGCGAGCCCGTACTCCGGCGGCTCGTCGCAGTCGACGTTCTCGCGATCGCGCGCGAAGGCCCTCGTGCGACACGCGGACGGCAGCGGTGGCACACCACAATGTTCCGACTGGGTGTCGACGACGATGGATTCGGCACCGATCCGGGTCTGGGTTTGCCACACATCAGACAGCGAGGACCAGGCGGTTCTCGGCAACGTCGTCGCGATCTTCGACCGCCACTACGCAGAGATGACCTATGACATGGGTCCGCCCCTCAGGGACGATGGCACGGGGCAGGATGATCTGATTGATGTCTACATTCTCGACAAAGGCGACTGCATCCAGAGGTCTAACCAGTGCAAGGTCCTCACTCCAGTGGATCCCAACGAGGGCGACCCCAACGCGGACCACCCGCCCACGGGGCCGCTT
>Ga0335079_10006078_pt1 | contig 13811 bp, 12 predicted proteins | sample Lox_Sample_33_FD_206719 | JGI IMG/M metagenome (GOLD analysis project Ga0335079, IMG submission 206719) | Soil microbial communities from Loxahatchee National Wildlife Refuge, Florida, United States - Lox_Sample_3.3 | ecosystem: Environmental > Terrestrial > Soil > Wetlands | place: USA... | reverse complement strand
CCCTTGCGAGTCAAGGGAGAGAGCTGTGCTGGCTACCCTCTATCCCGATAGCCTCTTTCGCTCCCCGTGAGCGCGCCGGCATCTCTCGTGTGGTGACGCGCTTCAACGGTGGCGGTCGTCGTCCCGGGCATGGAGACATGCGAAGGGCGCGAGCCACTTCCTCGCGCTCTTGCAGGGCCACCCGCAATGAACAGGCCACGTCGCTCGCCGAGGAGCTCACAGGGGGTGCCGCGATCGCGCGGATCCACGCACCCGTGCGCCCGAACCAGATCCGGTCAGGCTCCGCCTCGCTCACGCCCGGCGGCATCACACTGCGTGCCGCGGACAGCACCGGGATGAAACGGTGACGATACAGTGCCAGATTGTTCGATGCCCTTCAGAATCGTGACCGCGCCGCTGCACTTATCGTTCGTGAAAAGACCCCGCTCAGCTGCTCCGCGCGCGATGGCCGGTTGCTCTCCTCGAGATCGAACGCGGCGACCTCGCGCAGGCGGACGAGGGCCGTGGGCGTGATCGCTGACAAGCGGCTGCGCAAGGACATTCCGACTTCGCGGTGGCGGGCACGACAACGAGAGCGCGTCGGCGTCGAGCACAGATTTGCTCGTCTTGTCCGGCATCAGGGCCGCCGCGCCCGCCACCGCAGGAATCTCTTCATTCGCGCCTCGGTCCAGCGCAAGGTGGCGTGAAGAGATCACCTCACTACCTACTCCGGATCGTCGTTGCGATGTGTGAAGTTCACGAACCCGTTGACCTTGTGACCATCGGAGAAGAACCCGACGATATCGCCGTCGTCGTTGACTCCATTGATGAAGGTACCCATGACGTTGAATGCCGCTGTCTGTGAGGAGCCAGTCGCATCGAACTGAGAGAATCTGTTACCGACGGCGAGGAAACCGTGCACGTTACCCTTGCTGTCGGTGAAGGAGCCGACGATTTCACCCCTGTTGTTGCAGCCAAAGGGCGAAGTGCTCGTGGCGGTCATGCCTCCGATCTTGACATCGAAGGTGACAAAATGATTCTTCTGTCCCGAGAAGCCGTGATTGTTGCCCTTGGCGTCCGTCCAAAAGCCGCAGATCTCGTGCTCGTCGGTGATATCGCTCGCCTGAGTGGCGACGGCCCCCGGGAAGGTGCTCGGGGGGATCTCGGTAAAGGTCGACGAGGTCGGGGACTTGGTATCGATATGGACAATGAAGCCGTGCTCGTGATTGTTGTTGTCAGTCCAGAAGCCTGCTGCCTCGTCAGAGGTGTTTATGCCAAGCAGGTTTTGCAGCGGTGTGGTGACGTGCGGGGCCGAGCCTGCCGGGTCGTCGATGGGAGTCATGACGCCATTGTCGAAGAAACCGTGCGTAACGCCAGCGGCGTCCGTGTAGAAGCCCACGATATCGGGCACGTTCTTGTTGTTGATGCCAATCGCCTGGGTCTGGGGGGCGGGATCCTTATTGATGAGAAAGTTCTCCGCGGAATAGTGATTCGGGGGAACCAGCACGTACCCGCGGTTGGTAATTGTCGTTCCGTCACCGAAATAGCCGACGATGATCCGGCCGTCGTTGATGCCGAGCAGCTGATTGAAGCTGGGATCGCCCGTGTTGTCGAGCACAAAGAAGGACGGAGGGTCTGACGCTGCTTCAGCGGATTGAGCAGAGGCGAGCGCCGGAATGGCAACAGCGGCTGCTGTGATCAGCAGGCCACGAGCCAGGCCGGCCAGGACCGTGTAGGCCGAGTTGCTGTCGGTGTAAGATCCGAGCATCGATTGTCCTTTCTGCGGTTGAGACTGGGGCGGCTAAGGTTAAGGGGCTGCTGGACGACGTAAAGGGCTCAGGGGGGGCATTGTCGGGTGCAGGCGCCACCTGGACGGATTCGTCCGGCCCACGCCGATGGCCACTTTTCACTCGTCGGGGTCTGGGTGTCACCGAAAGAGGAGAACCCGAACGTCTACTCTGCGGGTCAACGAGGTGGGCGAAGTACTTGAGTACCTTACACACGAGTTGCAGATCGAGCGGTGGACCTCGTTCGGTTCCGATGAAGTCGAAGATCTCGGCGGGGTGTACGTGACCAGGTCCAGCTTGCACCGCAGATGGTCGAGGACTTCGGGTGCTCGACTTGATGGAGCGGGCCGCGAAGGGGCCCACACACCCCGCAAGTTGACAACCGCAGGAGTGCGGGCCGTCGGGAGGTGGGGCTCTTCTTTCGGTCGACATCCTGAGCCTGAGACAGTCCGCGCGAGCGCTGTTGATTCTCTTCAGATCCTCCCAGGAGGCATGCCGAATCCACCGGATGCGCATTTCGAACAGGTGCGGTCCGTTGCTCTCTGGGAAGCCGTTCGAACGGCCAGTGCCATCGAAGAAGAATGCGCCAGTGTGGCGAGAGTTGTGAATGATCCACGGTGCTCGCCAAGGCTGGTGCTCTCCCCATGTGAGCCGTTCAGCACCTTCTGGCGTGAAAGGTTTCACGTTGGAGCGTTCGCAACGCCCCGACGACCAACGATGCGGCACAGAGCCGCCAATCAACCAATCAGGGCATTGACTGTCGGTTTGCGGAAGGTGGGGACCTCGGCTGCCTGACTTCCTGAAAAAAGGCAGGGGCCCGCCATGCGGCGAAGGGCGGGGGATCTGCGAGGCGCGCCGGGACTTCATCGCCAAGCAGGGAACGGGGCGTGGCTGACGAAGATCCAAAAGCGCCTGCAACGCCAGGGCATCCGGACCGTTCACTCAACCCTGCGCCGCTTCGCGGTTGTGCAGCTCGACTTCGGCCGTGGAGCGCCGACGACGTCGCCGACTGCGCCCCCGGCGACGAGGTGCAGGTCGAGTAGAAAGGACCGTGCTTGAGCCGGACCTGTTCGGCAAGCGGCGTAGGTTCCCCGCGCTGATAATGCCCGGCGGCGGTGCCCCACAGACAAGCCGCGCGCTGGAACGGCCGTTCTCACGGTGCGTGGCGGATGCACTTGGGCGGGGAGTGCCTGCAAACCATCGACGATGCCCGGGTGTGCGCTCGCCACCTGACACATGGACACACCTAATCCCGGCAGCGTTCTGTGCCATACCGGAGACGTGTGGATCTTCGGCCAGTGGTTCAGCGCACAGACCGTGCAACGGATCGCGGCCACCGTGGAGACCGAGCCGAAGATTTCGCGACGGTCATTGGCGCGGCGGGTATGTGAGTGCTGGGCTGGCGCCGCGAAGACGGTAGTCCTCGCGAAGAGAGCGGCAGGAAAGCGCTTGCGGAGCTTGAGAAACGCGGGGTGGTGAATCTTCCCGAGGCGCAGTCTCCCTTTGTCGAAGGGTTGCAAGGTGATGCGGTCCGAGGAGCCGAAGTCTCACGAACCGCTGGTGATCAGGGGGCGGGCAGCGGATGCCCAGGATTGGGCGGATGAGGAGTTCGGTGGCACACAGATCTTCGAGGGACGGCTGAGGACTCGCTTGTCTTCTGCTCGCTGCGTTTCGCGCGCCGACGCCAGAAGCTTCGTGCCCGAGCGGACAGCCAGCTTGTTCGAGCCGTCCAGGTCGATGCAGATCCGCCTTGACGCATATGAGCCGCCAGGGACCCAGTCGCGTCCATCGCCTGCGACCGCATCGACGCCATCACACCTCAGGGGGCCTCGGCTTCGCCCTCTTGGCTGGGCACGAGGTGTCTCAGGGTGGAGAGGAAGTCGAGGGGAAGCATTGCCTCCAGTGCGAGGGGCGCGCCGGTGATGGGATGGGCGATCTCGAGGCGGCGGGAGTGCAACATGGCTCGGGGGACGATCGTGCCGAGCAGGTGGCGGGGGCCGTCGTAGCGGGCATCTCCCAGAAGCGGTGCGCCCAGGTGAGCGAGGTGGGCGCGGATCTGATGGGTACGTCCGGTTTCGGGAAGGCATCGCACGAGCGCGGCGCCGCTTTGGCCATGACGGAGCGTCTCGTATTGCGTCGCGGCCGGTTCCCCGCGCGCCGCAACCGTGCGGCGCCCGGGCCGCTTCGGGTCTGGGCCAAGCGGAGCGTCGATGCGTCCTCGAGGGGGAACGGGCGACCGAACGGTGAGCGCGAGGTACACCTTTTGAACGGTGCCAGCGCGGAAGGCCTCGGAAAGCGCGGCGGCCGCGTGCGGGCTTCGGGCAAAGACGGTGACGCCGGACGTCTCGCGATCGAGCCGGTGCACCAGGAAGACCGGCGCCCCGAGCAGCGCGGAGACGAGCTCCGGCAAGGCTCCGCGATCCGACGAGAGGGTGGGCTGGGCGGGGACGAACGCGGGCTTGTCCACTGCGACAAGGAACTCGTCGAGGTGGAGGATCCGTCGGCGGTCGAGGGGGGCCGCAGCCGGCTTGGCCCGCTCCGGATCCTCAAGGCTTACCAGGACGGACTGGCCTTGACGCACGGCCCTGCTCGCGACCTTGCATCGGCGGCCGTCGAGATAGACGCCACCTGCCGCAATGGCGCGGCGCGCTTCGCCTCGGGAAATGCCGCCGCGGGCCGAGACGAACCGGTCGAGGCGCGCCCCGGCATCCCCGGCACCCACGCGGAGCGATATCGGACGCATTCCTGCGGGGGAGGTTCCATTGCGCGCGGGACCCGACGACGACTTCCGCCCTCACCTGAGGCAGGTGGCGCCTCGGCGCCCCGGTGCGGCTCCGTCGGTCCCTGGGAGGCCGTGATTGCGGCTCAGGGAATCCGGACCCAGGCGAATCTCAGGCTGCCTTGTTCCCCGGGCAACTGGCGCAGCCCTCGCCCTTCGGCTTGTCGCAGGCGGGGGCGTCCGACTTCTGAGACTTCTTGTAGTCGGTGGCGTAGAAACCAGAGCCCTTGAACGAGAAGGCGCCGGCGCTCATTACCTTGCGCACCTTGTTCCCACAGTCGTGCGTGTCGAGAGGGGCATCGCTGACCCGCTGGAGTACCTCGAAGCGGCCGCATTTGGGACAGTCGTATTCGTAAAGAGGCATTGCAGGATTCTCCGTTGTCTGAAGTTAGAGTTTTCGGCGGAGCTGTCAAGCAGTCGACCCCGCCAACTGCTAGCGCTCAGCACCCAAAAAGGTACTAAATCTCAGGAGTTACCTTCTTTTTGGGAGTTGGGACGGCCGAGGAGCAAATCATGGAGTTGCCGAGCCCCGAACTCATCGCGCGCGAGGTGGGTGCGCTCATCGGCGAGCTGGCGCTCGAGCGCTTTCGTCATGTCGCCGGCATCGAGAAGGTGCCCCGCCTCGTGGAGGTCTTCGGCGCCCACTCGCGCGCTGCCCACAAGGGCGTGGTGGTGGCGCTCGAGTCCCAGGGCGAGAAGGAGCTGGCCGCCCGCGTGGCTGTCCTGCGAACGGAGCGGGTGCAGGCAGCGGACGAAGAGGCATGGCGCGCGGCAGAGACGGCGGCGTCGGTGCTTGGCCCCGACGGTCTGGTCCCGCTCTCGACGGCGCAGCTTGCTGTCGCGAACGAGCGGGACCGCGGTCGGCGCCGGGCGCTCGGCACGGCTACCGCCGAGGCGGCGCGCTTGCCCGCGCGCGAGGCAGCGGCGGAGAAGCGTGCCCAAGCCAGGGCCGAGGTGGGACTGGTTCCGGACTGGGACGGGGTCGTCGAGGCGGACGCTCTGCTCGCGGTGTCGGAAGACGCCTACCGCGACGTGCTCGCCTTCGACGCGCGACGTGAGGGGGTCTCGTCCGAGCCAGCGCCGCGAGGGGATCTCTCGCGCGCGGACCTGCTCTACGTGCTCGCGCTCCATCGGTTCGCGGGACTGTTCCCGCGCGGCATGCTCTTCCTGGTCTTGCAGCGCACCGCCGCCGCGCTGCGGCTCGATCTCGGGCGGATCGGTGTCGAGGAGGGGAACCGGCCAGAGCAGTGGCCGGGCGCACACGCGTTCGAGACGCGCGTCTCGTTCCGGCGACAGGGGGGCGCTTGCGACTGGCTCGGCCTGTTTCGGGCCGCGGGGCAGGCGCTTGCGGCCGCGTCGCTGCCCCCAGCCAGCCGGCCCAGCCACGCGATGTTCACAATGGGGGAACTTTTCGCGGCCCTCCTGGTCGACCGCGGCTTCCTCGTTGCGCGCCTCGGTGCCGACAAGCGGGAGGTGGCCGACCTCTCGCGTTCGCTCGCGCTCCGCCTGCTCTTCGAGATGAGAACGCGCGCGGCCGCGCTTCGCTTCGCGACCGAAGTCGACCGCGGCATGAGCGGAGAAGCCTGGTGCGAGGCACACCGCGAGACGATGGGGCTTGCCGCGCTCGCCTCCTGGCCCCGCGGGCTCGCCGCCCGGGACTGCGACTCGAGTCGGCACGCGGGTGCGTTGAGGGGAGCCGCGCGAGCCGAGATCCTTCGCCGCGCACTCGTGGAGCGTTGCGACGAGGACTGGTGGAAAAACCCGCGCAGCGCCGACCTCTTGGCGAGCTGGTTCGCCGCCGATGGCGATCGCGGGGGAGAGGAACCGAAGCTCGCGCCCGTGGTCGGGGCGCTCGTCGCGAAGATGCAGTAACCGGCCGTGCTCGCCGATCTAACCCATACAGGGCTGTCTGCGCGAGTTAGGGCTTCTTGCGCAGCGCGCGCACGATCTTTTCCTTGGCGCGCGTGGCGACGGGGGAGATTTCCGGGGGCCGCTCTGTCGGCCGCCATTCCCTTCGGCCGCGCAGGCGCAGATACGCCTCGATCTCGTAGGCGAGGACCTCGATCTCGGCGTCGGATGCGATCGCGATGCGGTCGAGGGGGGCCTGGGCGGAAAGCGAGGCGCCGAGCCGCATCCGCGTCACCCGCTCCTCGTCCGGCGCGAGCTCGCGCGTCGATCTCTGGCGCAACGCGGTCTCGGCCGCGCCTTCAACCGTCCTGGCCAACCTCTTGCGGTGCATGGATACCCTCAGGTCGACTCGCGCCTTGTCGGGAGCACGAGGCCACACCGCCATGGTAGGCGGCGGTGGTCGCGCGTCCAGATTTTGGCCACTTTTTCGAATTCCTACTGCTCTTGTTCCCCCTCCTCCCCCTTCTCGCCCTCCTGCTGGTGGGGCTTGCGCAGGCCGGCCGCTTCCAGTGCGTCCGCTACCCCATTTGGCTTACGATTGTCAGGGAGCGCATCGGCGGGGGGGAGAACGGGGGGAACTCCCGAGCCGAGTGACTTTACCTCGGCCGTGAGCGCCACCTCGGCGTGCAACTGGGGGTCGGCTTTCTCGGAGAAGGCCCCTTTCATCGCGACGAACAGCGGGAGAGCGGTCACGGCGTCGAGCACGAGCTCACCCTGGAGGGAGGTGGGAATCCTGCCTTGCAGGAAGTCCACGCGCCGCCGCGTGTCGGGGTCGTAGCCACGGGCAGGGAGCCCCGTCGGAGGCTTCGCAGGGGTCGGCCGTTCGTCGGAGAGAGAAATGACGAAGCGGCGCGCCGGACGAGCCAGGAAGACGGTCTCGCCGGCGTCCTCGATGGCGAGCGCGGGGCCATACAGGTCGACCAGATCAGCTGCCGCCTGGAAGCTGTCGTCGCGGAAGCGCCGCGCGCCATGCCCCCGGTCGGCCGTTCGCTTGCGCATGGGCGCCCACAGACCACCCGCGTAGGTTATCCCGTTCGCGAAGATGATCCGCTTGCCCGTCGTGGAGCCCAGACCGCCCCCGGGATCGAGGTTCATGGTGAGCTCGAAGTTGCCCGAGGAGGTCTGGCGCAGTCGGTGCCGCTCCGTCGCGAGCACGGGCTTGCCGGACTTGCCAAAGACGGTCCAGTTGACGCGCGCCTCCCAGGAGAAGGAGCCAGCTCGCGCCGCCGCCGCATCCCCGCTCTCGCGCAGGGCCTTCAAGGGGTAGCGGAAGTCGAACGGTGCGTGCGAGCTCGCTCGGCCGGCCGAGAGGAGCCGCTGGCGAGCTCCCTCGTCCTTGTGGCTCGAGCACGCGATTGCGAGTCCGGTCGAAAGGACCGCGAGGGAGTGGGCGAGAGGTCGCGGGAACATGCGAGCTCCAAAACCTAAGCGATCCTGGCCGCGGGCGAAAGTGCGCTTCGAATCCGGGGAACTGCCGGGCCGGGTGGCGCGCCTTTTCCGCGGGCTCAACCCTCAGCGCCGCAGCGGAGACACGGCGGGGAAGAGTCGCTCGCAGCTGTTCGGCGCCCGGTCATCCTGTGCCCTGGAGCGGGGGGCAATGGGGGGGGCCCCGGTTTCCGGGTTCCGCTTGCCGTCTGCCCAAAGGATGCGGTCGCACCGGTCGAGCAGCTCGGCGAGCCCGTCGCGCGTCTTGGCGGAGACGGCCACCCCACCTGCCTGGTGCGCCCCCGTTGCCGCCTGCCCGGCTGCCAGCCGGTCGGCCTTGTTGAAGACGAGCAGCCGAGGTTTCTCGGCCAGGCCGAGCTCCCCCAGGATCTTCCTCACGGCGGCCATCTGCGCGTCCTGGTGCGGGTCGGCCGCGTCGACCACGTGGAGCAGGAGGTCGGCATCGCCGAGTTCCTCCAGCGTGGCGCGGAAGGCGCTCACCAGATCCTCCGGCAAGTCCCGGATGAAGCCGACCGTGTCCGTGATGATGACCTCTCGGTCGCGAGGGAAGCGGAGCCGGCGGCTGGTGGGGTCGAGCGTCGCGAAAAGCACGTCCTCCACGGTGACCTTGGAATCGGTGAGCGCGTTGAGAAGCGTGGACTTGCCGGCGTTGGTGTAGCCGACGATGGAGATGACGGGAAGCCCGCGCAGATTGCGTTGCTTGCGCCGAACCTGACGGTTTGCGGACAGGTTTTCGATCCGTCTTTCGAGGGCGGTGATGCGATCGCGCACGCGGCGGCGATCGATTTCGAGCTTGGTCTCGCCGGGTCCGCGGCCGCCGATGCCTCCCGCCAGTCGCGAGAGCGAGTCGTCGCGTCCCACGAGGCGCGGGTAGAGGTACTTGAGCTGGGCCAGCTCGACCTGGAGCTTGCCATCCGCGGATTGCGCCCGCTGCGCGAAGATGTCGAGGATGAGCTGGGTCCGGTCCAGGATCTTGAGGCTGGTTGCCTCGGCGAGGCCGCGGGCTTGCGAGGGGGACAGGTCCCAGTCGAAGATGATGAGGTCGGCCATGAGCTGCATGGAGCGCAGCAGGATGTCCTCGAGCTTGCCCTTGCCGATGAGGTAGCGCGGGTCGATGTCGCGTCGCATCTGAAGCGTTTCGTCCACGACGGCCACGCCAGCGGTGCGGGCGAGTTCTCGCAGCTCCTCGAGCGACGCTCCCGCCTCGGCGCGGTCGCGCCTGCGCCCTTCGCCGAAGCCGACCAGGATGGCTCGTTCGTGTCCTCCGGTGCGCCGGAGCGCAGAGGCGCGCGCAAACTCGTCTTCCAGCGCCAGCGCGCCGTGGAAGGCGTCGTAGACGACGTCGTACACGTTCGGCGCCATGTCGTCCTTCCACATCGCGCCGGCCGCATTCTCGGGCAGAAGGTGCGCGTAGTGGAGCCTGCCGGGTAGACCGTCCGCCAGCACCTCGATGACGGCGACCAGGTCGAGGCGGAGCAGCGCCAGGTCGGTGTGGTCGTCGCGCGTGAGGGGTTCGCCGTTGAGGTGAGTGTGCACGAGCCGCAACCCGCGCAGGCGGTGGGAACCGGCGCGGGCGCGGCCCACGTCGGGGAGGTGGAGCCTGCTGGCATTGCCGACGATGACCGCCTGCACGTCGCCCTTGCGATCGAGCAGCACCCCGATTTGGCGGTTGGTCTCGCGGGAGACCTCGGTGAGGTGGCGAGCGAGCTCCGGTGAGACGACATCCTCGGCGTTGACGCGGCGGCGATAGGTGCGGCGGAGAGAGCTGAGTTGGGAGGGCTTTAGGCCCAGCGTGTTGCCGAAGACCTCTTGCATTCAGGTGAACCAAGCATAGCGGCGGCAGGCGCGCTCATCCAGGGGATTGCGCCCAGTGAGCGGACGCGAGCTCGCGCGCGGAAAGGCCGGTTGAGGAAAGCCACTGCGTGCCCGAAGGGCGCAGCGGATTCCGGCCGTAGTGACCGCGGTTCGTGCTGCTCACCGATTCCATCCATTGCGCAAGGGTCTCGCATTGCGGGAACTGCCCGCGGCAGCGCCTCGGGCATTCGTCCCTCCCAATTCCTAAGGGCGCGGGCTTCCTGGCGGATCTCTCGTTGGATGTTCACCAGACGAGATGGCGATCCTGCCGAGCTTTGGGCGAGCGGCGGGCGCGGGGCGGGGGGGCGACGGCGGTTGTCGCTCGCCTTCCCCACGGTCTCTCCTCTCGAGGGCCGGCGGTTGAGTCGGCTACCTCGTCATCGCTCGGCGGGCGCTTGCGCGAAGAAGCCCACGCCGCTCGCCCATCACAGGCGGCGTGCACAGCGTTTGGAACACACACGACACTACGGAGGGGCAGCATGAGCGCGAGGTCGGCTTGGACGGTGGGAAGTGGGGCGGCGGTTGCCGCGCTGGTACTGTGGTTGGCCATGGGCTCGGGACAGGCCCAAACGAACGGAGGGCCCGACGCGGGGGTCGACGGCGCGATCGTGGCAGACTCGATCCTCGATTTCCATGCCATGGCGCCGGTGACGCCTCCGTTCACGGGAGCTTCGAACGCGGTTCGTGGCGTGAACGGCGCGGGCCTACCGTGGGCAGTTGCTCACGCCGATGGCACGCTGCGCTCGGATGGAGGGCTCGTCATTCATCTCTCCGGGCTCGTTCTGGCGAGCGAGGCGCCGGTTCCGGCGGCGCAGCGAGGCACCAACCCGCTCGCGAGCTTCACGGCCGTCGTGAGTTGCCTTTCGAAGGACCAGACGGGCGCGGCCAAGCAGGTGAACCTGGTCACCGCGCCGGCCACCGCGAACCCAGCAGGAGACGCCACCATCGACGCGACGGTCGCGTTGCCGACGCCTTGCATCGCTCCCGTCGTCTTCGTGGCCGACTCGAGCGGCACCAGCTGGATTGCCGTGAGCGGGCGCTGAGCCACGCTGTCCAGGACCCTCCACGAGCCATTGGCCTCGCGAAAGGGCAGACGGGAGTCCTCGTCCGCCCCTAAGATGCGCGCGTGGCCCGCTCGAAGCTCGCCCGCGTCAAGATCCTGGTCGCGAAGGTGGGAACTGGGACCCTCACCGATGGCGGCGGTCGCTTCGACTGGCGCAACTGCGACCGGTTGGCGGGGGAGCTCGCCGAGGTGGCCCGCGCGCGGCGGGTGGTGCTCGTCAGCTCGGGGGCCATCACGATGGGAGCCCAGGAACTCGGGCTCACGCGGGCGAAGCCATGGGATATCGCCACCAAGCAGGCCTGTGCTGCAGTCGGCCAGCCCCGGCTGGTCGATGCCTGGGGTCACGCGCTCTCACGGCATGCGGTGAGGGTGGCGCAGGTGCTCCTGACCGCCGAGGACTTGGCAAGTCGCAAGCGGTTCTTGAACGCTCGCCGCACGTTCGCGCGTCTGCACGAGCTTTCCGTGCTGCCCGTGGTGAACGAGAACGACACCGTGGCGGTGGACGAGATCAAGGTGGGGGACAACGACTCGCTCGCCGCGCTGGTGGCGAGCTGTATCGAGGCCGCGCTGGTGGTCATGCTCACCGACGTCGAGGGGATGTACGACCGCCACCCGGACGAGGCGGGTGCCCAGCTCATCGTCGAGGTTCCCCACGTGACGGCCGAGATCGAGCGGATGGCGCTCGGGGCGGGGAGCGTGCGGAGCGTGGGCGGCATGGCCACCAAGGTGCGCGCGGCGAGACGGCTGGCTGCGCAGGGGGTGGGGACCGCTCTCATCTCGGGTCGGCGCCCGCGGGCTCTGGCCGCTCTGTTGGCCGGCGAGCGGGTGGGGACCTTCTTTCCGCCCGAGCCGGAGCGGCTCAAGGGCCGCAAGGGATGGCTTGCGGTCGCGGCCCGAAGCAAGGGCATCGTTCTCGTCGATGCGGGGGCGAAAAGAGCGCTCACCGAGCAGGGTCGCAGCCTCTTGCCCTCGGGCGTGCGATCCGTTTCCGGCCAATTCGGGGTGGGGGACCCGGTCGACATCGCGATCGACGGCAAGCGCCCCTTCGCGCGCGGGCTCGCGGGCTATGGAGCGGATGAGATGCGCCGCATCGCCGGCCTCAAGACAACCGAGATCGAGCGGGTTCTCGGGTATAAATACCTCGACGAGGTTGTCCATCGGAACGACATGGTTCTCCTTGAGGTGGGGCCGGGTTAGCGAGATGGAGCGGCCCGCAGCCGTGGCCCTCGGTGACCGGTTAGAGTTCGATGGATGCGACCGCCTTGCTGGGGGGAGGTGGTGGTGTTCCTCGATCCGATGGGAGAGACTACTGCCACTTGGCCTCGCCCCAAGGAGACTGCGCATCCTGCTCGGCGACGTGATGGAGATGCGCCAAGCTTGGCCGGCTGCGACCGCAGCTGGCCGGTGCCCCGGGAACGGGAGGGCGTTTTCCCGGCCATGGTGGCGGCAGGATGGGGGAAGAAGCTCTTGTCGAGGGCCTCGCCGCGGTCGGGCCGTCGTGTGCGCTGGTCCCGCCGATGTGGTGCGGGGCCGCAGGGTGACTCGGCGATCGCGGGTGCGTGCGGTCGATGATCTCATCGACCTCGCCAATGCGGGCCACACCACGGCAGCGGTCGAGGGGCTGGTCAAGGCGAAGACAAGGTGCTTTGAAGCGGACAGGGTGCTCGAGTGCTTGCTCGCCATCTTGCGCCGGGCTGGGGCCGTATCGGGCGCGAGGGACCGCCGGGAGTTGTCGGATCCGGCCCTGAAAAGGAAGCGCGGCGAGCCCTGCCGTTCAGGGCGGGGGTGGACAACACGTCGCGAGCCGATGTCGGACGGTGCTGGTAAAGGGAATCGTCGTGCAAGGGACCTGCCGCAGGGCATGAGGAAAAGAACGCCTCGGGGAATACGAGCAGCGCAGGAAGGCACCCGGAGGAACCAAGCCCCAATGGCGGCGAAAGCCGCCAACTCGGAATCTCGGGCCTTCGGGCCGGAGAGGGTGGCAACGTGCGCATTGTGTCCGATCGCGAGGGCACGCTCCGCCACATGGTTCGCTACCCGGAAGCCATCGCGGCGAGCGACCGCGCGTATTGGCGGCTGCTTCGATCGCGAGGCCACCGCGAGCGCAGGCATGAACGCTGGCCGTTTCCAGGGGTGGGGCAGGATGGTGCAGTTTGTGGCGGAGGGCGGGACGCGTCAGGACCGGATGGAGCAGGCGGGCGATTGATTCCCTATCCGCCTCCACTGCGCTCAAGTGCGGTCGCGCCGGTGACGCTCCGCCCTCGTTCGCCGGGGTCCCACGTGGCAGGAAAGGCGCGATGCGCAAGACGTTCGCCAGAAGAGTCGCTCGGCCGGTTCGCAAGAGGAGCGGCGTCCGTGGCGCGGCAGCGTCGCGAGGCAAGCCCGAGGGGGTCAAACACATGAGCGGGAAGGCTTCGATCGACCGTCAGCCAGGAAGTATCGAGGTGGCCGCCGGGCGGTCCGACGCGGCCCGTTCGCGGGCCTTCGACATTGCCCGGGCCGGCCTCGACAAGAAGGCCGAGGACGTCCTCGTGCTCGAGGTGCGCGGCCTCACGAGCTATGCCGACTACTTCGTGCTCATGACGGTCGACTCCGAGCGCCAGGCCGCAGCGGTCGCCGACTCCGTCCATGAGACGCTGAAGCAGCAGGGTGCGACCAAGGTGGGCGTCGAGGGATACGGGAGCGGCCGCTGGGTCCTCCTCGACTACGGGGACGTGGTGGCGCACGTCTTGAGCCGCGAGGCGCGCAGCTTCTACGATCTCGAGGGGCTTTGGGCCGACGCGACGCGGTTCGCCGTGGACAGCTGAGGAGCCCCGTGCCTGCCTTTCGCGAGGAGCACAAGGCGCCGCGGCGGGCAAGCCAGCCCTACCTAAGCCACCTGGGCCCTTGCGGAGCCCATGCCTTCTAGTGGAATCTAGGGGATTACCAAACGCTCCGTCTGATGCAGCGCAAGTCTCGGGCGATGGCTGCCTCCGCGTGCCGGGTCTCTGTGCGG
>Ga0335079_10006075_pt1 | contig 13812 bp, 12 predicted proteins | sample Lox_Sample_33_FD_206719 | JGI IMG/M metagenome (GOLD analysis project Ga0335079, IMG submission 206719) | Soil microbial communities from Loxahatchee National Wildlife Refuge, Florida, United States - Lox_Sample_3.3 | ecosystem: Environmental > Terrestrial > Soil > Wetlands | place: USA... | reverse complement strand
TGGTTGCCGTGGCGTTGCTGGCCGCGGCGGCGGTCTTCTATTATTCGCCGGCCGGCTGGCAGTTGCGCAGCCGCGCGCGGTGGTTCGCGGAGGATCCGTGGGGCGGTGCGAGGCCGCTGCTGTGGCGCGACACGCTGCGCATGGCGGGCGCGCGTCCCGTTACCGGATACGGTCCCGAGACGTTCGGCGCGGAGTTTCCGCGGTATCAGTCGGCGGCGCTGGCGCGGGCGTATCCCGACTTCGCCCACGAATCGCCGCACAACATGTTTCTGGATGCGCTGGCCGCGCAGGGGATACCGGGGCTGGCGCTGCTGGCCGGTCTGTGCGCGGCAGGGTTTCGCGCGGCCTGGCGGGCGCGGCGTAAACATCCGGCAACGGCGTCCGCGCTGGCCGCGGCGCTGGCGGCGGGAATCGTCAGCCAGCAATTCACGGGATTTACCATTCCCACCGCGACCATATTCTTTGCCACCATCGCGCTGGCTGTCGGGCTGGATTCGCCCGAAGGAAATGTGCGGCGCCGCTCACTCGCATGCGCGGCGCCGGGAGTTCTCCTGATCTACCTGGCGGTACGGTTCGCGGCGGCGGATCACGCGCTGGCGCTGACGCAGCGGAGCTTCGCGGCGGCGGATGTTGCGGGCGCGGCGAGACATTATGAGCAAGCCCGGATCCCCGGCGCGTCGAGCGACCTGTGGTACTCGCGCGCGCTGGTGCGGGCGGGCCAATTGCAGCCGGCGATTGCCGCGGGCGTGCGCGCCACGCGGACGGGTGAAGATCCGTTCAACGCCTGGTACAGTCTCTCGGCGCTGTACGCCGCGCAAAACGACGTGCAGCGCGCGGAGGCGAGTCTGCGCAACGCGATCCATGCCAACCCGGCCTGGTTCAAGCCGCACTGGACGCTGGCTCGCCTGCTGGCGATGACCGGGCGCGCGCAGGAGGCGGCACGCGAAGCTGCGCTGGCGGCGGATCTCGACGGCGGAAAGCACGCCGAAGTGGCGGCGACTCTGCGGCAGATCCGCGGGCTTTTGCAGGAGTAAATTCTTCGCGGAATGCTTGGGCCGAAAAAGGGCCCGTCTTAAAATCGAGGTGAAGAGGGAGGGATGGTGCGACCTGGTTTGGTGAAAGTCATCACGCTGGCTGCGATAGCGATTGCGGCCCGCGCGCAGACGCCGGCCGTAACGAGCGGCGGCGTGAGCAATGCCGCCAACGGTATGACCCCAGTGACTCCCGGATCGCTGGTTTCGATCTACGGGACGAACCTGGCGGCCGGGCTGGCGCAGGCGGACTCGATTCCGCTCTCGGGCACGCTCAACAAGGTGAGCGTGACGTTCAACGGCGTCCAGGCGCCGCTGCTGTTCGTCAGCGGCGGGCAGATCAACGCGCAGTTGCCGTGGAACGTGCTTTCGAGCGGCACCACGGGAACGGTCAACGTGGTGGTCACGAACAACGGCACGGCGTCTTCGCCCCAATCGCTTCAGGTGGGACCCTTCTCACCGGGCATTTTCGCGATCAACAACATCGCGGTGGCCATCAATCCCGACGGCAGCGTGGCGGCTCCCGCGGGGGCGATTCCCGGCATCACGACCAAGCCGGCTAAGATCGCCGATCCCGGCGGGCTGGTGATTCTCTGCACAGGCCTGGGGGCTGTGTCGCCGGCCGCGACAAGCGGCGCGGCTTCGCTGGACACGCTGCGAACCGCGACCACCACGCCTACTGTGTTGGTGGGCGGCAAGTCGGTGCCGGTGGTGTTCGCGGGACTCTCGCCGCAATTCGTGGGCGTGAACCAGATCAACGTGTCGCTGCCGGCCGGAACGCCGGCGGGGGATAAAGTTTCCCTGCAGATTCAGGTGGGCGGCGTGACCACGAGCGATGTGGTGACCATCGCGGTGAGCCAGTAGCTAACGCGGCTTGCGAAAGTCGCGCACCAGCTCCTCGACATCGTCCATCTTTTCGCCCAGCAGATTCAGCTTGCGGGAGAGCGCCTGAATCTCCGATTCCGCGCGCCGGTTGACGGCGAAATCGAGCTCGCCGCGCAGGCGGTCCTTGTCGTCCTGCCGGTTCTGGCTCATCATGATGATCGGCGCCTGGATGGCCGCCAGCATGGAGAGAAACAGGTTGAGCAGGATGAAGGGATAGGGGTCCCAGGCGCGCCCGCCGAGCGCGATGTTGATCACGGCGTAGATGGAGAGCGCCACGAGGCACGTGATGATAAACGTCCAGGAGCCGCCGAACTGGGCCACGGCATCCGCCACGCGGTCGCCGAACGTCAGGGACGCTTCGATCACCTCGTTGGGATTGCGCATCGAGCGAACGCGCACCAGCTTCTGCGAGCCGTGATACTGCCTGCCGAGCACCGCAAGCATATCCATTCCGGCGAGCGGCTTGGTCTGGAGGAGGTGCTCGATATCGTGGCGATCGACCTCGATGCATTCGACCTCTTCGGCGGCGACCGCGCTGGTCTGGTGCGGCGAGCCATCCAGCATGGACGCGAATCCGAAGAACTCGCCGACGGCCGGTTCGTCGACGCTCACCTCCTGGTGGTCTTCGTCGATGGTGGTCACGCGCACCAGGCCGGCGAGCACGACATATCCCTGTCCGCCGGGATCCCCCATTTTGTAGATGCGCTGGCGCGGCGCGAACTTCACGTGCTCGACGCGGCTTGCCAGCACGGCGGCTTCGTCGTCATCGAGCAGGGCGAAAAGCGGGATGGCGCGCAGGATTTCGGGATTGCAGGGCATGCCTGCATTTTCGCATCCGGGCGGCGGACTCTACCAAGAGTTTTTGCCGTGAAAGACTTCGGGAACCGTGCGTAACAGAATCGTGACGTAAAGGGCGGGACTGCGGCGGCGAACGAGCTGGAGATCGAGGCGGCGGCGCTCGGCGGCCGTCAGGCGATTGCGGCCGGAGATCTGCCAGAGACCCGCCAGGCCGGGCTTGACGCTCAGAATCTCGGCCGAATCCGCGCCATAGTAGCGGCCTAGCTCCCGCGTGGTGACCGGACGCGGTCCGACCAGCGACATTTCGCCGGTGACCACGTGCCAGAGCTGCGGCAGCTCATCGATGGAGTGGCGGCGGCAGAACCGGGCGAAGCGGCTGCGCACGCGCGGATCGCCGGCGCTCTTGCGGTCGGGGCCGAGATCGTCGTCGATGCGCTCGATCCACTCGCGGCGTGCGCATTCCTGCTTGCCCCACATGGTGCGGAGCTTGAGCATCCAGAGCGGATTGCCGCACCATCCCACGCGCCGGTGCGCGATGAGAGGCGAGCGCCGGGAGAGCACGGCCAGCACGAGTCCGGCAGCGAGGAGCACGGGGGATGCGAGCAGCAGCAGGAGCAGGGCGGCGAAGCGTTCGCCGTTCAGTTGCGATTCGCGAGCGTTTTGCCTGGCGATGGAAACCGATCCCAAACGGCACCTATGCATTCGATCTTAGCGGCGGCGAAGGCGCGGTTCATCGGGAGGTTGTAAATATGTTGTAAATCCGGGCGCGGCGGTTGCAGTGTCGCGGCATTGCTATCCTAAGAGATCGGAGCATTGCATTTGAATCGAATTCTGCTGGCATTCCGGTGTTTTTTCAACCTCCTGTTTTCGGGCGAGCTCTCCAGCGAGACCCTCAACGTGATGAAGCTCACGCGGCGCGGAGGGGCGCCCGCGCCATCCAAGGCGGCGGCGTCCGCCGCGGCTCCCGCGGTCCGCGTATCGGACGGCGCGCTGCAAATGTTGGGCATCATGCAGCGCGATTCGCGGCTGGTGGATTTCCTGATGGAAGATATCGCCGGATACTCGGACGATCAGATCGGCGCGGCGGTGCGCGAGCTTCACGACCAGTGCCGCGATTCGATCGCGCGCTACGTCTCGCTGGCGCCGGTGATTGACGGCGTGGAAGGGACGTACGCCAAGGCTCCCGGACAGGACGCGAACCTGGTGAAGTTCATCGGGAATGTTCCTGCCCAGCCTCCGGCGGGCGGCACGCTGCGCCACAAGGGCTGGCGCGCCGTGAAAGTCGATCTGCCTGCCCTCCCCGCCAAACAGGACGCGAGCGTGATTGCGCCCGCGGAAATCGAAATTGAGTAAGAAAACACCGATCGCCAAATTCATCATCGGAATCGACCTGGGCACGACGAACTCCGCCTTGGCCTACACCGAATTGCGCCCGGACGCGGACCCGTTCGCGCCCGCCAACGTGCAGTTGCTCGCCATCCCGCAGCTCGTCAATCCGGGCGAAGTGCGCGATGAAGATCTGCTGCCTTCGTTCCTGTACCTGCCCGGAGCGAGCGATTTTCCCGCGGGCAGCATCGCGCTGCCGTGGGACGGGGACCGCGGATATGTGACCGGACGCCTGGCGCAGAAGCGGGGCGCGGAGAACGTGGGGCGCCTGGTGTCGTCGGCGAAGAGCTGGCTCTCGCACTCCGGCGTGGATCGTACGTCGGGCCTGCTGCCATTTCGCGCACCGGAGGGTGTGGAGCGCGTGTCGCCGGTAGCGGCGAGCCGGCGCTACCTGGAGCATCTGCGCGAGGCCTGGGACGCGAAGATGCCGGACGCGCCGTTCGAGCATCAGCAGGTGCTGGTGACGGTGCCGGCGAGCTTCGACGCGGTGGCGCGCGAGCTGACGCTCGAAGCGTCCAAGCAGGCCGGGTACAGGAACATCACGCTGCTCGAGGAGCCGCAGGCGGCATTCTATGCCTGGATCGAGCGGCACTCCGACTGGCGCGATCGCGTGGCGGTGGGCGATCTCATTCTGGTCGCGGACATCGGCGGCGGCACAACCGACTTCACGTTGATCGCGGTGACCGAGGAGAAGGGCGAGCTGGCGCTGAACCGCGTGGCGGTGGGCGATCACATCCTCTTGGGCGGCGATAACATCGACCTGGCGCTGGCGGGCTCGGTGTCGCAGCGCCTGGCCGAGAAGGGGACGCGGCTGGACAGCCGGCAATTGCAGGCGCTGTGGAACAACTGCCGCATGGCGAAAGAAAAGCTGCTGGACCCGGAGAACACCGCGGCCGAGCACCCGGTGACGATTCTGGGCAAGGGAACCGGGCTGGTGGGCGGCACGATTAAGGCGACTTTGCACCGCGACGAGATCGACCGCGTGCTGAGCGAAGGCTTCCTTCCGGCGGTGGCGAGCACGGAAATGCCCGCGCAGCAGAGGCGCGTCGGACTCCAGGAGCTGGGACTGCCCTATGCCGCCGATGCGGCGATCACGCGCCACATGGCGCGCTTCCTGCGGCAGCAGGCGGCGACCGCCGAGCACGGCGCGGTCCGCCGCGGGCCAAGCGGGTTGGCGTGTCCGACGCACGTGCTGTTCAACGGCGGCGTGCTGAACGCCGGGCTGGTGCGCGACCGCATTCTGAATACACTGAACTCCTGGCTGGCGGCGGAGGGCCTGGCGCCCGCGCGCGCGCTCAGCGGCGAGGACCTGATGCACGCCGTTTCGCGCGGCGCGGCGTACTACGGGCTGGCCCGGGCCGGACGCGGCGTGCGGATTCGCGGCGGTGTGCCGCGGACCTACTATGTCGGAATCGAGAGCGCGATGCCCTCGATTCCCGGCTTCCCGGCGCCGCTCAAGGCGCTCGCGGTGGTGCCGTTCGGCATGGAGGAGGGTACCGAGGCGCGCATTCCGGATCGCGAGTTCGGCCTCGTGGTGGGGCAGCCCGCCGAGTTCCGGTTCTTCACCAGCACGGCGCGCAAGAACGACGCGGCCGGCACGCTGATCGAGGACCTCGGGGACGAGTTGGAGGAGCTGTCGCCGATGGAGGTAAGCTTCCAGGCGGGCGAGACCAGCGAGGTGGTGCCGGTGTCTTTCGAGAGCGTAGTGACGGAGACGGGCGTGCTGCAGCTCTGGTGCGTGGCGCGCGACGGACGGCGTTGGAAGCTGGAGTTCAACGTACGGGAGCGGGTGGGCTAGGGACCGTGGAAGGACACTTCACGGCCGGGTCGCTAAGAAGGCGAGAATAACGCCGAGGGCGGCTTATTCCCAGGCCCGCTTGGGGACGCCGCGGTCGCGGTCCTGGACGCGATCGTATTGGTAGAAGGTAGAGACGGTGCCCAGGGCCTCATTGTAGAGCACCTGCTGGCCGAGAGCTTCCTTCAGGTCTTCCTCGAAATTGTGCAGGGCTGCGAGCTCCGGCGCGAGTGCCGGCTTGCGGACGCCGCTGGGACCGCGGAAGAATTTCTGATATCCGCCATCGACGAGCGGGGCAACCTCCGAGCCGATCAGGATGCCGGCCTGTGCGTCCCAGGCGATATCGCCGTTCTTGTCGCGAATATCGACGGCACAGCCGTTCCTGGTGACACGGAAGGCGCCGTTTGGGAGCCGGGCAACCTCGAAGCCACGGGATCCCAGCGAGTCCAGACGTTCCTGGAAGGTAGGCTTTTTGGGGCGCTCGCGGCGGAAGAACATACAATCATTATAAATTGCGGGCGCGGGGAGGGCCGGGCTATTGTCCGCGGCTCGAGCCGCCGATAAGTCCAGTGGTGCCATTTGCGTTTGCTCGCTGGACCGCAGGCTGGCGGTCGCGCAGGTCCCGTCTCGGATGGTGGGTGTTATTGCTGTGCGCGACGGGAGGCGCGATGCTGCTGGCGGGACACGGTTACGGAACGCGGAAGCCAGCCAGGCTTCGGGTGGGGTATTCGGATTTCCTTCCTTATATCGTGCCGCAAGAGGGGGGGCGGCCGGCAGGTCTTGCGGTTGAAGTGCTGGAGCGCGCGGCGGCGCGCTGCGGCATCGGGCTGGAGTGGGTGGGGGTGAAGGACGCCGAGAACGAACTCCGGCAGGGGCACATCGACCTGTATCCCATCCTTACAATAACCGAGGATCGGAAACGGGCCTTCCATTTCAGCTCGCCCTGGTGGGAGTCGTCGCAGTCGCTGATTTCACCGCGAGACCGCCTTCTGCACAATGCCGCGGGGGCGGCGGGAAAGCGGATTGCGATCCGGGATCTCTCTTACGGGCCGGTTATTGCGCAGCGTGCGCTGCCCGGGGCGGCAACGGTGCCGTTTCGCGATCCGAAGCTGGCGATTGCGGCGGTCTGCGCGGGCTCGGTCGGAGGGGCGCTCCTGGAAGGCCGTGTGATCTTCAGGGCGCTGCTGGAGATGGGTGGAGGATGCCTGGGGCGGGGGCTGGAAGCCGTGCCGATTCCCGGCACTACGCTGCCCATGGCCACTGCCGCGCGGCCGCAGGTGGCAGCGGAGGCGGACCGGCTGTTTGCGGCCATCGAGGGACTGGCGGCCGAGGGCGCCGTGAACGAGATCGGCAACCGCTGGTTCGCTATCCCCCAGCAGCGATACGCGCGGGAACTGCTGGCATCGGGGCAGCGCCGGACGCTCGGCATCCTCTATATGGGAGGCGGCCTGGCGCTGATCCTGTTGAGCTTCTGGTACTACCTGCGGGCGGTGGCGATGAGGCGCGCGGCAGACGAAGCCTGGCTGCGGGCGCGACAGGCGGAGCACCGCTTCGAGGCCTTCATGAGCCACAGCCCGGCGGCGTGCGCCATCAAGGACGCGAACGGACGCTTCTGTTATGCGAACCGTGCATATCGGGAGGCTTTCGTTCCGAAGCGCGCTGTGGTCGGTATGACCGACGGAGAAATCTGGCCGCCCGAAATTGCGGAAAGAATGCGCCGGAGCGACCGGCAAATTCTGGAATCGGACACTCCGCTGCAGTACGTGCTCCGGCTGCCGGACCCGGATGGCAATACGCGGCACTGGCTGATTATCAAGTTCGAGATTACGGGGGACCTGGCGGAATCGCAGATCGGGATCATTGGAATCGACGTCACCCGGCAGCAGCAGGATGCCGAGCAGATTGCGCGGAGCGAAGAGCGATATCGGCGCCTGTTCGAGGAAGCCCCGGTGGCCATCCACGAGATCGACGAGGGCGGCATTGTACGGCGGGTGAATCGCGCCGAGTGTGTTTTGACGGGGTATGGGCGCGAAGAGATTCTTGGACGGCACGCGAGCGAGTTTGCGGCCCCCGAAGTGCGGGAGGAATCGCGCGCGGCGGTGCGCGAAAAGCTGGGCGGCAGACGCGCCCTGGCGCCCTACGAAAGGACCTATCAGCGCAAGGACGGCCGCACGGTACGGGTCGAGGTCCATGAATCGGCGATCCTGGGTCCGGAAGGAGCCATCGAGGGCCTGCGTTCGTTCCTGGTCGATCTCACCGACCGCTATGAAGCCCAGCGGCGGCTGGATGAATACGCGGAGCGGCTGCGCGAGAACAATGTGGCGCTGGGCAGGGCGCTGGCGGCCGCAGAGGAAGCCACGCGCCTCAAAAGCCAGTTCCTGGCCAACATGAGCCACGAGATCCGCACTCCGATGAACGGCGTGATCGGCATGACGGAGCTGCTGCTGGAGACCGGGCTGACGGCCGGGCAGCGGTCCCTGGCCGCCAGCATCAGCCAGTCCGGCGAGCACCTGCTGGCGCTGATCAACGACATTCTGGATTTTTCCAAGATCGAAGCAGGCAGGCTGGAGCTCGAGTTGACGGACTTCGATCCGGAGAACGTGATGGAAGCGGCCATCGACCTGATGGCTCCGGCGGCGCACGGCAAGAACCTGGAGCTGGTGCTGGACGTGGATGCTTCCGTGCCGGCCAGGGCGACCGGCGATCCCGCCCGCTTCCGGCAGGTTCTGCTCAACCTGGTGGGCAACGCGGTGAAGTTTACCGAGGCCGGGGAGGTCGTGGTGCGGGCGGCGGCGTGCCCGGAAGGGGAGGGCAGAGTCCGGCTGCGCGTGGAGGTAGCCGACACCGGAATCGGCATACCCGCCGGGGCGCAGGCACACATCTTCACGGACTTCACGCAAGCCGACAACTCGACCACGCGGCGGTTCGGCGGAACGGGCCTCGGGCTGGCAATCGCGAGGCGGCTCGCCGGGCTGATGGATGGCGAAATCGGAGTCGAGAGCGTGGAGGGCGGCGGCTCCACCTTCTGGTTCACATTGAGCTTGCAGGTTGAGGCCGGCGCGGCGGAAAAGAGGTCCGCGCCGGAGCTGGAGGGACGGAAGCTGTTGATCGTCGAAGGGCATGCCCGCAGCCGGGCCGTTCTCGAGCGATACGCGCGCGATGCCGGCGCCGAAGTGGTGGGGGTCGGCGGTGCCGGCCGCGCACAGGCGGAATTGGAGAATGCCCGCAGCGCTGGCCGCGCTTTCGACGCCGCGATCTGGGACGACGCCGATCTGTTCGGCAGCCCCCCGCGAGATACCGCGCTCGTGATCCTGGGGCGCTCCGGTGTTCTGGCGAGGCCGGTCGCGTCCGCGCCGCGTCTCTTCAAGCCGGTGAAAAGGTCGGCGCTGGTGGGCTGTTTACAGGACGTCCTGCAGTGCGCCAAAGTGTGGGGCGCCGATGTGGCCTCTCCGCGCCGGCCGGCGCAGGGCGGCCGCGGGCGGATCCTCATCGTCGAGGACAATCCGGTGAATCAGCGAGTGGCGCAGTTGCAGGTAGAGCGCCTGGGTTTCGAGTCGGATATCGCTTCCAACGGCGAAGAGGCGCTGTCCGCCTGGAGCAATCTGGCCTACACCCTGGTGTTGATGGATTGCCAGATGCCGGGTATGGACGGCTATGCCGCCACCCGGGAGCTCCGGCGGCTCGAGGGCGGGCGGCGTCATACTCCGGTAATCGCGATGACCGCCAACGCGTTCGCGGCCGACCGCGAATTCTGCCTCGATGCCGGCATGGACGACTACGTCAGCAAGCCGGTCAACCTGCGGAACCTGGAGGTGGTGTTGGACCGGTGGGCCCCGGCCCCGCAGGAAGTATGATGGCAAAGACGCGATGCAGTTCACCATCCGCACGGCCACCGGCGCCGACGTGCCGGCGCTCACCGCGCTTATTCAGGCATCCGTCCGCGAGCTGCAAGTGGGCGAGTACACGCCCGCGCAGCGGGAGAGCGCGCTGCGAAACGTGTATGGAGTGGATAGCCAGTTAATTGCCGACGGCACGTATTTCGTCGCCGAGACCGCCGGCACGCATTTCCCCGTGGGCTGCGGCGGGTGGAGCAGGCGCCAGACATTGTACGGCGGCGACCGTTACTCCGGCCGCGAGGATTCGCTGCTCGATCCGGCGCGCGACGCGGCGCGCATCCGGGCGTTCTTCGTTCACCCGCAATGGGCACGGCGCGGGATCGCCGCGCTCATCCTGGAGGCCTGCGAATCCGCGGCCATCGCGGCGGGCTTTACCCGGCTGGAGATGGGCGCGACGCTGACTGGGGTACCGTTCTATCTGGCGAAGGGCTATACCGCGATGGAGCACCTGACGGTAACGCTGCCGGACGGGGAGTCGCTGGCCATCGTCCGCATGGGCAAGAACGTCGGCGGCGGCGCCTAGCGGAACAGCAGCGGCGCGAGCTCATTCAGGTAACGCGCTCCAGACGCCCTTGTCGTCCTTCTGCAGCCTTGCGCTTCCCTTGAGAAACCTTGGGCGCGGCGAGCCGGAACGTCACGCGGCGGTCTGGAGCGATCTCGGGCTGCGCGAAGAGCGCGGCGCAGCAGACCGTCAGAAGTGCGGGCAATCGCGGCATGAACCAAGGATAGAATAGCGGGAATGGTGCGTCTACTTCTGGTGCTGACTATCTTCCCGGGCGTCCTGCCCGCCCAGCCCGCGGGCGATGAAGCCGCGGTGAAAGCCGTTGTCGCGCGGTACGTGGATGCGCGCGAGAAGCGCGACCCCGCGGCTATCGAAGCGCTTTTCACCAGGGACGCGGACCAGCTAGTCTCCTCGGGAGAATGGCGGAAGGGCCGCGACGCCGTGGTCCGCGGGACCCTCGCCAGCTCGGAGAGCACCGGCGGGCGTCGTACGATCGCGGTGGAATCGGTGCGGTTCGTGACGCCGGATGTCGCGGTAGCCGACGGGCGCTACGAGATCACCGGCATGGCGGGCGGAGCGGCCCGGCGCATGTGGTCGAGCTTCGTAATCACTCGCGGAGCCGACGGCTGGCGGATCGCGGCCATACGGAACATGCTGCCCGCTCCGCCCGCGGGCCGGTAGCGCTTACCGCTTCCACCGGAACTCGCCGTCCACGACCGTCGCCATCGGGCCGCCCTTGAATCGCCGCTGGTGGAACGGGGAGTTGCGGCTGCGCGAGAAGGACTGGTTGACGTCGTAGGTCCAATCCACTTCGGTGCTGAAGACCGTTACGTCTCCGGGGGCGCCCGGCGCGAGCGTGCCGCGGCCGAGCCGCATCACGGATTCGGGACCCGTGGTGAAGGCCTCGACCATGCGGGTGAGCGTGATCCGTCCCGGCGCGACCAGCTCTTCGAGCGCGAGCGCCAGCGCGGTCTCCAGGCCGATGATGCCGAACGGGCAGCGCTCGAACTCCTGCATCTTCTCCGAGCCCGGATGCGGCGCGTGGTCGGTGGCGATGGCGGCGATCGTGCCCGACGCAAGCGCGGACACGATCGCATCGCGATGGCAGGACGCCCGCAGCGGAGGCTTCATCTTGTAGTTGCTGTCGTAGGGCGCCATCTCCTGGTCGGTGAGGGTGAAGTGGTGCGGGGTGGTCTCGCAGGTGACCGGAAGGCCCTGGCGCCGGGCGTACTCGACCATGGCGACGGCGTTTCGCGTGGAGATGTGGGCCACGTGATAGCGCGCGCCGGTCAGTTGCGCCAGCACCAGGTCCCGGGCCACCATCACGTCTTCGCTGGCGGCGGGGATGCCGCGCAGTCCCCAGCGCACGCTCTGCGCGCCCTCGTGCATGTCTCCGCCCGCGCTGAGGTTGAGATCTTCGCAGTGCTGGATGATGGGCAGATCGTAGCTGCGCGCGAACTCCATGGCGCGGCGCATCACGCGCGCGTTCATCACCGGAAGCCCGTCGTCGCTGATGGCCACCGCGCCGGCGGACTTCATGGCGCCGATCGCCGACAGCTCCTCGCCCGCGCTGCCCTTGGTGATGGCGCCGATGGGGAACACGTTGACCGCGGCCTTGGCACGTGCCTGCTGCACGATGTAGCTGGTGACGGTGGCGCTGTCGTTCACCGGCTTGGTATTGGGCATGCAGCAGACGGACGTGAACCCGCCCGCGGCGGCGGCGCGGCTGCCGCTTTCGATATTTTCGGCGTGCTCGAAGCCGGGCTCGCGCAGGTGCACGTGCATGTCGATGAAGCCCGGCGCCACGATCATCCCGGTGGCGTCGAAGACCTCGGCCTTCGGCGACGAGAGGTTCGGCGCCACGCCCGCGATGCGCCCGTCCACGATCAGCACGTCGGCCACGCGGTCGCTGCTGCTTGCCGGGTCGATCACCCGCCCGTTCTTGATGACGATCGGCATGGTTCTATCCAATCACCTTTTCCAGTACGGCCATGCGCACCGCGATCCCGTTCTCCACCTGGTTGAGAATGACGCTGCGCTGGAAGTCGGCCACCTCGCTGGAGAGCTCGCGCCCGCGGTTGATAGGGCCGGGGTGCATCACGATGGCGTCGGGCTTGGCGAGATCGAGGTGCTCGAGCTGTAAGCCGTAGAACCGGAAGTATTCGCTGGCCGGGAAGGACGCTTCGTGCTGCCGCTCGAGCTGCACGCGCAGCATCATGATCACGTCGCAGTCGCGGATGGCTTCCCGGATATCGTTGGTCAGCCGCACTCCCGGAGCGAGCTGCGCCAGCTCCACCGGCAGCAGCGAGGCCGGGCCGCACAGGACGATCTCTGCTCCGAACTTGCTCAGCAGGTGCACGTTGCTGCGCGCCACGCGGCTGTGCGCGATGTCGCCGATGATCGAAACGCGCAGGCCTTCCAGGCGGCCGGTGCGGTCGAGAATGGTCCGGGCGTCGAGCAGCGCCTGCGTGGGGTGCTCGTGCGTGCCGTCGCCGGCGTTGATGATCGGGGTGGGCAGGTGGCGCGCGAGGAAGTGGGGCGCCCCGCTGGCGGCGTGGCGCATCACGATGGCGTCGGGGCGCATCGCGGCCAGCGTGTTGAGCGTGTCCACCAGGCTTTCCCCCTTGCTGACGCTGGAGCCCGAAGCGGTGATGGACACGGCGTCCGCGCCCATGCGTTTGGCGGCAATTTCGAAGCTGGTCCGGGTGCGGGTGGAGGCCTCGAAGAACAGGTTGACGATCATTTTGCCGCGCAGCGTGTCCAGTTTTTTCAAGCTCTGGCTCTGCAGCGGCTGAAAATCCTTGGCGCGCGCCAGGATGGCATCGATCTCGGCGCGGCTCAGCTCCTCAATCCCGAGCAGTCCGGCAGGCATGTCTTTTCAGGCGGCTCCAGCTTCGGCTTTCTCACACAGGAGAACCTTCTCCAGGTTGTCGATCTCCTGAAATTTCACTTCGATGATCTCGTCGTCGGTGGTCTGCACCGTGCGGCCGATGAAACGCGCCTCGATCGGCAGCTCGCGGTGGCCGCGGTCGATCAGCACCAGCAGTTGGACGCGGGCGGGGCGTCCATGATCGAAGAGGGCGTCGAGGGCGGCGCGGATCGTGCGGCCGGTGTAGAGCACGTCGTCCATGAGGATGATGTCCTTGCCGGCCACGCTGAAGGCGATCTCGGTCGAGCTCACCACCGGCTTGATGTCTACCGTGCTCAGGTCGTCCCGGTAGAGGTTGATATCGAGGATTCCGACGGGCACGGTGCGATTTTCGAGCGCGGCGATTTTCGCAGCCAGGCGCTGCGCCAGGGGAACGCCGCGGCGGCGGATCCCGATGAAGGCGAGCTGATCGAGGTCCCTGGTCTTTTCCAGTATCTCGTGGGCAAGGCGAACCAGCGTTCGGTCGATCTCGGAGGCGCTCATGAGCTGCGCTTTTTCGCGGGTCAATGGCATAAGCTATCGTTCCACAGGGTATCACGCGGACTGCCCACGACTTCGCGTCGTTTTGTGGAACCGCGCCCGGCCCGATC
>Ga0335079_10006074_pt1 | contig 13813 bp, 4 predicted proteins | sample Lox_Sample_33_FD_206719 | JGI IMG/M metagenome (GOLD analysis project Ga0335079, IMG submission 206719) | Soil microbial communities from Loxahatchee National Wildlife Refuge, Florida, United States - Lox_Sample_3.3 | ecosystem: Environmental > Terrestrial > Soil > Wetlands | place: USA: Florida... | reverse complement strand
AGAAGTATTCAGAGAAAGTTTCACCGTGTCACGGACCTGGCCCATGGGCCGTTTCTCGGGATCCTCCACCACGCCGAGCACATCGAGTGTCGCGCGGTCCTGATCGTTGTTGTGGGTGAAAGGAATCTGGGAACCCGGTACGATCAGCGAGACCGCCACATAGAATCTGCCATCGCTAATACGGAAATAGGCCGGAGCGAGATATACGGGCAAGTCAGTGCTGGGCAAATCCGAAGCCAATTCTTCGTCGAGCTGGCGTTCGCGGTCTTCCTGAGTCGAATGCCGGAAGTCCGCGGGCGCGTAGTAGCCGCGGCGGAAATCGAGCTTCAGCCCTGGCCTTTTGACGCGGACCGTGATTCGCCGGTAGCGGCCATCTCGGGCGGGATTGTTGCTGTGATAGCCCAGCAGATAGTAAACCGATGTATCTTGCTGGACTCCCCGGAAGACACGGCCGAAATCGTTGGAGTCAAGAAACGCCCTTCCTCCGGTGTCTCCCGCCAGAGTGACCAGAGTCTCCTGCGTTGTAAAGTTGGAGTTATATTGATTCAAAACGGCAGCGCCGGAATACGGAGACGTCCCGCGCAAACTGGCGTTTTGCGCCTCTCCACCCGGCACCATGGCCTGCAGGCCGCGAATATCCATGGTGTAAATCGCAAGATTGGCGCGCACTGCGGCGTTGGTCGCGGCGCGCAGCTCAGATTGGTTCTCGATGCCGGTGCGGTCCATGCCACTCGAAAAATAGATCAGCGACTTCTTCTCATCGACGCGAGAGAGCTTGTCGGCCACTGACTTCAGAGCTTCAAGACGCCGGTCCGTGTTGAAGATGTTGTATTCCGTGTCGTCCACGGTGAACGACCCGCCGGTGTCCGGCGTACCTTCCGTCGTACCGGTTGATCCTTCTTCAAAGCCTTGCCCTGCGCCGCTATTGAAGCCGGCAAGGGTGTTTTTCAGCAACGTGCGGTCGGAAGTGAAGTCGGTGTTTACCACTAGTTGACTGCCCAGAGAGATCACAGCGACCAGGTCTGCGGGCGCCATCTGGGTGTCGACATATTTGTCTGCCGCTTTCACCGAACGGTCGATTTCATCCGGTTGCATGGCGCTCAGGTCGAAGAACAAGACGATCAGACGACGGTCTTTGAGCGGAGAGCCGGATCCAGCGGGAGATGAAGAAGCCATGGCACGCGAAGTTTGATTCTTCCTGAGCAACGGAATCTCCGCTGTGTTAGTGGGCACAACCGCATCAGTATTCTCCAGGTCAAAGGAGGCAATTTGTTGCGGCTTGTTGTCCTCCAATACGGTGAAGTCTTCGCGTTTCAGGTCTTTGACTGCATTCCCGTCCTTATCGCGTGCCGTGACGTTGACCAGCACCAACTCCGTCTCGGAGTGGAATGTGTATTGCCCAGTCGAATCTTGTGACACCAGCCCTGTGGCGATTATGAAGGTGACAAATCCCAGGGAAGCCACTTTCTTCATCCGGCTCACGCGTTTTGATGACCAGAGCATGTGTCCTCTCTAGAAGCGAAACCGCGCAGTGAATTGCAACGTGCGCATGGCCCCGACTGCGATCACTCGCCCGAATGTAGGTGAGTTCACGGTGGTGTCAATCGATGCGTATTGGGGATGATTGAACACATTCGAAGCCTGCATCCGCAGTTCCACCATTCTTCCTTCACGAATTGGAACCACGCGTGTGACCGCCATATCAAACAGAAAGGTGCCGGGTCCCTCAATGCTGTTGCGGCGCGCGTCGCCGTACTGGTTGGAAGGCGGTACAACAAAAGCGGCGGTGTTGAACCATTCGCTGATACTGGGGTCCGGTACCGTGACCGGCTGGCCGGGAACCACGTCCGCGCGCAACGTACCGTTGGTGCCCTGGCTCACGTCAGCGAAGTTCCCCAGCACGCGGGGTGTGAACGGCAGCCCGGAAGCGATGGTGAAATCTCCGCTCCACTGCCAGTCGCCGAAGACGTCCCGCAGCCGTCCGCTACCGTTGAGCCAGTGTCGATCATGCCCGAAGGGCAACTGCCACAAATAATCGGCGGTAAGCTTGTGCCGCTGGTCGAAAATGGAAAGTCCACGCTCTCCCGGGAGATCAAAAGGATTCTGCGCCACCACGCTGGCTGTACCGCCAATCGAAGAAGAATCATCGATGGACTTGGAATAGGTATAGCTGCCACCGATCGAAACTCCATGTTGCAACCGTTTGCGCAGCCGGATAGTTCCGGCGTTGGCCGTCGAATCCGCTTGCGAACTTTCCCAGTTGAATGCCTGCACGTTGCCAAGACGGATTCCGGTCGTGCAGTTCGGTTGGTTGGGATCTCCAACCAGACACCGGTTTGGAGCCTCCAGAACATCCAGCCGCGTGCCCTTGGTTCCGGTGTAGTCGAGATTAAAGATCAGTGTGGGCGTGACCTCCTGTTGCACATCCAAGTTCCAGATCTGCACGTAGCCCAGCCGGTAATTCGGATCCACGGCGTAGTTGTTCGTGATCTGACCGCTTGCCGGCGGAGATCCGCACGAGTTCGCCGGAGGAAATCCGCATTGCAAGGTGAAAGCACCGGCCTCGCTTGCGTCCGATTGGACGTTGGTCGCGGTGACCGCGAACGGCGGCTGAAAAGCGAGCTGCTGGACGATCGTCTGATATGCGCCCGTGTTGTAGTTGATGCCGTAGCCGGTGCGAACCACAGTCTTCGGCAGCGCTTTCCACGCAATCCCGATGCGGGGCGCGAGATTGTTCCGGTCGGGCCGCGCCAGGCTCGCCGGATATGCTCCGTTGTTCGGCCCTATGCCTCCCGGCAGGACGGGAACCACGGCAGTCGATGGATTAAAGTTCGGGTTCACGAAAAATTCGGGAGCAATATCGAGGTTGGCGATTCGGTCGTTCAGCTCCGTAAAGGGTGAAACATACTCATAGCGTACGCCGAGATTCAGGGTTAGATTACTGCGCAACTTCCATTCATCCTGCGCGTACAGGTCCCAGAAATTGCCCCGGAAATGATAATTATTGTCGCCGGTCTGCAGTGCCTTTTGCAGCTGAGTCTGTTGTGGCAACCCCAGGAGAAAATCAGCCAGATCAAAACCCGTGTTCAGCGCTCCGTTCTGTGAAGTGTTCAGCCCGGTAAAAACGAAAGTGCCGCGCGCGTCGTTGCTGGCCTCGGTATTGAGCTGGATTCTCCGGAAATCGCCGCCCCAGTGTAGGGTGTGTTTGCCGTGCGTCCAAATCAGATTATCGGTGAACGTGTAGGTCTGATTGCGAACCAGGCGCGGGTTGGTGTCGCTGAGACTGCCAAAATGAGTGAAGGAAAGGTTCGGCAGGCCCCAGTCGAAGGGGTCGGAGGACACTCCGCCGATTCCAAGATCTCCCGCGATATTCTGGGAGAAGGCATACAGATTCTGGGTCGAAGTGCGGCTGCGGTTGTAGTCCACGCGGAAAACGTTGGTCAGCTTGCCAAAGCTGCGAATATAGCCCACGGGCACATCAAAGCTGCGGGTGGAAGTGTTGCCTCCCACTGTCGGGAAAGGGTTGGTCAAGACACTATTCGCTCCGTGGTAGTGAAACCCGAAGGTCAGATTGTTTTGCGGGCCGCGCGCGCGCCGCGAGCCGACACTGGCGCCGCCGAGCGCGTGCATTAGCCGGATATTCAGGTCGTCGCTGTTACTGGTAGCGGTGGTAATGAAATGAAAATTCTGTTCGTCCGGCTGGACGCCCGGAAGATTGGGCGTGGGGATGAACTTCAGCAAGTTTTGGGCGATGCCCTGGGCCGCAGGGTTCAGCGAGCAGGCCGGATTAAAATTCTGCAAGTTGTTTCCCGGGATCGGCTGTCCGGCTTCGGGGCAGGGGCTGGTACTGGGATAGAAAATCTGCACCGGGAGCCGCACCGAGTTTCCCGAACTGTCACGGCTAACAAAAGTGGATTGAGAAAAATCACCGTTGCGCTCGTCACTCGTGGGCACCGTAGAAAAAGAGTCGTACGGGTTGTCAGAACGCGAGCCGTTGTAGTTGAAGAAGAAAAAAGTCTTGGTTCCACCGTGATAAATCTTGGGAATATTCAGTGGTCCACCAAACGACACGCCAAATTTCTGCTGGAGGTAACCTGGCTTCAGCAGTGGATTTCCGGTTAGCGAGTAGGGAGCGGCGTTCAGCGCTGAATCGCCCAAGGTGTAGTACACGCTTCCGTGGGGGCGGTTGATGTCGAACCTCCCACGGCCACCACCCAGCACAAACGGGCCACCGCCGCCTCGAGGTCCGCCACCCGGCGGACCGCCAAATCCAAAGCCAACCCCTCCGGGTCCGCCACCTCCAGGTCCGCCTCCGGGTCCACCGCCTCCGGGTCCGCCAGTCGTCGTCCCTCCGCCGAAGCCTCCTTGGCCCTGCGAGTCGCGCATTCGCTGCTGCATTTCATCCATGGTCATGGACATGGTCACGCCGGAATTGTTGCCGGAGTATGCAATCGACTCGGTTGCCGAATCCGGTGCAATCCCCGGCACAGGCATTCCCGAGGGCACGATCTGGTCGGCTGGGCCGTTGTTGGCCGTGTCGCCGTTCGCCAACCCCTGGAGAACGGCCAGACTTTGAAAGCCGCGACTCTCGCGAGCCACGGTTCGCCTTGGTTCCTGTGGGGCTGCTGCTGCCTGGGCTCGAGAGGATAGAAGCAACACGAAATCCGCGCGGGTGCTCGAATCTGCCGCGGTGATTTGCCTGGTCACCGGCGCGAACGCGATCATTTCTGCGCGGACCGCGTAGTTTCCCGCGCTCGGCACTGGCAGTGAATAGTTGCCGCCCATATCAGTCCAGGTCACCACACTCTTTCCCGTCGAAGAACTGGTAGCAGTCACGGTTGCACCCGGGATAGGGGTGTTGCCGGAACTCACCACACCCGTGATGGTGAGGCTTTGCGGCGGAACGGCCTCTTGGGCGAACAGCGCACTGCCTGCCGGGAAAAGTACCACCATGCAGTACAACACGGCCCAGATTCCCAAACGCGCTGGGCGGGGAGCGTTTCCTTTGGACTGGAAAGGGAACCTCATGCACGAAGCTCTGGCGAACTGGCTATAAAGCCTGCTTCGGCTGGTGGACAGGCCGGCACGACAGCGGCGCGCTGCTGCTCCTTGTGGCCGAATGCTGACATAGCTTTATTGAACACTGCCCGCTTCTCCGCACGGGTAGATTTTTCGTCAATCAGAGTAAAGATTCGTAAAGCGCCGCAGAGTTTGTGTCTCGACTGTCGTACTGAACCGATCATCAATCTGCCGAGGCGGGCCGCGGTTCGATAGGGGACACGCTCGAAGGGGATGTTCGGTGCCCCCGCGCCCACAATCTCAGGCGATCCATATAGATGTAGACCACCGGCGTGGTGAAGAGGGTGAGCGCTTGGCTCACAATCAGTCCACCCACAATCGTAATACCCAAGGGGCGCCTCAGTTCGGAACCCGTGCCGGCGCCCAGGGCCAGCGGCAAACCACCCAGCAACGCCGCCATGGTGGTCATCATGATCGGGCGGAAACGCAGAATACACGCCTCGTAGATCGAGTCCCTCGAGCTCCGGCCTTCCCGCCGCTCCGTTTCCAACGCGAAGTCGATCATCATAATGGCGTTCTTTTTCACGAGCCCGATCAACAAAATAATCCCAATGGTGCCAATTACGTTAAGTTCGTTGTGCGTCAGCAGCAGAGCCAGGATGGCTCCAACGCCCGCTGACGGCAGCGTCGACAAAATGGTGATGGGATGGATGTAACTTTCGTAGAGGATGCCGAGAACGATGTACACCGTTACCAAGGCCGCCGTAATCAGCAACCACTCGCTCGAAAGGGAGTCCTGAAATGCAGCCGCTGTCCCCTGAAAACTTGCACTGATAGTCGACGGAAAACCGATTGACCGTTCTGCGTTTTCAATGACCGCGGTTGCCTGTCCCAGCGAAACCCCGGGGGCCAGATTGAAGGAGAGAGTGACGGACGGATACTGCCCTTGGTGATTGACCTGCAACGATGTATTGGCTGGTCCGAAGTGCGCAAACGTGGCCAGCGGGACCGCAGTCCCATTGGAAGAGCGGACATAAATATTCTGCAGCGCGTCCGTGCTTTGCTGAAAGTCCGGAGCCACCTCCATCACCACGTGATACTGATTGAGCTGCTTGTACATGATGGAGACTTGCCGCTGGCCAAAGGCGTCGTAGAGAGCGTTGTCGATGTCAGCGGCGGCGATGCCCAGGCGCGCCGCCGTGTCGCGGTCGATGATGACGTTCGCTTCCAGTCCTTTATCCTGCTGGTCCGAATTCACATCCCGCAACTGAGGCAGCGTCCGCAGTTTCTGCAATAAGCGCGGCGCCCAGGTGTTCAGGTCCTGCAGATTTTCTCCCTGAAGCGTGTACTGATATTGCGCCTGGCTTTGGCGCCCGCCAATCGTCAAATCCTGGGCGGATTGCATATACAGGGTCGCGCCCGGTACCACTGCCAGCTTTCTCCGTAACCGGGCGATTACCTGATCGGCCGACATCTTGCGTTCCTTGAGTGGTTTCAGCATGATGAACAGGCGTCCCGTGTTGTATTGAGTATTTCCGCCCGCCCACCCCGTGATGGTGCTGACCGCGGGGTCCTGCATCACGATGCTCTCAAACTGATCCATCTTTTGCGACATGGCCTGGAACGAGATGTCTTGCGCAGCTTGCACCGATCCCATGATTCGCCCCGTATCCTGCTGTGGGAAAAAGCCCTTCGGTACAATCCAGTAGAGATAGACGCTCAACACCGCAGTGGCGATCGTAACGAGCAGAGTCAGAAATTGATGGCGAAGCACCCACTTGAGGCCATGCGTGTAGACGTTGAGAATGCCATTGAAAATACCCTCGCTCAAGCGATAAATCCGGCCATGAGATTCCTTATCCAGCGGCCGCAGGAACTTGGCGCACATGGTGGGCGTGGTGGTGAGCGAAACCAGCAACGACACTGCAATGGCGACGCTCAACGTGACTGCGAATTCACGAAACAGCCGCCCGACAATCCCGCCCATCAGCAAAATCGGGATGAACACGGCTACCAACGAAGTGCTCATGGAGAGCACGGTAAAGCCGATCTCTCTCGCGCCGCGGTAAGCCGCCTGCACCGGAGCCATCCCCTGTTCCAGATACCGTGTAATGTTCTCCAGTACCACGATCGCGTCATCGACCACGAATCCGGTTGAAATCGCCAGCGCCATCAGTGAAAGATTGTTCAGGCTGTAGCCCAACAGATACATCACCGCGAACGTCCCCACTAGGGAGAGCGGCACGGCCACGCTCGGAATCAGCGTCGACCGCAGGGTCCGTAAGAACGCGAAGACCACCAAAATGACCAGGATGACGGAGATCACCAGGGTAAACTCAATATCCGCAACCGAGGCCCGAACCGTGATCGTACGGTCGAGCACAACCGAAAGGTCGATGGCAGGTGAAATCGACGACTTCAGGAAGGGAAGCGTCGCGTACACCCGGTCTACGGTCGCAATGATGTTCGCGCCCGGTTGGCGGAAGATAATGATCACCACCGCCGGCTTGCCGTTGGCGATCCCCATGTTGTGGATGTCTTCGACCGAATCGGTGACCTGGCCCACATCTCCCAGCCGCACCGGGGCGCCGTTGTTGTATGAGACGATCAGCCGGCGATATTGATCTGCCCGAAAGATCTGGTCGTTGTCGTCCACTGTCCATGTCTCATTCGGGCCAGAGAGTTCTCCCTTGGGCCGGTTCGCATTCGCCGACCCCAGGGCCGTGCGCACCGTATCCAGCCCCACCCCCAGCTTGTTTAAGAGTGTGGGATTCAGCTCCGCTCGCACCGCCGGCTTGGCGCCGCCGCCGACGAATACCTGGCCGACGCCCTCCACTTGTGAAAGCTTCTGCGCCAGAATGGAGTCGGCCGCGTCGTACATTTGGGGCAGCGTCACGATGTCCGAGGTGAGGGCCAGAATCAGGACTGGGGCGTCCGCAGGGTTCACTTTCCGGTACGTGGGATTGCCCGGCAGATTGGCCGGAAGCTGGCTGCGCGCCGCATTGATGGCGGCCTGGACATCACGTCCGGCGGCGTCGATGTTGCGGTTCAGGTCGAACTGCAAAACAATGCTGGTTGAGCCCAACTGGCTGGTCGAGGTCATCTGATTGATGCCTGCGATTCGCCCGAACTGTCTCTCCAGTGGAGTCGCTACCGCCGAAGCCATGGTCTCAGGGCTGGCGCCGGGCAAATTCGCGCCCACCTGGATCACGGGAAATTCAACCTGGGGGAGCGGAGCAACCGGCAGAAAGTTGAAGGCCAATGCCCCAGCCATGAGCAACGCCGCTGCCAGCAACGATGTCCCGATGGGCCGCTTGATAAATGGCGCGGAAATATTCATCGCTCAATCCGCCGAAGCATTTCCCTCCGCAGGCTCCTCCATCGGGTTACCGATCTGGAATCGGGCGAAGCGCTGCGCCAGCCGGTCAAACCACAGATAGACCACGGGAGTCGTATACAGAGTGAGCAACTGGCTCACCAGCAGCCCGCCCACAATGGTGATTCCCAGCGGGTGGCGTAACTCCGAGCCTGTTCCCCGGCCCAGCGCCAGGGGAAGGCCGCCCAGCAGTGCCGCCATCGTGGTCATCATGATGGGCCGGAAGCGCAACAGGCAGGCTTGAAAGATTGCCTCCTCCGGAGGTTTGTGTTCGACCCGTTCCGCTTCCAGGGCAAAATCGATCATCATAATGGCGTTTTTCTTCACAATTCCGATCAGCAGGATGATACCGATCAAACCCACCACACCCAGATCATTGCCGGTGAGAAACAGCGCGAGAATCGCGCCGACGCCGGCCGAGGGTAGCGTGGAGAGAATTGTGATGGGGTGAATGTAGCTCTCGTACAAAACGCCCAGCACGATATAGACCGTCACGATGGCGGCCAGGATCAGCCAGGGCTCTGAGGAGAGCGAATTGCGGAACGCAGCCGCAGTTCCCTGGAAGCTGGTATGAATGCTTGGCGGAAGATTAATGTCGCGCTCTGCCTGGTCGATTGCCTTCGTCGCATCTCCCAATGAAACTCCCGGCGCTAGATTGAAGGACAAGGTCACCACTGGAAACTGTCCCTGATGATTGATGGCCAGTGCGGTATTCGAGGGTTGGAAATGAGAAAAAGCCGAAAGTGGCACTTGCACTCCCGTGTTGGACTTGACGTAGATGTCCTTCAACGCGTCCGGGTTCTGCTGAAATTGGGGATCTGCTTCAAGAACCACGTGGTACTGATTGAGCTGCGTGAAAATCGTTGACACCTGTCTCTGACCGAATGCGTCATACAGCGTGTTGTCGATGGCTTGGGGCAAAATGCCCAACCGGGACGCCGTGTCCCGGTCGATCACCAGATCGGCCTTCAGACCGTTGTTCTGTTGATCGCTGGCGACATCTCGCATCTGCGGCAGGGTGCGCAGCTGCGCCACCAGTTTCGGGGCCCACACGCCCAATTCCTGCGCGTCAGCATCCTCCATGGAATACTGATATTGCGTGCGGCTGACCCGGTCTTCCACGGTCAGGTCCTGCACCGGCTGCATGTACAGCGTGATGCCTTCGACGCTTGCCAGTTCCGGCTGCAGCCGGCGGATGATCTCGCTGGCCGTCGCTTTGCGTTGATCGCGCGGCTTCAGATTGATCTGAATGCGCCCGCTATTGGGCGTGGTATTCGTGCCGTCGATGCCGATAAACGACGACAGACTCTCGACTTCCGGATCCTGCAAGATTACTTTCGCCAGTGCCTGCTGCCGCTGAGCCATAGCCTCAAAAGAAACATTCTGTCCTGCTTCTGAGATACCCAGAATCACGCCGGTATCTTGCACCGGGAAAAATCCCTTGGGCACGATCACGTACAAGAATAGGGTCAGGACCAGAGTGCCGACGGTGACCAGCAATGTCGTGGTTTGATGTTTCAGAACGAACTTGAGCGTACGGCCATAGAATTCGATGACTCGGTTGTAGAAATTCTCGGAAGCTTTGTAGAAGCGGCTCTGCTTGTTCGGATCGTGACGCCTTAACAGCTTGGCGCACATCATGGGCGTCAGAGTTAGCGAGACCACGGCCGAAACCAAAATGGTGACCGCCAGGGTCACCGCGAACTCGCGGAACAGGCGCCCGACGATGTCTCCCATGAACAGCAGGGGAATCAGCACAGCAATCAGCGACACCGTTAGCGAAACGATAGTGAAACCGATCTGCCCTGAACCTTTCAGTGCCGCTTCCAACGGGGAATCTCCCTCCTCGAGGAAGCGGTCGATGTTCTCAATCATGACGATAGCGTCATCGACCACGAAGCCGGTGGAGATGGTCAATGCCATCAGCGTCAGATTATTCAAGCTGTAGCCGAGCAAGTACATCACGGCGAAAGTGCCCACCAGCGAAAGCGGAACCGCCACACTGGGAATGACCGTGGCGGAAAGATTTCGCAAAAACAGAAAGATCACCATCACCACCAACACCACCGTGAGCATTAGTTCAAACTGCACGTCCTGCACGGATGCCCGGATGGTTTGGGTGCGGTCGGTGAGAATCTGGACCTTGACTGCCGAAGGCAGGGATGACTGCAGCTGCGGCAACAATCGTTTGATGCGGTCGGCCACGCCGATGATATTGGCGCCGGGCTGGCGTTGAATGTTGACGATCACTGCCGGCGTGGTGTTCATCCAGGCCGCCTGCTTCACATTCTCCGTGCCGTCCGTCGCCGTGGCGACGTCAGACAGACGCACCGGCGCCCCGTTCCGGTAGGCCACGACAATCTGGTTGTACAGCCCGCTCGTGATCAGCTGATCGTTGGCGCCGATGGTAAACGATTGCCGTGGCCCATCGAGTACGCCTTTCGCCTGATCGACATTGGCGGCCGCCAGGGCGGTGCGAACGTCTTCCAGACTCAAACCGTAGGACGCCAGCGCGGTGGGATTGGCCTGGATGCGCACCGCCGGCTTCTGGCCCCCGCTGATCGAAACCAGTCCGACGCCGGGCAGTTGCGAGATCTTCTGCGCCAGGGCAGTGTCGGCAAGATCCTCCACCTTGGAGAGTGGCAGCGTGTCTGAAGTCAGCGCCAAGGTAAGAATCGGCGCGTCCGCTGGATTTACCTTGCTGTAGATCGGCGGGTTGGGCAGATCTTGGGGCAGATATGTGGTTCCGGCATTAATCGCCGCCTGGACCTGCTGCTCCTCCACGTCGATGTTCTGGTCCAGATTGAATTGCAGGGTGATGATCGAGCTTCCCAGCGAGCTGGTTGAGGTCATCTGGCTCAAGCCCGGTACCTGGCCGAACTGACGCTCCAGCGGCGCCGTAACTGAGGACGCCATTACCTCGGGATCAGCCCCGGGGTAGAACGTCACTACCTGGATGGTGGGGTAATCAACTTCGGGCAGCGCCGAGACTGGCAATTGCCGGTACGCAACTATGCCGACCAGCAACAGCCCAACCATCAATAAGGTCGTCGCTACTGGACGCAGAATGAAAATCCGCGACGGACTCATGGCGCTCCCGGTGTGGCCGCCTGTGCGCTTCGGTTCCCGTTGGGATTGACTACGTGCGGATCGACCTTGGAGCCCGCCTGGAGCTTGTCTTGGCCGTCCACCACCACAACTTCACTGGGCTGAAGGCCACTTGCGATCAGGGAAGAATTGTTTTGTGTAAACGGAGCGGTTACCGGCCGGACTTCGACTGTCTTATCGGGTTTGACTACGAACACGTAAGTGCCTTGTGGTCCCCGCTGAATCGCCGCGGCCGGGATCACCGTGCTGTTCTTCCGTGTCTCGAGCAAGAGGCGGACATTGACGAATTGGTTAGGCCACAGAAGATTATCCTTGTTTTCGAATACTGCTTTCAGCTTGTCCGTGCCCGTGGTCTGGTCAATCTGGTTGTCGATCGTCAATAAAGTGCCGGTCGCGAGTTTGGTCTGGTCATCACGGCTGTAGGCCTCAACTTGCAAAGTGCCGTGTTGCATGTGCTGGGCCACTGTAGGGAGATTGTCCTCGGGCAAGGTGAAGATGACGGCAATAGGCTGGAGCTGTGTGATCACCAGCATCGGGTTGGTGTCCGCGGCATGGACCATATTGCCAACATCCACCAGACGCAACCCGATCCGTCCGCTGATCGGCGCGATGATGTGGCAGTACACAAGGTTGAGCTTGGCATTATCTACTGCGGCCTGGTCGGAGCGAACTGCTCCTTCGAGTTGGTCCGCCGAAGCCCGTTGCGTATCCACCTGCTGTTGCGACATGGCGCCCGAATCCTGCAGCAGACCTTTGTAGCGTTCATAGTTCAACTGGGCATCACGAAGCGAGGCTTGGTCGCGAAACAATTGCGCTTGCGCCTGGCTCAGCGCCACCTCGTAGGGCCGAGGGTCGATCACCGCCAGCAAATCGCCCTTGTTGACGTATTGCCCTTCTTTAAAATTCACCTGCGAGAGCTGCCCGTCCACGCGGCTTTTGATGCTCACCGTGTTGTAAGCCGTAACTGAACCCAAGCCTTTGAGGTAAATGGGCAAATCGCGTTGCTCAGCTGTGACGACTCCCACCGGTATTACCTGCCCAGTTGCAGCTCGGGCAGTCGTGGGTTTGGGATCGCTGCCTCCGCAGCTCGCTCCCGTGATCGCCAGCAGCAGCAACGAGATAATCGCGGTTTTCGCGCCAAATCCACGCCACGGCCTGATCCACTGCCTTCCCCGGTTCGTAACTTCTCGTCCACGCCCTTCTTTACTGGCTTCCACAGTTTTCGTTGCCTCGCTCCCCAATGCCGACGACTCGCCGAATCTCGCATCGGCTGACTTTGATTCTAATGCTATTTTGACGTTTGAGCAGGTTACCCGGTTGCGGTTTATGTTGCCTCTTTACAATCCTTTACATTCATTCCGGGAGAACCGTCATGGTGGTAGACTAAGCCCACAAAAACCTAAAGCAACGGGCATTTCATAAAGCGCAACACAGCGGGTTCGTACTGACGGTGCTTTGGATGGCGCGTCGCGTGTTGTCCCGCTCAGTGGGCAAACGAAAAGTTTAGACCTGTCGTTAGCACGATATCATTCTGCTTTCTTCCGGCTGGCGGGTTGGTCACGTAGATGTCTCCGAACGCGTTCTGCCATCCCAGCCAATTGCTGATCTTGGTGACGGTCCCCAGATCGAACGTGGCGCGATACTCGCCCGTGTCGCTCAGATTCGGGTACAGATAAAGTTTCTGCGTGATGACTGTGCCGCTATGCTTGTGCGTCAGCTCCTCGCCCAGCGTAAGCGCGCCAAAGTTGTTCGTAATCCCTGGTGTGAACACCGTGCTCGGGGGAGTCGGAGGAACGAAGTGATACGTCTCATGGGTGAAGTTGCCGCCCGCCAGCAGGTCCAGCGTTGTGTTGGGTGACTTGATGGCATGGAGTCCGAGACCCCCGCTGCCCACTGACCGCAGCCCCAGGAACTGCAACTCATTGTTCATGAAATCCGCTCCCACGAACCCAAAAAGCCGCGGAGTTAAATCGTGATCGTAGCGAAGGCCGCCCTGGTTCGTGTTGGCGGTCACGGTGGGCACGGCCCCGGGCGCGTCATTCGTGGCATAGACGGTATTTTCATAGAGCAGGAATTTATCGTGCAATCCCTGGCGCGCCGCGGTAAATGCCAACGCCAGATTCTTGGTCTCGCTGTTGCCGCGTGTCAGCGCGAAACCAACATTGGCGCCGCCTTTCCATCCTTCCGTCAACCCAGGATGCTGCGACTTGTCAAAGGCAACCTGCTCCGCATCATTGCGCAGGGTCAGCACCGCTGCCATCGGCGTCGTCACAGTGCCGGAAGTTGCCGATACCGCCAGGCTGCCGTCTG
>Ga0335079_10006070_pt1 | contig 13815 bp, 9 predicted proteins | sample Lox_Sample_33_FD_206719 | JGI IMG/M metagenome (GOLD analysis project Ga0335079, IMG submission 206719) | Soil microbial communities from Loxahatchee National Wildlife Refuge, Florida, United States - Lox_Sample_3.3 | ecosystem: Environmental > Terrestrial > Soil > Wetlands | place: USA: Florida... | reverse complement strand
GAGTGTAATCCGTGCCGTAACGCACGAGCAAATTGTCGTAAGCGCTGCTGAATGGCGTTTTCGGCGTGGTGCGCAGGTTCCAGACCACGGCAACCCATCCGGCCGGTTTCAGAATGCGCGCGAATTCCGCTCGTGTCGCTTGCGGTTCGAACCAGTGGAACGCCTGTCCCGCGCTCACAAATTCCACGCACGCAGCGGGAAGCGTGGTCGCTTCCGCGCTTCCCGTCACGCTCGCGAATTTCGGATAGTTCGCAAGATATTCTTCCCCCGCTTCCCGCATCTCTTTGTTGGGCTCGACCCCGAAGACATGGTTGCCGTTTTTCAAAAAAATCTCCGCCAGCAATCCTGTTCCGCTTCCCACATCCGCAATCGCATGCTCCGCAGCCAGTCCGCATTCGGCGCGCAAAATTTCAAGTATTCCCAGCGGATAGCCCGGCCGGTAGCGCACGTAATCCGCCACGCGCGAGCTGAATCGTTCTTTGGAATCGGAAAAGATCACGCTTTCTCACGTCGTTCGCAACGCACGGAATTCCCCGGCGCGATCCTTTGGAAATTCTTCCTGAAAGAATCGGTTGCGACTTTCCGGGAGAAATATTCGCTGCGTTGCGCAAAAAATGTTGCGATGAAATTCAAGAAGATTTCAGTTTCAGTTTGCCAGCCGCCCTGTTTTCTTCGAGAAAACGTTTCAGCTGCGGCGCCGCTTCCAGCAGCCGCACCCACTGCTCGTAATACAGCGTGACGGGAAATCGCCCGAGCCCATACACGCTCACGCCGCCTTTTTCTCCCACGCGAAAATCGAGCTGGCCGGAGCGCTTCGGGCCGCCCTGTTTTTCCAGTTCGGCGACGCGCGCTTTGAGCTCTTCATACGATGGTTCGGACATGCAGCACCTCTGTGAAAATTGCCGTGAACCAGCAATTTACCACAGACGGCGGAATGGACACAGCTGTGAGGGAATGCGCCCGAGAGATCGTGGAGTCGCCATTTGATGGCCAAAGGCGGCGCCAGTTTTTGAGCGCCGCCTTTTTCGATACTTCGAAACCAAAGTTCGTTTTGCTCCGCGAGTTCAATTGTCTCCGTTTCCGTTCGGCGAAGAAGGGGCAGTCGAAGCGGGGGGCGCGGCTTGCGGCTTCTGCCCTTGCTGACCGCGCATTCCGCCACGCTGGCGCATCGTGCCGCCCGGGCCGCCGGGGCCGCCCTGGCGTCGCGTTCCCTTACGTTCGTTGCGGAATTGCTCGGCGAGCTGCTTGAGTTTTGTTTTCTGCTCGAGAGTGAGGGCGTCGCGCATGGTCAGGCGGAAATCAACGCGGGCCTTATCTCCGACGAGTTGCGCGGCGCTGATATCGTCGAGTTTCTTGTCAATCGCGGCGCGATCGGGCTTGTCGGCGGCGAGAAGATTGCTGAGTTCGAGGCGCTTGATTTGCAGATCGGCGCGATTGCGAATCTGGGCAACGCGGAACGTCGTGCTTTCCTGGCGAATCTTGGCGGCCTGCTCATCGGTGACGCCGATCTTCTGGCGGAGATCGGAATTGCGGAGCAGGCGATCGAGCATGAAGCCGCGACCGCCGTCATCGCGGCCCCACGTACCGTATCCGCGCATTCCCATGCCGCCGCGCATGCCGTAGCCGCGCTTGCCCATTGCGTCCATTCGCATTGCGCCGCGAGCCCAGCCACCGGAACCGGGAGCGAAACCGCCGGGATCACCTGGGCCGGGTTGCATGTCGCCCGGGTCCATGGGTGCACCCATACCGGGGCCGCCGTCGGGAGTGGATTGCGGAGCAACGGCATTGTCCTGGGCCAGGGCGATTGAGGCGCTCAAGCCGAGGGTCAGGAGAGGCAGAAGAATTTTCAAAGATGTGCGCATCGTTTCAGTCTCCAAAATGTGGAAAGAGCTGTGACCCTGGGCTGTCCAAGTTGGTGGTACTGAAAGCGGGCTGGGCAAGCTTGGGGTCCATATTCGTATCTTCCCTGGAGAGGGGGGAAGAGTTCCCGGGTTGGGGAGGGATGGTCCCTTGTGTCCGCGCGGGGTGAAGGGGGTACCCCCGGTCGTTTTTTGTAAGTGTTGATTGCAAAAAGGGTTATTTGGGGCGATTTTGGAAGTGTTGATTCTAGAAGAGTTGCAGGCAAATTTTTCACAAGTGTTCATTCTAAAGGGGTTTAGGGGTGTATGGGCACAGTGCGGGTCAGTCAGGGAGGGGATTTGAGCGGGCGAACACAATTCCCCGAGGTGCGTTGGGGTACGGCGAGAATTGGTTGAAAAGAACATACACTATTATAACATGAATGTTAATAGAGATTGTGGTACCGATTGGGCGCCTGCTTGGCGGCAGAAGGTGGGCGAGTGGGAATCTCCGCACGCGGCTGGAAGGGAGTGGCCAAAGAGAGGTCCTTCGTTCGCCCGCCGCCGCAGGCAGGCTGTGCTCACTCAGGATGACGATCCTCGCCGGAACGTCAGATGCGGAGGACGAGGGTACGGAGATCGGTCGAGGAAAGAGGAAGAGAGGCGGGGCGTGCGGGACTTTTTTCCAGGCTCGCTCCCGCGAGGCCAAGGCTTAGTGAAACGGACATTCAAGAATGCCGGGGCGATGGGCAGAGACGAATTGCGGAAGTGGCGGAGAGGAAATCGCCGAAGAGGAAGGAGTACCGGCCCGCTGAATGGAGAGACAGGGCCCGGTCTGAAGACCGGCCACTGCTTGTGACGCGGCAACAGAGCAGTGAGGGGTTCTGGCGTGCCGGGTTGCTGTCTAACTTGGGTAAACGGAATAGATCAGGTGTTGCCAACCCATCCCGGCGGCGAAGATCAATCCAAGCTGCGCGAAGAGGGGCTGGTCTGTTTTGAATTGAAGTTTGGCATAAACGGCAGGAAACGCCGTCAGTGCGGCAACGGCATCCTGCAGCAGGTAAGCCGTGGTCAGAAAACTTCCGGGAGTGCCCCCGTTATGGAAGCGAAGGTAGCGGTTGGTGACCATGGCAGCCAGGAGAGTTCCATAAAGAACTATTTGCCACCAAATCGGAGTGTTGGCCGTGCCGTTGCTTATTCCCTCGCTCGGAGGCGCTGATTCTCTGTTCAACGGAGTCCGCTCACTTGGAGCGTGAGCCGCACCAGCGGCCATAAAAATCCCGCGCACGGCCTCGAAGGCATATCTGCTCCACAGGCGAATTGGCCTGAGAGAATCGTTCTGATCAGAGACCAAAGAGTGAGCGCTCATGAGTCCTCCTCTCGCGCTTTGCGCGCCGCGTAAAAACTGCGGCAATTCTAGCTCCTAGCGGGAGCGCCGGTTCCGCATCCGGCTAGCGGCAATTCGAACCGCAACTGACTAAAGCGGGTTTGTATCCTTCCCTGATTGCTTCACATTCGCTCATCTCTTTGCCGTTACCGATTTTGTACAACTTCGATTTTGGGCAATGATAAACCTTGGTCTCCGTGAGCGCCCAAACCGTAACCTCTTTCTGCGGTGGTTTGGCGAAGACACCGGCGGCGACAAGAACCGAGATGAGAATGGCGGCTCGCAGGTATTTTGCGGACGACATGTGTCCCTCCTTACGCGTCGCGGCGCGACCCTCCACCGAGATCGGGACCTGTGGCGGAAACCCTAGCCCGGCGACAGTCAAGCCAGGAAGCAGCTTTCACGGGTACTTGTTCAAGGTAGTGATGCACGCGCGAAGAACGTTTCAGCCGGACCGCCACGGGAAACCTGCAAGGATCTTCTGAAACCAAAGCAGGGGTCTGAAGACCGACCAATACAACGGAAAGAGGAAGGCTATTCGTAGCGGAGGGCGGCCATGGGGTCGGTGCGCATGGCGCGGCGGGCGGGAAGGTAGCAAGCGAGGAGAGCGACGAAGAGCAGGATGAAGGCGACGCCAAGGAAAGTGAGCGGATCTGTGGCGGAGACGCCAAAAAGCTGGCTGGAGAGAGCGCGAGTGAGGACGAAAGAGAGCGCCAGGCCGATGGAAAGACCGAGAAGAGCGAGGGTAAGACCCTCACGAAGAACGAGGCGGAGGACATCATCGGGAGCGGCGCCAAGAGCCATGCGAATGCCAAGCTCGTGGGTGCGCTGGCGGGTGGTGTAGGAAAGCATGCCGTAAATGCCGATGGCGGCGAGAACGAGAGAGACGACACCAAAGGCACCGACGAAGACGCCGCCCATGCGCTGCGTGACGGTGTTGAGCTGGATGCGGGAATCGAGCGTGGTGAGATCGAAGAGGGGAAGCTCGGGATCGAAGGAGTGGACGGCGTCCTGAACGGGCGCGGCAAAGGCGAGAGGATCGCCGGGGGTGCGGACGGCGATGGCGACGCGGCGAGAGTATTCCTGGTAAAGCGGCAAATAGAGGAAAGGCTGAGGCTTCTCGGCGATCTGGTCGTAATCGGAATTGCGGGCGACCCCAACCACAGTACGCCAGCGTCCGGTGGCGTGGAGTTTCTTGCCGATGGGATCTTGATTGGGCCAGAAGCGATCGGCGAAGGCGACGTTGACGACAGCGACAAGCTGGGAACCCTCGAGATCGGAATCGGTGAATTCGCGGCCGGAGATCAGAGGAATTTGCATGGTGCGCAGGTAATCGGGGCCTACGTCCGCATACTCGACGTCCATGGATTCGTGGGGCTGAGGGACATAGCCTTCCGCTTCGATCAGGTATTGGCCGAAGCCGAAACCGAGAGGGATGGAATCCATGAGGGTGGCGGACTGAACGCCGGGAATGGTGCGGAGTTTCTCGAGAGCCTGGCGGTGGAATCGTGTGCCGGAATTTTCGTCGTAGCCGAGGCCGCGAAGATCGTAATTATCGAGGAGAACGTCGCGCGGATTGAAGCCGGGATTGAACTGGTCGGCCAGGCGGACGCTGCGGATGAAGAGGCCGGCGCAGACGAGAAGGAGAAGCGACATGGCGATCTGGGCAACGACGAGAATGCCGGACAGACGGGCTTTGTGGACGCCGCCGGAAACGGTGCCGGATTCTTCCTTGAGAACGTTGACGGGTTGAAGGCTGGAAGAACGAAGGGCCGGGAGAATGCCGAAGATGACGCCAGTGAGGATGGAAATGAAGAAAGTAGCGAAGAGAACAGTGCGGTCGGCGTTGACGGCCATGGAAAGGGGAATTTCCGCGACGGGCGGGACAAAATCGCCGAGGGTGCCAGCCGTCCAGAGCGTGAGAAGCATGGCGATGACGCCGCCGCACACGGCGAGAATCAGGCTCTCGACCAGCAACTGGCGGATGAGGCACAAGCGGGAAGCTCCCATGGAGAGGCGAATGGCCATTTCGCGCCGGCGAGCGACGGAACGCACGAGGAGAAGATTGGCGACATTGGCGCAGGCGAGGAGGAGGACGACACCGGCGATGGCGAGAAGAAGAAAGAGAATGGTGTGGAGATAGAAATTGGCGCCGAACGGAGCGCGCCAGAGAGGGTAGCCGGTCATGCCAATGTCGCCCTGGTGGCTTGCGGGAAATTGCGTGGCGATGTGATGCATCAGGACGGTCATATCCGCCTGAGCCTGCGCAGCAGAGACGCCGGGCTTGAGATGACCAATGCACATGAGCCAGCGGGTGCCGCGATCCTGGAGGAGTTTTGCGCCGCCACCGTAAAAGTCGTCGGCCATGGCGAGTGGAACCCAGAGGTCGTAGTGCAAGCCGGTTTGCGTGCCGACAAATTCGCGCGGGGCGACGCCGACGACTTCGAAAGGATGGCGGTCAATCTCAATGGAAGTGCCAATGATGGAGGGATCGGAGCCGAAGCTGGTTTGCCAGAGATGATTGCTAATAACGACGACGGGAGCTCCGCCGGGCTTGGTGTCTTCGGCGGGAAGAAAGGCGCGGCCGAGAATGGGATGAATGCCGAGGGCGTCAAAATAATTGGCGGAGGTCAGGATGCCCCAAACGCGCTGGGGCTTGGCGTTTGCGGTGAGGCTCATGGCTGTGGGTGTAGCGGCGACGAAGCTGGAAAGGGTGCGATTGAGGTCGCGCAAATCCTGGTAATCGGGGTAGGAGAGGAGATTGTCGGCGCGGACGCTGCCGCCGGTGATTTCGACGTACTGGCTGGCGTGCTGGACGCCGGGAATGGGATTGAGGATGGTGGAGTTGACCCAACTGAAGATGGTGGAGTTGGCACCGATGCCGAGGGCGAGGGTGAGAATGGCAATGAAGCTGAAGCCAGGAGATTTGCGAAGCTGGCGCAGGCCGTAGCGCAGATCTTGCAGGAGAGTGTTCATGAGAGGCACCTCCGCGAAAGCGAAGCTAAGGGCAAGGTGACGTCCAAAAAGGGAGGAGGCAAGTGATTCAGGCGAAGAGAGTTAGCGGCGGTGGCGGGAGCAGAAGGAAGAGAAGGCGTCCGGTAATGGGACGAGGTGTCGCGTGAGCGGACAGGAGGCGAGCAGGAGCTAGCGGAGCGGTGCAGAAAATGGGCGAAAGCGGAGGAACAGGGCTGCCCCAAAGGGATGAGAGCCGTAAACAGGCTTTAGCGTCTCAGCGACGCCGTAGGCGGTGAACTGGGCGCCGAGCGCAGAGGCGAGATGGGGGACGAGGTCGAAGTCGCGATCATAGCCAAACGTGTAAGCCTGAACGCGGCCGATGGGCTCCTCTTGAAATCCAGCCGGTAGCGGCACTTCACCGAGGAGAAGTTCGTTGGAGCGGTCGACATTTTCCAGGCGCGTCCAGGCATAATTTCTGGTGAGGAAGCGCACGGTGGATTCGAAGAGATAGCTATTGAAGATGGAGCGATCCTGGAGGGAGTTCGTGCGGCCCCAGAGAATTGTGCTGGCCCAGTTGCCGTCGTGAAGCGGGCGGTTGTACATGATTGAAGCGGTTGTGCGGGCCTGGTCTTCGGCGGGGAACAATGCTTCCGGGCTGGCGATGCGAGCATAAGAGACCTGGCCGCTCCAGTTTTTCCCGGGCTGGAGGGTCAGGCGAAGCGACCAAGAATCTATTTTCCCCTGTTCAATGTTCCAGCGAAATTCGTCGGGCTCGCGGCCATGGAAGCCGGAGGCTTCGATGCGCGCGATGCCGCGCGTGAAACCGACAGTGAGGACATCGGACGCAATGTGGGTGGAGTCCTCCTGGTGATGACCGAGCGAGGCCAGCGGATTTTCCATGGCGGAAACGCGATGCGGATAAGCGATGGGGCCGATGGCAGGATCGCCGACTGGCGCAAAGTAAAACGAGAGAAGATTCTTGTCGCCGAGTCGCCAGTCATAAAGTGCAGCGAGCTCCATGAAGAAATCGTGGGGATGCTGGCCGTCAGCGATCGGAAGGCCGAAAGCGGTTTCTCCCTGCTGGAAGAGCAACGGGTAGCGGCGGTCCGTGACGGTTGCGGGCTCCAGGCTCAACATCGCGCGAGCAGTGAAGACGCCGGGTCCGGCGGAGCGTTGGGCCATGCCCATGAACCAATTTGTGGAGAAGAATTTGTCGCCGCCTCGCGAACTGGTTTGCTGGATGTCCGTTAGAAAAACATTGGCGTGGAACATCAGCATCCAAGGGTCTTTTTCGGCCATCAGCATGGGGATGGGAGTGGAGTTAGGCTCGGCGCTGGTGCCGGAAGTGGCGTCGCTGAGAATTTCGTCAAGAAGGCTTTCGGGAGGAATGTTCATCAATTTCTTTTGCTTCATTTGCATGCCGGGCATCTGGGATTGCTCAGGTTCCGAGGAATGTCCCTTGCGGTTGGTAACCTCCTGAGACGGCCGAGACATCGGCTGAGAAGAGGGATCGCAGCAGTTGGGAAAGCAGATGGAATCGGCGGGCCGCATTCCGGAAGCAACGGAAGAAAGGAACGCGAACAGAACAGCTGGGGCCGCGTGGTTCATGAGAACACTTATATTGCACCGATGGCGTCCGGGAAGCTAGACCTGAAGGACGTCGCCTTCGCGGGCAACGACTTCGTAGAGGACGGGGTTGACGAAAAAGCCGAGGAGCAAGCGGGAGATGAGGCCCGCGACGACGACTATAGCGAAAGGTTTTTGCGTGTCGCTGCCGACTCCGGTGGACATGGCGGCGGGAAGAAGGCCGAGACAAGCGACGAGGGCGGTCATCATGATGGGGCGGAGGCGCAGGAGGGCGGCGTTGCGCGTCGCTTCGCGGATGGAACTGCCTTCAAGGCGGAGCTTATTGATGTAGCTGACGAGAATGACGGCGGTCTCGACGCTGACGCCGAGAAGAGCGAGGAGTCCGAGAATGCTGGACACGCTGAACGGGGTGTGCGTGAGCTTGAGGGCGATGAGAGCGCCGACGGGTTCGGTGATGACGACGCCGACGGCGATGGTGAAGGGAAATTTAAAGTTGTCGTAGAGAGCAAAGAGGATGAAGAAGATCAAAAGAACGGCAAGAGGCCCGATGACATAGAGCTGGGATTTTGCTTCGAGGAGTTCGCTGTACTCGCCGCCCCAATCGAGACGGTAGCCTTCAGGGAGCTTGACGTTTTTGGCGACGGCGGCCTGGCCGGCGTGGACGATGCCCTCGAGATCGCGGCCGGTGACGGAAAACTGGATGCCGATGTAGCGCGAGTTGTTCTCGCGATAGATGAAGGAGGCGCCGGTGGATTCCTTGATGGTGGCGAGTTCGGAGAGGGGAATCTGCTGGCCGGCGGGAGTAGGGACGAGGAGATCGCCGATATCGCGGGCGTTCGAGCGGAATTGAGGCTCCATACGGACGACGAGATCGAAAAGTTTTTCGCCCTGAATGACCTGGGTGACAGCTTGCCCGCCGATAGCGGCCTGGACGACGGTTTCGACATCGGCGACGTTGATGCCGTAGCGCGCGATCTTGGCACGGTCGGCGTCAATGATGAGGCTGGGCTGGCCGAGTTCGCGGACAACGGTGAGTTCGGTGAAACCGGGAGTGTTATCGAGGACCCGCTTGATTTCGACAGCTTTTTTCTGAAGGACGTCGAGATCGGGGCCGAAAACCTTTACAGCAAGAGATGATTTCAGGCCGGTGAGGGCTTCGTCCACGGCGTCCTCAGCGGGCTGCGTGTAATTGAAGATGACGCCGGGATAAGCATCCAGCTTTTTTTGAACGTCGGCGATCAATTCCTCCTTGGTGTGAACGGAGGTCTTGCTCCAAGAAGGATCGTCATAAGGTTTGAGGCCGACATAGAACTCGCAATTGAAGAAGCCGGTGGGATCGGTGCCGTCATCGGGACGGCCGAGCTCGCTGCCGACGACGGTGACCATGGGGTACTGGTCGAGGAGGGTGCGAACCTCAGGGGCGAACTTGGCGGCTTCCTCGAAAGAAATCGTGTAGGGCATCGTGGCGCGGACCCACAGGGCGCCTTCGTCGAGATGAGGCAGGAATTCGCCTCCGATGTATGGGACGAGGAGGAGCGTAGAGGCGAAGATGAGGATGCCGGCCAGAATGGTGGTTTTGGGATGGTCGAGGCACCAATCGAGGCGACCGGCGTATTGGTCGCGGATCCACTCATAGATGCGGTTGCGCTTTTCTTTCACACCGCTCTGGAACCAGTAGGAAGCGAGGACGGGGACGAAGGTGAGCGTGAGAACCAACGCGCCGAGAAGCGCGAAGCCCATGGTGTCCGCCATGGGATGAAAGAGTTTGCCGGAAGGGCCGCTGAGAGCGTAGATGGGGAGATAACCGGCGATGATGACGGCGACGGAATAAAAGATGGGACGATCCACATCGCGCGCGGCGGCAAGGATGACTTCGTGGAGGCTGTAGGATTGGCCTTCGCGGAGGCCGAGCTCGCGATAGATGTTCTCGACCATGACGATGGTGCCGTCAATGATGATGCCGAAATCAATTGCGCCGATGGAGAGGAGGTTGGCGGCCTCGCCTGTCCAGTGAAGGAAGATGAAGGCGAAGAGGAGCGCGAGAGGGATGGTGAGGGCGGTGATGACCGCAGCACGAATGCTGACGAGGAAAAAAATCAGGACGATGAGGACGAGGATCATGCCGCGGAGAAGATTGCCTTCGACGGTATCGGTGGTGACGCGGACGAGGTCGCTGCGGTCGTAGTAAGGGCGGATTTTGATGTCCTGGGGAAGAATGGAGGAGTTGAGTTCTTTCGTCTTGGCCTCAACACCACGCAGGACGTTTTGCGTCTGCTCGCCGCGGCGCATGAGGATGACGCCTTCGACAGCGTCATCGTTGTTGGACTTTTTGTCCTGAAAGCCGAAGATGCCGAGACGCGGGGCGTTGCCGATGACGACCTGGGCGACATCCTTGACGCGGATGGGTGCGCCGTTGTTGCTGCCGACGACGACTTCACCGATATCGTCGGTGGATTTGAGCAGGCCGAGGCCGCGAACGTAATAAAACTGGCCACCCTGCGTATAGAAACCGCCGCCGGCGTTGGAATTATTGGCAGCTAGAGCGTTGAGAACCTGGGCTACGGGAAGGTGATAGTTGTAAAGGCGGACGGGATCGAGCAAGACGTGATACTGCATGGTGGGGCCGCCGAAGCCGGAATCGTCGGCCACCCCGGGAACGCTGCGATAGGCGCGCTCGATGATCCAGTCCTCATAGGTGTGCAACTCCATGGGAGTGCGGTCCGGGCTTTCGATGACGTAGCGATAGACGAGGCCGCTAGGGCTGAAGAGTGGCGCCATGCTGGGCGTGACACCCTGCGGAAGCTCCGCGTCGCCAATACGTTCGAAAACGACCTGACGGGCGAAGTAAGGATCCACGCCTTCATCAAAGGTGAGTATGACGTCGGAAAGGCCATAGAGCGAGATGGACCGCATCACGCGGAGGTTGGGCGTGCCATTCATGGCGAGCTCGAGGGGAAGCGTGGTGAGGCGCTCGACTTCCTCGGCGGCGTGGCCCGGCCACTGGGTGATGAGCTCGACCATAGGAGGTGAGAGATCGGGGTAAGCATCCACGGGCATCTGGCGGAAGGACCAAATTCCGGCGATGACAATGAGAAGGGTCGCCATCAGGATAAGAAAGCGCTGGCGAAGAGCGAACTGGACGATGCGATGAATCATCGGGACGTAGGCCCCGGAACACGGCGCAGGAAACGAGAGATGGGCTTTTGGAACATGATCGCCTCAGTGCTGCAGGGAATTCTTGAATTGCAGGAACAGGCTGCCGTCGCCGGCAACGCGTTCACCTTCCTTAAGGCCGCCGGTGATTTGAGTGCGGCCATGGCTGTTTCCGCCGATGGTGACGAGACGGCGCGCAAACTCATTGCCGGTGGTTTGGACATAGACAAAGGGCTGGTTTTCCGCGTCGCGGAGAACAGCAGCATCGGGAACGGTGAGGGCGTTTCGAATTGCTCCCGCATCGAGTGTGGCGGTGACGTACATGTCTTTCTTCAGCTTTCTGCCGGGATTTTCAGTGATGATGCGCGCTTGAAGAGTGCGCGTGGAAGGATCGAGCGCGGGGGCAATGTAGGAAATTTTTCCGTGGAAGATCTGCGGGTAAGTTTCGGTGTTGATCTCAGCGGCGTCGCCGAGATGCACGTAAGCCAGATCACTTTGAAAGACATTGACGAGGACCCAGACGGTGCTGGTGTTCGAAATGGTGAAGCACTGGGTCGCCCCGGCCTGCAAAAGCTGGCCGGGGCCGACGAGACGCTCGACGATTTCCCCAGCGACGGGAGCCGGGACGGGCATCTCCGAAGTGGCCTGAACCGGAGCGCTGGCGACGCTTTCCGGATCCTTGATCCCCAAAGCGCGCAAAGCATCGGCAGCGGAATCCATGTCCGCGTGCGCCTGGGTGTGATTGGACTCAGCCTGCTGGAGATCGGCTTCGGCGATGGCGCCGTGCGCGTAAAGATCCTGGGCGCGAGCGTAAAGTTTATCGGCGAGGACCGCGGAATCGCGGGCTTTAATGAAGCCAGAACGCGCGGCGGAATAATCGGGGCTGGTGACGGTGAGGAGCGGCTGGCCTTTCGAGACGATCTGGCCAGGGGCAACCAGGATTTCTTTCACCGGGCCGCCGATGGCGGCAAAGACGGGAGTGGTTTCAAAGGCGTTGAAGGCAACGGCGCCGCTCAAACGCAATACGCGCTGAATATTCTCTTTCTGCACTGGAACGACCTGAACGTGGGACATCTGGTCTTCGGGAACGTGGAACAGCTCGGCCGTATCGGCTTTCGTCTGGCCGGAGGTATAGGAAGTCATTTTGGATTCGGACTCGCCGGGACCGGAGCCGCAGCCTCCTATCAGGACAGAAAGAATGGCAGCGGCAAGAATCGAGCGGGAAAAGCGAAAGTGATCGTTCATGGGAGATTCCTTGTGCCCACAGCCACGCGGACTTGTTCGACGGCAAGCATGTAACTTGCGAGCGCCTGGCGGTAAGCGAGCTGATTGGAGCGATAGGTGCGTTCGGAATCGAGAAAATCAAGGAGGCTGGCGGCGCCGCGGCGATAGGCGTACTCGCTGATATCGCGAGATTGCTTCGCCTGGTCCACGTAGCCGCCCCGGTAGAGCTGAACGATTTGATCGTTCGTGCGCAGATTCTGGTAAGCGTCCACAACGTCGGTGAGAACCTGTTCGGATATTTCGCTGGCCTGTTCCTGCGCCTGAGTGATGGCATAGCGGGTGCGGGCGATTTCGCCTTGATTGCGGTCGAAGACGGGAAGCTCAAAGTTAACGAAAAAAGCGCCGGTGGAAAGGCCCGCGGTGTGCGTGTAATTGAAGGTGCCGTTGACGTCCCGTTTACCGTTGGCGACGGCGAGGGCTTCCTGGCTGCGGGCAGCGACGACATTTTGCTGGGCAGCAAGAAGATCGGGGCGGGAGCGGGCGGCGAGCGCCTTCAGATCATCCAGACCGGTGTTTAGCGGCTGATAGGTGAGGTCGCCTTCGACATCATAGTTGTCCGGCACGGATTCAAAACCGAGAAGCTGGCGCAGCCCAGCGAGAGCCTGAATCCGTGCGAGTTGTGCCGAAGAGACATCGGTCTGGAACTGCAGGAGCTGCAACTTGATTTTCAGATAATCGCCTTCGCTCATGTCGCCGACATGAAGGCGCTCCTTGCTGATGTCCACGGTTTTCTGGAAGCTGTCCAAATCCTGTTGGGCAAAAGCCATAGTGGATTCGGCAAGAAGCACGCCGATGAATTGTTGGGCGACGTTGTAGGTGAGCTGGCGCTGGGAGTCGTTGACCTGGGAACGAACGACGGTGGTCTGATCGCGCGCGGCCTGGAGGCGATGCTGGCGCTTTTTTCCGCGCTCGAAAAGATAGCCGATGCCAGCGTCGAATTGGGCATTGTTGTCTATGTAGTCGCTGCTGAACTGGCTGGGATTGAAGATGGGGAGGAACTGGGCGTCGAAAGAAAGAACGGGATTGGGCCGGAGATTGGCCGTGGTTTCGAGCGCCTGGCTTTGCAGGATGGTTGAGCGAATTGCCTGAAGTGCATGATTGTGCTGAAGAGCGAGGCGAATGGCTTCGTCGAGGGATATTTTGTCCGCAGGAGCGGGAGCCGCCGGAGAGGAGGCCGGGGCGGACGAGCTTTGCTGGGCAATTGTGACTACGGGCAAGGCCAGAAAGGCAGAGGCCAGAGCCAAATACAGCTTCATGAATCACACCTCACGCGCCGAAAATAAGGCAACGGAAACTACCGGGAAACTACCCAGGGACCACCTGTGAGGAAATTACAGCTGAGGAGGCGCGCGAGAAGAGAGGAGCTGCCGGAAACCGAGGGGAAGAAGCGTGGCGATTGACAGGGGTTCGCAATGACCGGCCAGAATCACCAGGGAAATGATGGGGGCGGCGGCGATGACGACCGACGTGGCAGTGGAACAGACGGGACACACATGGGTGCCAGTGGGACCGCCGTTGAAATCCGCACAAAAATGGAACTGGGCGCCCAGAAACAGGATCGCCAGGAGAATGGCAACGATGCGAATTCGAGGCCGTTTATCAGGCATGTCT
>Ga0335079_10006067_pt1 | contig 13820 bp, 11 predicted proteins | sample Lox_Sample_33_FD_206719 | JGI IMG/M metagenome (GOLD analysis project Ga0335079, IMG submission 206719) | Soil microbial communities from Loxahatchee National Wildlife Refuge, Florida, United States - Lox_Sample_3.3 | ecosystem: Environmental > Terrestrial > Soil > Wetlands | place: USA... | reverse complement strand
GCCGGAGAGCTCGCCGTAGTTCCGGAACGTGATGGATGGCGAGTGCCGCACCGCCGCGTCGAACAGGAAGGCGTTCGGAGGAAAGGTCACCGGGAAGACGCCGAAGTCATTGGGCCTGCCACGCTTGGAATATGACGCGTGAACGGCCTTAACCACATAGTCGGTGGCGTAGGCGCTGCTTGTGATGACGTGCCCATCCATCGAAACTTCGCTGTCCTGGAAGAAGCGGTCGAGCAGCACGAACTGACGCGACAGTGCATGCGCATTGGGCGTGATGCCCCCCACCGGTGCAGGTGCTCCGTTGTCGTCGAACATCTCCAGCGTCGGATCCCCGTCGCCGCGCGGATCACTGCCGAAGATCTGGTCGTAGGTGCGGTTCTCCCTCACGACGTAGAACACATACTTGATCTGATCGCTGGGACCGCCGTTGGCCCCCACCACTGGCGTGCCGGCTGGCGCGTTGATCCTCTTGCCACTCCCGTTGCCGGGGATCGTTGCGGCGTCGACCGTGGTTTGACCATGCGCGAAATAGGAGTCGGCCGGCACGGGCAGGACGCTCACCTGTCCGGTGAGCATCTGGGCCACGTAGCTGGGATACGGGGAGGGTGGTCCAAACGTCCAGAAATGGTAGCCCGGATTGGGGGCCGTACCGTTGCCGCGTGCGGCGGTCCACACCATGGTGCAACCGTCCGGCGTGAGTTGCACGTCGTGCGGATAGTCTGCCGTGGGCAGCTTGCCGAGCACCGAGTACGCTGCGGCGCCGTTCGGCCGTGCGGTGATGGCGATGGCGACGATGGCGTTCTCGCCTGCGTTGGCCACGTACAAGGTGCTTCCATCTGGCGCCAGTGCAAGCGCGACCGGAGCTGCTCCCACCCCTTCGGATCGCCCCAGCGCAATCCACTTCACGATGGAGTCGTCGCTGGTGTCGATCACCGCCACTGCGTCGCGGTTCGTGACCGTCACGTACAGCCGGTCGGCGTGTGGGTCGGCCAGCAGGTTCTGCGGGTGTGCATTGTAGTCGCCGCGGCTTCCGCCCAGCCCGCCGATGGTGGACGTGCTGCGGTCATTGAGATCGATCTTGGTGAGCGTACCGTCGAGCTCGTTGCTGACGTACGCGAACCGTCCCGTCCGCTCGATTGCGGCGCCATACGGGTACATGCCGGTCGGCACCGCGTAGCCGTTGCCGGCGGGTAGCACGATGACAGCAGCGGCATCGGCCATGTTCAGCGCCGCCACCAGTGTAGTGCCGTCCGGGCTCAGCGCCAGCCCTACCGGCCAGGCTGGTCCGGTGGGATTCGGTGACGGGGCATTGATGCGCCCGCTGCCACCGGTCGTGGCGGGCAAGGCAATCGGCGTTTGCTCCGCGGCGAGGCCGGTCGCGGCATTTCGCTTGAACACATGTATGACGTCACCCTTGACGCCTTGCAGCCCCGCGGGCGCTGTCCCGCCGACGCCCACCGGCTCGCCCGAGACATAAGCGGTGAGCCCGTCCGACGAAAACACCAAGCCGCCGTAGGCACCCGGCAACGGCAATACCTGCATCACCAGGCCGGTTGCCAGATCGACGATCTGCACGTCGTCCAGACCGTAGCCCGAGTCGACAGCCCAGTACTGCTTGCCGTCCGGCGTGATTGCTCCGCCAAGTGGCAGATTGCCCACCGTCGTCAACCGGCCCAGTGGGGACAGCGTGAAGCCGATGTTGGGAATGGCAACGTGCGACTGGTGCGTCGTAACCATGGGCGCGCACCGGCCCGGTATAGTCACCACCCCCGCCGGCCGGTCGGAACAGGCGCCCAGTAGGAGCGTGGCCGCAGCCAGAAAAAACTTGCGCTTCATGGACCTCCCCTTGTCATTGGCTTGTGCCATGGGACCACAGCACGTCCCCGGGGGGAAGGTGAGGGCAGCAGCGCGTCCTCCGCACCGCCGCTGGCATTCGGATGCCGCACATCCTTCACCGTCAGCCAGGGCCGGCACAAAGCCTACCTGCGGTCGGCCCAGCTTCCTGGACGGGCCTTGGAGTCCTCGCCGACGATGCCTCGGCACAGAGTATGCCTCAGACCTGTGCTCGAAAGAACAAGCTGGCTCCCGAATCCTACCGTGATCCATTGCTCGACTGGGACCCCAGGTGTTCGGATGGTGAGTCCTCGCCCCGGAGGCCGGGTGGTCTGTACTCCTCCGATGTGCTTCGCGGGGGCCGCGGCGAAGAAGCGACGAGGTGGCAGCCAATCCCTCGGGTCAGTGCGCTCCGCCAAGGGAAGGAGCTGATCGACGAGCCCAGGCTGGTCCGCGTCGCTCCTCAGGATCGCCGGGCCATCGCCGAGGAGGCGCTGCTCCCGACCCGTCTCATCGACCCGCTCCTCGCCCATCTCGTGCGGCAGGGCGCCATCGTTGCCGGCGCGGGGTCGCGGTTCGCGCCCGCCGACCCGGCGGGGCGCGGCTTCATCGCCGACGGGTGGCGCCGGTCACGGCTCGCGAGCGCACGGGGTCAGCGTGCCGCATGCGCGAGGATTGCCCGTGAACCCCGGCAGCACCCTTGGCGCGATCAAGGGTCCAGCAGCGCGCTTCGCGCCGTCCCGATCGGAAGGAACATGCGACGCGGCCATCCTTCCGAGTGAAGGCCGGTGAAATCGTACTTCACGTAGAACCGCTCGGCATCGGCGTCTTTCGCGTCGACGATGATGCCGAGACACCCCAGCAACTCGGACGCATCGACCACGCGACGGACCGCGTCCATGAGGAGCCGCTCCCCGATGCGGCGCCCCCGCGCGCGCTCGTCGACCGCGAGCCGGCCAACCAGCGCGCATCGGGTAGCGAGGCAGCCTCTTCACGAGCGCCGCGGCGATACCCTCGGACGCAACGCTCGCCATGCTCAGCGTGTAGAAGCCGAGTACGCGCGGCAGCGCGCCGCCATCTTCAGGCGGTCTCCTCAGGATGTAGGCGCGTCCGATTCCAGCCTGGTCGTTAGCCAGCGCATGGCGAGCGAAGTAGTCATCGAGGGCGTGCTTGCCGCAGTGGAAGCCCGAGGCCGCATCTGCCGCCTCGATGCCCATGGTGGCATATGAGGGTACCTCGGCCAGGGTCATCTCGAATGGCGCTTCGCCGCGCCGCGCAGTCGCGCTCCAGGCTTCGGCGGCGCCTTCACCAACTCCTGCATCCGAGCGAGAGCCTTCGCCGGCAGGTCGATCTTCTCCGGCCTCATCGCCCACTCGAGCGCCGACAACGTCGGGGTGGCGAGTTCGCAAGCAGGTTGTGAGCTCTGCGGGTCGAGTGTGACCAGGCGCCGCCCACGCCGGACCTCCGTCAGCGCCTTCATGAACAGCGCAAGCGCCCCGTCGATGAGCTGGCTGCGACTCAGGCCGAGCTCTTCAGCCAGTTCCAAGACGGCAGCGCCGCGATTGTCGGGCACGGTAGCTTCCAGCCGCATGATCGACCTCAGTCTCCCTCACATCCGAGGGATATCTGAGGGATAACGCACGCGGCGGGACGCAAGTCGCACCACGCCCCATGCGGTACGCGCCCAGCACCGCTTCGCACGCGCCGGGATCGGAACCCCCGAGCCACACAAGCCAAGAAAGGGATTCGATGGTCCGGAGGATAGGGGTTCGATGGTGGGGTGGACGCTCCGCCATGAGCCAACTACCGATATTGTCAGCGCTTTCTTGCTTCTCCGCGCAGCAGTTAGGGGTTCGATGGTCCCGGCAGGAATCGCCGTGATTTCAAGGCGAGCTCTTGCGCTCGCTGCGTATCCAGCTCTCGCCAGGCCAACGGCGGCTGGCGCACGCGGGACCTACCGCGTGCTCGGCACGGCACGGCAACGTTGGGCCGATCCTGCCGAGCGAGATGGACGTCCGGGCCAACGTCATCCTCCGCCCTGGTGCTGGCGACCGAGGCATGGTCGCGAGGGTCCGTTCCATGGGGCACGTCTGCGAGCTCACCGAAATTGCCACCGGGAAGCCTGCGCGTTTACACGTGGGGAGGAGCGGTGGACGGCGAGCGTGTCAGAGGTCCGGTAAGCTCCATGGTGTCGTGGCTCTTTGAAGACTGACGACACGCTCGATGTCCGGAATGCCGCAGCGGCATTCCCGGCTGCGAAACCGCTGCTGCGACGGGCGGCATCGAGCGAGCAGCATGAACCTGCGAGCGGGGTGGGATTCCCCATCCCCACGCGCCCTGGCTTGTCAGAGCGGGTCGCCCGTCGAAGAGAGTTGTCATGCGCGCGCGCACCCGAATGCATGAAACGGTCCGGCAAGGGGGAGTTTCTTAGGAGGTGACCTCGTGCGCGAGGCCGGAGACGTCGTAGCCGAAAGGCGAGGGCTCCGGAGAACGCACGCCAGGCCGGGCTTGTTGCCCTCCCTGCGCCTTTCAGAACCCCCGGGATTTATCCCTGGGGAGGTCTTAGGGAGCGCCACGCCGAGGATGGAACCCTCACCTTCGCGCCGGGTCAGGTCTGCCTGCTCGAGTTCGAGTCGCCCGAGGAGGCGGGGCGAGTGGAGTCGCGTCTCGAGTCCGGCCGCGGGCGGGTGACGACCAGCCGGCTCGAGCTGGACCTGGCGTGGAGGCTGAGCGGTTCGATGCGGCCGTCGTCATGGTCACCCGTCATCCCGGTGAACGGCACGGCGAGGGCAACCGGGAGGGGATGGCGCGACAGCTCCCGCGCCGCGGATCCATAGACCGACGAACGCAGGACGAGCGTCCCTCACCGAGCCCGCGCACCCGTTCATGCGGCCGACGCGGGGAACCCCGGAACGAGCCATCGAGTGTAGCGCTGCCACCGCGCAGGCCGACGTAGCAAATCGCGTACCTCGGCGGCGCGCGGAATCGGGCCTGCCACTCCGTTATGGCTCCGCCGTGGCCCGCCTCGCCGACCGAATCCCGCAGAACGTCCCGGGCGACTTCTTCGTGGACGCCTCCTGCATCGCCTGCGACACCTGCAGGCGCCGTCGCGCCCCGGATCTTCGGCGGCGGCGAGAACGACACCGCCTTCGTGAAGCGAAGATCCTCGCTTTCGTCTCCGAGTGGAACGACGCTGCACACCCCTTTGCCTGGACGCCTGCCTCGTTCGCGAAGGTCCTCGCGAAGGTTGGCTCAACCATCGAGGCTGCCGCCTAATAGCTGGTCACCTACTTGCGGGGCGCGGTACCAAGAAACTCCCCCTTGCCCCACCGTTTCATACATTCGGGTGCGCGCACGCGCGCGTGGCAACTCTCTTCGACGGGCGACCCACCCTGAGGCCAGGGCGCGTGGGCACCCACCCCGCTCGCGGGTTCATGCTGCTCGAGGCCGCCCGTCGCAGCAGTGGTTTCGCAGTCGGGAATGCCGCTGCGGCATTCCCGACATCGAGCGTGTCGTCAGTTTTCAAAGAGCCACGACACCACGGAGCTCACCACCGACCTCTGACACGCTCGCCGCCACCGTTCCTCCCGACGCGTCAGCGCGCAGGCTTCCCGGTGGCAATTTCGGTGAGCGCTTCCAGGTGGCGAGGGGGTGTTTCATGCGGCACTCGACCCGGTGGGCACTGTCTCTCTACACTGCACCGGTGCGACTTCTCGGCCCAGCCCTCGCCGCCCTCGCTTACGTGGTCAGCTTCGTGTCATTGCTCGTCTGGCCGGTCGCGGTGGCGCTCGTCTTGCTCGTCACCTGGCCCTTCGATCGGAACCGCGCCATCGCCGGGCGGCTGTTGCGGCTGGTCGGGGTCCTCATCTCGCGAAGCTTCCCACTCTGGAAGATCCGCCTCGAGGGCCGGTGGCCGCCCGGGCGTGGGGCCTATGTCGTCGTTGCAAACCACCAGTCGTTCCTAGATATTTTCCTCATGTGCCACCTCCCGCGCGAGATGAAGTGGATCGCGAAGCGGGAACTCTTCCGGATCCCGTGGGTGGGCTGGTCCTTCTATTTGTCTGGCGACATTCCGCTCGACCGCGGCCACACGGCCAGTGCGCTCGCGGTGATGGCGAGGGCGCGGCGCTACCTCGATCGCGGCATGAGCGTGGTGATCTTTCCGGAAGGCACGCGCAGCCCGGACGGAAAGTTGCTGCCATTCAAGGCCGGAGCCTTCAAACTCGCGCTGGAGGCGGGTGTGCCCGTGCTTCCGATCGCGATCTCGGGTACCGCTCAGGGAATGCCCAAAGGGGGTCCCTGGTTGCGTCCCTCGCAGCTCACCCTGCGCATCCTCGACCCGGTGCCCACGAAAGGGCTTGGCAATCGCGATCTCCGCCGGCTTCGCGATGACGCGCGCGAGCGGATCGCGCGGGCACTTGGCCAGGAGAGCGAGGTGGGGCCCCGGAGGAGACGGACGCCCTGAGCGCCGGGCTCAGGTAAGGTTCGCGGCCTGTCGTCATGGGCTCGCGTCAGGCGCGAGAGGTGCAAGGCGACACTGGCTGAGAAGAGTTGAGGGGTCAACGGCCAGGGATCAACGCAGTTCGCGGGCCTGCCGGGTGCCGCGCCACGCGGCGGCGGTCCAGATGAGCCCGGCCGCGAGAATTGCCGCCGGAACGATCAGCACGGCGCTCGCGAGCGAGGTCGCGTCGGAGATGCGTCCGATGAGCGGTGGCGATGGCACGTCTCCGAGCAGATGAATTGCGAAGATGCTCAGGGCGATGGCCCTCGCGCGTTCGGCGGGCGAGACCTCGCTCACGATGGCCGAGTTGATGGGTCCGGTCGAGGCGAAGAGAAGGAACAGCGCCAGGATCATGGCCGGAAGGTATGAGGCGCGGTCCGGGGTTCTGAAGACGAGCCACGCGAGCGGAGCCGCGGCCAGGGTCGCCACTCCGGAAAGCCAGAGATAGGCTTGGCGGGTCCGGCGGAGGATCAGGTCGCCCAACCACCCGCCCGCGAAGGTCCCCGCGAGCCCGGTCATCACCACGACCGCTCCGAACAGGACCGTGGCCTGCGCGCGCGACACGCCTCGCACGCGCTCGAGAAAGGCTGGCATCCAGAAGGCCATGCCACCGAGCGCGAAGGTGTAGGCGGCGTAGCCGCCCACGGTGAGGAGATAGGGTCGATTGCGGAGCAGACGGAGATAGGTCCGGACGCCATCGGCGGAAGCAGCCGGCGCAGCAAGGAAGACCGGGCTGTCCTGCGCTCCGCGCACGGGATCTCGCATTCGCAAGCACAAGAGCGCGAGGGCAAGTCCCGGGGTCCCGGCCACCAGGAAGGCAGCACGCCAGCCGAAGGCCCGGTCGATGAGCCCCCCGACGACGAAGCCGAGAGCGGAGCCGACCGGGATCGCCGCAAAGAAGATGGCCATCACCCGACCGAGTCGACTGCGGGGATAGAGATCTGCGATGATCGCCGGGGCGATGGTCCCGTAGGCCGCCTCACCGACTCCAACCGCGGAGCGTGCCAAGAGAAGCGAGGTGAATCCGCGAGCGAATCCTCCGAGCGCGGTGGCGCAGCTCCACGCGAAGACGCCGGCGGCAATGAGGCGCGGCCGTGGCCCACGGTCGCCGAGCGAGCCGAAGAGCGGCGACGAGGCCGTGTACACCACGATGAAACCGGTCGCGAGCAGCCCGAGCTGCGTGTCGGACAGGGCGAGCTCCGATCGCTTGAGACTCTCCACGAGGGCGGAAACGACGAAGCGGTCGAGGTAGTTGAAGAGATTGATGAGCGTCAGGATGGCGAGCGCGCGACCGGCCGCGCCCGTGGCGAGTGGGTGCCGGCGATCGCGCGCCGAAGAACCGCTCGCCCGAATCGCCGCTCTACGAGATGTTCCGGAATCCATCGAGCGTGACGATCGACGGTGGTGGAATGCCAGCGCAGGAAGGGCGAAGGGCCGGCAACGCCATGTCAAACCTCGCCGCCCACGGCATTGGAGGGGCTCGACACGAAGTCGTGGTTCTGCCATGCCGGCTAGACGCCCCCTCCGGGCCGCACGCCCCCACGTCGTCCGTCGGGAGACGAGGCGGACACCATCGGCAGTCGAGATGGTGGCTCGGCGAAACGTCGACATCGCGCCGCGCCCAACCCCGGATGAGACCAGCTCCCGTGGCTGGACCGGCACGCGCGCGGATGCGAACCGACCTGTCTCCGGTGGCGGCGGAAGTCGTCATTGCGGGACAGATCTTAGGTAACGGGCGGGCAACCGGCGTGCAGCCGGTCGAGGACCCGCTGCTGGCCATTGGCGGCGGTGGCGCCGTGGACGGCTTTCCGATTCCGACCAGTTCTGCCTTCGCAAGCGGCTCGTTGCGGGGCATGATGTGACCCATGTCGTGCCTCCGGGAACATGTGAAGGCGCGTTTCGAGAAACCGCCGGAATACCCGACCCGTTTTCACGTGCCCGACGAGCTCGTGCTCTGGGAGGTCGCTTTCCCCGGCTACCGGCCGCCGTACTATGTCTCCCCCGTGGTCCTGGCCAACGACTCCACGAGGAAGCAGGGCGGTTGGGCCGATCCGGAAGACGTCGCGGCAGTGGCGGTCCCCACCTCGAGCTTCTGCGGCGCGCCCAGACTCGATGGCGCCGGTCGGCCGCTCAATCCGGTCGGTAGAACGGGGATGGCTGGACGGGGCCTGCTGGGGAGATGGGGTGCCAACCACGCGGCCGACCCCATCATCACGCGCGTGAACCGGTCCGCTGGCGCCCTCGAGTTGCTCGCCGTGGAACGGCGGGACAACCGTCAGTGGGCAATCCCCGGTGGCATGGTGGACGAGGGGGAAGAGGTGTCCCGGACCTTGGCTCGGGAGCTGCGAGAGGAGACGGGCGTCGCCCTGGACATGGCGACGGCGCGGCTCATCTATCGCGGCTACGTGGACGACCCTCGCAACACCGACCACGCGTGGATGGAGACCACGGCGAAGCATCTGCAGCTGTCCGCCGAGGTGGCGGACAGGATGGAATTGAAGGCCGGCGACGACGCAAGAAGGGTTCGCTGGCTTGTGCTGGTCCCGGAAACCATGCGCGGCCTGTACGCGAGCCACTGCGATCTGGTCCGGGCCGCGCTGCGCGAGATGGAGCACCAGCCGTTCATCGAAGTGGTAGCCAAGGAACTCGCGGAGCGCCTCCTGCGCTCCCTGGCAGCCGTTCCATCGAAAGGAGACGCGTGATGGCCGACGAGAAGGTCACCGTTGTTGCTCGCTTCAAGGTCAAGCCAGGACTGGAGGGCAAGGCGAAGCAGGCCCTTCTTGATTGCCTCGCTCCGACGCGTTCCGAGGCAGGTTGCATCAATTACGACCTGCATCAATCAGTGGACGATGAGCGGTCGTTCATGATCCACGAGAACTGGGCGAGCAAACAAGCCCTCGAGGTGCACCTCCAGACTCCCCACCTCAAGGCGCTCCTCCAACGGGCAGACGAGCTGTTCTCCGGGCCTGTCGACATCTCCCTCTGGCGCACGATCTCCTAAACCTCCCCAGGGATGCACCCCGGGGGGTCCGAGAGGTGGGGATGATGCCATCTCGTCGGTCGCTCTCCGGGCCCTCGCCTTGCGGCTACGACGGCTCCGGCCTCGCGGCATTCCGGAGAGCGAGCGTGTCGTCAGTTTTCAAAGAGCCACCACACCATGGAGCTCGCCACCGACCTCAGACACGCTCGCCGCCACCGTTCCTCCCGACGCCTGAAGGCGCGGGCTCCCCGGTGGCAATTCCTGAGCGCAGCGGGCCGCTCATTTCTGTCCGGCGCGAAGGAAGGTGAACTCCACCTCGGCAGGTTCGCCGCCCGGCTCCAAGGTCGGTTTCCAGGCGCACTGTGGGAACGCCTGGCGCAACTCGAGCTCCATGGTGGGTGTGAGATCCGGGGTGAGCAGCGAGACGAGCTTCGGGCCTGAAGGTTCGGCTGCGGCCTTCGCGATGACCCTCTCCAATCCGCTCGTGATGCGCGGTTCTCGAGGACTGAACCGGTCACCGGGATCGGAGACCGGTTCAGCATAGGCAGCGGGAGCTTCGCGAAGCTGCTGGGCCCAGGCCGGGGCGGGCAACGCCGCACTCAAATACGCTCCCCACAGCATGGCCATCGAACGCGGGACGAAACGGCGAGAAACCATGATCGCGCCTCTTGAGTGACAGCCTGTGCAGCTTTTCGGTGCGCGACCAGGCCCAGACGGGGCCAGTCTGCCCAGGCGCCGTGCTCATCCCCCGCTGGGGTCAAAGGAGACGTTGACATCCTCTCCGGCCGAAAGGCCGGAGATTCCGGCTTGGGCGCCGTGAACAGCTCGCGCTGGTTCTTCTCGCGCGTCCTGGTCAGACCCCGCGCCTTCGCGCCACGTTGGAGATGAGTCCCGCCTGGCTGTCGAGAGAGGGTTCGCCGTCGCGGGGCGCCAGCCGCTCGTACCTGCCGTCGCTCCGCATTCGGCGCGCGCGCGTGTTGTCGCGCAGATAGGTCTCGAGAATCTCCTCGCGCAGGTGCAGGGCCAGCGCGCGGTCTTGAACCGGAAAGAGGACCTCTACCCGGCGGTCGAGGTTGCGCGGCATGAGGTCGGCGCTCCCGAGGTAGACCTCCTCCGCGCCGCCGTTCTTGAACCAGAAGATACGGCTGTGTTCGAGGAAGCGCCCCACGATGCTGGTGACGGTGATCCGATCGCTCACTCCGGGGATCCCCGGGCGAAGGCAGCAGATGCCCCGCACCAGCAAATCGATCCGGACCCCCTCCTGCGCGGCCCGGACCAGGGTCTGGATCATCTCGCGATCGACCAGTGCGTTGATCTTGAATATGAGATGTCCGTCGCTTCCGGCCCGCGTCTCGCGCTCGATGAGCTCCACGAGCCGCTCGCGCATGTTGATGGGCGCAACGAGCAGCTTGCGGAAATCGCGCTCCCGCGAGTAGCCGGTGAGATAGTTGAAAAGGCGCGTCGCGTCCTCGCAGATGTCCCGGTCGCAGGTGAAGAAGCCCAGGTCCGTGTAGAGCGAGGCCGTCAACGGATTGTAGTTGCCGGTCGACAAATGCACGTAGCGCGCCAGCCCCTCTCCCTCCCGGCGCACCACCAGCGCGATCTTCGAGTGGGTCTTGAAGCCCAAGAGGCCGTAGATGACATGGCCGCCCTCTGCCTCGAGCGCACGCGCCCATCCGATGTTGCTTTCCTCGTCGAAGCGGGCCTTGAGCTCAACCAGTACCGCTATCTGCTTGCCATTCTGGATTGCTTCGAGGAGCGCCTCGACCACGGGAGAGTTCCGGCCGACGCGATAGAGCGTCTGCTTGATGGCAAGCACCCCCGGATCGCGTGCGGCGACGCGCAGAAAGTCGACGACGGGCGAGAATGCATCGAAGGGGTGGTGCAGCAGGATGTCGTTGCGGCGGATGGCTGCGAAGATGTCGTCCTCGTGATCCTGCCCTGAGAGGCGCGAAGGCGTCGCCGGCAAAAACGAGGGAAACTTGAGATCGTGGCGCTCGATGGCGCACAAGCTCGCCACGCCCGAGAGGCCGAGCGGCGGTTCGCGCTCGTAGACATCTTGGGGCAGAACCTCGAGGTTCGCCATGAGGATCTCGCGCAGCCGGCCGGGAAAGGCGGGCGTCACGTCGAGGCGGACAACCTGGCCGAAGCGCCTTCGGCGGACCCCGTCCTCGATGGACTCCAGGAGGTCGGCTGCCTCCATCTCCTGAAGCAGCATCTCGGCGTCGCGCGTCACGCGGAAGGGATGGACCTCGATGACCTTCACGCCCGGAAAGAGCCGCTCCACATTGGCCGCGATGAGCTGCTCGAGCCAGACGAAATGGTATTGGTGCGGAACTCTTCCGTCCTTCTTGAGCCCGCCCGATGACCGGCCGATCGCCACCAGCCTGGGAAGGGTGTCCGGCACCTTGATGCGGACGAAGCGTTCCTGTCGGCTTGCGTCCTCGATCAGGAGCCCAAGGTTCAGGCTCAAGTTGGAGATATGAGGGAAGGGCCGGCCCGGGTCGAACGCGAGCGGCGTCAAGACCGGGAAGACCATCTCGTCGAAGTACGTCCGCGCCAGCGCGACCTGCTTCTCGTTGAGCTGTGGGAAGTCGAGCAGGTGGATGCCCGCCAAGGCGAGCTGCGGAATGAGCTCGTTGTGCAAGCACTCGGAAAGCGCGCGGGACAGCGCGAGCGTCTCGCGGCGAATCGCGGCCAGCTGGCCGCTCGCGGAGAGCCCGTCGGCCGAGATCTCGGTGACGCCGGCGGCAAGCTGCTGCTTGAGGCCGGCCACCCGGATCATGAAGAACTCGTCGAGGTTGGAGGCGACGATGGCGAGGAACTTCACGCGCTCCAGAAGTGGATTGGCGGGATCGCGGGCCTCGTCGAATACGCGCCGCTGAAACTCGATCAGGCTAAGCTCGCGATTCACGAACAGCCGCACGTCGCCGGCGGAGGGGGTCGAGACGGTGGCCGGTTCGACCGGCGTGAGGTCTGCGCCGCGACCCCCGGGAGCTGGCAGGGTCGAACCCCGCTCCTCGAGTGGACTTTGCTGTGTGTCCCTTGTCACATCCCGCTCCTGCTCAATGTGTAACACGGCAGTGTCGCGAGTGAGGGCTTGCCCTCCTCGTGGTGCCCCAGTCTGGTCGGCTCTTTTGGCAATACAGCGGCGGAGGGAGCGGCCCGCCGCGGTGGTTCCGGTGCCCAAAAAGCTTGCACGTCCGCCTTGGCAAGGGCTTCGACGATACGCGGGTGGGTGAGAGGGACTTCAGCTTCGCCACCCGTCGGGTGCGCCCTGTTCCTCACATCCTGTCGAAGGACACGAGGAAGGCTCGCGGACAGGCGAAACCCGCTGGTTCAACCTGGCGAAGAGGCGAAGGGTCGCGAAAACGATTGGGCGGAACTCAAATCTGGGGGGGGTCGGCGAGAGCGAACCGCCGGGCAGCCGGATGATATTTTGATCGCCGCCAATCCGGAGAGTGCGCTCGCCTGTCTGGCAACATCGCTCGCGGGGCCCTCCGAACTTCTTGCTTCCCTCAGAAAAGATCCTGTGAGAGGATGCGCCCCACTCGGACGACGTAACGCGCCTGCGACATGCCATGCTCTGCCGAGCTCAGGAGCGTGACAGGAAAGTCGGTTGGAGGTAGAAGGGCGGCGAATGCGGGAGGAGCCTTTCGCGACCACTCGCCGAGGCGGCCGGGACCGCAGTGGAGTGGATGGGGAAAGCGTCGCCGAGTGAGTAATTTTGACTCAGTGGTTTTTGCCAGCGAGGGGCTCGCGCGCGGAGGGGTGAGATTGGCAGAGTGAGCCGCCACGCGAAGTTTCGCCGTTTTTCAGGGGCTGCAACAGGATGCGGATCTGTAACGGGTTCAGTCGCCCTGACGTTTCGCTCGCCACCTCGCGAGGAAGCGCAAGTTGTCGCGGTGAGCGGATGAGGCGATGGCCCGACAGGGGCCGGGTGAGCGAGCGGAGCGGTTCACGGCTCCCGCGCCGGCGGCGCAATGTGCCCCAGATTGCCCCCCCTGCACGATCGGATGCGTTGGCCAGGCCGCGCCGCGAGTGCATTTGCCGGTCGGTTTGTGTGACCCGCGCGCTGCCGCGCGCTCCCCCATTCCCAAGCTGTAGTTGTCCCTCCCGCCGAGCAGGCGAGAGGGCACCAGAGAGTCGTTCGTCTGTGTCATTTCCTGGGAGGGAATTGCACGCGAACGCGATGTGATGTTGTGACGCAAAGCGAAAGTGGTTGCAGCTCACCCGCAGCAGCTTCCAACAGAACGGAGAAACGAACATGGCTCTCGCAGACCAGGTGTTCGGCTTCTATATCCCCACCGTGAACCTGATGGGCGTTGGTTCTTCGAAGGAGGCCGGCCCGCAGGCGAAGGCGCTGGGCGCTACCAAGGTTCTCATCGTCACCGACAAGATGCTGAACCAGCTCGGCGTTGCCGGCAAGATTAAGCAAGGAATCGAAGATGCTGGCGTCAAGGCCTTCATCTTCGATGGCGCCGAGCCCAACCCGACCGACAAGAA
>Ga0335079_10006066_pt1 | contig 13820 bp, 10 predicted proteins | sample Lox_Sample_33_FD_206719 | JGI IMG/M metagenome (GOLD analysis project Ga0335079, IMG submission 206719) | Soil microbial communities from Loxahatchee National Wildlife Refuge, Florida, United States - Lox_Sample_3.3 | ecosystem: Environmental > Terrestrial > Soil > Wetlands | place: USA... | reverse complement strand
CACCCGCATCCGCATCGCCCCTGAGGGCGAGCGGCATGAGCCTTGCGTAGAGCTCCTCGATGCGCGACTCGACGCCGAGCGCCTTGGCCGCCTGCCCAAACAGGTTGATCCACGCGTCGAAGTCGGAGGAACCGTTGTTCGAGTGAGCCATTCCGACGGGCTTACCGTCGGGCGTGACCACGATGTCGATCTCTTCGTGGACCCTGGAAAGCTTCTTTTCGAGGACGATCATCGCGAAGACGGAGGTGCCGGCCGAGACGTTGCCCGACCGAGGGCGAACGCTGTTGGTGGCGACCATCCCCGTCCCGGCGTCGCCCTCCGGTGGGCAGAAGGGGATGCCGCTACGGAGCTTGCCCGAGGGGTCGAGGAGCTTGGCGCCCTGGTCGGTGAGCTTGCCCGCCGGCCGGCCTGCCGGTAGGACCTTGGGAAGGATGTCGAGCAACTTCCAGCCGAAACCGCGGGTCGTGACCAGAGCGTCGAAACGGCCGACCCGCACAGCGTCCCAGTCCACGGTATCGGGATCGATGGGGAACATACCCGACGCTTCCCCGACCCCCATCACCTTCTCTCCCGTCAGCTTCCAGTGCACGTAGCCCGCGAGCGTCGTGAGGTACGCGATGCGCGGCACGTGCTCCAGACCTTCGAGGATCGACTGGTAGAGGTGGGCGATGCTCCACCGCTGCGGGATGGCAAAGTCGAAGGTCCTGGTCAGCTCGGCGCAGGCTTTTCCGGTGATGTTGTTGCGCCAGGTCCTGAAGGGGACGAGTTGCTTCCCGTCCCGGTCGAGCGCGATGTATCCGTGCATCATGCCGCTCACGCCCATGGCGGCGAAGCCGTTCAGCTCCACCCGGTACTTCTCGCGAACGTCCTCGACGAGCGAGGCGTAGCACGCAGCGATGCCCTTCCACACCTCATCGAGGTCGTAGGTCCAGATGCCATCCTTTAGCTGGTTCTCCCAGCCGTAAGATCCGGAGGCCAGCGGCCGGCTGTCGGGCGCAATGAGCGAGGCTTTGATGCGGGTGGACCCGAACTCGATGCCGAGAAAGGCCTTCTTGGCCGTGATGAGTTCTTGCGCCTCGCCATTCAGTTGCTCGTCTCGCTTCATCGTGGATCCTCCGCCGGCGGAACTGTCGAACGTCGCTGCGCTCGCTTCGACCATCCCGGGCGAGCTGTCATGTGCAAAGGAAGGAGCTGGCTCGTCCGGGTGGCCCCATCGTGCCTGACAGAGCCTCGCCGTCAAGCGGTTCCTCAACGCGCGGGACGAGAACAGACCGGCGCATCTCGCTCGCCTCGCCCCTGCCGTCGAGCCTGCTCGCGCGGAGAGAAGCTGCGGGCTCCAAACGAGCGTGGTACCCCGCCATCTGCATGATCGGACTCGCGATCTCGCGGACCGCCGCTGCGGGCGGCATCCAAGGCCAGGTGGCTTGCCGGGACGAGCCCCGTCCCGTTTGACCCAGCGCGACGCCCGCGGCGGCCTCCTTCCCCCGAGAGGCGCCGACACGCGCCCAAGCCCTCCATCAAATTGTTTTGAAGACGCACGGCTTACGCAGCAGACTAACCCGCGGAGCGAACTGCGTTCACTTCGTGGTCCGTGGAAGTATGGGGAGCCGCCCGACGCCTCAGGGGCCCGGTCCACTGCCCGCCTCGGGTGGAAATCCCGAAACCGCTTGTCCCCTGGGAGGTCGCTCGCCCGTCGCTCCCGGGCCCCAGGGTTAGAGTGACGCGACGCGAGGTAAGTGGCTACGACTGAGCCGAGTCCTCTGTCGTTGGAGGAGCGGGTCGCCCGCCTCGAGGCACGCCTGCGCGCGCTGGAGGAATCCCGATCGCCCCCGAGCGGCTCGAGGAATGCCACCGAGGATGGGCCGGCACGAGCTTCTTCGAGCAAAGCGGCCCCGCTCCTCGAACTCGAGGCCAGAATGGGGGCGTACTGGCTGAGCCGGCTGGGCATCATAGCGCTCATCACCGGCATCGCCTTCCTCATCATCTACAAGTTTGGAGTCTTCGGGGTGGCCTTGCGCGTGGCGACGGGCTACGCGGTCGCTGCCGCTCTCGCCGGGGCCGGTCGATGGATCGGCCGTCGCCACCGGGTGTTCGGAGAGGTCGTGCTCGGCGGTGGCCTGGCGGTCACCTACTTCATGACGTACGCGCTCCACTTCGTGCCTGCCGTCCGGGTAGTCGAGAACGAGTCGCTGGCGCTGGGGCTCATCGGTGCTGCCATCATCCTCGTGGTGGGAGTGGCCCATCGAATGCGCTCCGAGACTGTCGCAGGGATCGCGCTCTTCTTGGGGTTGCACACCGGGATGCTGGCCGACGTGACGGCTTTCACGCTGCTCGCCACCTTGCTGCTCGCGGCCGGAGCCGTCTTCTTCTTGGTCGCGAACCGCTGGGTCGTCGTGCCGATCTCCGGCGTGGCTGCCGCTTACGCCACGCATGCGCGCTGGATCCTGGCCGGTTCTGGGGGCGGTGAGCACGTGCTCAGGCCTGGGCTTCTTGACCCTGTACTTCCTGCTCTTCACGTGCGCCATCCTGGTGCGCCCCTCGCCGCTCGGAGAGCGCGGTCGGGTCCTGCTGCCCCTGGGAAACGCGACCGGGCTCACGGTGCTCGGAGCTTTCGAGTTACGCGCCGTCGGCGGGGCCCTCTCCTCGTTGTTCACCGTGGTGGCTCTCGCCCACCTCGCCTCTGCCCTCATCGCCGCCTGGCGCGACCGAACCCTGCGCGAGCTCGCCGACGTCTATCTCGCGATCGCGGCGGCGGCGGCGACGTTCGCCTGCTGGTCGCGACCGAACGGCGTCCCTTTCGCCATCGTCTTGGCCCTCATCGCCGCGGCTACCGCGCTCGCAGCCCGCCTGCGCGCTTCCCAGTGGCTTGCCTTCATCGCGATCAGGATCATCCTCTCCGGGCTGGTTCGGCCGCCCCTCCTTCACCCTGCCCCTTGGTCGCTCTTGGCTTTCGCGGTGGCGGCGCTGTTCGGGGCCGAGGTGGTCCGGTCAGCACCTGCACTCGCACGCAAGGGCCCGCTCGGCGGGGGATACGCTCTCGTTCTCGCGCTCGATTTGCTGCGGCTTGCCTCCGCGGTCGCTCCCGATGGGTTCGAAACGGTAGCGTGGACGCTCGCGGCCGTGACCCTGTTTCTGGCAGGCTTCCTGCGAGCCGAGCGGCAGTATCGCTACGCCGGATTTGCCGCCCTCGGGCTCACCGCCATCCGACTCCTCTTCGTCGACCTGCGTACGCTCGGACCGAATCTGCGCGTCGTGACGTTCCTCTCACTCGGTGTGCTCTTGCTGGCCGTGGGCTACGCCTACACCCGCTGGCGCACCCGTTTCCAGGAGAGCAGCCTCGGGTCGCGAGCGCTGCCGAGACCTCCCGCAGGATAGAAATCGACGCGACCATCGGACTTTTGCAGTTAGGCCTCGGCCCCGACCTCCGTATGAACGGCAGACACGGCGGGCAGGGCCATCCCCCCGCCACCGAAAAGGCGTATGCCGGTTCGTTGGGCATGAGCTCGACGTGAGTGGGCGAGACGTCCTCACCTCTGTTCGGGCCTCTTCGGAGCGCCCGGAAGTGACTTTGCGGGACGAGGTGACCGCAATCATGACCCATCGCTGACGGCCTCGAGATGTTGGGGTGGTTCGTGGAAGCTCGTTCGAGCCCACCCGCCGCCTGGGCCCACTGCCCGCCCGGCGTCCGGTACCCCTTCGAGACCGGAGTCGCCACGACCCGCGAACTAGCATCGGTGCCGTCGAATGAGACGCTGTGAGACGAGATACGGCCCAAGGCGAGAAGGGTCGGCGGCACAAGCCGCCGGTGGACGATGCCCCCCGCAAGCCTCGGCGTCACGGTGCGCTCTATTCCCGAGCCTGCCCGCTCGCGCCTCGTGAAGGAGGAACATGACGTCTCCGATGGCCGTCTCCGCGCAGGCCGAAGCCCCGCTGCCCTGGCACGCCGGCTTGGGCAAGAAGCATTGGACCATCCTCACCGCGAGCTTTCTCGGCTGGGTCTTCGACGGCTTCGAGGCCTACGCCCTCTTCATCGTCATGCCGTACATCATGAGGTCGGTGCTCACTGCCCAACAGCTCGCCACCCCTGCGCTGTTCGCCGGGATCGCCATCGGCTCGACCCTCCTCGGCTGGGGGATTGGCGGCATCGCGGGTGGAGTACTCGCGGACTACATCGGCCGCAAACGCATGATGGTGTGGTCGGTCTTTCTCTACGCCGTGCTGACCGGCATGACCGCACTCTCCCGCGACTTCGCCAGCCTCGTCCTCCTACGCTTCGTGACCGGGCTTGCCATGGGGAGCGAGTGGAGTACAGGTGTCGCCTTGCTGGCCGAGTCCTGGCCAAACCGGGCCCGGCCCAAGGGCGCTGGCTTTCTCCAGTCCGGTTTCGGCGTGGGGACCCTCCTCGCAGCCGCGGCCTGGCTAGCTCTCAGCACTTGGAATCCGCTCGGCAAGAACACCTGGCGTCTCATGTTCCTCGTCGGAGCCCTACCCGCCTTCTTCTGCCTGTACATTCGGCGCTCCATCGAGGAGTCCGACCGCTGGCTCGAAGCCGTCCGGGCGCAGCGCTGGACGGCGACCGAGGTCGGTCACTCGCCCTCCGGGGCCTCCCGCAAGCGGCCGTTCACGCTGTCCGAGGTCTTCCGCGATCCGGAGAGCCGAAGGCGCGTCATCGCAGCCTTCCTCTTGTCGTTCGCGACGACGGCGGGGTGGTGGGCCATCTCGAGCTGGTTGCCGGCCCACGCGGCCAGCATCGCTCGGGCGACCGGCCATGTTCATCCGGCGGACTGGGGCACCCGCGCGGCTCTTCTCTACACGGTGGGAGCGGTGGCGGCCTACCTCGCATCGGGGTTCTTGGCCGACGGCTTGGGGCGGCGAAAGTACCTCTTCTTCAGCTATCTCGGCTGCCTGGTGGTGACGCCCGTCACCTATCTATGCACGCACACCGTCCCCCTGCTCATGGTGATCTCCTTCGTGAACGGTTTCTTCACGCTCGGCTGCGCCTATTCCTGGATGGCCATCTACCCCGTCGAGCTCTTCACCTCGACGGTGCGCGCCACAGCCGCCTCCGTGATCTTCAACGGTGCCCGGCTCGTCGCCTGGGTCTTTCCCCTCCTGGCCGGGGTCATCATCAACTACTTCGGAGGCATCCCCAGGGCGGCCATGGCGCTCGGGTCCGTCTATCTGCTCGGCCTATTCGTACCCTGGATGGCGCCGGAAACGCGGGGCAAACCGCTGCCACCCTGAACAGGGCGACGCGGCCGCCCAGACGAGAAGGACCAGGTGCCCACGCGCTCCGGGCGTTTGGCGTACCATGCCGGCATGAACACGAACCTCGGTCTGCGCAAGCTCAAGTTCATCGGCTGCGAAATCCTCTATCGCGAGGCCTGCTATCTTGCCGCGACGAGCCCCGTGCAAGCCGACGTCGAGTTCCTGCGCAAGGGACTGCACGACTTGCCCACCGGGGACATGATGGCCCGGATCCAGAAAGCCATCGACGCGGTCGATCCCACGGAAGGATACGACGCCGTCGTCCTCGGCTACGCCCGCTGCAGCGACGGGCTGGTCGGCGTTCGAGCGCGCAGCCTGCCACTCGTCATCCCACGCGCGCACGACTGCATCACCTTCTTCTTCGGCTCCCGCCAGGCTTACCGTGCCTATTTCGACGCACATCCGGGCACCTACTATCTCACCACCGGTTGGTCAGAGCGCAACCTGAACGCGACCTCGGGGAACTGCGACGGGCTCAGCGCCTACGGCCGGCCGGCGTACGGTCTCGAGGGCATCATGGGCAAGCTCGGCATGACCGAGACCTACGGGGAGATGGTCGAGAAGTACGGCCAGGAGAGCGCGGACTACCTGCGCGCCACGCTCGGCGACTGGATGAAGAACTACGATCGCTTCGTCTACTTGCGCATGGGGTTATGCGAGGAGGAGGCGCACCTCGCGCGCGCGCGGCGGGACGCGGCGGAACGTGGCTTTTCGCTGGAGGTGCTTCAGGGCGACCTCTCCTTGCTCTCGAAGCTCTTCCGAGGGCCCTGGGACGAGGACTTTGTCGTGGTGCCGCCCGGAGGTCGAATCGTGGCGAGGAACGACGAGCTCATCCTCGACTCGGAGTCTTGAACCGTGCTCGACGGGCCTTCCCGCCCGGCTTGACCCGTGGTGGAGAGCGTTCAGTGCGCCGTGGTTTCGGGCACTGCCCGAAGCGTGGGGGTGGCCGACCCGACGAGGGCCAAGCGCTGGGTGGCCTCGACCGCATCGAGCAGCGCCCGGGTGACCTGGTCGTCGATGGCGGCGGCGCTGTCGAGCGGCACCGGGTAGCGGATGGTCATCTCGAGCCCGCCCTCGCTCAGACGAAACTGGCTTTCGGGCCGCGGCGCCTCCACCGGAATCGAGAGGTTCCGCGAGAGATCCTCATGTTGCCGGGCGATGTTCTCGCGGTACTTCGAGTACACACCCTCGACCGCCTCAAGTAGACGGCGCTCGGCGGAGCGGTAGTCGGTGCCGGAGGAGAAGGTCAGCGCTACCTGGTGCCAAGTGAAATTCGAACCGGGCAGTTGCTTGAAGAAGTTCGAACTCGACTGGAACAGGACCGCGTTGGAGAAGGCGACCACCCGGCCTGTCGGATGGCCGTCGGCCCTCAGCTCCATGAGGTGCAACCGCACGAGCCCGACGTCGATGACGTTGCCATCGATGCCCGAGATCTGAACCCGATCGCCCACCCGCACACCGTACTTGCCGATGAGGAAGAAGTAGGCCACCACCGAGAGGATGACGTTTTGGAGCGCCACCGCCAGCCCGGCCGTGATGAAACCCGCGAAGGTGGCGAGGGACCCGAGCTCGGTCACGAAGGAGAAGGCCACCATGAAACACACGGTCACCACGGCGAGGATCCGTCGGACCAACAGGGACTGCTGCCGGCGACGGGCGTCGTGAACGTAGCGCAGGGTGGCCCGACGCCACAGCTCGGAGGCCGCCAGCACCACCCCGACCCCGAGAGCCAGAAGGCCCAGGTGGAGCAGAAGGACGCGCAGGTCCCGGTCGTACTGACTGTCCAGGGCGGCGTGCCAGTCGCCGAGGAGGGCGCTGTAGGATCCGAGGAGTACCGCCTGCTTCCCGAGTGGGACCATCGCCGCCGCAGCCAGCTTGAAGTGGGCAGTCACCTGGTCGAGGTCCTGCTTGCGTTCGGCCAGCACGGCGAGGTCCGCGCTCTGGGCTTCTCCGGAAAGCACTTGGCCGCGCTGGAGCGTCGTCCGCAGGTCGTCCCGGAGCGGCCCGCGCATCTTCTCCACCAGAACCCCGAGGGCGGCAGTGCGGTTCACCGCGTCGCGCAGCCGCGCTCGGCTCCGACTCAGGGCAAAGAGGTCACTCGTGAGCGCTAGGAGTCCGTTGGGTGTCCCTTGGCGGGCGAGCGAAGTTGCGGCGGCCTGGGCGGGCGCGGCAGTCGACGTGGATTCGCCTCCGGTTGCTTCCGGGTCGGACCGCTCGAGTTCCTCGATGCGTGCCATGAGCCCCTGGCCCCCGGCTTCCCCACCGGCCTGGCTCATGAAGGCGGCAAAGCTGGCGATGGTGTCGTGGCGAGCCTGGGCCAACTGCTGCTCGCTCTTCGCTTCAGCCAGCTGCGACTCGAGCAAGGCGCGCCGCCGTCCCGTCGCATCGGCCACGCGCCGCCCCAGCGACTCCACCTCAGCCTGTGCGCTCGCCAGAAGCGCAGCGGTGGACGTCTCCATGCGAGCGAGCGCCGCCGGGTCGAAATGCCCGGCCGTACCGGACGGCGCCTTTTCGGCCGCCTGGGGTGCCTCTTCAGGCTTGAGACTCACTTCGGCGCGCGCGAAGGCGAAAGCCAACTGCAAGAGCTCTCTGGCCTTTTGGCGTACGGCGGCGGCGAACAGGACGTCAGAAGGCTCGTTCGCCAGATCAACCTGAGCGATCTGCTGGCGATACCAGGCGATGGCCTGGGTCAGGTAGGCGAGGATGGATTCGTCTGTGGTTGCGGCCGCAGGCGTCGGCGCCGCGCAGACCTCCCCGCGGAGCGCGAGCGCCAGGAGCACGCAAAGAATTGTCCGGCGCGTCATGCCCACTAGATAGCTCTGTCGAAGGGCGAGTGCGCGAACGGGAGTCGTCACGTTCGAGGCGTGCGCCGGCCAGCCCGAAGCACAGCCTCAAGGCCTCGAGCGATCGCATTACGCGCAAAGAGAACGCCCTGCGCAGTGCGGTCGAATCGCACGTCGTCGCACGTCCGAGCGGTCCTCCCTGGTGGGGCCTCGCGCTGCCCCTCACTTGGGACGCGTCGGCCGCAACCCACGAACGAGTGAAACACTTGGGCCTTCAACGCGAGCGAACCGTGGGATCGCTCGGCCGCGGCCTGCAAGCGATCTTTTCTTTGTTGCGTTCGCCTCGAGTGCTCCTGAGCCGAGCGGCAGCCGCCATGGCGTGCACGCTCCTCGCTCAATACATTTCGCAAACACTCGGCGGGGTACTTCATGGCGCGCGTGACTCCCTCGAAAATCGTTCCTCATTTGTGGTTCGCCGACCGCGCGGTCGAGGCCGCCCAGTTCTACGTATCCCTGTTCCCACACTCGCGCGTCGACAGCATCACCCCCATCCCGACCGATACGCCGAGCGGCCGAGCGGGTTCGGTCCAGCTCATCGAGTTCACGCTCTACGGCCAAGCTTTCATGGCCATCAACGCCGGCCCTCTCGATCCGTTCAACCATGCAATCTCGTTCATGGTGAATTGTGCCGACCAGGCTGAGGTCGACCGGCTGTGGGACGCACTCTCGGCGGGAGGCACGACCGAGCAGTGTGGATGGCTGAAAGATCGGTACGGGGTTTCCTGGCAGGTCGTGCCCACCGTCCTCGGCGAGATGATGAAGGACGCCGATCGCGGTCGTGTTCGGCGCGTCATGGAGACGCTTCTCGGCATGAAGAAGATCGACATCGCCCTGCTGAAGCGCGCCTACTCCGGGGCTTGAGTACCTAGGCCTGGTGGGCTCCTGCCGTTCGGCGTGGGCCGCACAGCCAGCTCCTTCCAACGCGGGTGCTGAGGAACTTGAAGAAGTTCCCCTCTCGGCCTCGCTCTAAAGACAGCGTGTCTCACGCTTCCCCTTGCAGAGCGCGGATCCGTCAGGTCACCCTGATCAGCGCGCGCCGCCGGAGCGAGCGCCCCACCGCGCCCCGCAATCCCGTCGTACCCCTCAAGGTGAGGCTCGCATCCGGGCGCAACTCCCCCCGTCGTATGCGATACTCGCTGGCATGCGTAGAGAAGCGCGCGGCTCATCCGACCCCGCGAAGTCACGGGCGGACCTGTACGCCCTCCTCGGCGAGCTGCCCGACCGACGGCGGCCCCTGGTTGCCGAGAAACGCGGGGAGGAGGAGCGCGACGGTTATCTCCTCGAGTCCTGGAGCCTCGACCTCAACGGGCTTGAAAAGGTCCCCGCGCTCTTGGCCCGGCCGAAGGTGGTGAGTCGCCGGGCACCGGCCATCCTCTTCAACCACTCTCACGGCGACGATCACGAAATCGGCAAACGCGAGTTCGTGGCGGGACGGAGCTACCTACAACCGGAACCCTACGCCAAGGCGCTCACCGAAGAGGGGTGGATCGCCCTGTGCATCGATCACTGGTGCTTCGGCGAACGGCTCCACGAGAGCGAGCTCGAGACCTTCAAGGCCATGCTGTGGCAGGGTCAGGTCCTGTGGGGGATGATGGTCTACGACTCGATCCGGGCGCTCGATTGGCTCTCTTCGCGCATGGACGTCGATCCGTCGCGCCTCGCCACGCTCGGCATCTCGATGGGCAGTTCGATGGCGCAATGGCTCTCGGCACTGGACGAGCGCGTGAAGGTGACCGTCGACATCTGTTGCCTCACGGAGTATCACACCCTCCTGTCCGAGGGAGGGCTCGCGGGCCACGGCATCTACTATTTCGTGCCGGGCCTGCTGAAGGAGTTCACCACATCCCGCATCAACGCACTCATCGCGCCCCGCGCGCACCTGGGTCTGGCCGGCCTGCGCGACCCCCTGACTCCGGTCGCCGGGCTCGACATCATCGATCGTGAACTTGAGACGGTCTACGCTCAGGCTGGCCACCCGGAGCGCTGGAAGCTCCTGCGTTACGACGTCGGACATGAAGAAACACCCGAGGGTCGAGAGGAAGCCCTGGACTTCTTGCGAAGCCAACTCTGAAGCAGAACGCCCGAACCGTCCTCTCTGGAAGAGAACTCGGCCTGTTTGCCGGCCTTGGCCGACTGACTCCTCATCCGGCCTCTCGTTCGCTTGCACCCCAGCCGACGCCTTGACCGCCAGGACCTATCCGCGTGGGCGGAGCGGACCGACCCCGAGGAGGCCCAGGTGCGCAGGGCAATCGGCTCGCCCTCGAACCTTCCCTTGCACACTCGGCTCTGCCTATGACCGAATGTCATTCCGGCGGATACGCTTGGGGCTTCTGGCCTCCCGTGACCGTTCCTATATTGAGGGAAGAGGGGGTTCCATGTTGCAACGCACTTTCCGCGCAATGGGGGCGGCCGCGCTCCTTTGGGCCGGGGTACCGTGTCTGGGTTGCGCGTCCACCAGCACCCGCGAGAGCACCGGGCAGTACGTGGACGACTCGACCATCACCGCCAAGGTGAAGACGGCGTTTGTCGAGGACTCGAGCCTGAAGTCGCTCCAGATCAGCGTCAAGACCTACAAGGGCGTGGTTCAGCTGAGCGGCTTCGTGGACAACCGGCACATGGTCGCCCGAGCCGGAGAGGTGGCGAGCCAGGTTCCGGGAGTGAAGGACGTGAAGAACGATCTGGCGGTGAAGTAGCGCTCACTCATAGAAGAGTTCACGCGGGGATTCCCGCGCGCTCGCCGAGCCAGGAGCAGAAAAGCTGCTCCCAAGCAGGCCCGAGCCGCTTGCCTTCCGAGAAAGGTGATACCCCGTGCTCGCAGGGCGGATCCTCCGCGCGCGCGGAGCACCTCCTGTGAAACTCTTCGCCTGCCCCAAGTGTCAGCAGCTGGTCTTCTTCGAAAGCGTGGCGTGCACGCGCTGTGGCCAGGCTCTCGCCTATCTGCCCGATCGCGAGCTCGTGAGCGGCATCGACCTCGTTGATGAGCCGGCAGGCTCACTCCCGGGCCAGGCACCCCACGCGCGAATCTGGCGAGCTCGCGTCGAAGGGGGTGGCGACTATCGACTGTGCCGCAACGGCACGGACTACGCCGTGTGCAACTGGGTTATCCCGGTAGAGGATGCGAGCGAGCTGTGCCAGGCCTGTCGCCTGAATCGGATCGTCCCCCCCCTCTCCGATCCGACCGCGCGCGCGGCCTGGGCACGGGTGGAAGTGGCCAAGCATCGCCTCGTCTACTCTCTTCTTCATCTCGGCTTGGCTGTCGAGCCCGACCCCGAAGGCGAACAGCCCGGCCTGACCTTCTCGTTCATGCAAGACAGCGCCTCGGCCAAGGTCTGGACCGGTCACAGTGATGGCAACGTCACCATCAACATCGCTGAAGCCGATGACCCCTTCAGAGAGAAGATCCGAGTGCAGCTGGCCGAGACCTACCGCACGCTCCTCGGTCATTTCCGCCACGAGGTGGGGCATTACTATTGGGCCCGGCTCGTCCGAAGTGGTGACGCGCTGTCGAATTATCGGGCGCTGTTCGGGGATGAGCGCACGGACTACGCGCAAGCCGTGAAGCGCCACTACGAAGCCGGTGCACCTTCCGACTGGCCGGCTCGCTACGTGAGCGCCTACGCTTCCGCGCACCCTTGGGAGGATTGGGCAGAGACGTTCGCGCACTACCTCCACATGGTGGACACGCTCGAGACTGCTCGTGCCCACGGTCTCACGGTACGTCCGAGGCCCACTGGAGGAGAGGCCGCGCATCCGGGAACGATTTCGTCGCGCCTCGATTCCCACGACTTCGAAGACTTGCTCGCTGGCTTCGTACCTTTGACCCTCGCTCTCAACGACCTGAACCGGAGCATGGGCCTGGCGGATCCTTACCCGTTTGTGCTCTGCCCGCCCGCGGTCGACAAGCTTCGCTTCGTCCACGGCATGGTCGAGCGGGCGAGAGACACCGCGAGCGCGCGGTGAGCGCGCCGGGCGGCTCGCTCTCGAGTCGTGCCCCGGGCACCGGCGGCCCCGACGGCCTGCTGCCGGTTGTGCGCTCGAGGAGACGGTCAGGGCGGCTCGGGTGAACCGAGAACTCTGCTTCGCCCTGCCTGCGCGGCCTTGATGTCAGTTGGCCGTTGCTCCGCTGTCCGGGTCGACCATCAAGCTGCTGACGTTGACCGGTTCGAAGTCGCCCAAGGTGAGCGACCTCAGGCAGGCGAGATCGGAGTCGTCCCAGCGCGAGTCCGGCGTTCCAATCAATCCTCCCGAATCTCCGTTGTCGGCGAGAATGATGCCGTAGTGGCGCAAGCCGGTGATGATGATGCTCGCCTGCGGGCTCGTGGAAGCACAAGCGGGATCGGCCACCGCTTGCTTGAGCCGATAGATCTCCCCTGCCGGACCGGTCATGGAGCACGAGGCGGGGGGCGAGGACTGCGAGAGCAGGTTCCCGGTGGGCAGGGTCCCGCTCGATCCGCCGCAAGATCCCACGCCCGCCGTCTCGGTGGCGGGCCACACCCAATAGTTGAGCATGTGATTGACGGTGAAACGGATGGGGTGTTGCACGGCCCCGTTCGGCGCGGAAGGCGTTCCCGTTCCGATGACCTCGTCGGCATTGGCGAGCAAGGGCGCCACCGGCAATCCCGCAGCGTCGGTCGTGCCGTTCCCTTGCGGGGTCAAGGCGTTGGAGGTCACGTCCGTCCACCGGGCATTCGAGGAGTCGGTCCAACCCTTCGCACCGAGATACTGGCCCTGCCACATCTCGTAGAGTGCGGGGGGAGACCCCCCTCCCGCTTCGACGTAGACAAGGACGTGCATATCACCGCCCGAGACCGAGGTACCCTCGACCGGGGCGTACGGGGGTATGGGCCCGGAGGCGTAATAGGATTGATAGACCGTGGTAGCGACCGGAACGTCGGGTTCGTTGTAGGGAACCTCGATGGCCGGAATCCCGTTCGGAAGGTTCTCGTAAGCAGCCGCCCCGAAGAAGGGCTTGATGGTGGCGGACTGGTATGCGCTGTAGATGGGCGCCGCCGGAGAATTGTCGACCGGAAGCGTGTCCACGCGATGGTGAAAGATCGAACTTGAGGGGAAGATGGATGCCAGGAACTTGTTGTCGCCCGCGATCGCGAAGGTGAGGGTGGTGGTGGCCGTCTGGCACGCCGAGTCGGCCACTTGGAATTGCACGCCATAGGAACCCTGACCACCGACCAACGAACTGGAGACGAGACCGGTTGCTCCATCGAGGGACATGCCCTCGGGCAGGGGGGCAGAAGACGACGAATTCACAACCGAGAAGGTGTAGGGCGCCGTTCCGCCGGCGACAGCCAGAGTGCACGCGTAGGGCTGCCCCTGGATCGCGGCAGGACACGTACCTGTGGTGAAGACAAGTTTACCGCTTCCCGCGGAGGTCGAGTCGCAGGCATTCGGTCCGCGGCCGCCGCACGCGGAGAGCCAGGTGCTTGCCAAGACGACGAGGCCGCACGTGTTCAGCATCCTCATGGTGAGCTCCGTTCGCCGATGCGCCTTCCACGACCTCGCTGTTCTCGTGGAATCTCGATCCTGGCTCGGTCGGGTTCGGCGTGCACCAGGAACGTGGCACACGATCGCCTCTCCGCGATGTGCTGAGTCAAGCGGACGGTGTGGCGAAGGAGCGCACACTCGGCCGCGAGAGCTCGCCACGGCCAAGACTCGAGCATCGATCGTCGCGCTCAAATGGAGCGAGCGGAAGAC
>Ga0335079_10006065_pt1 | contig 13820 bp, 12 predicted proteins | sample Lox_Sample_33_FD_206719 | JGI IMG/M metagenome (GOLD analysis project Ga0335079, IMG submission 206719) | Soil microbial communities from Loxahatchee National Wildlife Refuge, Florida, United States - Lox_Sample_3.3 | ecosystem: Environmental > Terrestrial > Soil > Wetlands | place: USA... | reverse complement strand
AGAGCCGGCAAGCCCGGTTTTTGCAGTACCGGGGCTTTTCATCGGATCATATCCGGTCTGCCCTGGGCCCCGAGCTCGATCCGGACGAATAGACCTTGAGTACACCGCCTACCGCCGGCGCAGCGGAACTCCGCCGCGCCTTCCTCGAGTTTTTCCGTGCGCGCGGCCACGCGGTCGTGGCCTCGAGCCCGCTCATCCCTGCGAACGACCCGACGCTGCTTTTTACCAACGCCGGCATGGTGCAGTTCAAGGAAGTATTCCTCGGCAAGGAGAAGCGCGACTACGTGCGTGCCGCCTCGAGCCAGCGCTGCGTGCGCGCCGGCGGCAAGCACAACGACCTGGAGAATGTCGGCTACACGGCCCGGCATCTCACCTTCTTCGAGATGCTGGGCAATTTCTCCTTCGGCGACTACTTCAAGCGCGATGCGATCCGCTTCGCCTGGGAGTTCGTCACCGGTGAGCTGAAGCTCGATCCGCAGCGCCTGTGGGTCACGGTCTACCGCGATGACGATGCAGCCGCGCGCATCTGGCTCGAGGACATCGGCGTGCCGGCCGAGCGCCTGGCGCGGCTCGGCGAGAAGTCCAACTTCTGGGCGATGGGGGACACCGGTCCCTGCGGCCCCTGCAGCGAGATCTTCTACGACCACGGACCCACGATCGCCGGCGGCCCGCCCGGATCGCCGGATGAGGACGGCGACCGCTACGTCGAGATCTGGAATCTCGTGTTCATGCAGTACGACAGGAGCTCGGACGGCAAACTCACGCCGCTCCCCAAGCCCTCCGTCGACACGGGCATGGGGCTCGAGCGCATCTGCGCCGTCATGCAAGGCGCGCACTCCGTCTATGGCATCGATCTCTTCCGGAAGCTGATCGCGGCCGTCTCTGCACTCGTGCCGGGCACGGTCAGCGAGATGAGCTCGCTCAACGTGATCGCCGATCACATCCGCTCCTGCACCTTCCTCATCGTCGATGGTGTCGTGCCCTCCAACGAGGGCCGCGGCTACGTCCTGCGCCGCATCATCCGGCGCGCGATCCGCCACGGCTACAAGCTCGGCATCAAGCCGCCGTTCTTCTACCAGCTGGTGCCCGTGCTGGAGCGCGAGATGGGTGCGGCCTATCCCGAGCTCACCCGCTCGCGCACGCACGTCGAGCGCGTGCTCAGGCAGGAAGAGGAGCGCTTCGCCGAGACGCTCGCGACCGGCATGGAGCTGCTGGAGGCGGCGATCGGCAAGCTCTCGGGCAAGGTCATCGACGGTGCGACCGTCTTCAAGCTGTACGACACCTACGGATTCCCGGCAGACCTCACGGCCGACATCGCGCGCGAGCGCGGGCTCACCATCGATCAGGCCGGCTTCGATGCCGCCATGCAGGCACAGCGGGAGCGTGCGCGTGCGGCGAGCCGCTTCGGCAGCGATGGCCGCGCCGTCGCGCAGATCGATGCGCGGACGCTCTTCCAGGGCTACGAAGGCCTCGATGCGAACGGCCGGGTGGTGGCGCTGCTCAAGAATGGCGCATCCGTGGAGGTGCTCGCGGCGGGCGAGCGCGGCGAAGTGGTGCTCGATCGCACGCCGTTCTACGCCGAGGCCGGCGGGCAGGTCGGCGACATCGGCGAGCTGGCGGCGCCGGGTGTGCGCTTTGGCGTGGAGGACACGCAAAAGCGCGGTGCGGCGCATGCACACATCGGTGTGGTGGCCGAGGGCTCGATCCGGCTGGGCGATGAGCTCACCGGACACGTGGATGGCGTGCGCCGCCAGGCGACCGCGCTGAATCACACCGCGACGCATCTGCTGCATGCCGCCCTGCGGCAGGTGCTGGGCACGCACGTGCAGCAGAAAGGATCGCTCGTCGCACCGGACCGGCTGCGGTTCGACTTCTCACACATGGAGGCGGTGAGCCCCGAAGAGCTCACCAGCATCGAGCACCTCGTGAATGCGGAGATTCGCCGCAATGCACCGGCGGAGACCGCCGTGATGGGTTACGAGCAGGCGGTGGCATCCGGCGCGATGGCGCTCTTTGGCGAGAAGTACGACGCGGACGTCCGCGTGCTCAAGGTCGGTGACTTTTCGCTCGAGTTGTGTGGTGGCACGCATGTGCAGCGCGCCGGGGACATTGGACTCTTCAAGATCGTGAGCGAGGGCGGTGTGGCTGCGGGCGTGCGGCGCATCGAGGCGCTGACGGGCGAGGGGGCGCTCACGTACATCGAGCGCAGCGAATCCCTGCTGCGCGATGTCGCAGGCCTCGTGCGCGGCTCGCGCGATGATGCCATCGAGAAGGTGCGCGATGCGCTCGAGAAGATCCGCGCGCTCGAGCGCGAGAACCGCACGCTCAAGGATCGTCTCGCGAGCGGCGCCGGCGGCGATCTGGCGGCCTCGGCACAGGATGTGCAAGGCATCAAAGTGCTGGCTGCGAAAGTGGACGGTGCGGATGCCGGCTCGCTGCGCACTGCAGTCGATCAGTTGAAGAGCCGCCTCAAGTCGGCGGTCGTTGTCCTGGCAAGCGTCGAAAATCCTTCCAAAATCACGCTCGTTGCGGGGGTGACGACGGATCTGACGGCGCGCGTGAAGGCGGGAGAATTGATTGGCAGCATCGCATCGCGCGTCGGCGGACGCGGCGGCGGCCGTGCAGACTTCGCGCAGGCTGGCGGCACGAATCCTGCTGAGCTCGATGCTGCGCTTGCGAGTGTAGCGGAGCTCGTCCGCAGCAAATTGTTGACTTGACAGCGCGAGCGCGCTGCCAGCACAGGCAGTGCGCGGATACGCGAGACCGGGTCCAAAGCATTGTCGGACAGATTCAGGGTTTCTCTGATGGGTCTTTGTTGTAACACTCGTTAGATTCCGATTCGGATTTTTGCGGCTTCCTCGCACGGTCGACCGCAAGAACCAGCAAGGAGGAAGACATAAAATGCTGATTCTGACGAGACGGGTAGGCGAGACGGTGATGATCGGCAACGAAGTCACTGTCACCGTGCTGGGGGTGAAGGGCAACCAGGTTCGCATCGGCATCAACGCGCCGAAGACGGTTGCTGTGCACAGGGAAGAGATCTACGAGCGCATCAAGCGCGAACAACAGGGAGAGCATGCGGCGGAGACGGACTCCTCGACGGAGTTTGCGTCCGCCTGAGAGCAGATCTGTGGGGCCAGCGGAATGGCCCCTTCGGCTTACCTCAATCGACCTCGACCGCGCCGCTCGGGTATCATGGCGCCCCTGCCCGCGGCAGGATGACCCGGCCAGCACGTATCCCTTTGACCGGGCATAGCTTTTTCCGCGTACGACGGAGAGATGGCCGAGTGGTCGAAGGCGCACCCCTGCTAAGGGTGTAAGGGTCAAAAGCCCTTCGAGGGTTCGAATCCCTCTCTCTCCGCCAGCTTCGATTCTTTCGGGCGGCCTACTTAGTCGTAGTACTGCGGCGCCTTCTTCGCTGCCGCGTACGTCGGCGGATCGTGCTGAATCCACAGCTTCGCGCCAGTCTGCGTTACAAAGGCCTCGACCTTCTTTCGTGTCGCGCGCGTCATGTCCGCGTCGAAGTCGAACGTCGGCACACGATCGAGCGAGCGCTCCTCGGGCAGGTGATAGAGATCCCCGGCCAGCAGGATCGGCCCCGATTTCGCGAGCTTCAGGAACAGCATCTGATGTCCCGGGGTGTGGCCCGGGGCGGTTTTGATGACCACCGTGCCGTCGCCGAAGACGTCGTGATCCTCGTTGTGCAGCGTGATGCGCCGGGCGTCCTTCAGATCCTTGTACGTGTCGATCGAGCGGATGCCCACGGGCTTGTCTGAGAACATCACGTCGTACTCGGCCTGCTGCACGATCCAGGTCGAGCCCGCGAACATATTGGCATTACCGGTGTGGTCCGCATGGTAGTGCGACATCGCGAGGTAAGTGATGTCCTGAGGCTGAAACCCGAGCGCTGTGAGCTGCGGCGCGAGCTTCCGCTTGGCCTTAAGAATCCCCTGTTGAACCACTTCCGTACCGTCATCCGGGATGTCCTTGTCCGGAACCTGTCCGACATCCCAAATGAGCGTGCCCTTCGGATGCACGATGAGGAAGCACGGCGAGACGAATGTCACGTCGCGCTTTACCTCTTCTGGTTTCAAACTGAAGAGCTTGGGATCCATGGCCGAGATCGTCCCGCAGTCGAGGACGTAGACTCGCACGCGCTTCACGGCCGCCGAGGCGGGCGCGGCGGCCGACAGCAATCCGCCGATCAACACCGTAACCGCGGCGGCGATGATCGTCCGCGAGCAGATCCGTCGTGCGACTCGTTTCATATCAGTGTTCCTGGTGCGGTTGCGGAGCAGGCGGCGCGCCGGGGAATGCTGGCGGGGGGTGCTTTTTGATCTCGTTCGCGCGCGCGATGATGTATTCGCGGATTGCCGCAGTGTCTTTGGGCTTCAGCGTATTGGCAAACGACGCCATGCCGCGTTCCTGGCGAACCCCGCCCAGGACGATCTGATCGAATCCTTCCTGCGAATACAGCATCGCAGAGCGCGTGAGATCGGGGAAATTGCCGCCGCGCATCTGGCCCTGCTCGCCGTGGCAGCCCGCGCACAGGTGACTGTAGGCTTCGCCCCCGGCCTGAATGACCGCGGCGGAGGCCGTGGAGGGCGGCGGATTTAGCGGCGGCGGCACGTACGGGGTCGCGGGCGGCAGCACTGCCTTGCCGTTTAGGCCGAAGACCAGCATGCGCGAGTAGTTGGGGGCGTAGTAGCCGCCCTGGACCATGCCGCCTACGCTCACCGCAACGTATTGCTCGCCGTCCAGCTCGTAAGTGATGGGCGCGGCGAGCACTGCGGTCTGCACCTGCGTGCTCCACAGCTTCTGGCCGGAGCGGGCGTCGTAGGCACGAAACTCATCCGAGCTGCCACCGCCCTGGAACACGAGTCCCCCGGCGGTGGCGACGGCGCCTCCCGTCGGGCCCTGATTTTCCTCACCCTTCCACACCGACTTGCCGGTCACCGGGTCCCAGGCCTGCAGGTAACCTACAAAACCCTGGGGGGCTTTCGGGTGGGCGATGTAATAGGTGAACGAGGCCGAAAAATCGATACCGAGGTTGTAGCCTTCCGCGCTCGGCTTGTAGTTCGCATCCGCCGACATCGGGAAGTAGGCGTGCTGCGTCGGAATGTACATGAGCCCCGTCGCAGGGCTGTAGGCGTTGGGGTGCCAGCCGTGAGCCCCCTGAACTCCCGGCGCGAGATTGAACGGCTTCCCAGCCGGATAGCGAGCTTCCGGTTTCACGCGCGGCCGCCCGGTCTTGAGGTCGACACCATCGGCCCAGTTCACTTCCGTAAAGGGATCGGCCTTCAGGAGCTTGCCGCTGACGGCATCGAGTACATAGAAGAAGCCGTTCTTGCACGGCTGCAAGAGCACATGGCGCTTGCGACCCTGCAGCGTGATGTCGGCGACCGTGATGGGACTCACCGCATCGTAGTCCCAGGTGTCAGCCGGCGTGCTCTGGTAGTGCCACACGTACGCGCCGGTGTCGGCCTTGAGCGCGATCACCGAAGCGAGATAAAGGTTGTCACTGCCCGAGGGGTCTCGATTCGTCTGATTCCACGGCGAGCCATTGCCGGTGCCGAAGTAGATGAGGTCGGTCTTCGGGTCATAGACGATGGCATCCCACACCGTGCCGCCACCGCCAAGCTTCCACCAGTCACCTTTCCACGTCGCCGCGGCCTTGCGCATGGCGTCGTTCTCGAAGCCGTCCTTCGGATTGCCCGGGACGGTATAGAAGCGCCAGTCGAGCTTGCCCGTCTCGGCGTCGTACGCGCTCAGGTATCCGCGCACGCCGTACTCGCCGCCGGATTCGCCGATGAAGACCTTGCCCTTGGCGATGCGGGGCGCACTGGTGATGGAGTAGTGCTTGCTCCTGTCGATCGTGAGGGTCGACCAGACTTCGGTGCCATTACGCGCATCGAGCGCAACCAGTCGCCCATCGAGCGTGCCGATGTAGATCTTGCCGTTCCACGCGGCGATACCGCGATTGACGATGCCGCAGCACACATTCCGAATCCACTCACCGGGCGTCCTCGGATCGTATTTCCAGAGTGTCTTGCCCGTGCGTGCGTCGAACGCGTACACCTTGCTCCAGGCCGTGGAAACGTAGATGACGCCGTCGATGTAGAGCGGGGAGCCGGCCTGCTGCAGATTCGTGTCGTAGTCGGCAAACCATACGAGGCCGAGCCGCTTGACGTTGGCCGGCGTGAGCTGGGTCAGGCGACTATAGCGCTGCTCCTGATAATCGCCGTTGTAGGTCATCCACTGCGACGGTTCGCTATCGGCCTTCAGCAGCCGCTCGGCCGTCACGTTCGCCGCCTTCGGCGCAGCTGTGTTGCCGGCCGCAATCCAGCCGAAAGACAAAAGGACAGCGAGCCCGATGCTTCGCAAATACTTCACCAGAAACCCCCTCACTCCAACGTACAGACGCCACGGCAGAAGCTGCGGCGGGCCGCTTCAGGGCGGCAGATTATTCTAGCGGGGCGACCGCTCGGGCAGGCGCGCGTCTGCGGTCGTCGCTGGAAATTGACATATGCGCAACAGGCAGTTACGGCCGCTTCGTGCCGTCCCCTGCGCCGCGGGGACCGCTCCGTACGGTCTGTGATAGGATGCGCGCCCCCGCGCGCCCGTAGCTCAGCTGGATAGAGTACCTGGCTACGAACCAGGGGGTCGGGAGTTCGAATCTCTCCGGGCGCGCCAGCTGAAAATGACGAAGGGCCCGAACATTCGGGCCCTTTTCCGTTTTCAGCCCAGCGGCCCCGGAGAGAGACGCCGGAGTCGACACTCCGGCGGTCCCGAGCGGCGAGCGAGGGACGAGGCGCGAAGCGCCGAGCAATCTCTCCGGGCGCGCCAATTCAATCAAACCGTTACCTGTGATCGGCTCGAGGCGTCGGTGAATAACCAGGAAGTCGGGGCAATTGATTCAATGGGTTGGCCATGAGCTTCAGATGAAACGCTGCCGAAAACTGACGTGGCGAAACGTTGACAGTTATCATTAACTGTCTACACTTTGCCACATGGCAAGGCCAGGCTCCTCAGCCCGTGTGCTCTCGCTCGCGCGTCGAAACGGCTCCCTGACCCGTGAGGACGTTGCGTCTGCCCACATTCATACACAGACGCTCAGCCGGCTGGTTCGTGCTGGAGCCCTTCAGCGAGTGGCGCGGGGTCTTTATCGGCTGCCGAGCGCACCCATCACCCAGAACCACAGCCTCGCGCTTGTCACCGCGGTCGTGCCGAAAGCCGTTGTCTGTCTCCTTTCTGCGCTGAGCTTCCACCAGCTCGGCACACAGCTTCCCCGTGAAGTATGGATCGCGCTAGACAGGCGCACACGTCGGCCGGTCCTAAATTTCCCGCCACTGCGCGTCGTGCGATTCGGAGGTGCGGCACTCACTCGAGGCATCGCGACCCACAGAGTCGAAGGCGAGACGGTTCGGGTCTACAGCGTCGCGAAGACAATCGCCGATGCCTTTAAGTATCGGAACAAGATCGGGCTGGAGGTGGCGCTCGAAGCGCTGCGTGAGGGCTGGAGAGCTCGGCGCTTTACGATGGACGAGATACATCGATACGCTCGCATTTGCCGCGTCGAGCGCGTGATGCGCCCTTACCTTGAAGCGCTGGCCGCATGACCGCCGCATCAGGAGGTCTCCCCGCCTCGGTTCAGGCGCGCCTTGTGCAGCACGCCAAGGCGATCGGAGTCGACCCGAACCTCGTGTTGGTACGGTACGCCACCGAGCGATTTCTCTATCGGCTCTCACGCTCCGAACACGCCGATCGCTTCGTGCTGAAGGGAGCGCTGCTGATGCTCGTGTGGCTAGGGGAAACGCTCCGTCCGACACGAGATGCCGACTTGCTGGGATTCGGGGAGCTGTCCGAGCAGTCGCTGCCAGGCATTCTCACGGACGTGTGCCATGTGGACGCTGAACCAGATGGCATGGAATATCTCCCCTCGAGAATCCGCGTCGCGCCTATCCGACAGGAAGACGCGTACGGCGGTCTGCGCACCACGATTGAAGCTCGCTTAGCTAACGCTCGCCTACAGGTACAAGTCGATGTCGGGATAGGTGACGCGGTCGTCCCCGAACCTGAATGGCTCGATTACCCCGCTTTGCTGGAGTTTCCACGAGCGCGGTTGCGAGCCTATCGCGCGGAGACCGTGATCTCGGAAAAGCTCCATGCGATGGTGGTACTCGGTGAAGCCAACAGTCGCATGCGGGATTTCTTCGATGTCTATGTGCTCGCCAACCATAACGATTTCGAAGCGGAAGCTCTTATGCGGGCCGTACGCGCGACCTTCGAGCGGCGGCGAACGCCGCTACCGGCCGCGACTCCGGTGGCGCTCGTGCCTGCTTTCGCGCGGCTCAGCACGAAAGAGATTCAGTGGCAGGGCTTTCTACGGAAGAACGGCGTGAGATCGGCTCCCACGAATTTCGGTGAAGTGATCGCACGCATCGCCGTGTTTCTCGAACCCATCATTGCAGCAGCCCGCGACAACCTGCCCTACCCGCGTAGGTGGACACCCTCCGGAAGCTGGCGGTAGTGCGCGTCCTTGTTCTGGGTGGATCAGGCAACTTCGGCGCGCGGATCGCGCGTGCGCTGCAGGGTGAGCCGGCGATCGACCTGGTCGTTGCCAGCAGACGCGCTGCATCTGTCCCGGATTCTGAGGGCATACCGAGTGTCGCACTCAACGTCGACGCAGCCGACCTTGCCGATCAATTGGCTGCGGTCGCGCCTGGGCTGGTGATCCACTGTGTAGGCCCGTTCCAGGGACAGGATTACCGGGTGGCGCACGCTGCGCTTCAAAGCGGCGCTCACTACTTGGATCTTGCGGACGGTCGTGACTTCGTCGCTGGCTTCTCCGCGAGCGCTGACGCGATGGCGCGGAACGCCGATCGGATCGCTATCACCGGGGCGAGTACGTTGCCGGCGCTTTCATCGGCCGTGATCGATGCGCTGCGCAAGTCATTCTTGACGATTGAGCGGATCGCAGTGGCAATAGCCCCGGGGCAGCGTGCGCCTCGCGGCGTCGCAACACTCGAGGCAGTCTTTAGCTATCTGGGTCGACCGTTCCCCGTGTGGCGGGGCGGACGCTGGCGACGGGTTTGGGGATGGATGGACTTGCGCAGGCTGCGCTTTGATAGCGGAACTCGATGGGCCGCCGCCTGCGATGTCCCCGACTTAGGGCTTTTCCCGGCGCGCTACCCGGGGTCAAGGGATGCGGAGTTTCACGCAGCCTTGGAGTTTGGCATCCAGCATTTCGCACTCTGGCTGCTCGCGGCTGTTCGGCGCCTCGGATTGCCGATGGACGTGGGAAGTTGGGCGGTCCGACTGAACGGCGCGGCAGCGATCTTCGACCGTTGGGCCGAAGAATGGGGTGGAATGCGAGTGAGCATCGAGGGAGTGAGGCGCAATGGCGTCCGATCCTGCCGCACGTGGCAGCTGTCTGCACCCGCGCTGCATGGGCCCGAGATACCCTGCATACCTACGATATTGCTTGCACGCCGCATAGCGCGCGGCACCGTTGCTGAGCGCGGCGCGCACCCTTGCGTGGGCTTTCTGGATCTCGCAGATTTCGAGCCTGAATTTGCACGCTGGGGTATCCGCACGAGAGTGGAAGACGAACCGGGGTAGCCCTATGTATCTCTGGCTGAAATGGCTGCACATCGTCTCCTCGACCGTACTGTTTGGCACGGGCGCGGGGATCGCATTTTTCTTCTTGCGTGCGCAGCGCACCGGGGACGTTCGTGTCATTGCCGCCGTCGCTCGCGACGTGGTGGTGGCCGATGCTGTATTCACGGCGTCGGCTGTCGTCACTCAGCCCATATCGGGTTTGTTGATGGTGAAGATCGCTGGCTATCCGCTCTCACTGCCGTGGATTTGGGGGTCGCTCGCGCTGTACTGCGCCATCGGTTGTCTGTGGCTTCCGGTCGTGTGGCTGCAAATCAGAATGCGAGACCTTGCGACTGCGGCCGCCAGCAGTGGCGTGTCACTGCCACCGCTTTACCACCGCTACTACCGCCGGTGGTTCGCCTTCGGATGGCCAGCGTTTGCCGGAGTGCTCGTCATATTCTGGCTCATGGTGACGAAGCCCGGAGCCTAGAGAACGAACACAGAACGTAGCGAAAACGCAGCGTTCGGTGCCACTTCATGCGCTTCTGTGCCTGATTCGAGGGAGGGAGGGTCTGCGAAGTGGTCGAAAAATAAGAACGTATAGGATCGAAGCCTCCCTACGAACCAGGGGTCGGGAGTTCGAATCTCTCCGGGCGCGCCAACTCATAAGTGCTGTTTCGAGCGATCGTCTCGCTACCGCTCAGGACGCGCTCCGGGACTTCAGCGAGTAGTGCAATATCAGGACGCTCGCGACCGTGGAGAGGACCATCGATATGGTCAGGACCGCGATGACGATGCCCATCGTGGCTCGCGGCAGAAACAGCGCTGCCAGTGACAGCAGCAGGCCGTAGATCACAATCAGCCAGGCGACGACGCGTTTGAATTTCATCATCGCCACCGCCCTCTGCTGTGGCACGCGAGGCATCGGTGTCCTGGACCAGGCATTGCCGAAATAGATCATGAGTACACCGGCCGCGGCCGCGCTAGTGCGCGCGATCCAGACCGCAGTCCTATCCGGGGGCGAGAGGACGCCGAAATATCCAAGCGCCAGCCCCACTTGGGCCGCGATCATGATCAAGCCCATGCAGGCGATAAATACGAATCCGGCATTGGCCACGCGCGCAACATTCCGCGCGTCATCCGTATTCATCGGCGGGCGCCCGCCTGCGGGCATTCGGCGCGCATAGAGCGCCGTCCCGGTCCAAAACAGGATGCCAACAAGCGGGTAGAACAGGATGGCTGTCCACAGCTTCGCAATGACCGTCCCGGGAGCTCCCGTTGTGAGGGTGCCGTACGCGAAGATGCCGGCGGCCGCCGCCAGGCTGGCACCGACCAGTGCGATGACTACGCGCCGCGCTCTGCGTTCGTGGCGTTCGAGGAACGGAGTCATATCTGTCAACGTCATGTCGGACATCAGCTTCTCCTTGCGGCTGGTTTGCCCGCCGGCATCGCGGCGCGGCGTGGCTTCAGATTGAGGTCGAGCGCGCCGGCAAAGGAGAGCAGCGCTTCTTCGAGGACCGACGCGTTGAGCCAGTAAATGACGTGCTTGCCGTCCCTCTCGCTGCCGATCAGTTCCGCCTCGCGCAGCACAGTGAAATGGGCCGAGAGGGTCGGCTTGGAAATGGCGAAATGGTCCGCAATATCGCCGGCGTTCATCGGCCGCTGCTTCAACAACTGCAGGATGCGTCGTCGGGTGGGGTCGGCGAGCGCCTTGAAAACGTTGCCCATAGTTCGATGATTAGCGAATCGTCGAACGAAGTCAAGTGCCCGTCAGACTCTCGGCTCAAAACCATGCTCATCCCGGGATTGCGACCCGAGAGACGCGTCCAGCGGTCTACCGCGAGGCTTCAGCAACCGTCTATCGATTTTCCTGCACGTAGATCGCGCGCTCATGAGAGAACGCTTTGAACCCGAAGACGCCGTGATAGCTGCCCATGCCGCTTTGATTGACGCCACCGAAAGGCAGCTGGTTTTCCAAATAGTGCGAGAAGAAGCCGTTGATGGTTACGCCGCCCGATGAAGTTCGGCTAAGCACTTTATCGATGTTGCTGCGATTGTTGCTGAAGATGTAGAGCGCCAATGGCTTGCCACGGCCCGAAATGTATTCGATGACATCTTCGATCTTCTTGTAGGTCAGCACCGGAACGATCGGCGCAAAGATCTCCTCCTGCATGATCAGCATGTCTGGTGTGACATCGGTGAGCATCGTCGGATGGATCGTCCGGTCGGCTCCCTCCAGAGTGCCGCCGACCGCAATCTTGGCGCCCTTGGCAAGCGCATCATCGAACAGTTTCTTGATCCGGGTGAAATTCTGATCGTTGACGATCTGGGCGATGTTTTCCTTTTTGATGCTGCCGTCGTCCCGGTAGAGGTTCTGTTTTACCCTGGCTCGAAACTCCTCGACCAAGCCGTTCTTCTGCTGTTCCTTGACGAATACATAGTCGGGGCAGATACAAGCCTGCCCTCCATTGAATTGCTTGGCTGCCGCCAGATCCCCCGCGATCTTCTTCAAATCCGCGTCTTCATCGACGATGACGGGAGACTTGCCGCCGAGTTCCAGGGTTACGGTGGCCAAATGCTTCGCCGCCGCTGTCATGACGAGCTTTCCGACTCGCGTGCTTCCGGTGAAGAAGATGTGATTGAACGGGAGCTCGAGCAAAGCAGTTGCCACATCGACTCCGCCCTCAAATAGGGCTACCTCGTCTTCCTCGAATGCCGCTTTGATGATCTTGGCCGCTACCCTCGCCGTCGCCGGGCACAAGTCGGTGAGCTTGACGATGCAGCAGTTGCCCGCGGCCACCGCTGCTGCGAGAGGTCCCAGGACCAGCCCGAGCGGAAAGTTCCAAGGTCCCAGGATGAGGCATACCCCTCTCGCCTCGTAGACGATTCTTGCCTTGTCGTTCTTGTTCTGGGATGGAACTACCTCGACGGGCTTCATCCACTCGTCGAGATTGTTGATGTTTCTGTCGATATTCGCAGTCACATTCAGGAGTTCCGTGACTCTGATTTCGTTTTCAGGCTTGCGAGTATCTTGTTTCACTGCCGCCACGATCTCATCGGCGTGAGCTTCCACGGCCGCCTTCAGCTTCCTCAGCTTTTCCTTTCGTTGTTCTGCGGAAGTGGCTTTCATCTCCCATTGATGAGCTCGCTGTCGGGCGAAAACCCGCTCAATCTCTGCAAATACGCCTGGAGCTATCTGCCTGGCAGGAGTGGACACAGTATTTCCTCCATTCGGGGGAGCGAATCCGGTTCGAGCCTCGTAGTGTATTACAGCAACTTCGCGCCAAGACGCCGCATTCGCGTGGCGTGCGAAGCTGGACGATTAGCGGCGACTACGCCACGATTCGTGCGGGCCGCGACAGGGGTGATCGCACGTGATGATCTATGCGCGAATCATCGGCACGTGCTGGCTGGCATTCTTTGCCATCTGGTTCCTCGCACTGCTGAGGGGCGGGGGCCGAACGCAGCGATACTCGCCAGGTGCGGGACTTGTGCGCCTGCTGCTGGTCGTGACGATTGCATTCGGCGCGGTCTATGGTCGCCGACTGACCGCGTATACCTCCGCAGCATTCACAGAAGACGTCGCGGCGATCGGGTGTGCGCTGTGCATCCTGGGACTTGCGTTCGCGGTGTGGGCGCGCCTGACCCTGGGGCGCAACTGGGGAATGCCGATGACGCTGCACGAGAATCCTGAGCTCGTGACCTCCGGGCCGTACCGTTTCGTGCGCCATCCGATCTACACCGGCATGGCGGCCATGGCGATCGGAACGGCGCTCGTTTTTCCGCTTGCATGGCTCTGGGCCGCCGCGATGATCGTGTACGTCGTGTTGAGCGCGCGCCGGGAAGAGCGGGACATGGAGCGGCAGTTCCCGGAGGCGTATCCGGCATACAAGCAGCGCTCGAAGATGCTCGTGCCGTTCCTGATCTGAGTGACCGCCCGACCTCGGGCGCGTTCGACCGACGGACTAACCTGCGCGTGCGGTACGCGACAAGTAGCCACAGAGATGTTCCACGAGATCGCGTGCGTCGTCCTCGGCGCCGTGTATGAACGTCGACTTGCGGCGCCGCAGGACTGGCAAGCCGATGGCATACAACCCCGGGGCGTCGGTGACAATGCCTCCCTCATGCCTCAGATGACCCTTGCGGTCCATGACCGGGACCTGCAGCCACTGATAGTCGGGCCGAAAGCCGGTTGCCCAGACGATCGAACGGATCTCACC
>Ga0335079_10006062_pt1 | contig 13826 bp, 6 predicted proteins | sample Lox_Sample_33_FD_206719 | JGI IMG/M metagenome (GOLD analysis project Ga0335079, IMG submission 206719) | Soil microbial communities from Loxahatchee National Wildlife Refuge, Florida, United States - Lox_Sample_3.3 | ecosystem: Environmental > Terrestrial > Soil > Wetlands | place: USA: Florida... | reverse complement strand
CAAGCTTCGCATTCAGGTTCTGGAAACGCCGGGACACACTCTGGAAAGCATCTGTCTGCTGGTGACGGATGAGGAACGGTCGTCGCATCCCTGGGCAGCGTTCACTGGAGACACGATGTTTATTGGAGATGTTGGACGTCCCGATTTATCGAAAATCTACACTCCGGCGCAACTGGCGGGCATGCTTTACGACAGCCTGCATGACAAGTTGCTCACTCTGCCGGACGATGTGCTTGTCTACCCCGCGCATGGGGCAGGCTCGCTCTGTGGGCGCAATATGCGGGCTGAGCGCTCCTCAACGATCGGCACCGAACGGCTTACGAATTACGCCTTGCAAATCAAGAGCAGGGAAGATTTTGTCCGACAGCTCACCTCGAACCTGCCGACCCGGCCTGATTACTTCCTCGAGGACGCGGAAATCAACCGTGGTGGGGCGCCTGCGCTTACTGACCTGCCCGAGTTGCGTTCTGTTGGCGCGGCAGAATTGAAGTCCATGCTGGACGATGGAGCGATCGCTCTGGACGTGCGTCCGTGCGGCGAGTTTGCCTTGGGTCACGTGCCTGGATCAATCAACATCGCACTTTCCGGACAATTTGCGTCATGGGCGGGGACGATGCTCGGATTGTCTTCGCATCCCGTGCTGATCGCCAGTTCGAAGGAACAACTGGAGGAGGCGCGCGTGCGATTGGCGCGGGTGGGCATTGAAGATCTCAGGGGCTTTCTGGAGGGCGGCGTCGAGGGGTGGTCCCGTGCGGGGTTTGCTCCGCGCGTCATCCCCGAAATGACCGTGCATCAACTCGACGAAGAGCGCAGAACCGGAAGCCTGCAAGTGCTGGATGTCCGCCGCGAACCGGAATGGCACGCCGGGCACCTGGAAGGTGCGATTTGGTGGCCGCTGGACAACTTCAGAATTGCGCCGCCCGAGATCGACCGCAATAGTCCTGTTGCGGTGCATTGCAAGAGCGGCTATCGCAGCATGATTGCCTGCAGCCTGCTGCACCGGGCGGGTTTCAAAGACGTGATCAACGTCAGCGGCGGGTTTGATGCCTGGCGAGAGGCGAAGTTGCCGGAGGTGGCAGAGACGACGACTGTTTCCTGACAGCAGCTACGGCCTTGCGGGCAGACGTATCACGCCCGCGTCTTGCGAGGTTTTGACTTGTGGAAGAGTTTTGACCCTGGCCCGTCCTGCTCTGCTTTCTGCTTAGGCTCTTTTCGCTTTTCCTCCATCTCGACCGAGAACAGCATGAAGTGGTCAAAGCTGTGCCGCCGGAAGTAGCGGTGCTTGCGGAAATTGAAGTACAGATCGGCGTTCTTGGGCAGCCAGAGTTCCACCTTCTTGGAAGGGAAGGGAACGGACGCGTATTCGACAATCTGATGTTCACTGAGGAGTTGAATCTCGCGGATCGGCTTCACCAGTTCGGATTCCAGGCGCACGATCTGAAAAGTGTCAGCCGCAATCCACGCGCGTCCTTTCATGCTTACCGGATATACCCGGTTCTCGACAATGTAATCCTGTACCCGGTGGGGCCGGTCTTCGCGCTGGCGGAAGTGCACGAGCCAGGTCGCCTTCCCCTCCCAGGAGCCAAGCCCTTCGCAGGTCATCTCGAAGTTGTCGCGCATGTCGGGATGAAAGATGAGGGCCAGCGTGGGCAAACCGCGGGTAGCTATTTGATCGGGAAAGTCTTCAGTTCCGGAGCGTCCGGTGCGAAATTCGTCCACGACAAACCGGCCAGGATCCGTCTCTGAGACTGCGGCCACGTAGTCGAATTTGAGGTAAGTCTTCTTCCTGGGATTACCCAGTTCATCCATCTCCTGGTGCACCAGGTCCTCGATGGCTTCAAACTGAGCGAGATTATCGACGAACTCCTTTACCCGCAGGCCCGATTGCTCGATAACTGTTGAGTACGGGCAGGCTACGCCGTCGGCGACTGCAGGCCTGTGATCATCAATGCTCGCAGGCTCCCACGACTTAACGGACAGTTGGGGTTCGGCGGCGTTCAGGACGGGGTCGGTCGCGGGCGGGGGAACTGGACCGGGAGCTGGGGGGTGCGAATCCGCACTGGTGGGTTGCGCGATCGCATGCTCAATATCGGCGATCATCTGTTGTGCCTGAGGTGCGGATGGGTTGGTGGGATCACTGCGCACGAAGCCTTGAAGGGCCTGAATTGCTTCCTGGCTCCTGCCCAGGTTTGCCAGTGCCTCGCCCAGTACAAGCTGTGCAGCATTTCCGGCGCCTCGCCCTTTTTCAACGGCGAGCACGGCCTGCTGCCGCGCGAGTTCGGATTCGTTGAGCTTGAGATAGGCATGACCTAGCAGGAAATGTGCCATCCAATTTCCGGAATCAGCGGCGACCGCCTGCTCCAGGGTCGTTCTGGCCGATGGAAAATCCCCGCGCTGCAACCGGGCTCTACCCAGCAGCGTCAGGGCCTGACCGTTGTGCGCGTCCAACGTGGAGGCGTTAGCCAGGTACGATTCCGCGCGGTCCAGGTCCTGCACATACACTTCACCCTGCTCCGAATTGCTCTTTTCGAAATACCAATAGCCCAAGAGGAAGTTGACTTCGGAGTTGTTGGGTGCTGACTTGTACGCGTCGTCAAGATGCTTCTTGGCGTCAAGCACATTTCCAGATCGGAGCGCAGCGGCCCCGCGCACCAAGTCCTTGCGCAACTTCGAGGGCATCTGCTTCGCGCCTTGTACGCTCAAATCCACTGCCGAGGGATCCTTCTTGAGGGTCACCTCTACCTGATGGGTTGTGTTGATGCCTTGCACTGTCAAGTCCTGGTGCTGGCTGAAGTAGCCTACCGCGCTAGTTTCAATGTCATAGATGCCGGGCCGCAGGTCGGTGAAGATCGCCACCGATCCTTCCTGAGTGGTCTGCCAGAGAACGTTCGTATTGGATTTGTTAGTGAGCTTGACCACTGCCTGGCGATCCAGATGCTCGCGTTTCTCCCCGTTAACAGTCAGCACAAGCGCTGAACCCTCATGACCATAGATGGAGAGCCCACCGGGTTGGCCGGGGTTGAGAGAAACAGGAGGAACTCCGCCTCCCATCCGCGGGTCACCCTGTGCGTGTGTAAGCAGGCAAACGAAAAGCGGCGTGAAAACTGCCAGCAGGAACCGTGACTTCGTACAAACCATGGCGCGCCCCAGCAAAAAAGCGTCCCCCAGTGTCTCATCGGTCAGTTCGGAGGTCAATCAGATATACCGCCGGGGCGGAGTCTAGCGCCAGGGCTGCTTCAGCTTGAAACCGCGAAACCTGCAATTAACAGCCGCAACCTCTGCGGCTAACGGGAAATCGGCGCGGATGACAAAAGCAACCCAGTGAATTAAGCTTTAGTCTCAGTCACTTCCATCTTGGCCGGGATGGCGGAACTGGCAGACGCAGCGGACTCAAAATCCGCCGGTACTTAGTACCTTGGGGGTTCAACTCCCCCTCCCGGCACCAATGGACTTGCTTCAATAAAGGTCGTCACACCCGCAGGATCATTACTTCGGTGGCCTTAATCAGAGCAGCCGCGGTCTGACCGGCCTTGAGGTTCATCTCGCGAGCCGATCGTGCGGTGATAATCGAAGTGATCTGTTGTTCCCCGATCGAAATGACGACCTCCGCCATAAGGCCGCTGATCTGAACGCTCTCAATTCGTCCGACTAACTGATTTCTGCCACTGAGGCGACGCATAACAAGGGAGCGTTCGGGGGCGGTCTTTGCCCTTGTGCGAAACAGCAACCGGTCGACCTCGCTCTGAGGAATCCGGTGGTGCCCGCCGGCCGTGCGAATGCTGCGAATCTTCTTCTTGTAAATCCACTGCTTGATCGTCGGGAAACTGATACGAAGCTCGACTGCCGCTTCCCGCGGTTTCAGCAAGTCTTCGGCCCGGAGCTTTGACGACTGAGGTTTGCGGTTCATGTGCACTTCGAGCCGAATCCTACCGTCGCAAAGCGATGCCGTCAAACAAGGCGCCCGTGCTTGATCGGGCTTCTCATAAAGTCGTATATACTCGCATGAAATTCGACTTATTAGCCATCTGTAATATACACTTCTGACTCTCTTAATTCACATTGCCTCACGGAGCGAAAAGAATGCGCCATAACGCATGCCAGCACGGATCAGGAATTCCTCCAATGTTCTTGAAACAGGCCGGTCTACGTATGGCGCTGTTTATTTTCAGCTGTCTGTTCGCCCAATCCTTAATGGGGCAGGTCTCGGCGAACCTCTCGGGAATGGTCACCGACCCATCGGGCGCCGCGGTCCCCGGTGCGTCGGTCGAACTGAAGAGTCTCGATACTGGCCTCTCTCGAAGTGCCCAAACCGATGCGGGTGGCCGGTATAGGTTCTTTGCGTTGTGGGTGGGGATGTACGAGGTTCGCGTCACGAAAGAGGGTTTTGCCGAGGGCATTCGCTCTGGCATTCGTCTGGTGGTAGGGCAGGATGCGAGCGCCGATATCAGTCTTCGCGTGGGAAAAGTCAGCGAACAAGTAAAGGTCACGGAAGATGCTCCGGTTGTAAGTCTCACCACACAGGACATATCGGGATTGATCGGAGAAAGGCAGGTCAAAGACCTGCCCCTGAACGGGCGCAGCTACGATCTCCTGCTGACGCTGAATCCGGGAATTGTGAACTTCACCTGGGAGAAGACCGGCGGCATTGGCGTGTCGAACTCGACGACAGGCAATAACTTCTCGGTCTCCGGGAATCGTCCGCAACAGAATATGTTTCTGCTGAACGGCGTGGAATTCACGGGCGCGGCGGAAAACAATATGCAGCCCGGCGGCAGCAGCCAGCAGTTGCTTGGGGTTGACGCCGTACGGGAATTCAATGTGCTGCGGGATTCCTATGGCCCGGAGTATGGGAAGCGTCCAGGTGGGCAAGTCACGATCGTCACGCAATCGGGCAGCAATGAGCTTCACGGCAGCGCATACGAGTTCCTCCGCAACAACGCGCTCGACGCTCCGAACTATTTTGATCAGGGTTCAGCTCCGCCGTTTCAACGTAATCAGTTTGGCGCCGCGCTTGGGGGGCCGCTGCGGAGCAACAAGACTTTTCTCTTCGCAAACTATGAAGGACTTCGGCAGCATCTCCACCAGACGTCGGTGGCATTTGTTCCAGATGCGAACGCGCGCGCGATTGCCGACCCGACCGTCCAACCTCTTCTAAACCTGTGGCCCATTGCGCCTGCCGGCGCCCCGGATTTTAACGTTGGATGCACAGTCAGTGGCGCGACGGTGCCCTGCGGGATTGCACAGGTCTTCAGCAGCCCTTTGCAAACGATTCGAGAGGATTTTGGCACGGTACGGCTTGATCACAATCTGTCCGCGCGTGATTCTCTCTCGGCTGTCTACACGATCGATGACGGGGACGATTTCACCGCGACTGTGCTGGATCCTTACAGCTCAGACATCTTGACCTTGCGTGAACAAGTGCTCAGCCTGGATGAAACACATTCGTTCTCGGCCTCTACGCTCAACGTTGCACGTGTGGGATACTCGCGCGCGGGGTATTTCTTTACGGGAGAGCCAACGCCAGGAACGCCCGCCGCAACTGTGAGCGGATTCCTGGTCGGGCACCAGGTCGGCGCAGTCGTCGTGGGCGGCAGCGCCGCTTCGAATCCATCGGCCCAGCTGGGGCTTGCCGGTAGTAATAATGGCAGCAACTTGCGAATTGCCCGGAACCTGTTTACGTTCGAAGATCGCGTAATGATGACCCGCGGACGTCATCAACTGACATTCGGCGCCTGGTTCCAGCCTTTTCAATCCAACGAAACAATTGCGCTGAGCCAGTATGGCCAAGCGACTTTCTCAAGCCTGGCGAATTTTCTCGCAGGGAACCTGTCCAGCTTCTTGTGGGACCCCGCGCCGACAGAGATGAACTGGCGCTCGCTCCTCGGCGCCTGGTACGCGGAAGATGTGATTCGTGTTCTGCCGCGGGTGACTCTTTCTCTTGGATTTCGAGATGAGTTTACAACCGGTTGGAACGAGGCTCATGGCCGCGCCGCGAACTATACGTTCAACAATGGAGTGATCTCCGACGCCCCTCGCGTTGGAGATTCATTGTTTACTGCCAATAATGCCAAGTTTCTGCCACAACCGCGCATTGGCCTGGCATGGAGCCCATTCACAGATAGAACCGTTATTCGCGCCGGGTTCGGGATGTACAACGATCTGCAGGATGCACTCGGGTACCGTGCGGATCAAAATGCTCCGTTCAACCCTGTGTACAGTGTAGGAAGCTCGACAACGCCGTTTCCTTTCTCGTCTTTGCCGATTGACCCTTCTGCTCCACCGCCAACGGGCGCCAAGCTTGTGCCCGGAGGAGTACAGCCCGACATGAAGACGCCCACGTTGATCTCATGGTCGCTGCGAGTACAGCAAGAGATTACACGGGATACATCCCTGACCGTCGGGTATGTGGGCAGCCACGGTTATCACGAACTCATCGGGGTCGATGCGAACGAACCGTTTCCCGTAATTTGTCCAGCCTCGCCGTGCCCAGCTACGTATCCCTCCACATTTCCCGCGCCGCTGGCTGGCAGCCCGGTACCCGCAGGTTCGTACTATGTCCCAACGAACGTGCGGGCAAACCCTACGATTGCGAACACCTGGACCTGGTTCTCGTCCGGTACAAGCAATTACCACGCGCTGCAGGTTGATTTGAATCGCCGGTTCAGCCACGGCTTTTCGCTGCGAGGCGTCTATACGTGGTCGAAAGCTCTGGATGACGGCGATTCTTTGAATGGGACGACTGCAGCAAATGCTCCTGGGCTGGTGTCGAACCCCTTCAATCTTCGCGCGGACTACGGACCCGCCACCTACGACGTTCGTCACATCGGGGTTATCAACGCGGTCTATATGCTTCCATTCGGGAAAGGGCAACCTATAGGCAACAGCCTGGAGGGATGGAGCAACGCGCTCATCAGCGGCTGGTCAGTCAATAGTATTGTTACGGTGCAATCCGGTTTCCCGTTCACACCGCAGCTCAGCTATAACCCTTCCAATAACGGCGATACCAGAAATCCGGTACGGCCGTTCGTGAACCCAAACTTCACCGGCCCCGTGATCCTGGGCAAGCCTTCCCAGTGGTTCGATCCGAATGCATTCCTTGCGCCGCCTGCTAATAGCGGCTTCTATGGCAATCTCGGCCGAAACACACTGATTGGGCCAGGCCTTGGCACATGGGACTTCTCCACGTTCAAGACAACCACGCTACATGAACGGCTCGCTCTGCAATTTCGCGCAGAGATCTTCAATCTGCTCAACCGCGCGAACTTCAACACACCAAGCCTGATCACCTTCACGTCATCGAGCTCAGGCACGAAGACTTCTGGTACAGCAGGGGCGATTACCAGCACATCAACGACATCACGACAGGTGCAATTCGGATTGAAGTTGATCTGGTGAGTCGCTCTTGGCGATCCCACTCTTACTGTACCGTGGCTTTGCCCGGGCTCGCCGTATATGTTGACCTGTCTACACTGTCCATCAGACCGACGATCACTTTGTAACTCCCAGCGCTGCTGTAGGTGTGGGAGCCGGCAACTGTGAAAGGCCCCCCAGTTGGGCCGTTTACCCTGCCTGCCGACTTAGTGCCGTCACCCCAGTCAATGCTAGCTGTAAAGTTGCTGGAAGTTGCCGTCGGTGTTCCATCTTTGTAGGAAGCTACGGTGCCACTGAAAGCGACCCCGTGGGTAGCGCTGAAGTTCTTGCCGGTCCCCCCGACTGCGCTCAAGCGACTGACAGCGCCGCCGACTGCATCTACTACCCAGATCTTCCCATCACTTCCAATCGCCAGGTCGTTGCCGGCGGCATTGCTGATGGTCAAACCCACCTGGCTGACCACGCCCGCCGTGGTAACCCGCGCCACGCTATTTGGATAATATTGGGCGAGCCAAAGTGCTCCATCGGAGCCGACGATCAGGCCCTCCGGAAAGCCCTGCAGGCTTACCGGAATTTCCTTCAGCAGAACGCCGGAAGTATTGATAACCCCGACCGCGCCAGTGACGGTATTCTCTACAAACCAGAGGTTCCCATCCGGACCAGTGACTATCGCGCCGGGGGATTTGGCGGCGCCAATGGAATATTCCGTGATGGTGCCCGTTCCCGGGTCAATCTTGGCCACCTGACTGACACCATTTTCGGTAAACCACAGGTTTCCATCAGGCCCGTTGGTGATGAAAAATGCGAATGCCCCAGAAGTAGGCACAGCAAATTCGGTCAGAGTTCCACCAGTTGTGACCCGGGCGATGAAATTAGAGTTGTATTCCGGGAACCAGAGATTCCCATCGGGACCGGAGATGATCTGCCAGAGCCCGCGTCCGCCCGTCCAGAAGGAAAATTCCGTGATTGCTCCGCCGGTGGTCACCTTGGCTACTTTGCCTACGTTATGACCTACGGTTGTGGAGAATACTTCCTCGAGCATCCACAGATTTCCGTCCGAGCCGGTAGTGATGCCTTCGGGATGGGTATTCGCCTCCGGCAGGGAGAAGGAATTCGTGATCACGCCGCTTGTGTTCATACTGGCAACCTTGCCGGCGTAATACTCCGTGAACCAGATGGCTCCATCAGGACCAAGCGTATCCCAAGTGGGTCCTGATCCGTTGCTCACGGCATACGTGTTCAATAGTTGCCCCTGCGTCGAAAGCTGACCGAAATTACTGCTGTTTAAGGCGCCAAACCATAGGTTGTGATCCGGAGCTGAGGTGATCCCCCACTCGAGGCTGAAGCTGTAAAACGTGCTGGTCACGCCTTCTGTCAGGACCAAAGTCGAGGGGTTAATGTTCGCTACCGTCCCGAACTCCGTAAACCAGATGTTTCCATCCGCTCCCACAGTGATGCCGACTGATGCAGGGAAAGTAGCAGCAATTTCAGTCTCTGTACCTGTGGTGGTGATTCTGGCCACGTGGCCGCTTTCGGTCACCCACAGATTGCCATCGGGACCGGAAACGACTCCCATTGGCGTATCGGCTGGTGAGTAAATCGTCACCGAGGTGCCGGAGGTATTGATCTTGCCCAGCAGATTTCCCGCCGTTGCTGTCGCCTGCGGATTCGTGAACCATAGATTCCCATCAGGGCCGGCGGCGATCTGCGCTGCAAAGGCGTAGGCTTGAAATGGACCAGCATTCTTGGTGGCAGAGAACTCCCTAATCTGCCCCGCAGTCGTGATCTTGCCCACGGTGAACGCTCCGTTCGGTTTCTGATCTACGAACCACAAATTACCATCAGGCCCGCTTGTGATTCCTTGAGGATGGCTGCCGGCAGGAAGAGAAAAGAACTGCGGTTGTGATCCCGCGGTACTAACGTGGCCTATCTTGCCGGTGAATTGATCGGTGAACCAGATATTTCCGTCCGCACCGGCGGCAATGCCAACCAGCGACTGCGCACCGGGAATGCTGAACTCCGTGATTGTGCCGCTGGTGGTCATTCGCCCCAGCTTTTCTCCGGTGAATTCCGTGAACCAGATGTTCTGGTCGGGTCCGACGATCATGATGTACGGCTCGGCCTGTCTTCCGGGTGGCACGGCGAAATCCGAGCTGGCTAACGCGTGGCCAGCAAGAACTACCGTAACCGTCACGATCAGCGCTGTTTTGTAGCCATGATGTGAAATGGTCGGGAACATCGGAACCTCCTCAAGGTGAGGGATGACTCATCCCTCTTCTTCCAAACTATCGAGACAGTTTGTCGTGCGGAAATCTGAATGCTGCCGGCAAAGATATACGACGGGAGGCCAAAAATGGGTGGAGCTTATCCCACGAACAAACCCTTGTCAAGCCAGTCAGGGTGTGCTTTTCAGGGGCTTCCTTTCATGGTATGCTCCCGGGCCGGTCGTAATTCGGCGCCAGCTCCGCCCCTCTCCCACGCCGTCGTCCACGCGGTTCGGTCCGCAGGAGGTCCTCATGAAAGGGCAAGGCGAACCTGATCGATCTCACAATTTGAGCTTGTTCCCCTGGTGTCTCCGGGGAGTGGCATTGGCGATGACTCTCGCTGCGGTCTTGTGTGCTGCGCGCATGTCTGCCCAGGTTTCCGAGACCCTGCTCTACACTTTCGCCGGCCCCAGGCAGGATGGCCAAAGCCCGCAAGGCGGGCTGGTGAGGGACACGCAGGGGAATTTCTACGGAACGACAGACGCGGGTGGTCATTACGGAATGGGAACTATCTATCGCCTGACGCCTCCTCAGAAATCAGGCGGAGAATGGGTGACAGAGATTCTGTACACGTTCGCGCCAGGAGATGGCGCAAATCCGGAGTGGGGTGCGTTGGTGATGGATGCAAGCGGTTCTCTTTATGGGACCACGCAGTATGGCGGCATCCGCGGATGCGGGAACGGCTTTGGCTGCGGCACTATCTTCCGGCTCTCGCCTCCTGCAGGCGGAAGTGGGCCTTGGACGTTAACGAACCTGTACGGTCTCCACGGACTAGGTGATGGAGCTTATCCGAACGCGGGGTTGATCTTCGATTCTGACGGGAACCTTTACGGGACTGCCGCCGCTGGAGGCTCGAAGCATGGCAACTGCTATCCCTATGGCTGTGGCGTCGTATTTGAACTCAGCCCTCCCGCAGGGGAAGCAGGGAACTGGAAATACCAGGTGCTGCACAGATTTCAAGGCGCAGACGGGCTCGTTCCTTTCTGCACACTCAGCCGGGACAATGGCGGCGTGCTTTACGGAACTGCCTCCGAGGGAGGTAAATACGGAGCAGGTGTGGTTTTCAAACTCGTGCCCGAAGGCAGCAAATGGCAGGAGAAAGTGCTGTGGAACTTCACCGGTGGCAACGATGGCTGGCAACCGGTGTCGGGTGTAGTTGCACATGACGGTGCGCTCTATGGCGTGACGACATCAGGTGGTGATTTCAGCTGGGGAAACGTGTATCAGCTGACGCCCAACGGCGGTGCCACCTGGACGGAAAACACGCTCTACAGCTTTACCGGCGGTTCAGATAGCGGCACCCCGCTGAGCGATCTGACTTTCGCGCAAGATGGAACGCTATACGGCACTGCGGAGTACGGCTTCGAAGGGAACTGCCCGTTTGGCGGCTGCGGAAATGTTTTCAAAATGACGCCTGGATCTGGCAATACCTGGAGCTACCAAACCGTCTACACATTTCAAGGGGAACCGGACGGTTTCCTGCCGAGTGGGAGACTGTTCGTCTCTCCGTCGGGGATCATCTACGGCGTCACCTCGGGCGGCGGCGCGGGATGCGTGAATGGTTGCGGAACGATTTACCAGATCACACAGTAAACAGACCATTTACGACGCCAAAATTTTAGTTGTTAGCCGCAGCGCGCCCAGCGTTGCCGATCACATTCGCGAACTTCCTGTTTTGAAGCTGCGTACTATACTCTTGGTCTTCTGGTGGAGGCGGCATGGAGCTGCGAATTGAGAAGCTTTCGAAGCGCTATGGGAACGGCACGCAGGCGCTGCAGGATGTTTCGCTTAACATCCCCCTTGGCATGTTTGGCCTGCTGGGACCGAACGGCGCCGGCAAGTCCACGCTCATGCGTACCCTGGCAACCTTGCAGGAACCAGACAGCGGCAGCGCACGGTTGGGCGAAATTGATGTTCTCAAGCAGAAGGACGAAGTCCGAAGGGTGCTTGGTTATCTGCCGCAGGAGTTCGGACTTTATCCAAAAGTCTCAGCCGAGGTGCTGCTTACGCATTTCGCAGCGCTGAAGGGAATCGGCAGCGCCAAAGAACGGCGCGATGTCGCACGCGCTCTCCTGCTGCAGACCAATCTCTACGAACATCGCCACAAACCGCTGGGGAGTTTTTCAGGTGGCATGAAGCAACGTTTCGGAATTGCCCAGGCATTGCTGGGGAATCCGCGGCTCATCATCGTCGATGAACCCACCGCGGGACTCGATCCTGAGGAACGGGTGCGTTTTCACAACCTGTTGAGCGCCATTGGCGAGAACATCATCGTGATTCTCTCCACGCACATCGTCTCGGACGTCAGCGACCTGTGCGGCCGGATGGCGATCATTCATCAGGGCCGCGTGCTTGTCGCCGGAGAGCCGGCTGCCCTCGTGGCCGAATTGCAGGGCAAGGTCTGGCGAAAAATCATCCACGCCTCGGAACTGGCGACCCACCGCGAACGGTTGCAGGTGATCCTCGCGCGGTTGAGCGGGGGAAAGACGCTGATTCACGTTCTCAGCCAGCATCCTCCCGCGGAATTCGAACCGGTGAATGCCGATCTTGAAGATCTGTACTTCGCTACCGTTCACGGCTTCATTCACCGTGCGCCTGCGGCGCCCGTCAACTGACCCATGTTGTTCACGATTGCCAGTTTCGAGGTTCGGCAGCGGCTTAGGCGAATTTCGACCTACGTCTATTTCCTGATTTTCTTTGCCCTGAGTGTCCTCTTTGCCTGCATGGCCGGAGGCGCCATCCCAGGAGCAACGGTGGATTTTGGCACGGGCGGAAAGATCTTTCTCAACTCGCCCTATGCACTGAACGTAATCACGATGTACATCACCTTTCTCGGCATCGTGGTCACGGGCTCGATCGCGGGACAAGCGACTTACCAGGACACGGATTACCGCACGACGGAACTTCTATATACCGCGCCGATTACAAAGTTCGACTACCTCGGGGGGCGTTTCCTGGCCGCGCTGGCCGTGCAACTCCTGGTCTTTTCGAGCGTTGGTTTGGGCGCCTACGTGGGGATGCGTTTGCCGTGGCTCGATCCAACGCGGCTCGGTCCCAACCATGCCGCGGCCTATCTGCAGCCCTACTTGATTTTGGTGCTGCCTAACCTGGTGCTGACGTCGGCTATTTTTTTCGGCCTGGCTGCGCTTTCGAAGAAAATGCTGCCGGTCTATGCCGGCAGCGTCCTCCTGCTGATCGGTTATTTCACGGCTGCCCAGTTTTCCACCAACCTGGCGGTCAATACCACCGTGGCATTGGCGGATCCGTTCGGTGCCAACGCAGTGGATCGTCTGACCCAATATTGGAGCCCGTTTCAGCGCAACACACAACTGATCCCGCTGGCCGGCGTTCTGCTGCTGAATCGCGTCTTGTGGCTGGGCCTGGGGGCAATCATTCTGGTCATCACGTACTCGCGCTTCTCCCTGGGCTATCCGGTTCGATCAGGGAAGCAGACAGTTCCGGTCGCAGCCGAGGAGGAGATTCCGCCGCCTGCCCAGGAACTGCCCACAGTCGGTACTACTTTCTCGACAGGCGCTTCGTGGCGGCAATTTTTCTCGCTCACTCGAATCCAATTTGCGGAGACGGTAAAGAACGTCTTCTTCATTGTGCTGCTGCTGGCGGGAGGGCTGTTCGCGATCCTCACTGCCAACCAGGTCAACAATCCGTTTTCCAGCCACACCTATCCTGTCACCTATCAAATGTTGCAGGGCGCTACGGCCGGACTGTTTGTTTTTGCGTTGGCGATCATCACCTTCTATGCGGGCGAACTGGTCTGGCGCGAGCGTGATGCGGGCCTGGCCCAGATTGTGGATTCGCTGCCGGTCGAACGGTGGGTGCTGTTCAGTTCCAAGCTGGCAGCTTTGATGATGGTGCAGGTCATTCTCGTGCTGGTCACGATGGCGGCCGGGATGGTCGTGCAAGTCCTGCATGGCTACTACCACTTCGAACTGGGCTTATATTTCACCGATTTGTTTGGCATCCGCCTGTTTGGATACTGGGCGCTCTGTGTTCTGGCCTTCTTTATTCATACGCTGGTAAATCAGAAATATTTTGGCCATTTCGTGATGGTGCTCTACTTCGTGAGCACGTTGGCTTTGCCGGGCATAGGCTGGCAGCACTATTTGTACCGCTACGGGCAGGCGCCCACTTATATCTACTCGGACATGAACGGCTATGGCCCGTTTGCCGCAC
>Ga0335079_10006059_pt1 | contig 13835 bp, 13 predicted proteins | sample Lox_Sample_33_FD_206719 | JGI IMG/M metagenome (GOLD analysis project Ga0335079, IMG submission 206719) | Soil microbial communities from Loxahatchee National Wildlife Refuge, Florida, United States - Lox_Sample_3.3 | ecosystem: Environmental > Terrestrial > Soil > Wetlands | place: USA... | reverse complement strand
GACCCGCCCAGTTTCGGCCGCTGACGGGGATCTCCTTGATCTGCGCCGATTCGATGACGCCGCCTACTTCGGCATTGGTGCGGTTTACGGTTTCCGCGGTCGCGTTAACTTGCACGGTCTCGGCGGTTCCCCCGATTTCCAAACGAGCATCGATCGTCCGCGTTTCCCCATATTGCAATACAATCTCATCAATTTTGACCGGCTTGAAGCCTTCCTTCGTGATCGTCAGGACATAGCTGCCAACTGGCAGAGCCGTGATCTGATACAGCCCGTTTTCGTTGGAGGCCGTCGTGCGGTGAAGCCCCGTCGCCGCTGATTTTAGATCCACGCTGGCGCCGCCAACCAGGGCGGCGTCGGGATCCATCACGGTGCCGTCAATGGCCGCACGGTCCTGGGCCAACACAGAGACGGAACCAATGCCAAATACCAAAACAAAGACGCCGAGCTGTCGCATGAAACCTCGTTTTCGGGGAATTCGAGCTTGAACTTTGGAAATACGAAGCTATCCGATTTTGATTTCAGGCCGATGACGAAGCACTAACTGAACGGTTACGACGGAGTGAATTATGAGGAAAAGATCAAGAAGGACCGCGCGCTACAATCGTCACCAAGCCGTAATATAAGTTGGCGATGCTGAAAGCTGACGCGGAAAGGAGCCTCCACGCTTGAGACGCCGGATTTCACGATTTCCCACAGGGGCGCTGGCCGTCCTCGTCGGGCTGACCCTCGCCGGCTACGCGCCGCCAGCGCCCGCGCAGGCGGTCACGCAGAAAATCGTCGGCGGCCCGTACACGGTGAGCGTCGGCCAGCGTTCGGCCACGGTCATGTGGCTGGTTCAGACCGGCGAGGCGTCGATCGGCGCTGAACCGGGAACGGCAGACAAGACGGCCCCGGTCCTGCACGTCGAAAAGACCAGCTTCGTGGGCCTGAAGCGGGGGACCACTTATTATTACCAAGCCTTCCCTGGAGAGGCTGGCAAAGGTTCGTTCAAAACGCCCCCAGCCGGCGAAGCCCGATTTCAATTCGCAGTGTACGGTGATACGCGCACCCGCCACGAGGTTCATCGGCGCGTGATTGCCGCGATCCTCCGGGACGCGCAGCCCGATTTCATCTTGCACACCGGCGACCTGGTAGCCGACGGCAATGATCCCGCCTTATGGCCGATCTTCTTTGACGCCGAACGGGAGTTGTTGCGGAACGCGGCTTTCTTCCCCGCGCTCGGCAATCATGAGCGCGACTCCAATAACTACTTCGATTTCCTGAACGCCAAGCCGTATTATTCATTCGACTGGGGAAGCGCGCATTTCGCCGTGATCAACAGCGATATCGGCAACGCCGGCGAGACGCAGGGGCAGAGAGACGCCTTTTGGAGCGAACAGACGCGCTGGCTGGAAGACGACCTGCGCGCGGCGCAGAAGGCCGATTTCCGCTTCTTGATTGCGCATCATCCGCCGATGACCGCGGTGAGGCGGCGGCAGGGCGACAATCCGCAGATGACGGCGCTGGAGCCGCTGTTCGAAAAATACAAGCTGACGGCGGGATTCTTTGGACACGACCACAATTACCAGCATTACCTCAAAGACGGAGTTCACTATTTCATCACCGGCGGCGGCGGCGCTCCGCTGTATGACGTGGATCTGCCGCCCGCGGGCATTACTAAAACGGTCGCCACAACCGAGAACTTTGTCGTGGTGCGGATCGATGGCAAGACCGCCACGGTGGAGGCCAGGACGCCGCAAAGCCTGACCTTGGAGATGACCCAACTGAACGCGGGTAGTGACGCTGCCGTTCCGTCACAATAAGCCAGCGAGCCTTGAGACTCGGCCGCTAGACGCCAAGGATGAAGAAAAGATTAAAGTCCGAGTTCTTTCTCACACTCCGCGTGTTTCGACGGTAGGGGATGACAGACCAGTCAAAATCCCCCCGACTTCGACACGGAGGATAAGAAGAAATGATTACAAAGATGATGCAGTTGACGTGTGCCCTGACCCTGGCGGCCGCGGGTTTGTTCGCTCAAAGCACCACCCCGGTAGCGCGTGTTCACCAGCGGAGCTCCGGTATGGTAGGGATCGCCGAAGGACAAACGGCGCGAGTTAATTTACTCAGCCCGGATCTGCCCGCGCCACTCGCGACGGGAGTGATGTGCTCGGCAACGGTCTCGTTCATGAACGCGCAAGGCGCCGTACTGAAGTCCGGAACCCTCACTGTTATTCCGGGACAAAGTATGCATATCGATTTGGACACTGATGCAGATCTCAAGTATGCGGTTAATGAACGACATGAGATTCGCGCGACCGTCCAGGTTCCGGTGGCGCCAACACCAGCCGGCGGAACAGCCGCGGTGGTCCCAGTCTGCCGTTTGATTCCTACGATGGAAATCTTCGACGCGCTGACCGGACGAACGAGCGTAATTGTCGGTCATACCCACTTCGCCGGAGAACGCACCGAACCCACACCCGCGACATCTTCAACTGCTGGTTCGAACTGAAACACAGCACCATATCGTGCGGGCAAGCGGCGTCGCGTCCGGGTGCCGCTTGCCGGGTAGGCGGAGATTACCTGCCGATCGATTCGCGCCGAACGTGCAGCACCTTGGAAGTGGTAACGGGCAGCCGGTCCTCCACGATAAACAACATCCGTGCGCCGCACTCGATAAAACCAGAATCGAGTATGCCGTCCCGCTTCAGGGAGCCTTCCAGACGGGCGGGCACGGGCTCAGGACAGAATTGCGGGTGACCGGAGATACGGACCGAGTCTCCGCCCAGGCATTCGATGCGGTAATGGCGGCTCCTTGTTTCTACGTCGAGTACTGAACCCGGCTCCAAGTGCTGGTAATCCAGGAGTTCCGCAGATTGCTCCATAGCATCTTCCTACGATAAGCCAATGCAATCTCCGGGCCATCGACGTACCGCTTTTAGAATCAATCGAGTTATCGGTCTGAACAGTTCGGGCAAACGCCAAATTGTCCACGGGAGTTGCGCCGCCTGGCGCAGTCCGCTGGGCGATTTATCGCATTCGCTCAATCGCATCGGCGGCGACGCCGGTTCCATCTTCGGAGCGCACTTTTTCCCCAACCTTGGCGGCCGCTTGCGCGTAGCTGGGCCGCGTCATCAGATCGCGCAAACGCGTTTCGGCGAGCCGCGCCGTGTAGCGCGAGCGCGGAAGTACTTCGGCCGCTTCCAGCCGTCGAACCCGCTCCGCGTTATCGAACTGGTCGTGGGCGAATGGGACGACCAGCATCGGCCGCCCCGCACGGAGCGCCTGCGCCGTGGTGCCGATGCCGCCCTGGTGAACAATCGCTGCCGCCCGCGCAAACAATTCGTCGTGCGGCGCGTAGGGCACCGCGAGAATATGGTCTGGTAGCGTTTCGGGTAGCCCCTGAGGATGTGAGCCTGTGAGCAGGACGGCGCGGTGACCGAGCCGGTAGATCGCATCGAGGCTGTGCCGATAGAAGTCGCCCGCGGTGCCCACCGCCGAGGATCCGAGCGTGAAAACAACCGGCGGTGGCCCGGATTCGAGGAATTTCCGCAGTTCTGCTGCCAAGGTGCCGTCCCCGAAAAAGCAGAAACCAGTGCCGGCGGTATGGCTCGGCCAATCGGGTTGAGGCGCGGCGAGCAACTGGGAGAACAGTGCGAGCACGAGGGATGGCGAATGCTGGCCTTCAAACAAGGGATTCGCACCCGGCGCAAGCCCCAGTTCAGTCCGCAGGTCGAATACCGGCCTTACCCAATCGAGCGCCTGCCGTTTCCCCGCCCGGATCCACAGTCGCGCGAAATTCGGCCCGAGAAAATTCAAACGGCGCATCCAAGGAGCGGGTGCGACGACCGGCGGATCATAGATTGACAGAAACGAGACCGGAGCGAGCACAGAGGATACCCAGCGCTTTCGAAGTTTCTGAGCGGCGATCACGGACGCGAATGTGATGGGATGGGTAACCATCAGATCGGCCCAACTCGCGGCTTCCAGCGTGTCCGCATAGCTCTCGCGCACTACGGATGCGAGATACCGGACCACCCGCTCGCTGCCGCGCCTGGCGTCCATGACGTAGGCCAGCATTTCACGATCCTCGAGCGAAGCATCCGGCCGGACGGATTGGAAACCTAATCCCACCGCCTCGACTTTGGATTGATAAACTGCGCTGGTGGCGACGGTGACTTCATGGCCACGCCGGCGCAACTCGCTGCCCAACGCGAGATACGGAAAGAGGTCGCCGTAAGAGCCGAACGTAGTCAGCAGAATTCGCACGCAAGCGGAGCGGTTCGATTATCCCACGCCGCATGCCTGCTTCGAGGTTCTTGGTACTCCTAGGCATCGCGGCACACGGCGACAGTATTCGTCCAACTTCGCTCCCGCGCGCGGACAGCGCCCCCCAGCCGTTCCCGCCACAACCGGAACTCAACCAAATGCCAGATGCAGGGTTGTCAGCCTCGGTCACCAGGGGCGGTGCGGAATCCATACTGCAACCGTTCCAGGTACCGGAACTGTAAATATGAGGGCGCGGATCCCCAATACAGGAACTTCGGCCTTACTATAGGAACTTGTGACCGCCGAATCCGCCGAGCCTCTCCACAAGCCCAGGTTTCTGGCCGGAGGCATGACAGCCGTCCTGGCGATCGCGGCCGCCAAACTCGCCCTGCACTGGATTTTCAATAACCGGTACGGCTATTTCCGCGATGAATTTGATTACCTGGCGTGCGGAAATCATCCCGCATGGGGCTATGTTGATCAACCGCCACTGGTCCCGATGCTCGCCAAAATCAGCCGCGCGCTGCTCGGGGACTCGCTGCGCGCCATCCGGTTCTTTCCCGCCCTTTTTTCGTCCGCGTTGGTCGTGCTGGCCGGCCTGATTGCGCGCGAACTGGGCGGACACCGGTTCGCGCTGGCGTTGACAGCCGTCTGCATATTGATCGCTCCGATGTTTCTCTCCGACGGCAGCCTGTTTACTACCAATTTTCTCGAGCCGGTATTGTGGATGGGCTGTGCGTATTGCGCGATTCTGACTGTGAACCGGAATGATCCGCGTTATTGGCTCTGGTTCGGCGTCATCGCCGGCATCGGACTCGAGGAAAAATACTCGATCGCGGTGATGGGTTTCGGAATCGTCGTCGGACTACTGCTGACCGAGCAGCGACGCGCGTTGGCCAGCCGATGGATGTGGCTGGGCGGCGCGGCGGCCTTCCTCATCCTGCTCCCTAACCTGATCTGGAACGCCGAGAACCAGTGGCCGTTTGTGCAGCTTATGCGCAATATTAAAGCCAGCGGGCGCGATGTCGTCCTTGGCCCCGGAACGTACTTCGCGCAGCAAATCCTGCTCATGCACCCGCTAACCGCGCCGATCTGGATCGCCGGTCTCGTCGCTTTGCTCGTCATGCCGCGCTTTAGACGCTACCGCCTGCTCGGATGGTGCTACCTAGCTGCGTTTACAACGTTTGTGCTGCTGAAGGGCAAGAACTATTACCTGGCCCCCGTCTATCCGATGCTGATGGCCGCGGGCGCCGTCGTGATTGAGCGCGCCATCGTGCACTCCCGGCGGGTCTGGTGGAATGCCGCAATCCTCGGCGTACTGCTCGCGGGAGGCGCGTGGCTGGCGCCGATTACCATTCCGGTTTTACCGGTTGAGCAGTTGCTTTCGTACCTAAACAGTCTCCCTTTCGCCGTGCCCCGCAGCGAAAACAGGCATCTGTCGGCTGCCTTACCGCAACATTACGCCGACCAGTTCGGATGGGAAGAGATGGTCGCTGTGGTCGGACAGACCTGGAACCGCCTCCCGCCCGAAGAGCGCGCCGGGTGCGGCATCTTCGGGCAGAATTACGGGGAAGCCGGCGCGATTGATTTTTTCGGACACCGTTATGGCCTGCCGCCGGCGATCAGCGGCCATCAGACTTACTATCTGTGGGGACCTCGCGGATATTCGGGCAACTGTCTGATCGCGGTGGCGGACCGTCAAGCGACTCTGGAGCGGCTCTTCGATAGAGTCGAGTTGGCCGGTCGGTCCGACAATCCCTACGCCCTGGAGCGCAATATTCCCGTGTATGTCTGCCGCAGCGCGAAGTTCGGGACCCTGGCGCAGCTCTGGCCGCGGCTCAAGATCTGGGACTGATTTTCAGTGCTTGACGGTTGCGGTCAGCGGAGTCTCGCGGAACGATCCGCCCACAAGGAACCGGTACTCGCCCGGAAGCAATTCCCACCCATCTTTCTGCTCGCTGAAAATTGAAACGAATTTCGGGTCGAGCCGCAGCGTTACGGTTTTCGATTCGCCCGCGTCGAGCGGAATCTTTTCCCACGCCCCGAGACGCTTGGGTTCTTTCGCTGACTCCGGTAATGCGGCGTAGACCTCGGCGACTTCGGCGCCGGCTCGCTTGCCGGTGTTTCGGACCGTGAAGGACACGCCGTCGATCGCCGCGTGCAGGCCGGAATATGCAAATGTCGTGTACGATAGGCCGTGGCCGAACCAGAACAGCGGCTCTTTGTTCTCGGCGTCGAACCACTTGTAGCCGACCTTCACACCCTCGGTGTAATCAATATCGAAGGCCGGCAGTCGCGCGTCGCGTCCGTTGCCTGCCGGCAGAAGATCGAGACCCGGGACTTTTGGATGCGGAAGATCCTGGTCGGATCTCGCAAACGTCACCGGCAACTTCGCAGACGGGTTGACGTCGCCGAACAGAATATTCGCCAGAGCCTCCCCACCGCGAATGCCGGGATACCAGATCTCGATTGCCGCGCCAACTTGCGCGATCCACGGCATTGCTGCAGGACCGCCGGTTTCCAGCACCACAATTGTGCGCGGGTTGGCTGCTGAAACGGCGTTTACCAGTTGGTCTTGATTGCCCGGCAGAGTCAGCGTGTGCAGGTCGTAGCCTTCGCTGGTGGGCTGATTGACGAACACCACAGCAATTTCGGCGGACTTGGCCAATGCGGCAGCGGCTGCCGGATCCGTTCCATCATTGAAATCAACCTTGGCTTTAGGCGCCTTGGCGCGAATCGCCTTCAACGGCGACGACGGGAACCACACTGGGCCTTTGCCGTAGACGCTGAGGGCTGCGCCCGGCGGATCTACCTGCGCCGACCCGCCGCCTGACAGCACGCTGGTGTCCGCGTGCGATCCGATCGCCGCGATGGATTTCACTCCGGCCGCACTGAGCGGCAACAGCCCGTTCGCGTTCTTCAGCAGAACCGATCCTTGCTCAGCAAGCCGCTGCGCCACCTCCGCCCCAGCAAACGGATCCACCACGCGGCCGAGCGGCGGATCGTCGATGACTCCCAACGCGAATTCCGTGCGGAGAATTCGATGAACCATATCGTTGAGCCGAGCCATCGGGACCGTGCCGCTGTCGACAGCCTTTTTCAAAGCGCCGCCAAGATAAGTATCTCCGGGCTCCTCATTATCGAGCCCAGCCAAAACGGCCTTCTCAGTGCTATGCGTCCCACCCCAATCCGAAATGACGAATCCCTTGAAGCCCCAGGCTTTCTTCAATAGATCGTTCAGAAGATAGCTGTTCTCGCACGCCCAGTCACCGTTCAGCTTGTTGTACGAGCACATGACCATGCCGGGTTGGCCTTCCGCAACGGCGATCTCAAATGCCAGCAGGTCGGTCTCGCGCATGGCGCGCTTGCCGAGTTTTACGTTGCCGATGGTGCGCCCCGTTTCCTGGTCATTGAAAGCATAGTGCTTCACGTCGCCAATAATCTTCTGCTCCTGCAGACCCCGGATGAACTGAGCGACCATTTTTCCCGCCAGAATCGGGTCTTCGCCCTGATATTCGAAATTGCGGCCGTTGCGTGGTTCGCGCATGATGTCGACGCCGCCTCCGAGCGAGACATTATATTGCTGGTCTCGCAATTCGCGGCCGATAAGAGCCCCATATTCATGGGCCAGTTTCAAATCCCAGGTCGCGGCTTCTGCGAGCGTGGAGGGCAGCAGCGTCGCATAGCGGCCGCGGCCCGCGGCCGCGCGCACGCCTACGGCAGAATCGGCCAATTGGAGATCGGGTAGACCGAGCCTCGGAATCCCAGCGATCATGCCCGCGCCGCCATTGGACCGCGCGGCTGCGGCCTCGAAGCGTCCGGTGCCGTGGACCAGCGTGATTTTCTCGTCCAGCGTCATCTGAGCGATGACCAGATCGGCGCGTTGGTCGGGCGAAAGGCTCCGGTCCATCCACGGGCGCGGTGGTTTAGGCTGCGACGGCTGCGCCACTACCGGCGCCAAAGCCAGCGCCGCAAATAGGCTGGCTCGCCGCAGCACCCGAATCTGTTGTTTCATGCCCCCAGCGTATCTCTCTTTCAGGGCCGTGATGCGCGTGGCGGTGATAAGATCACCTGTACCGTGCGGATCGTCCCGGCGAGCGACGGCTCGCTCCTCGTGTCTTTCGGCAGCGAAATCTCGGTCGAAGCACACTGGCAAGTCCAACGCCTCATGCGGGTGTTCGCCGAGCCGAGTCTGGGAATCCGCAACCTGCATCCTGCGTTTGCCTCTGTGCTGATCGATTTCGATCCGCGGCGACGCACTCACGCCGAAATCGAGTCATTGGTCCGGGAAAGAATGGCTAAGTCGGCCGATGCCCCTGAACCCGAAAGCCGGCTTGTTGAAATTCCGGTGTGCTACGGCGGTGAGTTCGGACCCGATCTCATGGACGTAGCGCGCCACACCGGATTCTCGGCCAAGCGCGTCGTCGAACTTCACACCTCGGTCGAATACCGCGTCTACTTTCTGGGATTCTCACCGGGTTTTCCCTACCTGGGAGGCATGCCCGCGGAACTTGCGACGCCCCGCCTTCCAGCGCCGCGCAAACGAGTGCCCGTAGGCAGCGTCGCAATCGGCGGTGCGCAGACCGGCATCTATTCAATCGAGTCTCCCGGCGGATGGCGCCTCATCGGGCGGACAGAATCGCGATTGTTCGACCTAAACGCCAATCCGCCGGCACTCTTGCAGATGGGCGACCGCGTGCGATTCGTCCCGGCTCGGGAGTTGCGCGATTGAGCGCGATTCGGGTGGTCCGGCCGGGCTTCCAAACTACGGTGCAGGATTTGGGGCGGTTCGGCTATGCGCACCAGGGCGTATCGGCCTCGGGCGCCGCGGACTGCGTGGCGCTACGTGCGGGCAACCTGCTAGTCGGCAACATCGAAAACGCTCCCGCCTTGGAAATGACCCTGGTCGGCGGCGCGTTTGAATTCGAGAGCGACGGCATGATCGCGCTCACCGGCTCGGATTTTCAGTCAGGGTTGCCGTTATGGACCGCGGTCGAGGTGAAAGCCGGCACCGTAATCCGTTTCGGCCCCTCACAATCAGGCGCGCGCGGCTACCTCGCTGTGCGCGGTGGCATCGAAGTACCCAAGGTACTCGGAAGCTCATCCGCACACCTGCTGACCGGAATTGGCGGCGGCCTCCTGCGATCGGGCGACGTTCTGACCATCGGTGCGGCCGCCGTTCGCCGGCCTCGGCCCAAGCCGGCGCGCCCCCCACAAATGCCTGCAGGTTTGTTGCGCGTCACGGCTGGGCCGCAGGCGGATTGGTTCGGCGACGATTTGTACCGAGACGCGTATGTCGTGCAGGAGGAGTCCAACCGCATGGGCCTGCGGCTTCGCGGCGCGGCGATCTCGAGCCCGCCCGGCAGTATGCTGACCGAAGGGGTTGCGCTCGGCGCGATCCAAGTGCCACCCGATGGCCAGCCGATCATCCTCTTCGTGGAACACCAGACAACAGGTGGATATCCCAAGCCGGCGAACGTGATCTCCGCCGACTTGTGCCGCGTAGGTCAATTGCGCCCACGCGACGAAGTGCGGTTCGAGCTGGTCACCATCGGCCAGGCGCTCGCCCTCTTGCGCGCGCAGGAGCAATGGCTGTATTCGTTGATATGACGATGGACCTGAACTGCGACATGGGAGAACTCGAAGACGCCGCCCACGAAGCGGCCCTCATGCAGTACGTCACCTCCGCCAACATTGCCTGTGGCAGTCACGCCGGCGATGAGGCCACGATGGAGCGCACGGCGCGGCTGGCCCTCGAGCATGGCGTCCGCATCGGCGCGCACCCGAGCTACCCCGATCGGGCAAACTTCGGGCGCATCGAAATGGAACTTGCGGACGACGCGATCGAACGCACGGTTCGCGAGCAAATTGAACGCCTGGAGAAAGTGGTCCGCCGGCTCGGCGCGGCGATCACGCACGTCAAACCCCATGGCGCACTCTACAATGTCGCTGCCCGAAACGAGCGCGTCGCGCACGCCATCGGCCGCGCCATCATCGCCTGGAACCCGCATATCCCGTTGTTTGGCCTTCTGGGTTCACCGTGTCTGGAATGGTGGCGAGCAATAGGACTAAACAGCGTCGCGGAAGCCTTCGCCGACCGTCGCTATGAACCCGACGGTTCCTTACGCTCTCGCAAGTTCTCTGACGCCTTGATCACCAATCCAACCGAGGCCGCGGCCCAAGCCGCGCGTTTCGCTCGCGAAGGTAAAGCGCAAACCCTGTGCGTCCACGGTGACACGCCGGGCGCCATCGAAATCCTGAAAGCCTGCCGCGCCGCGCTGCGTTAGCGCAGCGGCAGTTTCCCCGCCAGAACCGCATGCATAAGGACAGACACGTGCACCGACAGGGCGAATTCCCCGGCTCGCGTTGCCCGCCATAGCTCGTCAATCGTCCAGACCAGCACTTCGATTCCGGGCTCGGGCACGTGGCCAGCGATGGGCCGCGCTCCGGTCGCCGTACAGGCCCAGATCCGATTGTTCATTCGCCCGCTGTCAACGTACATCGGCCCGAGCACCTCCGCACGGGCAACGCCGTAACCTGTTTCCTCGTGCAATTCGCGGCACGCGCTGTCGACGGGCGCCTCGCCGGGATCGATTATCCCGCTGGGCAATTCCAATGTGTATCGTTCCACCGCCGGCCTGTACTGCCGCACGATCAGCACGCGTTGATCATCGGTGAGCGCCACCACCGCGGAATAGTCCGGCAGTTGCAGCGAATAGTACGGCGCTTCGTCCGGCTGCATGGTTTTGCCGACCACCTCAAACCACGGCGTGGCGAATGCCACTTCAGTTTTGAGAGGCTTCACGAGAGCCGGCCTCCGAAGCGGTGCTCCATGCCGATGCGGAGAATGTCCCGCACATTGCGCAGGTTGCCGGCTACCAGGTTCAGGCGGCTGTCGGCATCGTCGCGCCACCGGATCGGCACCTGCTGGACTCGATACCCGAGCCGTCGCGCGAGCGCCAGGATTTCGACGTCAAACATGTAATTGTCGATCTTCTGCCGGTGAAACAGCTCCTTAGCCGCCACGGCCCTGAAGAATTTGAACCCGCACTGTGTGTCGGTGATGCCGGGCAGACCCACCGCCGCTTGCATGAACCAATAAAACCCGCGGCTCCCGAGCCGGCGATAGAACGGCTGCGGCCGTTCGATCTGCGCAGCCCCACGGCGGGTACCGATGACTACTTCCGTCCCCTGCGCCAACAACGGGCGGAACTTCTCATATTCTTCGATGGGCACCTTGTTATCGGCGTCGGCGTAACCGATAACCGCGCCCGAAGCCAGCGCGACGGCTTCGCGGATGCCCCGCCCTTTTCCCCCGCGCCGGTCCTCGCCGATCGCCCGCAGCGCCGGATCATGGCCCGCCAGGTCGCGAACGATCTCCCGCGTGCCGTCGGACCCGTCCGCTGCCACGATAATTTCATAGACCAGCCGCGCATCCCTGAAATACCGGACCGCTTCACGGATCGTGTCCGGAATCACGCGTGCTTCGTTATAAGCCGGCAAGATCAGGCTGATATCCGGTCGCGAGGCCACCGCTCATTGTAACGTCGCCCGCCTGGTGTTACTTCGGCAGGCGCCGAACCCAACTGAGAATGGCGTCGGAGACGGCACGCGGCTGCTCGATGATGATGGCGTGCGCGGCATGCTCAATTCGGACTACCGTGACGCGTCCGGCCCCGAACTCCTCGATTAGTTCGGTCGAACTGGAGGGTGGCTTGTATGGATCTTCCGCGCCTTGGATGTCGAGCAGGGGCACGGTCCCGGCCGCATAGTATTCCTTCTGCGGTGTGGCATCGCGCGCAATCACCTCGGCATCGCGAACCTCGGCGTGAAATCCGGTCAGCCAGATTTTCGGATCATTGCCCCTGGCGAAGAACACTTCTTTGAGAGCGTCGAGCCGCGCCGGCTCGGGCTGCGAAGGGTCCGTGGCGATGGCCACCGCGCGTTGGACCGCGGGATCGGGCCTCTTCTGCGCTGCGCCGATCAGAATCACGGCCCGCGTGAGCTTGGGGTAATCGACTGCGGTCATTTTGGCGACGAAGTGCCCGAAAGCATGACCGGCCACAATCGCCGGCCCGGCTTTTTCATGCTCGATAACGGCCGCGACGTCGCGTGCGTAATCGTGCAGCGTAATGTTTTTCATCGGCCCCGCGCTCTGGCCGTAACCGCGCGGCTGCGGCCGCAGCACGCGCAGCCCGCCGGCCGCCAACTGCTCCGCAACCGGATCAAACTCTTCCGAATCGCGGCCGAGAGACGGCAGCAGCACCAGCAGCGGGCCGTGCCCTTCCGCGATCAGATCGATTGTGACATTGTCGTGGCGAATCACTTCGCGGGTTCGCTGAGCCATAACAAGCGGAGTTACGAACAGGAGTGCTAGGAGGGCCTGATTCATTCGAGATCTTCTATCTTATACACTGTTGAGAACATGAATCGAGCTGTCAGTCTGTTGTTGTTCGCAATCCTGGCCGCGGCGTCCGACCGAACGCCCGCTACTCGCGATTTCTTCTACGTCGGCGGCAAGTACGCCGGCGCTCCTGGGCATGAGGTGATGGCGGGCCAGATGTATGTGGAAGTGCTGCGGCCGCAGCGCGTCACGCAAACATATCCGCTCGTTTTATTCCACGGGAATTGGCAAACCTCGACTAATTGGATGGGTACACCGGATGGCCGTTCGGGCTGGGCCGATTATTTCCTCGCGCAAGGATACGTCGTCTACATGGTGGATCAGCCGGCGCGCGGAAAATCAGCCTGGCACTCCTCGGTCAACGGTCCGCTGGGTGGGCTCTCGATCGCCGACACGGAGCAGCGCTTCACGGCATCGGAGGTCAACGGCACTTGGCCGCAGGCTAAGAAGCACACGCAGTGGCCTGGAGACGGCCCGAAAAAAGGCCAGAAGGGCGATCCTGTCTTCGACGCGTTTTTTGCGACCCAGGTGGAAAGCTTGACCAGCGCTGTGGAAACCGAGACGCTCATTCAGGCGGCAGGCTCGGCGTTGCTCGATAAAATCGGTCCGGCCATCCTGGTAACGCATTCACAGTCGGGCTCGTTCGGCTGGCTGCTGGCCGACAGCCGCCCGAAGGCGGTAAAAGGAATCGTGGCCATCGAGCCGGCGGGTCCGCCATTCCGCAATGCGGTGACCAATGAAGATAAGAACCGCGCATGGGGTCTCGCCGATATCCCGCTCACCTACGACCCTCCCGCAAAAACAGCCAACGACCTGGCGCCCGTGCATGAATCCAAGGCCGATAGCCCCGGCTTGACCGCGTGTTGGAAGCAGCCCGATCCGCCGCGCCGTCTGTCTCACTTGGCAGGCATTCCGATCGTAATCGTCACCTCGGAATCGTCCTATCATTCCGTATATGATCACTGCACGTCCAAGTACCTGACCCAGGCCGGCGTCCCCAATACCCTTTGGCGGCTGGAGGACCAGGGGATTCACGGTAACGGCCACATGATGATGCTCGAGAAGAATAATCTCGAGGTGGCCGCGTCATTACAGAAGTGGATCTCCACCCACGTGCACTAAAAATTTTCGGGCAAGGTCTCCGGCCTGCCCAATGAGAAGCTATTCAATCGATTCAATCCGTCCA
>Ga0335079_10006058_pt1 | contig 13837 bp, 9 predicted proteins | sample Lox_Sample_33_FD_206719 | JGI IMG/M metagenome (GOLD analysis project Ga0335079, IMG submission 206719) | Soil microbial communities from Loxahatchee National Wildlife Refuge, Florida, United States - Lox_Sample_3.3 | ecosystem: Environmental > Terrestrial > Soil > Wetlands | place: USA: Florida... | reverse complement strand
TGATTCGCCGCACTCCGCGCCACCAGCGGCTTTCCTTCGCGCACACAACGCTTCCGCTTCTTCCGCCGTATCATCAGCCCGGCTGCGCAATAGATCCGATGAAGCCTTTTGTGGTTCACTCGTTCTCCGCTCCGTCGCAGCAACACATGCAATCGCCGATACCCGAAGCGCGGCTTCTCCCGCGCCAACTCCACCAGCTTCGTCCGCAACGGCTCATCCGTGCGCTGACTGCGATAGGGGAAAGTCTGTTCGGCATTGAGCTGCTACAGAACCGGGACTCCACAGAGACACTGCAGCTCGCACCGCTTGGTACCGAGACCATCTCCAAGATTCTGCCAGCAAAGTGGGCCAACCTAATAGCAGCCATCAATGAGCCAGATCGCTCGATCTTATTGACACCTCTCGTTGTAAGTGCCTTGCGCCGATCGACCTCGACTCCTGCGTCCGCATCCATCACTCAAGTCCTTCGTGAAGCTGCAGAAAGTGTAATTAGATGGAACAACTTCGCCCTTAGACATCTGAGCCTCGAACCGCTGGCCCTCGTGGGGTGGATATACTATCGACGTTTCAGGCGTGAACTCACAGTAAGCGAAATCAAGATTGCTGCTGGCGAAGTCATCGCAGGTTGGCGCTCTCACCGTGAAACTCGCGTGGATACAGACACGCAGGCCCACGCGTTAGGTGATTGCGTTGAAAGATTGTCGGCTTGTACACATGATAGTAAGTTGGAGTTCATGCTTAGGCGGTCGTTCTTTTTTCCGACCACCGTGAACACCTTTTTGCTTTCGAACGAAGCGTGGAGGGACTTTCTTGTCACCTTTTACCTGTCTCTATGTATTCGACATGAACATGCAAGCGAATTGGGAGGTTGTCATTCGCCAAAATGATGTGCGGTTCTGGAATCAACAAGTTGCGAAATTTCCTCAGAGCGGCCCTATGTTTGAATCGAGGTTATGTTCGAAATCCTGCGACTTTGGGCCGGGCTCTTCACTCGCGTGTTTCGCTCCCGACGAGACTTACTGATCGAAAATATCGCTTTGCGTCAGCAACTGGCAGTTTTCAAACGCCACAACTCCCGTCCCAGGCTTGCAGCGCCCGACAAGATGTTTTGGGTGTGGCTTCACCGCAGTTGGTCTTCGTGGAAGTCCGCGCTCATCATCGTCTCGCCCGATACGGTCGTGCGCTGGCATCGGACCGGCTTCAAGTTGTACTGGCGCTTCCTCTCCCGAGTCCGACAGCCGCTCGGCAGAAGGCCGGTGACGAAAGAAATCCGCGAGCTGATCTTCAAGATGATGGCCGACAATCCCACCTGGCACGCGCCGCGCATCCACGGCGAACTTCTCATGCTGGGCTTCGATGTCTCCGAGCGCAGTGTCTCTCGCTGGATGCGACGTGGTCCTCAGATTCCCCAATCGGGTCAGCGCTGGCTGACGTTCCTGCGCAATCACCGCGACGCCATTGCCGCCATGGACTTCTTCTCAGTGCCCACGGTCACCTTCAATGTCCTGTACGTCTTCTTCATTATCAGCCATGACAGAAGACGGATTCTTCATTGCAATGTCACACGCCATCCCACTAGTAGCTGGATTGTGCAGCAGTTGCGCGAAGCATTCCCCTACGAACCGGCGGTAAAGTTCCTTCTTTTCGATCATGATGCGAAGTACGGCGTCGAGGTTCCTGTCGCGATTCGCTCCATGGATATAACTGCGGTCCGGACGATGGTGGGCTGTCCCTGGCAGAACGGCGTAGCTGAACGTTGGGTTGGCAGTTGCCGCCGCGAGCTGCTGGACCATGTGATTGCCCTCAACGAAAGGCATTTGAAGCGACTGCTTGTTTCCTACGTCGATTACTACCATCGGGATCGCACTCATTGCGGAATCCGGAAGCAGACACCGGTGGAGCGCACACGCTGCGGAGAGAATGGGAAAGTGGTCACTTTTCCTCGCGTCGGAGGGCTTCACCATCGCTACGAGCGCGCTGCCTAATCTGCAGTGATCGCGAGTTCGACTTTCACTCCTCGGAGGCATACCTACGACTGCGCTGATGTTCAGCTTCGCCAATTCCAAGAATGGGGCTCGTTTTGAGCTTGGTTGGGAATTTTCCTTGAACGGTTACCGATGCCACCCGCATCTACGGAACTCGCACAGAATTTTGGCGAACGACAGCACTCGATGCAGTAGCCTGCGGGCGAAGCCCTGCTTGACTGCCTGCATCACTTTGGAGGGATCGCCAGGTTCGGGCTCTCCGATGAGCAGATGAATATGCTCGGGCATGACCACGTAGCCAACGATCACAAATTGATATCGGCGGCGCACCTGTTCAAGGATATCGAGAAGCAGGTTGCGGTTGCGCGCCGTGCCCAGCATCGGGAGGCGACGATAGCAACTCGTGGTAATGAAGTGCAGATATCCGGCACCGTAGTAGCGATGAAGCCCATTGGGCACCATTGTGGTGTAAAACGCGACCGGCACGCTAGTCAGTGATGGACAAACATGAGGGACACGTCCGTGGTGCCCAGCTTTCGAAAACCGCCCTTCGACTTCGCTCAGGGCAGGCTACAGCTGGGGCAGCCTCTTTTCAGGTGATTGCGACAGTCGGACAAAGCCAAGGATGGGCCAGCCCCCGGATGTATTTCATAGTCAGCAATCGTTCCCCGAGAACCCCTTTACCACGTACCGCACCCGATGCAGAGCTGCCTAGTTTCGCGAATCCGCCGCGAGGCTGTATCTCACGTCGATATCACCTAAAGCAACCATCTCGCGAAATACATTCTTCCGAGAGCAACTGGGGCAAGTGATCAGGAGTGTTCTCGGACCGGTCCATGCGACGGAAAGGTCATACCGTCCCTTCGCGACGAACAGGACTCCTTCCTCTGCGCGAAACTTGTCCGATGTGCTTTGCACATTCACCATCGAGCTGAAGTCAGTCGTGGCACCACAGTTTCGCTCGTAGACGTTTGCCACAAGCTGACCGTCAGCAGATGTCGCCTTTGACTTGGGCGTGTCGCTGCAAGGGTTGCAGGACACCAGCCACATCAAGGAACAAACTAGCGCCAAGAACAGACTATTTTTTCTTATAGCAGCCATTTTGGTAGTACTGATACCCCGCAGCGATTTGGGCCTGGTCGGCTGGATCGTCTCCGTAGGGAGGCCCTTGATACCACTTTCCCCATTCCGGTGTCGATGTTCCGGCTTTACCTTGGGCGTACCCTGCACCACGTTGTAGAACGTTCAGAGGAATACCCCACGCTGCACCAGTCGCACCGAAATTGAAATTTCCGAAGTCTTGAAAGGGCGATGGGCCAAGCTGCCCCGTGTCGGTCAGCGTCCAACCTTGCTGTTTGTAATCCCAAGGCTTCTTGTTACCCACCATCTGATCGAACGCATAGAGCGAGACCAGAGGGTCGGTATAGGTAACCACCTTCATCCACTTGGAGATGTTGATGTTGCTGTTTACGTTAGCTCCGGGAGGAGCTTGGGGGACTGCCGGACAAGTTCCGTTGTTTGCGGCACTAGTGTCGGAGCGCATTCCTCAGTAATTTACCACCGATAACCAGCCACGGAAGAGCCAACAAAAACATAAGTGTCTTAAGCAGTGCCGGACCCGGCTCGAAGCATCCAAAACGCACGAGCAATACAGCAGGAGACAAGAATAGCAATCCGAAGAAAGCGATTCCGATCCGCTGAGTGTGAGTTGCGTCCGGTGAGCCTTTCCACAGAAAAGCGTCCACGAGAGCACCATTTTTCAGGGTATCCGGCCAGACGGTATTTCTTTGCCTAGCCTCGATCTCGCTCAATGGTTTCCACCTACTTGGCGGTTTCAAGTTGTTGCTTTCGTCTTTCAATCGCACTCCTCAGGAATGCAGCTACGGAGTATGATACTGCGGTATAGAAAGGCAGTGTGACTGCGAGCTGCACGAAACAGCGAAGTTCAGGCCGACAGCCCCAGCCGAAATAACGCTCGAACCGACCAACCAAGGGTAGAGGCGTGAGGATGAAGGAAACACATAAGATCGTAAACGGAAGCACCCAAACCCATCGCATCAGCCAATGACGAAGAAAGCGCGGAAGTACTAATCCCATGAAGAGTGCCACCCCTATCTGCACGGGAAAATACGGGGTTTCAGTCAGGACCCAGCGAGCTCGTGCAGGGGATGAGACCGCGAACGTAAAAAGAGCCGCAAGAACTGGGATGCCGACGGTGCTCAAGAGCTGATGGAAAGGAAAGGCCCACCACACTCCCTTCTTCCGTGCGTCTTGCGCAACCGCCGCTGAAGTAGTCATATCGTTCTCCTGCTTATCACTTTGGCCACGCCGTAAATACATTCGTGATGCACTGACCGACCCCCGCCCCATAAGCGGCTCCCCCGGCGGCTCCACTAGGAACCTCTGGAGACCCTCCGTAGGGCACCGACCTTCCGCTCTTGTTTGGCCCAAGCGGTGGGCCCTGTCCCTCGGTGGTATTCGTGCTGTCTGTGGAGTCGGCAGGTTGGGGACTTGCTTGTATGGGTGCCGCGAACTCGGGATCCATACCGAAAATGCAAGCGATAACAAGGCCAGCTTTATCCCATGCGGACAGCGGTTGCGGACCTGTTTTAGGCTGCTGCGTTACAATCGGGTTGTTTGCGGCGCCCCCACCGCCGAAATCCCCGAAGATTCCGTCAACGAGCACGGGGCTAGCCAGTTCCTCGCTCCGAGCTGTATATTCCATCCAGACTGTAAGATCGCCGGGCCCCGCACCCTCTTCAGCATTTGGCGGACTCGGTTGTGGACCTGGCGGCGGGGGTGCCGTGACGCAGGCGTCGAAGGCGCATGGGTCGAGCCCCCAAGCATCCACGAAATTCATCGGATTATTCAGAACATATGCGTACCGGTTCCAGGTCTGCGGGTTCGTCGGGTCGACTGCCGCCATCCCCGCCGGGTCGGGAATTGTCCAGCGCCCCTGCTGCTGGTTATATTGGCGGGATTGTGAGTCGTAGATGCTGTCGTCGAAATTGTAGTTCAGGCTGGCGAATACATCGTCGAAGTTGTTGCCGCTGCCCGGACAATTCAGCAAGTCACCGAATGGCAAGCTCTGGCACGTCAGGGTTATGTTACTGTTCAAATCGGTCCAGACTCGTCCCGTACCCAACCAGTCAGAGTGCATGAAGTTCACTTCAGTTCCGGTGTTCGATCCCCAGTGTCGACCAAACCAGATCTCCCCACCAACTCGGCTTCCTGACTGCAGTTTAGCAACGGGATGATTCTGCAGATCGAAGAGGAACTCGAAAGTGCCGGACGAATTCTGCTGGGAGACCCGTCGTCCGAAAGCGTCGTAAACATAGGTAGCAGTGGCGCCGTTATCCACTTTTGTCAAACTCCCCTCAGGATCGTAAGTGTAGGTGTGGCTGCTGTCATTGGTGACTTCTCCGGCTGAGTCGTAGCTCACGCTACCATCATTGATGTGATTCCATGCCCCAAACGTGTGCAGGATGTTATTTCCCTGGCCCTGTGTGAGATTTTGATGCCACCGATTGCCCTCCGCATCATAGTCGTAGGTATAGGCGCTAGCCGTTCCATAGGGGCATGCTGAGGAGCCGGAGCAATTGCTTCCGCCCAGCCTGCCGAAGTTGTCGTACGTATAGTTCCAGTTCCCGTCCACGCTGTCGCTCGAAGTGCTGATGTACTCTCCGGCGATTGCGAATGATACGTCAAAATTGTATGCAGAACCTGCGTTGTACGTATCAGGCTCGGCATCCGACCCGTATGTCCAGCTTTCCTGGATCCCGTTGCCAAGCAAATCCGACGTGGGTTCTCCAAATGCGTTGTACTTTATGGTGGATGCAATATCTCCGGACTGGGTGGAGCTGAGCCAATTGGTTTCAACTTGGGATAGCTGCCCAATGTCATTGAAGGTGTTCGTATACGTGATTCCCGTGCCATCTGTCGCGCTCGTTATGTCACCAAGATAATCGTACCCGTAGTTCAGGGAGAATACCGAGTGACCGCACGTTGATGGAGTACACTGCTCATCAAACGCGGTTCTTCCCATCGTGTCGTAGCTAAATATTTCGCCAACGGAGGAAGGCGCGGTCGAGCCGCAAGATAATCCATAGGTGCCCGAAGGGCATGTAAAAGCTCCGGTTAGGCGCCCCCTACCATTGGTTAGGGATGCGCCCCAATTGCTGCTCTGGTCATAGGTGAGAGTCTTCCATGGCGTAACCCCGTCGTCATATTCCACCGTTGTAAGCCGGTGCATCGCGTCATGAAGATATGTGGTCGTGACGCAGTTCGGTGGACACGCCCCGGTTTGGTTCGGAGAGGGGGCGACGCGTTGGTACAAATCGCCTTTCATTTGAGTATCGTACAAGTACGTGATCGGGTAGTATCCGCTAGACGTGCCGACTTCTGGATCGGTTGCACTGGTGAGACGAGACAACCCATCATATTGGTACCTTCGGACCACCCCCGATGGGTGCGTAACTGAAGTCAGATTGTTCAATGCATCGTACTGATAGGTGGTCAGGAAGCCACTGCCGGAGATGTTTAAATTGCATGCGGCTGGTTGGCTGGGGCTCCCCTGCTGCGCCGTACCAGTCACCTCACACGTGGATACCGTCCGCCCTAGGCCATCCACTTGATAAATCGTCTGCTTGTCAAAGTAGGACGGGTAGTACTGCACTAGTTTTGCAGCTCCGTGGTATATGTAATTCGCATTATACCCTTCCGGATCTTGCCGGTTCGTCACTCTCCCTAGGGCATCATATGTGTATGTCGTCTTACCATTCGTTGTGGTGAAGTAGGGATTGTAGACATTCACGACCTGGCCGAGTGTATTGAAAACGATCTCGCCGTTGCGGTATCCCGTCGACGAATTGGGATCGGTTGTTTGGGAAGACACTGCGCGGGCCAAGCCATCCAGAGTGCTAGTTGACGTGAACGACTGCGAACTGCTGACTGCAACCGTCGTCGTTGTTGTCCACGGGAGAGTAGTTCCGGTTGCGTAGGAGTAAGAGATTGTCCCTCCGTCCGGGTGAGAGACCTCGGTCAACCGCCACAGCGGGTCATTGTAAGAGTAAGAAGTGGTTTTGCCGTTGACGTCCTTGTCAGCCACCACAACGGCTCCTACACAGCTTGCTCCGTTAACGGAGTCGTAAGTCAAATACTCCGTCCCAACCGAGGAGACGGGATATGTGATGCTCCCGGGAAAGATCTTATTACATTGAAAGCTACCGAAGGATGTGATTCCTCCATCGGGAGCAGTTATGGATGAGAGCACGCCAGGGCCAGCGCCGTTTGTCCCATAGCCAAATGACGTCGTTAGCCACGTGTTCTCGGTTGCTCCCGTCCAACGGGAGACCGACGCGGCTTTGCCATCCGAATTGTAGGAGATTTTTGTCTCGGCAAAGTCGGTGCCAGCGGAATTCGCGGTATGTATGTAGCAAGGGGTGTTGTATATATTAGCCGAGGTATAAGCGGAACAAGAGCTTCCATTCCAGGACTGTCCATAACTAATGTAGCTTTGCGTGGATAGGGTAGGACCCCAGTCGTATCGCTTGATCGTGGTCAAGTTGCCATAGGAGTCGTACTTGGTTTCAATCTGATTTCCGGTCGTTGGGCTAGACGAGTTGATGTTCGTGTACACATCCCTTTGAGCGATCGGATATAGAATCGTAGATGTTGGAGCCGCGCAGTTAGTGAGGCTCCCGTTGTAGCAGGTGAGAGTTATCTGTAGGGGCGTACCCGCTGCTGCCCCCTGATAAAACGCAGCTTCCGTCTGCAGTTCGCCAGAAAAGTTATAAACTGTCTGATTGCTCGTTGGGTCAGTTACCGTGACGGTATAGTTGTCCGGTGAACTGCCCGAGCGAGTACTAACGTACGTCCACTGGGACGAAGTGTTGGTGTTATTGTCGTCCACGGTTCGCGTGATCGTTGGCACAACCTGAGAGCTGCAGTTCATTCCGTTGTGATTGGACGTATCCGAGTACCCGTACGTGATAATGCCGCCGGACGGCAGCGTAATTGACTGAATCCGGCCAGTCACGTCAGAAGGGTAGCCCGGTGTTTTCTCGTAAGCAATCTGGTAACTTGCACCGCCGGAGGCCGTAGGCAGCGCGATCTTGGTGGGGAAATACACACGTGTCGACCCTGTGTTGATCTCGCCGATACCGGAACATCCGAACGCGGTCCGTTGAACCTTACCTGTGTAGGTCACGGTATAGGTCTGTGTAGTCCCATTTGCGTCTGTGTACTTGTAGGTCTCTGCAGAACTCGTGCTTCCGGGAGTGCTGCTTGCATGGACCGTTCCCGATACAACCGTTTGCCCCAGGGTATCCGTGAAGGACATCGCACCAGTGGAAGGTGTGAATGAATATTGAAGTGTATTGCCGTCGGGATCGGTGAGGGTTTCGGAGGTCCGCGTAGCATTCGTAAAGACGGGAACTGAATTGCCTGAAGCATCGTAAACGGTGCTACCCAATAGACCGAAGAGTACTGAGTAACCTGAATGATCGGAAGCAGTTACGGGATTCGCTGGCGGCGGATAGCATCCTTCCACATCAAAGGTAATTCCGTTAAACGAATGGTGAGCACCGGTAGGGTCGACTAAGACGAAGTTGCTGTAAACGATGTCGGTGTCGTAGCCATTGCACGGCTGGTTCGGAGTGACGTCAGCAGTGAGCTCATAACCGGTCTCCATGGCCGTACCTGAGAGGCCTCCGGAGACCACCCAATTGCCATTCGCAACGTAAGCACTGGAGTTCAGCACAAGCGCAAACTGTGCCGGTACGGCCCCCGACTTGCTCCGGATCGGGATTCGCACATAGATGTTCGACGTGGCGAGGTCAATCGAGTCAACGCCGCTACCAACTTGGGTCGAGAAAGGAAGGACACCGCCGGTTTGGGCTGGAACCCAAGGAGCGATCATAACCAAGAGAGCTACGGCGAGAGCAAAGCGGCGCATCGGCTAAACCTCCATAACGAAATCGAAGGGTCCCGGAAAAATACATGCGTGAAATGATCACTTTAAGCTTGCGCACTCAACCACTCATCGAGGATGATAATTCGGATCAAATGGAATGCTAAGTGTGGCTAACGCTTTTCACTCCATGTTGTCACGCCGCCCCCGCGCTTTTGGCCAAGAGCTGCATTTGCTTCAACCGGCGACCGGCCCGCGAACTCCAATTTGGATTGTTCCCCTTGCGCCGAGTGCCTATGATGTGACTCGCGGCGGCGAAGACTTGCCTATCGCCACCCCATTTGCTGATTATCTGGTAGTTACCACCGTGTCCCGGCGCAGTTTGGAGCGGGCCAGGAGGCGATACGGCACCAGAAATCTTTGCAACGGTCATATGGTCATACGGACCGGCAGCCCCAGGAATGAACCAAGATCGAAGGAGCCAGTTTGAGACTTGAACGACGGTACCGTCTTTGCAGGTTTTACCGTATGTCTGAATCTCCACGGCGTCGCACATTTCCACAGCATGCAGCAAGCCTTTATTATCGTTTGCAAACTGGTTTGCACCCTCATCGCCCGCTGTTTCGAGAATCTCGTGAGATGCATCGACGCTCACACCGGTCGGGCCCAGGAGACTACCGCAGGTTGTAACAGCGCACAGCGCGAAGGGGACCCCCTTGCCATTGATGTCATGGTAGGCACTGGCGCCTGGCGCATCTGGGAGTGATCGCACAAAACCATAAACCCATTCGCCAGGCTGTATGTCATTCTCGCTGCCCGGGCGTATCGTTGCTTTCGCACCCCATTCCGCGGCGAACTCCTCGTTGACTTGGTTTTGGACGGCCTCGGCAATATGATTTAGCGAGGCAGGTGAAAGCTTCGAGCCGTCCTGCGTGGTAGCACCGTTGGTTGAGTCAATGAGCACCCATTTGACTGCATTCATTGCGGCCTCCTTATTCCAACAAAAAGTGGATTGTTGTTCCTCAATCGAAAAACCTCATACACCCAGCGAGAATTGCATTCGGAGCCATGCCAGTGAAAATCTGATTGTCTTGACAACGACCGTGACTTTTGCGGTGAGCATCCTCGCTGCACAGGGCTCTCCCATTGCGGGAGTCAGTCGCGGATGCATGCAACTTGACAAGTGAAATCATCGACATCTCCATCGGAGAATCTGATGACCGTATTACCTAGAGCAGGGGACCCAAACGCAAAACTAGGAATTTAAACCTAACCGGGGACTAAAACTAGACCAGGGAAAACCCAACTAGAGACCGAGGAAGTCTACTCCGTTTTTAGCTAGTGTCAAGAGAAAAGTCGCGGCACGTGGAGATTAATCAGAATTGATCAACGCAATAAGAAATCCTCTAACGGCCAGAAACATCAGGAATCGAAGATATTTATGGGTTGATTGTCGCCGTCCTAGCAGCCGCATTCGCTGGCGTATCAGGTTACGAGGCTCACATGGCTCGGGTGCACGCTGATGAAGCTGCGAACAAGACCACCCCAGATTGTCGCGTGTGCGTTTGCTTATCGCGGGTAGGTTCAGGTTCTTCCAATTCATACTGGGACTACATGAAGTTGGATTTGCAGCACCGCGCCTTTTACGGCGCGCCCCCCTCACGCTGCATGGCGACGAATTGTAACAGTTGTTTGTTAACCTTGCTACCACGCTTCATCTTTTTGAACTCACGCTCGATTCTCTAACATTAGTCGGCTTCAGAATAGAGTCGAAAATGTAGACGATTTTGTAGCTGTGGAAGCACACGACTTCAACAAAGATCAACAGACTTCAATAAGGAGGCTGCAACATGTATAACAGCAATCACTTGGAATCAACGAATTTCCACAGATTTCAATAAGCTTTGGAATCTGGTTCGGGACCAGGGGGTCGGAGGTTCAAATCCTCTCTCCCCGACCATTTTCTTCCAGTAAGATTAACCTCCGGAACCTAGTGAAAACCGCGCTGGGCATGCGCCGCCCGCCGGTCACGGCATTCACTTAGAAAGAACCTCATCGGCCACATGTGGGGTGTCTGCCGGGACGTTGTCGTGAGAATCCAGACTTTCTCGCACACACTTGGCCAGTGCTGTCAGTTGAAAAGGCTTCTGCAACAAGATGCAGCCCGGATTCAAAATCTGCTGGGTGGAGAGCAGACTGGCGGAGTATCCGGACATAAAGATGACCTTCGATTCTGGATGGATCTGTGACATCTTCTCCGCGAGTTCGCGGCCGCTCATCTTCGGCATGATCAGATCGGTAATCAAGAGATCGATGGCAGCGACCTGCCGTGTCGCGATATCCAATGCAGCCACTCCGTCTTTGGCATTGATCACCTTATATCCCTTGCTTCCCAGGTACTCAGTCGCTGATTCGCGCACCAGGTCCTCGTCCTCTACCAGAAGAATCATTTCGTGACCCATGACGGAAGCTTCCGACGGCTGCCGGTCAGCCGGGCGTACAGCGTCGCGTGTTTGAGGCAGGTATACCCTGAATGTTGTGCCACGGTTGAGTTCGCTCTCAACCACGATCTGCCCCGCATTTTGTTTCACGATGCCGAACACGATCGCGAGACCGAGTCCGGTGCCTTTGCCTTGCTCTTTCGTGGTAAAAAACGGCTCAAAGATGTGTAGCTTCGTCTCGGCATCCATTCCGCAGCCGTTGTCTTTGACGGTAATAGCGATCTGCCTTTCTGCCCTTGACGTCTGAGCAGGCTTGACTATGGCCGGCGGCGGTGCGGCTTCGGTTTGTACCAGAATGTTGCCGCCGGAGGGCATGGCGTCCCGCGCGTTTATTACCAGATTCATGATGACTTGTTCCATCTGGCCGGGGTCGATTTTGATGGTTCCGAGCGCTTCCCCCGCCACGAATTGCAAATTGATATTCTCAGGAATGAGCCGCGCGAGCATTTTGATTTGCTCTTTTATCAGTTCATTTACCTCGACGGTCTGGGGTGAGATCACCTGTTTGCGGCTGAAAGCCAGCAAGCGCTGTGTCAGCGAAGCGGCGCGATCCACAGCCTTTCGAATTTCTCCAACATATCTCTGCGGTGTGCCCTCGCTCGCAAGCGTATCTTGCAGCAGCTCGGCATAACTGCTGATGGCCATCAGAATGTTATTAAAGTCGTGCGCCACCCCCCCTGCCAATCGTCCTACGGCTTCGATTTTCTGCATCTGCCGCAGTTGCTGCTCGAGTTCGCGGGCCTGGGTGATGTCCTGCACGGTTCCTTCAACGCAAATCACGTTGCCTTCAAGATCACGTACCGGGTGAGCGGTCGCTGCCACCCAGATCTCTTTTCCATCCCGGCGGCAGGTCTGATATTCAAAACTCCTGACAAAGCCCTGCTGGATAAGCTGCCTCGCGAATTCAGAACGAGAGTGAGGGCTGAAATGCTCGGGATTGCCAATATCGTTTCGCGTCGCAACCAGCTCCTGTGCCGAGTCGAAGCCGAAAATGTGCGCCAATGCAGGATTGACGGACAGATATCTTCCGTCCGGCGTGCTTTGAAAGATTCCGACTGCTGCATTCTCGAAAATGCCGCGATACTTGGCTTCTGCGCTGCGAAGCGCTTCCTCAGCGCGTTTTCTTTCAGTTATGTCGGTGAAAAAGCCAATAATGCCCTTCAGGTTGCGATCGGAGTCGAACAACGGGGTCGCGGACATGCTCACGGCAACCGCGGTGCCGTCGCGTTTCACCCGCCGAACTTCTATGCCTGTCAATGTTTCCCCTGATAATAAGCGCTCATGCAGAACGGAGGTCGCCTCCGCCTCCTCGGCGGGGATGATTGGGCTGGGCTTCCCTATCACCTCTTTTTCCGGCCACCCAAACAGTTTTTCAGCAGCCGGGTTCCACATGGTAACGTGCCTCTTTGCGTCCGCGGCAATGATGGGCACGGGAGACGCATAGATACTGGTTTCTGTTGCTTTGCGAAGAGCTTCTTCCGCAAGTTTTCTTGCGGTGATGTCACGGGTAATCACCGACGCACCGATCACCACGCCTTCGGAATCGCACACCGGTGACACCGTAACCGAGACATCCAGCCGTCTTCCATCTTTTGTCAGTCTGACAGTTTCGAAATTTTGCAGGCCACGGCCAATTTTCCTTCCCGGCGCGGCGTGCATATTTTCATAGCTCCGCTCGGGCGGAATTAATAGAGAGAGACTTTTTCCCAGGACTTCGTCCGCGAGGTAGCCGTACATCCGTTCCGCGCCCTTGTTCCAGCTCGTGACCACGCCATTCAGATCGTGGCCGACAATTGCATCTCGCGAAGATTCCACAATTGCCGCAAGCCAGACCAGTGCCTCCTCCGCTCGCCTGCGTGCAGTGATATCCCGCACGTAGATCGTATAAATGCTGTTCGTTTCGATCGCCGTCCGGCTAACCGTCACTTCCGCGGGAAACTCGGTACCGTCCGACCTGACGCACAATATTTCGAACCGGCTGCCTATCATATCGAGACCGGCTGATGCGGAGGAATCAAACCACGCCTGACCGTGAGTCTCGCGCAGGCGCACGGGAAGAATTGTTTCGGCCAGGTCCCTGCCTAACGCGGCAGATCGCCGAATATGGAACGTTCTTTCGGCTGCTACATTGAACTCGATAATTCTTCTTTTGTCGTCGATTGAAATGATGCAATCGAGAGCCGAATCCAGGAGAGCCTGTCTGCGGATTTCGCTCTCGATGAGGGCCTGCTTCGCCGATTTCGTCCTGGTGAGATGTGCGGCTCGTGCCATGTTGGAAGAACATCTTTCAGGTCACAATTGAAATGGCGATGCCCTTAGCCCAGCGTCTCTTGGACTGCTTCCTTGAGCCGGCTTAACCGGAAAGGCTTTTGGAGAACCGTTCTCTCCATGCTGCCGTGAACTCGTGCGGGCGCCACCTCGCCGCTGTCGCCGGACATGTA
>Ga0335079_10006056_pt1 | contig 13839 bp, 17 predicted proteins | sample Lox_Sample_33_FD_206719 | JGI IMG/M metagenome (GOLD analysis project Ga0335079, IMG submission 206719) | Soil microbial communities from Loxahatchee National Wildlife Refuge, Florida, United States - Lox_Sample_3.3 | ecosystem: Environmental > Terrestrial > Soil > Wetlands | place: USA... | reverse complement strand
CGGAAGAGGCGAGGTACACCTTCACGGAGCGGGTGACCGAGGAGAGGAAGAAGTCGATGGGGAAGCTCTTCGAGGACGAGGGATGCCTCGTCATCGTGGCAGAGGTGGGCGGGGGCGGGAAGCGCAAGCTCGTTGGGAGCCTCACGATGACGAGGTATGGCGACGTGGAGAAGTCGAAGCACGTCCGCGTGCTCGGGATGCTCGTGGTCGAGGGGTACCGGGAGATGGGGATAGGGACGAAGCTCATGGATTACGCGCTCCGGTGGGCGAGGGCGAAGAAGGGCGTCGAGAAGGTGACGCTGGGCGTCTTCTCGAAGAACCTGAGGGCCTTGCGCCTGTATGAGAAGTTCGGGTTCAAGGTCGAGGGGGTCAGAAAGAGGCACTACTACATCGCGGGCGAGCCCGAGGACGAGATCGACATGGCGCTCTTCGTGAAGTGACGCGCCACCGACTCCCGCTACTCGGCGCCGAGGCAGACGAGCCTGTTGGGCGCTCCGCCCCTCCCGCTGACCGGGACGAAGGCCCTCGTCTTTCCGCCGCGGGTCGACCCGAGGGACGTCCCCGCGCGGCCGTAGCCGCCCAGGTCGAACTCCTTCAAGTGGGCGCCGCTCTCGGCGTCGAGCAGGTGGAGCACGCCGCCCCGCTCGGTGGCGAACACGAGCCCTCCGCTCACGGTTATCGCCGCGCTCTGGAAGGTCGTCTTCATGAAGTAGGTCCACTTCACCTCCCCTCTTCCTGCGTCTATGGCGTAGAGGGTCGAGTACTCGGGGGTGTCCCCGTGCTCAAGGTGCACGCCCTTTACCTTCTTGCCGTTGAGGACGGCGGCGTAGTACTTCGCGACCTGGTCGAGCCTCTGGGAGGCCACGAAGACCGTGTTGTAGGCAAACGCGAGCGGGGCGTTGATCCCCCCGAGGTGCCCGGGAGAGTAGAAGCCCGGCTTGAGGACGCTCTTCATGTCAGCGAGGTTCTCCTTGTCGGAGTTCAGCGGCGTGACGTTGTATCCCACCCTGACCGGGGCGTAGAGGGGCTTCCCGGTGTTGGCGTCGAGGACGTAGACGTGGTTGTTCTTGGACGCGGCTATGACAGCCCTCAGCTTCTTCCCCCCTGTGTCGACGTCTGCGATGAGCGTGTTCCAGCCGATGTCCCAGCCCAGGAGGTCGTGGGGCGTCGCCTGGTAATACCACCGCATCTTCCCGCTCCTCGCGTCTAGGCAGACGACGCAGTCCGTGAAGAGGTTGGGGCCGGGCACGTCCAGGTCGCTGTAGACGAAGAGGTCGGAGTTGCCGGTGCTCAGGTAGACGCGCTGAGCCGGCTCGTCCACGACCGCGGTCCCCCAGAGGCCCCCGCCGCCGATGCGGTCGGACTCGCCCCAGTCGTTGGGGTAGGGGAGCATGTTCCCCTTGCGCGCCTGTGTGTGCCACCTCTTCGGCCCCTTCCTCGCGGGGGGCACCGAGAACCACATCCAGTTGATCTTCCCCTTCTCCAGGTCGAGGGACCCGACGAACCCCCTCGCCGAAGCCGCGTAGTAGTTCTCGCTCACTCCCCTCCCCGAGAATTTCGGGGTCGTGATTCCCTGTGTCGACGCGCCGAATATGGCGGAGCTCCCGAAGAAGGAGGGGGCCGCCTCCCCGCAGTAGCCCGCGCCCGGCGCGACCCCGGGCACTCGGTCGACCAGCCCTGGGAACTCCTTCACGACCCTCCCCGTTTTGGGGTTGAGGCCGTAGAGGGTCATATTGGCGGACATGAAGTACAGGATCCCGTCCTTGAAGTTCAGGGAGAGGAAGGCCGTCTGGTGCCGCTCGACCTTCGACCTGGAGTCGAAGGACCACAGCCTCCCGCCGTCCTCGGCGTCGAACGCGTGCACGACGTGGTATCCGTCGCCCAGGAAGACGGTCCCGTCGACCACGAGAGGGGTGGTCTGGACGCCCACCTGCCTCTGGTCCCCGCCCTCCGGGACTGAGGGGCTGATGTCGCTAGTCCAGATGACCTTGAGGCCGGCCGCGTTCCCTCGAGAGATCTCCTCCTGCGCGGAGAAGCCGCTGTTGAAGTCGTCAGAGTAGGGATGGAGCCACTCCTGCTTCAAGTCGCTCTTTCGTTCGGAGCCCGGTTTGTTATTTATCCCTTGGTCCCGTTGGGCTCCCCTGGGTGTGCGTGTCGAACGACGCCCTCATCCGGGAGACGAGCCGGCCGTCGACCTTCGTCCCCGCCCTTCGGAGCAGGAGCACCAAGGCCCCGCAGGCAGGCGTGAGCCTGGGCTCGACCACCCCGGCCCGTGGGGCGGCAGCGCGAATTCTCTCCTCCAGCGGCCCTAGGACAGGCTTCCCAGCCTTGAAGACGCCGCCGTTGAGCGAGACTCCGAAGGGCGTATTCAGCATCCCGAGCCTCGAGGCGGCCGTCACCACCAGCTCTCCCAGGATGCGGCCCTTCTCACCGAGGATCCTGAGGGCGACCTCGTCCCCGCCGTCGGCCGCCTCGCTCACCAGGGTGGAGAGCGAAGCTATCTCGGAGACCGCCATGTGCCCCGCGTAGACGCGCGCGATGATCCCCTGGGGCTGGCTAACGCCGAGCCTCCGCATTATGAGCCCGAGCAGAGCTGTCTTCGGGCCTCGCCCGTCGTGGTCCCTCATGGCCGCGTAGAGCGCGTCCCTCCCTATGTCGTAGGCGCTCCCCTTGTCGTCCACGACGTGCCCCCACCCTCCCACCCGCACCACTCTCCGCCCCCCCTCGCTCTGGGCCGCGGCCACGCATCCCGTCCCGGCGATCAGGGCGACCCCCGGCTCGTCTATGAAGGCGCCCGTCACGGCCGTGCGCCAGTCGTTCACGACGAGTTCGCTGCGCCTCCCGCCTGCTCCCAGTGCGATCGACCTGATGCCGCGCTTCATCGTGGCCAAGTCCTCGGGCGAGTCGAGCCCCGCGAGCCCGAAGCACGCCTCCAGGTGGAGTCGGTCGCCGCCGACACCGGACTGCGCGAGCGCGCCCTCGAAGGACCGCTTGAGCGAGGCGAGGGCGTTCCGCACCCCGGTGTTGTGGTAGTTGGAGCGCCCCCCCGACCCCACCCCGAGGACGGAGCCCTCTGCGTCGCAGAGGACGCAAGTCGTCCGCGTGCCGCCGCCGTCGAAGCCCGCGTAGAGTCGGGACGGCGCCTTCGTCACGGGCTACGCCGCCTCCACGTACTTGCCCGGGTTCATGATCCCGTCGGGGTCGAAGAGCTTCTTGATCTCCTTCATGAGCCTCAGCGCCTCCTTCCCCTCGTGGGCCTTGAGCTGCTCCCTGAGGAGCTTCGCCTTCTGGGCACCGACGCCGTGCTCCCCGGTCACCGAGCCGCCGATGCTTATCCCGTAGCGGCAGATCTCCTCGAAGGCCCGCTTGGCCGCGGCGCGGCTCGCCCTGTCGTGGTCGTCGTAGAGGATCACCGGGTGGACGTTCCCGTCTCCCGCGTGGCCGTTCAAGAGGATCCTCAGGCCGTGCCTGGCGGCGGTCACCTTCACCTTCGCCATGTACTCCCCGAGCCTGTCGACGGGGACGGCGATGTCCTCCACCTGGACCGCCTTCCCCATCCCCCGGATGGCGAGGTACGCCATGGACCGGATCTGGTAGAAGGCCTCGGCCTCCGCGGCGTCCCTCGCCACCACGATCTTGCCGGGCTTGTTGCGCTGGAAGATGTCCATGGCCTCGGAGAGAGAGTCCTCCTCGATGTCGACTATGAGAGTGGCCTCGGCCTCGTCCTGCCTCGTGTCGAGGTGCGCGTTGACCGCCTGGATGGTCTCCCTGTCGAGGAACTCGAAGATGTGGGGCATTATCCTGGACGCCCTAAGCTGGCAGATGGCGTCGCTTGCGGAGCGCCAGTCGCCGTATGTGAGGAGGAGGCGCTTGGGGCTCGCCTTCGGTATCGGGATGATCTTCAGCCAGGCCTCCGTGACGACCCCCAGCGTCCCCTCGCTCCCGACCATCAGGTGGACGAGGTCGAACCCCGCTCGGTTCTTCGCGAGCGGCTCCCCGAAGTTGGAGACCTTGCCGTTGGGGAGGACGACGCGCAGGGCGACCACCCAGTCCTTCACGGTGCCGTACTTCACGCAGCGCAGGCCCCCAGAGCCCTCCGCCACCGCCCCGCCGACCGTGCAGAGCGAGCTGCTGGCCGGGTCGGGCGGGAAGAAGAAGCCCTCCTTCTCGAGGCGCTTGTTGAGGTCCTCGAGGGTGATCCCCGCCTGGGCGCGCGCGTACCAGTTCACGGTGTCGACCTTGAGCACGGAGTCCATCCTCCGCATGTCGAGGACTATCGCCCCCTTGGTGACGGCCGCCCCGGTCAGGCTGCTCCCCGCCCCCCTGGGGACGACGGGGACCCTCCTCCTGCCCGCGAGGGCGACTATCCTCCTTACCTCGTCCTCCGACCCCGGCCTCACCACGACCGCGGGCGTCGCGCGGAAGCCCGCCATGTCCTCCGCGTACTCCTCGAGCCGCGAGGGCTCGGTGAAGACGTTGTCCGCCCCGCTTATGCCCGCGAGGGCATCGGGGAGCCCCCGGCCGCCCTTCGTCGCTCGCTTGGGCAACGCAAGACCCCCGTGGCTACGCGAAGATCCCCAGGACGGCGTCGTCGGCAAGCGCGACCGCGTAGCCCGCTATCCCCCGGATGTCCCTGAGTATCAGCGAGAGGCGGTAGGCGTTCTTCTCCTCGTAGGCCGTGGGGAGCTTGTACCCGCTCTCGTAGAGCTGCCTCACCTGGGGCATCTTCTGGAAGACGGAGTTCGCCGAGACGATGTCCTTCGAGAGGAGGGCCTTGAGCGCGAGCGCCTGCATGTCCGCAGTGGTCTTCGACATCCTCTGGACTATCGAGACGAAGTTCCGGTCGGGCCTCTGGGTGAGCGCGGCGACGTGCTGCCCCACCCACATCGCGTAGTAGGCTATCCTCCCGAGCTCCCTGGTCGCGATGGCCATCACGATCACCTGCGAGATGTCCGAGAGGTTCATCTCCTCCCTGAGCTTCCTGCTCTTCGCGGCCTGGAAGGCGAGGCGCATCATCAGCCTGTAGACCTTGGTGCTCTCTGAGCCCCTCGAGTAGGCGTCCTTCGCGAGGGTGGAGTCGCCCTTGTCCAGGGCCGTTACCGCGTCGCTCAGGACCGCGGCTGAGGTGGCGGAGAAACGCTCGACGGTGTCGAGGAGGCTGAACTTCGCGGGGTCGATGAGGTTGATGAGGTCGACGTGGTCGGCGAAGTCCTCGGAGACCTCCACCCCCATTATCCCCTCGAGGGTCTGGCGTATCATCTCCTTGTGGTGCGGCTGCATCTTGTTGCTGGACGAGAAGATCCTCGTCACGTCGTTGCCCTGGATGTAGGAGGCGGTGATGCTCAGGTCGAGGAACCTCTGGTCCTTCAGCTGGTCGATGTCGATGGTCCTCGAGTGCCCGGTGTGCTTGGGCTCGGTCGGGGTTATCACGAGGCTCCCCTCGTCCAGCTCGGTGGAGACGAGGTCCCCCTTCTTGAGCTGGAGCTGCTCGATCCACTCCTTGGGCACGGTCACCATGAAGGTGCCCCCTGCTGTGGCCTGAATCTTGCGGACTTGCACATTACTGCTGTTCTCTCCGCAGATTATAAAATTTGTGGAAAAATCGATATTATATGTATTCTACGCAGAATATCGATATTTCGTAGGTGATGTACGTATAATACGAAAATCCTTAAAGCGGGCTCTGGCGTCGATTTCTCCATGAATCCGGAGCTCGACGGCAAGCGAAACGCTCGCGAGCCGCTCAACGAAGAGGAAAAGGCAGACCTTCGAGCCAAGGCGTCGTCTTACGCCCTCCTCAACAGGCCTTCGCCTCCGTTCTGAGAGCCGTTCCCCGCTGACCGACAAGCACTCTAGCTAGCGGAGCGGCCGCGCGTCATTTGGCGAGCACGCCCTTTGGGAGGACGGCCATCACGTCGGGGTGCTTCGTCCGGATGGACTGCTCCGAGAGCGGGAAGAGTCCGCTCCTCATAGCCCTCCTCACGTTGTAGCGGATGAACTGCTTGTACTTCGCGTCGCCGATGTACGCGAGGACCGCGTCCGTGGCCGACGCCTCGTCCATCCCCCTCACCGTGGTGAAGTAGGGCGCGAGGATGAGCCAGATGACCCGGTGCCTCCCGTCCGTTATCGGGTGCTCGAGGAGGCGCTTGATGTAGTCGAACTGGTTCTGCTGGCGGGGCAGGGGCCGCGGGATGAGGGGCCTGAACTCGTCGACGAGGGACTGGACGAACTCCGGGACTGGAGCGGACCTCAGCGACCGCATGCCGGAGATCATCAGGCCCTGCACCAGGGCCGCGAATAGGTCCCTCACGTCGTTCACGGTGAAGTAGACGAGGCCGCCCCGCAGGCGCATGTTGACCAGGTGCCACCTCGGCTCCCTGGTGAGCCCGTACTCGGTGGTCACCTCGAGGTACTTCTCGAAGGGGCACGTTATCACGACGGGGCCTCCGCCTCCGCGGGGCTCCCCCGCCTCGACCTTCAGCTCGAGGCCCGCCGCCTCCTTCAGGAGGACGATCATCTGCTGCGGGGGCTCCTTGATGAAGAAGGTCTTGGCCCGGGCGGCCTCGGTCCTCGCGAGCGCCAGCGTGAGGAAGGGCTCGTTCTTCGACGCGAGCACCGCCACGAAGTAGCTGTAGAACTCGATGACGTCGTCCGGGTTCTTCGTGTCGCCGCTCCACCTCTCGTAGGACTGGTAGCCCAGCTTGCGCACGTTCTGGACGTCGAAGGTGGGGTTCTTCACGGCGAGGGTGAGGCGGTAGCGGGCCTGGTCGAGGATCGGCCTGTAGACGGACTTCACCACCTCGTCGAGCGGGTAGGTGAGGAGGAAGTCCCTCGCGGACCTCAGGAAGGGGTACTTCACCAGCTTCGGGTCGACGTTCAAGGCGAGCTTCCGTTCGTCTCCGAGGCCTGCCTCAGATAACGATATGGTTTCTCCCCCTCGTGTAGGCCTTCACGCGCCTTCCGGGACACACGCCGGCGCCGCCTATATCCCCCAATGCGCGTTTGCCTGAGGTTTATACGAGGCCGGCCCGGCTCAGGCCCGGGTCATGGTGTGTGGCGAGGGTGACCATTCGCTGCGCGGAGTGCAACTGTCATCCCGCGATATGCGTGGCCGCGGAGACGGCCAGGGACTGCAAGGGCTGCTCCCAGGCGGCGAACTCGTTCGCTGCCGAGTGCTGCTGCTGGCAGGCGGCGCACGGGTTCGCATGAGCGACGGTCGCGGGACCTGTTAGTGCTTATATCGAATGCCGACGAGTGAGGAGCCATGGCGACTCTCTCCCAAGCGAAGACGCTTGGCGGGGTCGGGTCGATCCTAATCTTCATCCCGTTTGTCAGCCTCGTCGGCTACATCCTCATCATCATCGCAATCAAGGACATCTCGGACGACCTGCAGGACAAGACCATCTTCAGAAACGTCGTGATCGCGGCCGTGACTGGCATAGTAGGAGCCCTTGCGGGAGCCTCCGTTTTCGTCTTCGGGGCGGTCACGAGCGTGCTGAGCGGGGGCGTCTCGGCTTTCCTCGGAATAGCCGTGGGACTCTTGGTGGTATGGGTGTTTCTGATAATCTCCGCTGTCTTTCTCAGGAGGGCGTACGACTCGATGGCGAAGGAGCTCGGCGTCAGCATGTTTTCCACGGCGGCGACGCTCTACCTCATCGGCGCGGCCCTGACGATCGTGCTCGTGGGGTTCATCCTGCTCTTCATCGCCGAGATATTGCAGGCCGTGGCTTACTTCTCGATCCCCACCCAGCCCCCGACACAGGGGGCGGGCGCTCCCGCGGGCCCTCCGGTCGCCCCTTCTTCCTCGATGCCGCCGCCCCCGGGCGGCTCCGCGAAGTTCTGCACCAGCTGCGGCAACAAGATATCGCCCACGGCCACGTTCTGCTACAGCTGCGGCGCGAAGCAGGCGTAGGGCGCGCGGCCTAGACGTTGTTCATGCTCACGGTGGCGCTGGCGGCAGCCTGGGACTGCGCGCTCACCAGGGAGCAGTCGTTCAGGACCAGGACGTACGCCGCCCCCGGCGACTGCTGCTCGCCGCCGACCGAGCACCTGGCGAGGACCATCGACCCGGCCGAGAGCTGGACCACCTGGGACGGGCTGCTCCAGAAGAGGATGACGTTCCCCGAGTCGACGGACGAAAAATACTGCCCCGTGTTCTGGTCGAGGCCGACCCCGAAGTCGAGGCTGTCCTGTATGTAGACCGTCTTGTTGGTGTAGGAAGCCGTCGCCTGGGACTCGTTGGCCGCGTAGGCGGCGTAGAGCTCCCCGCCCGTGAGCGGTGTGCTCGCCGAGTTTACGGCCGGGGCGGCCCCGGAGCCGAACATCCCGGCCTCGAAGCTCGTGCCGACGAGGAGGACGGCCAAGACGGCGATGACCGCTACCAGGATGCCCCTCCTCCGCGCAAGGGAGGACTTTCTCTCCTCAGGGAGGGGCGAGGAGGAGGGGACGAGACCCGAGTCACCTGGAGAAGGCGGCGGCTGGGCGGTCAGCGGCGGGGACGTCGCCGTCATGCCCGAGTTGAAGTGCGATGGAGAAATCTCCGTCCGCGCCGCGCTGAAGGCCACGGCGCTCGCCCCGCAGCTAGGGCAGAAGAGAGCGCCCTCAGGCAGCCCCAGGCCGCAGTTGGAGCAGGCGGTCAAGGGTCGCTTCGCGACGGCGCGCTGATATAAATTGCACGGAGCCCTGCGGCCGGCTACTTCGTGTGCGCGGGCTTGAAGACGAAGCCGTCGAGCAGCTGGCGGAGGTCCCTCTTCTCCTTCTTCGACTGCTTGTAGAGCTCTTCCCTCCGCGAGGGAGGCAGCTTGTTCCAGTATTTCGCAACCTCGTCTTTCACTTCGTAGACCCAAAGGTCTCCCTGCTTGAACGGAATGTCCCTTCCCTTCTCCACGATGGGAGCGACGCCCGTCCCATCGTCTTTGGCCCTTATCGAGGTCATGTCAGTCTCCCCGGATTCGTCCCCTTTAAAGAAATAACTCCCCGCCGGCGAGGCGCGGGCCGCGCACTGGAAATTCTTAAAAGCACAGCCAAAACGGACTCGGGCGAAATGTCAGCGGAAGACGGCGAAACCGACGACGACTTCGAAGACGACTTTGAAGACAACGACGACTCTGACGACGACGAGTAAAGGCCCGACCCAGGGCGCCTGAGGGCCGGTGGCGCCGCCGCAGTCCGGCTAGGCCTTCAGCCCGTCCGGCGCGTCAGGTTGAACATGTAGCGGTTGATGCAGTCGACGTCGCTGTCTATCCTCGCGACCGTCATCTCCTTGAAGCGCGCGAAGATGTCCTTCAGCGCCTCCTCGTCGAGCTGGTTGACCATCTGCGGGTTGGACAGGAACTGCACCCATCCGACGTTGCTCTGCCGCATGAAGTCGATGCACTGGAGTATCCTGCTGACCGCGTCGAGCCTGTCCTTCGCCTCCGCGATCTCTATCTCCTTCTTCAGGAGGATGATCGAGTCCCTGACTTCCTGGATGTTGGTGTCCCAGTTGCTCATTTTAGGTCAGGACGCTCGGTTCGGCGCCCGCCTTTAATGGTTTCACCGTCGCGGGGACCCCGTCGATAGCCTACGAGCCGAGATTCCTAACCCTTATGTAGACGTTGCCGCTTCTGCAAAGACTACGCCTCACAAGTGAGGTAAACGGAAAAAGGGGAAAAATTTGACTCAAAACTTCCAACCGCTTGGCGTCCTGAAGGTCGAGGCTCCTTTCGCGGACGCCTTCCACGAAGTCCTCAGGGACTCGATCTCAGACGGGATGAGGAGGGTACTGGGGGCGGAGGGGACGCAAGCTACCCTACACCACCTCGACCTGCCGAGCTTCGACGACCCGAGGAAGTTCCACGAGAGGCTCAGCGAGATATTCGGCTTAGGGACGGCGTCCCTGGAGCGCGTCATAATCCAGCAGCTGCATCGGGCGACGGGCGTCAGCTCCGCCCTGGCAGGGGACGGGGACTTTGTCGAGCAGGTCGAGCTCGCGAAGCGGAGCTTCCACGCGAGGGGAGCGACGGCTTGAAGCCCGGCCAGGGCTCCAGGACCGAGGTCGAGGTCGACCCCGCCCAGGCGGTGCTGGCGGAGAGGCTGGCGAAGGACCTGGTCGACTGCGACTCCTCGATACTCAGCCTCATAGTGGTCGACTCGATGGGGCGGGTCCTGCACGTGGGAAGGTCGGCGCGCCTGCAGGAATCCGAGCAGGTGAGCCCCGAGCTCGTCCGCGTCTTCGGCACGGTCTCGAAGCTCATCGTCGGGGCCGCGAACAACGCCACGCCGGTCATGGGGGGGACGGAGGCGATAGTCGGGATATTCAAGAAGCAAAAGGCCCTGCTCATCAACCTGCCAGAGTACAACCTCCTTCTTGCCCTGCGGCTCGTCCGGTCGGCGAGCGCGGAGTACGTCTGCGACAAGATCCGCGACCTTCTGGCCACGCGCGCAGAGCCATAACGCCGCCTCTGCCGGCCGCCGCCCCGGAGCGCGATGGGTCGACCTGCAATTATGTATTAGAAATCCATTAGAACTTTATACATCTTGTAGGGCTTCAGGCGTCGGACTTGAGCCTCGCGATACCCGTAAGCGACGAGAGCGCCTGGAACGACCGGCGCAGGCTCATGAGAGGGGGAAAGAGGCTCCTCGTGTCCGCCGGGATCATCGCCCTTGCTTTCTTCGTCGCGCTGGTGCTCATAGTGTCGTACGGGACCTCCCGCGAGCAGAGCCTCGCGCTGATAATAGGCGACTACGTCGTGACGCTCGGAATCGCCATCCCCGGGCTGACACTCTACGTGCTCCGCCTCTACACCGACCGGTCGATCAGGAGGGGGAACGCGAAGGCTTTCACCACGAAGGCCAAGCTGGGGCTGGTCTCCATCAGTTGGGTGGTCCTCGCGACCGTGGTCGCCCTGCTGGTGGCGTGACCGGCTAGACTATCACGAGCTGGAGCCCGGCCTCCTTCATGAGTCGGACGCCGAGCTGGTCCGGGTAGGCCGAAGAGGCGACGACCTTCTTTATGCCCGCGTTGATTATCATCTTGGAGCAGTAGGTGCAAGGGGAGTGGGTCGAGTAGAGCGTGCAGCCCGCCGTGGGGATCCCGTTTTTCGCCGCCTGGACGATGGCGTTCTCCTCGGCGTGACAGCAAGCACACGCTTCCAAGTTCATCCCGGACTTTAGCCTGCCCTCCTTCACGGCGAGGCACCTGGCGCACCCTCCCTCGTCGCAGTGCCTGGTCCCCGCGGGTGTCCCGTTGTATCCAGTGGAGATGATCTGCCTTCCGTTGACGAGGACGGCCCCCTTGGCCGAGGAGAGGCAGGTGGAGCGGGACTTGACCACGTTGGCCACCTGGATGAAGTACTCATCCCAAGAGGGACGGCCCTGCCTCTTTTCCAAGGTCTCCGGCATCGGCTCCGGCGTCCTGGGCGTCATAAGAAAAGGCTTCGGGTCGGCGCGTCAGGCGACCTTGCACCGTATCGCGGACCAGTCGTGGTCGACGGCGATGAGCGCGACGGTCTCCAGCCCGACGCCAAGGGTGTACTCCCTGATCGAGTCCCGGTTTATGTCGCTCCTTATCTTGGAAGTCCCCTTCGGGTAGGTGAGCCAAATCATCCCACCCGGATTGAGCGCGGCCTTGGCCCTTGAGAGCGCGTCCTTCAGCTGCTTCTTGGTGGTCGCGAACGCCTGGACCGCGTCGGCCTTGTCGCCCGCCTTCGTGGTCACGGTGACGCCCTCAGGCAGGGGCCCCAGCGCGTCCTTGTATCCGGACGGGGCGCCGAGCAAGAGGAACCTCTGCCCGGGCTTGAGGGCGAGCTTCTTCGCGAGGGGCTTGCTGCTCCGCTCCATCGCCTTCGGGAGGCGCGAAGGTTCTTTTGTGTTTTTCAACCCTTCATCTTTATCTTCCTCTTCGTGCGGTCGCCGTCCTGGGCCGTGACCAAAGCAGCGACATCGAGCGACCTGCCCGTCAGAATCAACCGGAACACGCCGCCGCCTGCCCTGCAGCCTTTCACGGACTACTTCAAGGGGTTCGAGAAGGTAGCGGCGGTCAGGAAGGTCTTCGGGCGCGAGACGGAGGCGGTCCTCGCCAGGCTGAAGATAGGATTCATCTCCAACAGGCGGATGTACATGGGGATAAGGGACGACGACGGGAACATCGCCGTCGGGACCTACCACCTCAGGCACAGCACCGACCGGGTCCTCTACCTCGACATAGTCCACGAGCTCTTCCACATCAAGCAGTGGATGCGCGACAAGGAATGGTTCACCGAGGAGCACGAGAAGTTCATGGGGAACTTCGAGCTGTATTACTCCAGCCCGCTCGAGGTGCCCGCGTACGCCCACACGGTGAGGGAGGCGGAGCGGCTCGGGATGAGCCGGAAGGAGATAGCGGAGTACCTCAAGATGATGCCAGTCCCGCAGAAGGTCTGGAACCGCTTCATCAGGGAGATGGAGATCAAGCCGCGCCCGCGCTCGGGCGTAGACCCGAAGGCGGAGAAGCTCCCCGTGAAGATCAACCGGAACCCCAAGCTCGTCCTCCACCCGTTCACCGACTACTTCCAGGGGTTCGAGGAGGCGGTTCCCGTCAAGGCCATGTTCGGCGAGGGGGCGAAGAAGGCCCTCCGTGCCATCAAGGTCGAGTTCCTGGAGAGCTTCTTCGGCGGGATATCGCCGAGCGAGGAGGACGGCCACCTGGTCGTCAACTCGAGCTTCGTCAAGGAGGCCGACCTCGAGTCGGTCTACCTCGACGTGATACTCTCCCTGAACTTCGTCTCGCGCGCCGCCAAAGCAGGCCCGGAGGCGGACGACACGGGAAGCGGTGAGTTCGGCGAGAGCCCCATTGTGCTCGACTCCTACAGGGCGATGGTCGAGGAGGCGAGGAGGATCGGGACCCCGGAGAAGAAGATCCGCGAGCGCCTGCAGCTCCCCGAGTTCATGATGAGCGACTCGGCGTTCCAGAAGTTCGTCGGTGATATCGGGCTGAAGCCCGACGCCTGACCTCAAGCCGCCCCCCTCGATCTGGCGACACGGCCCGGAATGGATTTCGAGTCGGTATCCGACGTGCGTAACTGCTTATTACGCCGGCGAGCCCCGAAAGAGTGTGAGCCTAGTCTGCGGTAAGGCGCTGGTCGGCCAGTCTTGGCACGTCCACCACTGCGTCCAGGAGAGGGACGAGCTCCACGGCCACAGCCACTCCTGCCCGTGCGGGCACGAGTGGACCAACGAGGAGCAGCTCACCCTGTCCCCCTACCTCAAGGTCTTCGCGGAAGCGGGGTAGCCTACGGCCGGGCAGAAAGGTTGTAAAGCCCAGCCCCGAGATTCTCGCAGGAGGTCCTCTGCAGGTCTTGTTCCACTACAAGGGAGAGAAGATGGCGGTCGCCTCCTGCAACTCCGACCTGCACGGCCACGGGGAAGCGATCCGGGCCGAGCTGGGGAGGCGCATCCCGCGCGGCAAGAAGCTGAAGGTCCTCGACGTGGGGACGGGCTTCGGGATCAACGTCGCGTTCCTGGCGGGCTGGCTCTCGAGGGGGAGCGCCGTCTGGACCGTCGACCCGTCGAGGGAGGTCCTCGCCGACGTGAAGGCGGCGCTCGACGAGGAGGGCGCGCGCCTCGTCAGGTTCGCGGTCGCCACGGCGGACGACCTAGACTTCGAGGACGGCTTCTTCGACTACGTCGTCTCGGTGATGGTCCTCCACCACATCGAGAGGCTCCAGCCCGCCCTCAAGGAGATGGCGAGGGTGCTGAAGCCGGGCGGGAGGCTGGTCGTGGTCGACTACAAGCCCGAGGCCTCGCGCGAGCTGGAGTTCGGGACACGGCACGAGGAGGAGGATTTCTTCGAGCCCGAGGCCGTCGTCAGAGGGATGGGCG
>Ga0335079_10006053_pt1 | contig 13841 bp, 15 predicted proteins | sample Lox_Sample_33_FD_206719 | JGI IMG/M metagenome (GOLD analysis project Ga0335079, IMG submission 206719) | Soil microbial communities from Loxahatchee National Wildlife Refuge, Florida, United States - Lox_Sample_3.3 | ecosystem: Environmental > Terrestrial > Soil > Wetlands | place: USA... | reverse complement strand
CCGTCGGGTCGGAATTCGCGGGATCCATCATGGTGGGGTTGGGACTGTTGTCCATGACGATCGCCGCGACCTTCATGCTGATCCAGCGCGATTACAAGCGGTTCTTCGCCTATTCCAGCATCGAGCATGTCGGGATCGTCCTGGTGGGTTTCGGGGTCGGAGGGGCGGCCGGCGTTTTCGGAGGTTTGTTTCACATGATCAATCATGCGCTGGCCAAGTCCACGGCATTTTACGCCGCCGGCCGTGTGCTGCTTCGATATGGACACAAGAACATCGAGGGCGTCACCGGTCTTTTACGGCAGATGCCGCTGGTCGGCGGAGCGATGCTTCTGGCCGCGCTGGCGCTGGCCGGGATGCCGCCGTTCGGCCTGTTCATCAGCGAGTTTCTGATCGCCGCCGGCGCTTATGACGAACGACCGTGGGTCGCGTATCTCTTCCTGGGTCTTCTCGCCGTGGCATTTGCCGCACTCGTGTATCAGGTCTTTCGGATGGTCCTCGGTGAACCGAAGGAGACGGGTCGTCCAATGACGCCGGGCGGCGGCCGTTTGACCGCCGCCGCGCTCGCGGCCCATCTCGTGGCGATGGGTTATATCGGAATGCATATGCCGGGATTTCTCCGGGCGCTCTTCATTCCGATGTCGCACATTTTCCATGCCGTGGCGGAGATCCCATGAGCGCGGTCGCGCTTCTTTTGATCGCCCCGCTGGCCGCCGGATTCGCCAGTCTCGGCGCCCGGCGCCCCCGGATTTTGCACGGCATCAACCTGACGGTGATGCTGATCCTGATCGGGGCCGAGGCCGTGCTCATCCGGCGGGTCCTCCGCGAGGGGAATTTCACGCTTTTTAACGGCTTGATGGCGGTCGACGCGCTCTCGGGCTTCATTCTCTTCGTGATCACCGTCATCGGGTTTTCATCCGCCCTGTATACCCGGACGTATTTCGAGCACTACCGGAAGGAAGGGATCGTGACCCCGGCCCGGATGAGCCGATACTTCTTTCTGTTTCACCTGTTCGTGTTTGCCATGAATCTGGCCGTCCTGGCCAACAGTCTCGGGATTCTTTGGGTGGCGATCGAGGGAACGACCCTGGCGACGACGTTCCTGATCAACTTTTTCAAACGAAAGACCTCGCTCGAAGCCGGATGGAAGTATCTCATTCTATGCTCGGTGGGGATCGCCCTCGCGCTGTTTGGAACGGTGCTGATGTACATGTCCTCCGTCCGGGCCTTGGGGGAGGGCCATGCCACGTTGAACATCACCGAGCTGATGCGGGTTGCGGCGCAGCTGGACCCGCATGCGGTGAAGCTGGCCTTCGTGTTCATCCTCGTGGGCTACGGCACCAAAGTCGGCCTGGTCCCGATGCACACCTGGGTTCCGGAGGCCTATAGCGAGGCGCCGGCCCCGGTGGTCGCCATGCTGGCGGGTGTTCTGGAAACGGTGGCGGTCTACGCCGTTCTTCGGTGCAAGATGGTGGTGGACGCGACGGTCTCGCCGGGGTATGCGGGTAATTTTCTGTTGGCGCTCGGATTTCTTTCTTTCGTCACGGCCGCGCTGTTCATGCTGGTGCAGCGGGATTACAAGCGCTTGTTCGCGTATTCGAGCATCGAGCACATGGGCATCGCGATGGTCGGGTTCGGCGCGGGCGGGTTTCTCGGCACGTTCGGCGGCCTCTTCCATCTTTTAAACCACGCTCTCGCCAAGTCCCTGGCCTTTTTCGCGGCCGGCCGTCTTTTCATCCGGTTCGAAACCCGCGAGATCGCCTCGGTGCGGGGCGTCTTCAAGGTCCAGCCGCTGACGGCCGCGGCCCTCCTTGCGGCGTCGCTGGCGCTGGTGGGGATGCCGCCGCTATCGATGTTTGTGAGCGAGTTCTCGGTCGCGGCTGCCCTGGCGACGCAGGCCTACGGCGCCGACACGATTCATATCGGACATTTTTTGACGATCACCGTTGCCGATGAGGTTCGGGATCTGGGACTGGTCTTCTTTTTCATGATCGTCGCGGTGGTCGTGTTCGGAGGGCTTATGTTTCGCGTGATGAAGATGGTCTGGGGAGATCCGCCTTCCGGAATCGGGACGGGAGAAACTTGGGGGTGGGGGCATCTGTCCCTCGTCCTCAACATCGGGGCGCTGCTGATTCTGGGGTTTCTGATGCCGGAGCCTCTGAAACGGCTGATGAGCCTGGCCGTGGCGACAATTTCAACGGAGTGATCCATGATGAAGCGGGATGAAGCGATCGAATCCATAACAAAATCTTTTGGATCCAAGATTATTGGAGTGGACCATAGCCGTGAGATCCCGGTTCTGACGGCGGCCAAACAGGACATTCCGGCGATCGCCTTCCACATTCACGGCGCCCCCGATTTGCGGGGCACGCTTTCTTTGCAATGGGCCGTGGATTTGAGACCCCGGCAGGCCGCGTACCGCATCTATTACCTGTTTGCATTGGACGGGGGGCCGTGGCTGATTCTTCAGACGGAGCTTTCCGGAGAAGACCGTCTGTTCCCCTCGATCACGCCCCGCATTCACGCGGCGAAGTGGTACGAACGGGAAATCCGGGACATGTTCGGCCTGATCGCGGAAGGGCATCCGGATCTCCGGCGTCTGGTCCGGCACGAGCATTGGCCGAAAGGAACGCACCCCTTAAAAAAAGATTTTCCCTGGAATCATGTCATGGGTCGTCAAGTGGGAGAATACCGTTTCCGGCAGATCGAAGGGGAGGGCGTGTTTGAAGTGCCGGTCGGGCCGATTCATGCCGGGATCATCGAGCCGGGGCATTTCCGGTTTTCGGTGGCCGGCGAGCCGATCATGCAGTTGGAGGTCCGGCACTTTTGGAAACATCGGGGCGTTGAAAAACTTTTCGAGAACCTCATGTGGTCGGAAGGCGTTGCGCTTTCGGAGCGGGTTTCGGGCGACACGTCGTTCGGGCACGGCCTCTGTTACTGTCAGGCGGTTGAGGCGCTTTCTGGAGTTCAGGTCCCTGCGCGGGCGGAGTATCTCCGGACCCTTTTCCTTGAGCTGGAGCGGCTGCACAATCATATCGGCGACGTCGGCGCGATCTGCAACGACGCGGCCTATGCGCTGGCCCTGGCCCACTGCGGCCGGATGAAGGAGCGGATCATGCAGCTCAACGATCGTCTCACCGGCAGCCGCTTTCTGCGCGGGGTGAACGTCATCGGGGGGACCGCCGTGGACCTATCGGGCGACGGCGCAAAGAGGATCGAACACGCGGTGGAAGAGATTCAGGAGGATTTTTCCGACCTGTCACGGATACTCTTTCATAACGCATCGCTCACCGACCGCCTGGAGACGACGGGGATCCTCAAAGAGCGCACCGCAAGGGATCACGGCGTGATGGGTCTGGTCGGCCGCGCCGCGGGCATCGACCGGGACGTCCGACGGGACCGGCCCTTCGCGGCCTACGGCCGCCTTGCCTTCAAGGTTCCGATTTACCGTTACGGCGATGTCCGGGCCCGTCTGCGGGTGCGAATCGACGAGGTGCAAGAGACGATCGCTTTGATTCGGCAGGCGCTTGAGAACCTACCGGCCGGGCCGACTTCCGCTGCGATGCCGCCGGCGCCGCGTCCCGGCGACTGGGCCCTCTCGGCCGTGGAAGGATGGCGGGGCGAGATTCTTTATTTCGTGATGGCCGGCGAGGAGGGGAAGATCCACCGATGCAAGGTGCGGGACCCTTCGTTTGTGATCTGGCCGGCGATTCAGTTTGCCGTGCTGGGGAATATTATCCCGGATTTTCCGCTGATCAATAAAAGTTTTGATCTTTCCTATGCCGGAAACGATTTATAAAACGAAAGGGCGAGAGGAGGACCAACCGTGTTCAGGATCATCCGGAAAAGCTTGAAGACCGGGAAGGTGACCGGACGGTACCCGGCGCCGACCCAACCCGGGCCGGACGTCTCGGATGCGGTTCGCCGGAAGGCCTCGGCGTTCGGCCGGTCGCTCACGATTCGGGAGGTGGACACCGGCTCCTGCAACGGCTGCGAGATGGAGATGAACGCGCTGATGAACCCCGTTTACGACGCGGAACGGTTCGGCATCCATATCGCGGCCTCTCCCCGCCATGCGGACGCGCTCGTGGTCACCGGTCCCGTCACGGCGAATATGGAGAAAGCTCTGAAAGACGTTCATGCCGCGACGCCGGATCCGAAATTGGTGATCGCGCTGGGCGACTGCGCCTGCGATTGCGGGATGTTCAAGGGGAGTTATGCCGTGACCGGTCCGGTCGAGCGGCACATTCCGGTGGACGTCAAGATTTCGGGCTGCCCGCCGCGCCCGTCCGAAATCCTCGATGCGCTGCGGAAGGTTCAGGGTCGTCAATCGTAACGGGTTTTCCCCTCTCAATAAACTGACCGCGAGAGATGCGAGTCGGAAGGAAAAGAGGATCTACCAATCCTATGAAGAAGAAAATGCGGAAGTTTAAGAGTGAAGCCCCTGTGTCGGCCCGAATCCCTCCGATTATTTAAGGCATCCACATCGGGGAGCCTCTACCGGCCATCGGCTAATCTCGCTGTTGACAAATATAAGTGTATGGGAATATACAGAAGGGAAGATTCAATTTCATGGTTTTCTGATTGACGGGGGATGGCATGCGTAAGAAAACCCTGCTGAGCTGGAGCAGCGGGAAGGACAGCGCCTGGACGCTGCATCTGCTCCGGCAGCGGAACGACATCGAAGTGGTCGGATTGTTCACGACGGTTAATGCCGAGTTCCGGCGCGTGGCGATGCATGCGGTTCGTCTGGAGCTGCTCGAACGCCAGGCGGAGGCGGTCGGGCTTCCGCTTGAGACTTTGAACATTCCCCATCCCTGCAGCAATCTCCAGTACGAATCGGTGATGAAGGCGTTTGTCGACGCATCGCGCGGAAGAGGAATACGCTGCATGGCCTTCGGAGACCTCTTCCTTCAGGACATCCGGGCCTACCGGGAGGAAAAATTGAAGGAGACCGGCATCACGCCGCTTTTCCCGCTTTGGGAAATTCCGACCGACCGCCTGGCCCGGCAGATGATCTTGGAAGGCCTGCGCGCCTACGTCACCTGCGTCGATCCGAAAAAACTTCCGGCCCGTTTCGCGGGACGGGAATTCGGATCGGCGTTCCTGGACGAGCTTCCGGAATCGATCGACCCCTGCGGCGAGTACGGCGAGTTTCACACCTTTGCCGTGGACGGGCCGATGTTTCGAACCCCGATCGGGATTCGCGTCGGCGAGGTCGTCGAACGCGACGGGTTTGTTTTTGCCGACCTTCGGCCGCAAGAGGCATAAAAGGAATCGAGTGAAGAGTACGGGCATGAATAAAAACAATCCGTCGTCCCATGATCCCCGCCTGGCCCGAGCCCTGATTCTGGATGAGTTGTTCGACCTGACGCTTTACAAATCGCTGCGCGGGATTTCGGGCCCCGATTTACAGACGATGCTGGACGAGTTGATCTCGATCGAAACCCAGCACTTCGCCTTCTGGCAGCGCTTTTTCGATACGACGGTGTCCGGCCTCGATTTCCCGCGCCGGTTCAGACTCGGGCTGATCGTCCTGACCTGCCGGTTGTTCGGCGCGACCGCGGTCCACCTGGTTCTCGAAGCGATCGAGGTGTACGGCGTCCGCAAGTATCTTTCAATTTGGGAAAGATACAAGGACGGGCCGCTGGGCGTCGCGGTGAAAGGAATTCTGGAGGACGAATTCAAGCACGAGGACGAGATCGTCGGCCGGATGGCGGAGCGGAAGATCAACCCGGAGCGCATCCGCAACATCTTCCTCGGATTCAACGACGGGCTGGTCGAGATTCTCGGGGCGGTGAGCGGGTTCTTCGCGGCCCTGGGAGCGGCGTCGCTGGTGCTGATCGCCGGGCTGACCACCGCCGCGGCCGGTTCGTTGTCCATGGCGGCGGGGGCCTATGTCGCGGCCAGTTCCGAGAACGAGATGCGGAGAACGGAACGGGGCCGGAAACGGTTCCTCGGCGAGGACGCGGGGCCGTCCGGGACGGAAGAACCCGCGTTCTCCTCGGCCCTCATCGTCGGTGCGGGTTATTTCGTCGGCGCGGCCGTTCCGATCCTTCCTGTCCTGTTCGGTGCGAAGACCGCCCTGATTTCGATCTTCACCGGGGGCGTTACGGTCATTCTGGTCTCGATGCTCCTCGCGTTCCTGTCCGGCATGAATATCCGAAAACGCATCCTGATGAATCTGGTCATCATCGCGGCCGCCGTTGGAATCACCTACGGGATCGGGATGATCGTACGGACCCTTTTTGGCATCGCGGTGTAAAACCCGAGTCCGCCGCCTTCGCGTGATCATGGCCGTCCGCCATCTGGTATACTATAATTCATACCTATGCTCGAAAGATTCCTCAGCCGCAAGTCCAAAACCTTTGTGACGACCCTGGGCGTGTCGACCATCCTTTTGGTGGGCGTGATCGACTATACCACGGGGACGGAAATCTCCCTTACCGTTTTTTACATCCTGCCCGTATTGGCGGTGGCCTGGTACGCGGGGCGAAGATCGGGAATCGTGACCTCGTGTTTCGGCACGGTCGCCTGGCTGGCCGCGGATACGGTCGGTCCGCATCTCTACTCCTATACGGTGATACAATACTGGAACGCCGCGACGAGGCTGATGATATTCCTTGTGGTGACGTTTCTGGTCTCCCGGGTGCGGGAAACCTTGGAGCGTGAGAAGCAACTCGCCCGGATCGATGATCTGACGAATGCGGCCAACGGTCGATATTTTCATGAGATCTTGGAAGCGGAGCGCCGCCGGGCCGAGCGCTACAACCGTCCCTTTACCGTGGCCTACATGGATATTGACAATTTCAAGACCGTCAACGACTGCCGCGGCCACCGCACCGGGGACGATCTTCTTCGAACCGTGGTGCAGACCATCATTCGGAGCACCCGATCCACCGACGCCGTGGCCCGATTGGGGGGGGATGAGTTTGCCGTTCTCTTACCCGAGACCGGCGCCGAGGCGGCCACGATCGTGCTCCGACGGGTGCGGGACGCCCTCCTTGAAACATTTCAAAAGAATGAATGGCCCGTCACCCTGAGCATCGGCGTGATGACCTTTGTAAAAAGCCCGGTCAACGTCAACGATATTCTGGACCAGACCGACATCCTGATGTATTCCGTAAAGACCAAGGGGAAGAACGGGATTCGATATGCGGTCAAGGAAGAGGCGGTGACAAGCGGAGCGGGCGAACGCAAAAGACGGGAGCGCTGACGCGGGTTATCTCGCCGCCATGACGGGCGAAAATTTCTCTTCTTGTTCGGATCGACGGATGATCGAAGCGGCATCGGCGCCCCCCGGCATCCGGCAGGTCCCGTTGAACCGGCAACCTTCCTCGATGGAAAAAGCGGGCGCGACGATCTCGGCGTTCACGACGGCGCTCTTGAGGAGTTGTACTCTTTGACGGCCCGTAATTTTGCCTTCCACGTTTCCTCCGACGATCACGGTATCCCCTTCGATTTCGGATGAAACGGCCGCTCCTTCCCCCAACAACAGCACCCCTTTGGCTAAAATCTTCCCTTCCACCTTCCCGTCGATCCGGCCGGTTCCCTCAAAGCTGAGCGTCCCTTTGAACTCGATATTCTTGCCCATGTAAATCGTCATTTCCTCCGAATCTTTCTGAGTGCCGGTCCCGTTGCCGTTTCCAAACATCGCAGACCCTCCTTATCATGATGCGTAACAAGCTATGTTCAAGTATAGCCCACGCCCCGGAATTGTCAAAACCGCGCTCGGGCCGGGAACCGCCGACTATCTCGCCGATTTCATTGGTCAAGGCGGGACTTGGATGTCGATCGTTGAGAAAACAAGCTGACGGGGATCGGGTCGGCGTCGCGCCTCTTCCAATAGTGAACGGGAGTCCGGACGCAAAAGTTGCTCGAAACTGATCCGGCCGTTCGTGAAGACCGCCACAGGTTTACTCGGGTCCACAAAATGAGGGGGAAGCAGCAAACGGTACCGGGTTACATGCTCCGTTGTCACGAAGATCGTATTCCCGGAAACCCGGGCCTTGAGCCGGGCATAGGCGCCCTGTTGGAGCCGTCGTCCCTCCTCCGGATCATGTTCCGAACTCCAGAAGGAACCCGCTTTGGGGTCGATCTCATCGATCCGGACCCAAAAATCACGTCCGGCATGGTCGCGGTCCCGGACGACCGTCAGTTCCTTCGGTTCCGGGGTCCGGCGCTGGTTTTTGAGCCAGGTCAGGAGATCCGGAAGCTCTTCTTTGGGAAAATAATGTCCGCCGGCCATGGGATGAACGCGGTCGTGCTCCCGATAGGTGACGGGATAGCCGTTTCGCTTCAGATACGACGCCACGTCCCGGCTGTACTGGACCGGCATCACCTGGTCCTTCGAGCCGTGGATGATGTAGAGGGGCGTGTTTTTGGCGTTGTCGAGCAAGGGGAACAACGCCGCCGGAAATGCGCCGGCCATCGGGACCAGCGCGGCGAAGCGGTCCGGATGGTTCAGCCCGATCAGGAAGGTTCCGATGCCTCCGTTGGACATGCCCGTGAGATAAATCCGGTCGGGGTCCACATGATACGTTCGCGTGACCTCGGATAACACCGCGAGAACGAGGGCCTCTCCCCCACGGGTCCACCAGTCGGCTTCCTCCATGGTGGGGCAGGCCAGGACATAGTCTTCGCCCAGACGGGGCCGCCATCGGTCCAGGTAGGCGTCCCCGTCGAACCCGGCCCCGTGCAGGCAGAGGATCAGCGGATACGGCCGGGTGGGGTCGTAAGCGGACGGGACGTAAAGTCCGTAGCGCATCGATCGGCCGTCCACGCTTAGGGTCCGGCCGGGCTGCATGCCGGTGGGGACGGATTTTTGAAAGGAGGCCTCCAGAACATGATGGAGCGCCGCTTCCAGTTCGGCGACGGGCCGCTTGGAAAGGGCCGGCAAGAGTCGCTCCGCTTCCGTGTCATCGGCTTGGAGGAACGCCGACAGGCGTTGGAGGAGTTCGGGAGAGGGTTCGGACTCGTGATAACCCGGAGCGGTTCGGCAGGCGTTGAACATCGTCGATATCGATAGGAACAGGACCATTCCTAAAGTTTTCCATCGACGCATGCCCACCGTTAAGCCTCCGAGTGTGCCGGTTTCCCGCCCCGTCGTCATCTTACGTCGCGGCGCTCGAAAAGTCAAAAAAGCGATCGCGGCGGTGGGAATGCCAAATCCCGGCGCCCGGGCTCCTTCGGTTGACTTCGGCCGGCGGGTTTTGTAATGTGGCTAAACGGAAGAAAGCCTGAAGAGCGCGGCGGGAGGCGTTCCCAAGATGGATCGTTGGGCGAAGAATAACGGGACCAAGATCCGATGCGAATGGGCGGGGAAGGATCCCTTGATGATCGAATACCACGATCGGGAATGGGGCGTTCCCCTTCATGACGATCGTCGTCTTTTCGAGTTTCTGATTCTGGAAGGCGCCCAGGCCGGGTTGAGCTGGTCGACCATCTTAAAAAAGCGGGATCATTATCGCCGGGTGTTCGACGGATTCGATCCCGAAAAAATCGCGCGCTATGATCGAAAAAAGATGCGGGCGCTGTTGTCGGACCCCGGCATCGTGCGGAACCGCTTGAAGATCGATTCCGCCGTCGGCAATGCGAAAGCCCTTTTGGCGATCCGCGACGGGTTCGGGAGTTTCGACGCCTATATTTGGTCCTTCGTCGGGGGCGAACCCGTCCGGAACAAGCGCCGATCGCCGAGCGCGGTTGCTTCCCGGACGCAAGCCTCGGACGCGATGAGCCGGGATTTGAAGCGTCGCGGATTTCGTTTCGTCGGATCGACCATCTGCTACGCGTTCATGCAGGCCGTCGGCATGGTCAACGATCACACCCTCCGCTGCTTCCGGCATCCGGAGATCTTCTAGAGGGTCTTCCGGCCCGGTGCGTCGCCGCCGTTTGCATTTTCACCCCGGCTCCTATACTATAAAAATTATGGACAAACATGAACGGGCCAACTTTCGCCAGCGTCTATTGACGAAGCTCCGCGATTCCTTCGTTTACAACACCGAACCGATCTTCACGCTTTCCTCCGGAAGAAAGAGCCATTTCTACATCGACTGCAAAAAGGTCACGCTCGATTTCGAAGGCGCTTTCTTGGTCGGACAGCTGATCCTGGACGCGATTTCGAATCTGGAGGCGGACGCGATCGGAGGGATGACGCTGGGGGCCGATCCGATCGCCACGTCCGTTTCGATTTTGAGCTACGGGGAGCCGCATCCGATCCCGGCCTTCATCATCCGCAAGGAGCCCAAGCCCTTCGGCCGGCCGGACGGCCCCATGGCGTACATCGAGGGCCATCTTCCCGAGAACGCCCGCGTCGTGGTGGTGGACGATGTCCTCACCGGCGGTCGGGCCACCGAGCGGACGATCCATATCCTAAAAGAGGCCGGCTGCACCGTCATGAAGGTCATCGCGCTGGTCGATCGAAAGGAGGGCGGGCGTCAGCACCTGGAAGCCCTGGGCTATGCCGTCGAGAGCCTCTTTACGGTCGAGGATCTGCTGAAGGAATAGAGCGGGTCCCCGAGTTATCCATGGTCCAAAAAATACGCAAAAAGACCAAAAAAGGGCCCAAGGCCCCGCATGCGGTTCCGCTCGCGATCGTCCTGACGGCCCTTTACGGCATCCAGCGGGAAGGTCGTGATTTCCGTCGGCCGTTTGAAGATCCTGCGAAGGTCCGCGCCGCGCTGCGGCTGCAACTCGAACAGGAAATCATCCCGTCCGATCGCGTTCTATCTTTCAAAGAATACCGGGAATGGGGACTCAAAAACTCTCCCGGCCGGCTGGTCGAGATGTTTTCACGCACCGGATTCATTCCAATGGGGCCGGCGGGCGACGAAGAGGGCGTCGGATCACGGCCCCGGCTTGGAATTCTCCCGATCATCGCCGTCGTCAAAGGGATGCAGTTCGAGAGCTTCGGCGGGAGGCTCGGCGGGGAATGGTCGGAGGTGGCGGCGGTCGCCTTTCAGAACGGCGTCTATCCGGCTTTCAACCTCATTGCGGGATACGATCTTCTCCTGTATCGTCCTCCTCATCATGCGCGGGACATCAACCGTTCGGTCGCGGGACTCAACCAACTGACGGAAGAGGCCTTCCACCAGGCCGGACGTCCCTATCCCGGTCCGTTTGATTTTCTGCCCGACGAGGTTCTCTCCCGGATCCCCCTTGAGGAGCCTCTGGCCGGAGGGAGCTTCGGCCGATTCTGACGCCGCCGCTTGGTTTGTGTTAGAATAGAAAAGGGATCGATGGGTTCTTAAAAGAAGGAGTTTTTAAAGTGCCGACCGTACAGATTTACACGACACGATTTTGCGGATCCTGTGTCCGGGCCAAGCGCTTGCTCGACCAGGAAGGGATCGCCTACGAAGAGATCGACATCTCGGAGACGCCCGAGGTCCGGGAAGATCTGGTCGAAAAGACCGGAGAGTGGACCGTCCCGCAGATTTTCATCGATGGAAAATACATCGGCCAGGACGACGAGCTTTATGATCTGGTCCGAAGCGGCGGGTTAAAGTAGGGTGTCCGATGTCTCTTGAGGAAACGTTGCTCCGCTCAAAAACCGTGTATCACGGGAAATACGTCCGGGCCGAGGAGCGGATCGTCCGGCTGCCCGACGGACGGGAGGCGGTGCGGGAGATCGTCCGGCCGCCGGACGCGGTCGGGGTGCTTCCGATCGAGGCCGACGGAACGGTCCATCTCGTCCGGCAGTACCGGCAGGCGATCGGGCAGGTGATCCTCGAGATCCCGGCCGGGATCATCAACCCCGGCGAATCCAGGGAAGAGACGGGACGGCGGGAGTGCGAGGAGGAGACCGGCGTTCGGCCGGCGAAAATGGAATGGCTCTTCCGGTATTACCACTCGGTCGGGTTTTCGACCGGCAACATCGAGATCTATCTGGGGACGGAGCTGGCGAAGGATTCGTCCCTCCTTCCCGACGACGGCGAGTTTATCGAACGGGTGAGGATGCCCTTTGATGAATTTTACCGCCTGGCCGTGACCGGACAGATCGTGGACAGCAAGTCGATGCTGGCGGCGCTGTGGTATCAGCACCGTGTCAGGAAGGCTTGAAAAAGAGGTCACCCCGTCTGCGGACGGTCGAGGCGGAACGTATCCCGGACGCGGCAATAGTTGGACTGGCCCAAGCGGCCGATGGCGCGAAGACGCGCCGGGTCGACGCTGCCGTCACGCCAAAGCGCGTCATTCAGATGAATGTAAACGACCCGACCGATGACCAGGGCGTCTTTTGATTCCGGAAGCGGCATGACCTGCACGAGCCGGCATTCCAGGCTGATCGGGGACTCGCCGATTCGCGGGGGCTTGACCTTGACGCTGGGCTTCGCCGTGAGTCCGGCGACCTCGAACTTGTTCGTGCTCCGGGGATAGTTTCCCGCGGCCCGGTTCATTCCCTCCGCCAGATTCTCGTCCACCGCGTTCACCACGAATTCCCCCGAGTCCTCGATGTTTCGCAGCGTCCCTTTTTTTTCCTGGCCGCGCCGCGCGATCGAAATCGCCACCATCGGAGGATCGGTCGAGACCCCGTTGAAGAACGAGAACGGGGCGGCGTTCGGGAGTCCTTCGGTGTTCAGGGTCGAAATGAACGCGATCGGCCGCGGGACGATGATGCTGATCATCAGGTCGTAGGCCTGTGAGGGATTGAGCTGCTGCGGATCGATTTCCATACGGGTTTCGTATTATCTCACACCGCGCGGAGCATTTCCAGCACCACGCGGGCCGTCTGTTCGAACTCCCGGAGGAGCAGATGCTCCTTGACGGTATGGATCTCGCGCATGCCGGTTCCGAGATTGGCCACGTTCAGCCCGTGTCCGTTGAAGACGTTCGCGTCGCATCCGCCGCCGGTTTTCCGGCAGGCGATCGAGACGCCCAGCGTTGCCGCGGCCGCCTTGATCCATTGGACGACCGGCGCGTCATCGCCGAGGGTCATGCGCGGATAATCCCGCTCGATCTTTCCCTCCACCCGGGCCTGAATTTCCCGGCCGTCCTTCATCAGGCGGTGCGCGCGGGCGGCGGTCTCAAAACATTCCGCCATGTGCGACGACTGGGCGGCGAGCTTGGCTTCGTCGTGGCTTCGGGCCTCGCCGCGGATCACGACCCGGTCCGGAACGATGTTCACCGCGCTACCGCCTTCGATCAGGCCGAGGTTCGCGGTCGTTTCGGCATCGATCCGGCCCAGCCGCATCCGGGCGATCGCCTCGGCCGCGATCCGGATCGCGTTGAGCCCTTCCTCCGGGCAGACCCCGGCGTGCGCCGCGTGACCGTGCACCGTGAATTCGAGTTTATCCGCCGCCGGCCCGCGCGTGAAGAGCGAGTCGGCCGGACAACTGTCCAGGACCAGTCCATGGCGCGACCGGAGCGATCGGATATCCAAATGCTTGGCCCCGATCAGGCCGGCCTCTTCGCAGATCGTAAAGACCACTTCGACCGGCGGGTGGGGAATTTCCCGTTCGTTCAAGACCGTGAGGACTTCCAAAATGATCGCGATTCCGGATTTGTCGTCCGCGCCCAGGATCGTCGTGCCGTCGGTCCGGATCCGGTCCGGCTCGCGAATCGGTTTGATCCCGCGGCCCGGGACGACCGTGTCCATATGAGCCGACAACAGAACCGGTTCTCCGGTCCGGCCGCCCGGAAAACGGGCGATGATGTTTCCGGTCTCTCCGCCGACCTTGGACCCGGCGTCGTCGACGTAAACCTCGCTTCCCAGCGCTTTCAGTTCACGGACCAGGCGCTCCGCGATCTTCCCTTCTTCGCGGGAAAGGCTGTCGATCCGAACCAACTCGAGGAAGGCGGCGGACATCCGTTCCGCTCGAATCATGAGGCGCCCCCTTCGGGATTGTCCC
>Ga0335079_10006050_pt1 | contig 13843 bp, 8 predicted proteins | sample Lox_Sample_33_FD_206719 | JGI IMG/M metagenome (GOLD analysis project Ga0335079, IMG submission 206719) | Soil microbial communities from Loxahatchee National Wildlife Refuge, Florida, United States - Lox_Sample_3.3 | ecosystem: Environmental > Terrestrial > Soil > Wetlands | place: USA: Florida... | reverse complement strand
AGCCGATAGTTAGCGCATCCGGGGTCTCCGCCTCGAGCCGAATGGCCGTGGCGGGGAGCCTCTGGTCCACAGCGCCGATGATCCTTCGCAAGTGATCACGGTTGGGTGCGACGGACTGCCTGTACCGCTCGGCGGACTGATAGTCCCGTTTCCAGAAGTTCTCGCGGGACTCGACAGCGGCGCCCGTCGACCGATCAAGGTAGCGGTGGATACCCTCGACCATCTGCGCCGCCAGGTCGCCGCGTAACTCGAGCGGCGCCGTCTGGTCGAGGAACTGCGGCGGCCCGGCCACGCTGCGCGCCAGAAACACGGCGCAGACAACGGCACAACCGATGGATTTCCAACATCTCATGCAGTAACAAAATACCGCAGGAAGCATATGATAGACACCGGAGTCGATTACATGAACCGATCGCAGCAGAAATCGAAGTGTGCGACGCGGGCGAAGCTTCAGCGTTTCGCTGATCTTCACGGCTCGGGCTCGGCCCTCCGCAACGGAACTCACGGGATTAGTCGATTGCTTTCATGGTGTGAAATCTCGAATCTGGAGAACCATTGTGGCATCGAGGCCGCCGATGAGCGCAACCATCAAGTCAACCATTCTGTCGAAATCCTTCCTATTGATAATGCCGCTGTGTGCGTGCGTGTAGCGGGTAGGAATAACGAGATTCACAGTGAGGACGCCTGCCGTGCTCTTTTGAATTTCAGCTGAATCGTCGCCATAACCCTGGACAAGGTCGAGTTGTAACGGGATTTGATTCACGCGCTCACCACCAACGACGTCGTTTTCGGTCCGGTGATGACCATGCAGATGCTTGGCGGTTGGCTGGACCAGGCGCTCGCCGACCAGCGATGTGCGCCGATCTTCACTCGACTCTGTGATACGCGAGAATCGTCACGCCCGGATGGTTCCGGATGCTCACTTCAAGGCCGATCTCCATCATTTCCTTGCCCGTGTGTCGTGATTCCTTCTCGGAATCGAGATCCCTCACGGCGTAGGACGCGCTCGCCTTCAGCCCGCTCAGATGGAAGCGAGCCGTTTCGAACGGGCTCTCCGCTCGGCGGAATGCCTGGATCATTCCCTTATCCTCCACGGGGCTGTCGAACTGCCAGGCCATCCAGGCAGTGGGCTCGGTGCTGTAAGCAGTGAGCGGATAAAAATCTGCGTAGTACAGCGGCGCGACAGAACGCCATTCGCCGATGAGCCTCTGCAGTTGCCGTGCGTTCGATTCGATGCGCGCCACATCCAGACCAATCCCGGGCGCGGGCGTCATCTGGCTCCAAAACACGTACGGATCCACCGAGTTGAAACCGGTGCCGAAGTACGGAATCCAAAGCGACAGCCCGAAGGTGAACTGCTGCATGGACGAGGGCTCGTAGGCGAAGTCGCTGCGCCAGAGAGGCACGGAGCGCCGTAGCGTTTCAATGTCGAGCCGTCTCCCGCCCGACGCGCACGTGTCAATCAACAGGTTCGGGAAACGCCGTCTCAATTCGTCCCAATAGGCAAGGTACCCGGTCACGTGTTGGATTTCAGTGATTCCCTGCCGGTCCTCCGCATCGTGAGAACGCCACAGCGGCAGCGGCGCAAAATTGAAGTCCTGTCGATAGGTATCGATGCCCTGCTCGCCGATGATCTTGCTGACGTGATCGACCAGCCACGCCCGCGCCCTCGCATCGCCGAGAAAGAGAAGCTTGTCCTTGTCGTTCGTGCCGATGAGCCACTCGGGATGGTTCTCCCAAAGCCACGACCCTGCCGTGACGCGCTCGGGCTCGAACCATACGATGATCTTCACCCCGCGCGCGTGCGCTGCCTCCGATACGGGTGCAAAGCCGCGGGGGAAACGGCCTGGATCGACATCCCAGGTCCCCGTGTTCCACCAACCGCTCTTAAAAGGATACCAGCCCGCGTCCATCCACCAGTAATCAATTTTCAATCCCGTTCTCAGGACCTGCGCCAGAAATTCTCTTTGATTCCCTTCATTTGCATCCTGCATTTCGATAGTCTGCCGTCCGCTGCCGCCCGCCAGTTGAGGCGGCGGCAGATGCCCGCCCGGCCGAGGCAGACTATGTGCGATCATCCAGCGCCTCCAGACGTTTTGCGCTCCGATCCAGCCGCCTTGCCAGAACTGCAGCGCCACGAGAGGAGTACGCACCTCCTCGCCCGGAAGCAGCCGGAAGTGCGTCAACTGCTGTCCCGCCGAAACGCGCACGCCTCTTTGTTTGTCGCGAGAAAACCGGGCGTCCCACTGCCCAGGCCAGCCCAGGCCGGCGATGATCCCTTCGCCCGCCCACTCCAGATTGAAATAACAAAGATCGCCATCCGTGGGACGGCCTCCGATCGACGATAACGTTTGCTCGCCGCCCGGCGGTAACGGCGTCGCAAAGGGTTGGAAGTCGGTCGGGGAATTGGGGCTGCCCTTCGAGTGGTGAAGCAGAAATTCGCCCTCGGCCGTGCGCTCGAACTCCGAATCGAGCGCCCGAACATTTTGCAAGATCGGTGTCTGCGTGGAAGACGAGTTCTTCAAGTACACCGTCCATTCGACCACCGGAAAGTCGGAGTAAGCTACGGCGACGCAGCGCACGACAAGACCCGTTCGCGGGTCTGTGTAGGTCTCGACGTACTCCGTTCTCTCCGTGCCCAGGTTGCGAGTGGCGTGCTCCACAAGCCAGGCTGGAAGCAGTTCGGCGGAGTCGTGATCCCCGTAGCGGAAGGAGAATGGAGCTTCGAGTGAGTAAGCGCGAGACAGAGGGCCGAGCGGTAAATCGGCCAGCCATACGTCTCTTCCGTCGGCGAGTGTGACGCGTGCGTTGGCCCAATCCGCCTGATCCCATTCATCCTGATAAGTCCGGCCATGTTCACCGACCGCCGTCAACGTGAGTTTGATCTCACGAGCGCTGTGCACGTCCACCGAAATCGGCACGCCGGCGATCCCTTCATGAAGCGGGGCCGAGCGGAAGAGCGTCTGCCCGTTCGCTTCGACGGAAGCAATCACGCTCCCGCGTCCGCCATTGGAGTAGTAGCCGAGGTCGTTGCTGTCGACGCCGACAACGGCGCTGAAGCGGGCCGCGGCGGCTGGCAGCCGGACAGTGATCTCCCCCGGAGATGGCATCGCCACGCCGCGTTCGAAGCTCTCGCCAGCGATGTTGAAAAGCCGGTCCTTGATGCGATTGCGCTCCAGCACGCCGGACTTGAGACGGACCAGCAAGTGCGCCGGCGCAATGTTGTCATCCGGGACACCGAGAAACTTGGCGCGAGTCCAGCGCCAAGCGTTATCAAGTGGCTCCGCCACCGCAGGGACGGTCGACAGCAAAGTCACTGCCATGAAGAGAGCGCTCCTGAAGGTCATAACTCGGACCGAGTATATATCAGCTTTCTTGCATTCCCCCAGACCCATCGATAGGTCCCGAAGTCACTCGCGTTGTCCATGAGTCGGTGGATGATCCGCGAGAGTCGGCGCAGACTTTTGCGAGCTCTCACCCCTGCTTGCTTGATGTCTTCGCTGTCCAGAGGTAAGGTCCCAATGGCTACCGATATGGCCCATTAAAGGGACCTATATGAATGAACTGATTGTGGCGGAAAAGCTGGCCGAATGGCAGCGTTTGAAAGGTTTGGTGCTCGACAGCGTTTCCTCGCCGATTACGCGCCGGGTGTACAACATGGCGCTGGACGAGTTTATCGGGTGGTACCGCCAGGCGCCGCAACCCGGCTTCACGAAAGCGACTGTCAGCGCCTGGCGAGTATCACTCGAGGCCCGCGGGCTCGGTTCGTCGTCGATCATCATCCGGATGTCAGCGATCCGCAAGTTGGCCGTCGAGGCGGCGGACAACGGGCTGCTCGCGCCCGAGTTGGCGGCGGGGATCACTCGCGTGAAGAGTGTGAAGTCCACAGGCATCCGCGTTGGGAATTGGCTCTCGCTGCGGCAAGCGCAGGCGCTCCTCAGCACGCCGGATATCGCGACGGTGAAGGGGCTACGCGATCGCGCGATTTTGGCCGTTCTACTCGGTTGCGGACTGCGGCGATCGGAAGTGGCGGCGTTGACGTTCGCGCACGTACAACAGCGCGACGGTCGCTGGTGCATCGTAGACCTCGTTGGCAAGCACAGCCGCGTCCGCACCGTTCCGATGCCGACGTGGGTGAAAGTCGCAATCGACGCCTGGACCTCCGCAGCTGGTTTGGCGGACGGCCGTGTATTCCGACCTGTGAATCGAGGCGACAAGGTGCAGGGCGAGGCCATGTCCGAGAAGGTCGTCTGGCAGATGCTCCAGCAGTATGCGACCGATGCTGGCGTCGCCGGCATCGCACCGCATGACTGTCGCAGGTCGTGCGCCAAGCTCTGCCGGGCGGCGGGCGGGGAGCTCGAGCAGATCCAACTATTGCTGGGGCATGCCTCAGTTCAAACGACCGAGCGGTACCTCGGCACCAAGCAAGATCTGGTGAATGCGCCCAACGATGCGATCAGACTCAAGGTAGCGGTGTAGAGTCGATATGCTTCGCTTAACTCGGGGCTTCCGTCCGCCTCAGTTGGCCGTCACCAGCGCCTCGACGATGGGGCCTAGTTGAGTGTTGTGGCCTCCGGCCGGATCGGATCGGGGACCCTATGTTTTTCATCTTCAGTCTCTCTGGTTGACAGGAAGTGTTTATTGACAGCCCCATCCAGCGCGGGGTACCGCCAATCCTCTTCCAACCGCCGGGTGATTCACTGGTGAGTTTCCGGTAGGGATGCGTGACGCCGGGTAGCCTACCCTGTTAAGTTCACATTCAGTCGCGGAGGGGGCGGCTGAAGTGGACCGCAAAGACACACTGCCCATTCCCGAAACCATCCTGCAGTTGCAACGCCAGCTGGATCAGTTTCGCAGCACCCAGTCGCGACGGACGAAACTACCGGAGCCGCTGTGGCAGGCAGCCGTCGAACTGGCTCGACAACACGGTGTGTATCACGTCGCGCACCCGCTGCGCCTGGACTACACGCGACTCAAGAAGCGGCTCGGCGGTATTCAGAGCCGTCGCAGGAAGGCGCACAAGCCGGCATTCGTCGAGCTGGTCGCGCCCTGTTCAGCTGTGCTGGAGGGCTGCGTCATTGAGATCGAGTCCCCGAGTGGCAGCAAGATGCGCATCCAGTGGAAGAGTCCCGTGCCGCCCGATTGGGCGAGCCTGTTGCGTGCCTGGCGGGCTGCCGAGCGATGATTCAGATCACAGCGCAGATGCGCGTGCTGGTGGCCATCGAGGCAGTGGATGGAAGGAAAGGCATCGATTCCCTGGCTCGGTTGTGCCAGGAAAAGCTCGCCGAGGATCCATTCTCCGGGTGCGTGTTCGTGTTTCGCAGTCGAAGCGGGACGGCGATCCGGCTCCTCAGCTATGACGGCCAGGGATACTGGCTCGCACAAAAGCGGCTGTCGAAGGGGCGGTTCGTCTGGTGGCCAGAAGGGACCGAAGCGACCAAGCCACTGGAGGCCTATGAGGCCCAGTTGCTGATGGTGGCGGGCGACCTTTCCCGCGTACGGGCCGCGCCCATGTGGCGACGAGTGAACACACCGAAGTAAAAAGGTCCTCAACCATACGATGAATGCGGCATCACCCCTTGCGTTCCAAGAAACGCTGGTGCATACTACAGGCGATGGTCGCGTTCAGGTATCGGGGCCGGGAGATCACCCAGGAAGACATCCTTTATATATGCAGCCTGGTCAAGCGGCACCCGAACGACAGCCGCCGTAAGCTATCCACCCGGCTTTGTGAGGCTTGGCAGTGGCGCCAGGCCAATGGCGCATTGCGCGATATGGTGTGCCGTGGCATGCTCCTGATGCTGGAACGGGCCGGCCAGATCAGCTTGCCGCCGGTGAGTTACGCCCGGCATAATCCGTTGGCCCACAGAGCCCGGCCGGAGCCGGTTCCGATCGACACCACGCCGATCGAAGACCGCCTGCGCCACCTCCGACCGCTCGTGTTCGAGCAGGTCCGGCGCACCGGCAGGGAGCCACTGTTCAACAGCCTGATCGAGGAGCATCACTATCTCGGCTACGAACAGCCGGTGGGAGAGCACCTGAAGTTTCTGGTGTGGGCGCAAGGACGGCCCATCGCCTGCGTGGCATGGTCGAGTGCACCGCGACACATCGGCTCGCGCGACCGGTACATCGGCTGGAGCGCCGAAGCACGCCGCCACAACATCCGATTCCTCGCTTACAACACGCGCTTCCTGATTCTGCCCTGGGTGCGGGTCGAGCACCTGGCGTCCCATATTCTCGGCCGTATGGCAGCACGGATCTCCGATGATTGGCAGCGGATGTACGGGCACCCGATTTACTTTCTGGAGACGTTCGTGGATCTGGAACGATTCCGCGGGACCTGCTACCGCGCAGCCAACTGGGTGTTGCTCGGTAAGACGACCGGACGCGGCAAGCAATCCAACAGCTACGTACCGAATCGATCGATTAAAGAGGTTCTAGGATATCCGCTGAACAAACGGTTTCGCGAGGTGCTCGGGGAATAGCATGAAGAAGTCCGCCAGGCGCCGGATCGATGTGAACCTGGACGAACTGGATCGCGTGCTGGACGGCGCACGGCAAGCGCCGCTGAGCGAGGCCGATTACGAGAAGGTCAAGGACGCCTTGCATGCCATGGCGGCGATGCTGGTGCGGCCGCGCAACACAGAGAAGACCAGCGCTGTACTGGATGAAGCGGAAGAGTCGGGTAAGGCCGCGAGTCAGCCGGATACCAACGCGGCACCGCCGGCCGCACACGGGCGCAATGGAGCCGAGGCGTTCGGTGGCGCACAGAAGGTTGAGATCGCGCATCAGAGCCTGAGGCATGGCGACCGTTGCCCGGAATGCGGGGAAGGCAACGTATACGGCCAGAAAGAGCCGAAGGTGCTGGTGCGAATTGTCGGGCAGGCGCCGTTGGCGGCCACCGTTTACTCGCTCGAGCGGTTGCGCTGCGGCGCGTGCGGGCAGGTGTTCACCGCACAAGCGCCGGAAGGGGTGGGTCCGGAAAAGTACGACGAGACCGCGGCGGCGATGATCGCGCAACTTAAGTACGGCAGTGGGATCCCATTCTACCGGCTGGAACAGCTGGAAGGTCAGCTCGGGATTCCGTTACCACCTGCAACCCAGTGGGAGATTGCGGAAGAGGCTGCGGAGTTGCTCAAACCGGCGCGCGATGAGTTGATCCGGCAGGCGGCTCAGGGTGAGGTGGTCCACAACGACGACACCAGCATGCGCGTGCTGCGGCTGGCGCGCGAGCCGTCGGACGAACGCACGGGCGTGTTTACCAGCGGGATCGTCTCGACTGGCGCGGGTTGGAAGATTGCGTTGTACTTCACCGGGCGCCAGCATGCCGGCGAGAACATCGCCGACGTGTTGATGCAGCGGGCAGCGGAACTGCCATCGCCGATTCAGATGTGCGACGCGCTGTCGCGCAACGTTGCGAGGTTGCCCACAGGTGTGGAGATTCTGCTGGCTAATTGCCTCGCTCATGGAAGAAGACAGTTCGTGGAAGTGGCAGCGAACTTTCCCGACGAATGCCGTTACGTGCTGGAGATGCTGGGCCAGGTGTACGGCCACGATGCCGACGCGCGTGAGCGTGGACTGACACCAGACGAGCGGCTACGACTTCACCAGGAGCGTAGCGGGCCGGTGATGGACCAACTGCACCGTTGGCTGGAAGCGCAGTTTGCCGAGCGCAAAACCGAGCCGAACTCCGGGCTGGGCAAAGCGATCACGTATTTGTTGCGTCATTGGCGGCCTCTGACGCTCTTTCTTCGTATAGCTGGGGCACCCGTTGATAACAACATCGTGGAAAGGGCCTTAAAAAGGGCTGTTCTGCATCGGAAAAATGCATTGTTCTATCGAACGCTGCACGGGGCGCAGGTAGGTGACCTGTTTATGAGCTTGATTCACACCTGTCAGTTGTGCGGCGTCAACTCCTTCGATTACCTGATCGAGCTCCAGCGCCACGCCCAGGAACTGGCAGCCAACCCCGCGGAGTGGACGCCTTGGAACTACCACGAGACCCTGGCGCGCGCGGGGGTATCATGAACCTTTCCTGGCCGAAAAGGATCGACTGCGGCCAGACAAAACAAAGCTCGTCGACTGTCCTTAAAACGGGCCTCTCAAAAAGCAACACCCGACCACGTTTTTGGCCAGCAACGGGGCCAGCCGGAGGTTGTGCCGGGTAGGCCGCATTTGGGTCCATTCTCGGCCGGGTGGCGATGCGGAACCGCGCTAGGTGAAATAGGCTGACGCGATCAACCGTTCCGACATTGCGCGCTGGTCTGAAGATCTGAGATCATCGAATGTTCAGCGTGATGTCCACCGGAACCTTCCGACGCTTGTCGCGGGCATTCCTGCTCTCGTTTATTCTCCTTGCCAGCTCTGGACTCCTGGCACAAAGCGGTACCGCCTCCGCCCTCACCCGCTATCAGGCGGAGTACACACCCATCTACTCGGATAACGTCGAGACTGTCGGGACGGCTCTGGCGCCGGGGTTTGTCTTCGGCCCTGCGGGTGCCTTCACCTCGAACCCCTCCGAGGTGATCTTGGGAAAGGCTTCGATCAAGGGGTCCTATTCCGGAAACGCCAACTTCACGCAGTACCTCCAGACCAATCCGTCGGTCATTCCCCTGATGCCGAATCATTCTTATCAGGTCACGTTCCAGTACAAGATACTGACGGCACCGAGCAACGGTTTTCAGGTATTGTTCTTTTCGCAGACAGGAGCAAACCAGGGGAACTTCCTTCCCTCAACGACAGTCACCGGAGCGCCGGGAAGCACTGGAACGGCGACCCTGACGAACACCCTTTCGTCCTACTCGGATTACGAAGCGCTCTGGACGATTGGCGGTACCGGCGCCATTTCGATCGACAATATCCAACTGATCGATGTCGCCACAGGCAAGGTGATTGCCACGGAAAATGCGGAAGGAATGGCGCCGACCGTGGGCTCGGGCCTGCAATTGCAGAATGGCGCATCGGTGATTACCGATCCTTCCCTGGTCATCGCCGGCCAGGGTTCCATTTTGCTGGCGGATTACGGAACAGTCGCGACGGTGCCAATTGTGGTGAGCGTCAGCGGGAATACAACGTATATCGCCGAGTTCCAGTACCGCATTCTGAATCCAGGCAGTGGCGCGACGGTGCTGCACATTTGGTTTCAACCGGCTGGGACGACGGACCCGCAACTCCAGGTATCATTGCGAGCACCCCTAAAGAACTCGGCACCTACCGGCACTTTTTCCACCGGAGCGCTCACCGCCGGGGCAGCATCGTACATCCTGAATATCTCGGCGACCGCCGATTCCTCGGTCATCATTGATAATTTCAGCATCTTTCGGCAAGACGCCGTCGCAACGAGTGCTGCTCCGTCGAACTGGGTGGGTCTGGATCGGCTGCCGTTCCCGCGGTTGGGCATGTACATCTTCGATACGCCGGCGGACTTGGCACAGTTTCCTGAAGACGGTACTCCGCCCTTCACGTATTCCCAAGATCAACTAGAGAGCCGGCTCGCATTTGCTGATGTAATCGCCGGAGTACAGCCCGGCCATCAGGCCAATGAGCCGGATTTCGTCCGGCGCATCCGTAAACTGAATCCGAACGCGGTGTTTCTTCCCTACCGCATCTCGGAGGAACAGGGGTTCGGCCTTACACCCCTGCCGTTCAGCAACGTTAGCCTAGAATATCTTTTCCAGCAAAGCGTTGCCGATGACTGGAGCGTGCGCGACACAAAGGGAAATTATGTCGTCGAAAGCGATTACCCATTCATTCATCTGATGAACATCTCGCCGTTCTGCCCGGTGGACAACGGCCAAGGCTTCACGAGTGCAGTGCTGAACTGGCTTACTGCTTCGGTATTCTCCTCAGGTCTGTGGGATGGCGTATTCTTCGATAACCTTTTTGGCCGCATTAACCCACACATTCCCAACTCCGGCAATCCCGCGCTGCTGGATTATGACTGGAACCGGAACGGTACTCGTGACGAGACGCCTGCTTCTACCAGCGACATGACCAGGAACGCCGCGATTCAAATATTGCAGGACTTTCGGGCCAAGACAGGTGGCCTCCAGCTTGTCATAGGGAATCCAGGCGCGATGCCCGAGCTACCACTCGCGCAATACGTGAACGGCTACCTTTTCGAGGGCTTCAACTCTAACTGGGAGGGCCCGTCTGTCCCAACGTGGGAGAGCAAGTCGCCTGAAATGTGGCGGGCGGCTCTGGATGCATATCGCAAGGTACAGCAGTTGGTTCGCAAGCCTGCAATCAATCTTATTCAAAGCAACGGCCCTGGCCCACTCACGCCAGTTTTCGGGGGAAACTCGCAGATCACCCCGACGGCCGCAGATCTCCACAGGCATCGGTTCACGATGGGTACGGCGCTGCTGGGAGATGGATTCTACTTCTATAATCTTGTTGGAGACTTCAGCCCCCCGTACTTCTACGATGAGTACGCCGTGGATGGGACCGGAACAGCAGTTGAGGACCGGAGCAAGAAGGGATACCTAGGGCAGGCGCTGACGGATGCGGTCGAACTTGCCAGTAGCAGCACTTTGATTTTCAGCGAGGATTTCGAGGACTCGACTTTGCCAGCCTCCTTCTATCCCGGGTCGCAGCAGACCACAGTGGCGATCTCGCAGCTTCCTTCCGAAGTCATCAGCGGGACGGGAAGCCTTGTGATTAGCAATCCGGATCACACCCAGCAGTCGTACAATTTGGCGAGCACCGTTCCGGGAGCGCTGCAGTTCATCCAGGGAAATGCGTACCGCGTGGTGTTCGATTACCGAATCATTGAGACACTTGACGGTCCATTGCATGTGGATTTCTGGAATTTTTCGAGCAACAGCGCCGGTCTGGCTCTTTACCTGCCGCCAGGTGTCGTCGCCGGGGACTCCGGTACGGCCGACTTCCCCGTCACCATAACATCTTCAGGAAATTGGTCCCTGCGAATTGGGTTCTTCAATGGCGGCGGCAAGATTGCGGTGGACAACCTGCGAGTGTACCAAGGGGGTGTTGGCCCCTGGCGGCGGGACTTCGAGAATGGGCTTGTTCTCGTGAATCCGTTTTTGCAATCGCACACATTCTCGGCGGCCGATCTGGCGGGTGTGCTCAAGCGCACGGGCATCCACCGTATCAAGGGCACGCAAGCTCCCGATATCAATAACGGCCAGCCGGTGACCGGCAGCCTCACGCTTGCTCCCTTTGATGCGATAGTTCTCCTTGCTGATCCAATTCGGCCGCTCGCGTACTCGGGGCAGGTTGTGTCTGCGAGTGGCAGCGGCGGGTCGGTCAGTCTTACGTTTCCGGCAGGCTTCGCTTGGACGGCTTCGACTGCTGCGAACTGGATTACATTCACGGGACCAACGTCGGGAACTGGTAACGGGACGCTCACCTATCAAGTGACGCCGAATGACGGGGCGGATCGCTCCGCCACTATTACCGTTGGGGGCTTTTCGTTTACTGTAGAGCAACAGGCGGCTTCCATTCCCGGCCTCGCCTTCATCGGCTCCATGCCGCACATCGCCGCCGAAGAGAACTGGACCACAACGTTCGCCTTGGTCAACAAGGGCGCAGCTCCGGCGCAGGCACGAATGAGTTTCTTCGGCGACCCCAGCGGAACACTCACACTGCCTCTCGGGTTTCCGCAAGTGGTGCCCGCACCCTTGCCACTGCTGGCCACATCCTTCGACCGGACGCTGGAGGCGAATGCGTCGTTGATTATCGATACTGCCGGCCCGCAGACTCCACCCGTACAGGTTGGCTCGGCCCAGATGGCATCCACGGGTGCGGTGGACGGGTTCGCCATCTTCCACGAGATCTCGACTGCGCAAGAAGCCGTCGTTCCGATGGAGACGCGCAACGCGAACTCCTATCTGCTGGCCTTCGACAACACCGGCGGCGTGGTGTTGGGCGTGGCGCTGGAGAATGTCTCCGCGCAGGCAGCTGATGTTGCGGTGCTCATACGCGACGATACTGGCGTACTTATCGGCCCCCCTGGAGCTATGATCACGCTCGCGGGCAGTGGCCACACTTCATTCGTGTTGTCCACACAGTTCCCGATCACGGCGAACAAACGCGGGACCATCGAGTTCGACACTCCGAGCGGCGGCCAGATCAGCGCGCTGGGCATCCGCTTCACGCCGCCCAACAATGCGATGACAACCATTCCGGTGTTGGCGAATGTGGGAACCAGCGGCGGGAGCATCGCTCATATCGCGACCGGTAACGGCTGGCAAACCACCTTCGTGCTGGTCAACGCGGGTACGAGTGCCGCGCATGCGCATCTGGCGTTTTTCGCTGATAATGGCAGTCCGCTATCACTGCCGCTTTCATTCCCACAGTCCGCTGACGGCACGACGACGGCGGCGTCCACTGTAGATCAGACACTGGCGGCGGGGGCGACACTCATTGTGCAGAGCGCAGCGCCGTTGACGGATCCGTTGCCAACAATCGGTTCTGCACAGCTCACCACGAGTGGCAACGTGGGTGGGTTTGTGATCTTCCGCTACAATCTGAACGGCCAGGAGGCGGTAGTGCCGCTGGAGAGCCGTACCGCCGACGCCTATCTGCTGGCTTTCGACAATACGAACGGCACGGCGACGGGTGTCGCGATCAACACTGTATCCACGCAAGCAGTCAACATCCCGGTGGTGATTCGCGACGACACGGGCGCGCAGATCGGAGCTGACACCCTGAACCTTGCCGCCGAGGGGCACCTTGCGTTTACGCTGGTGAACAAGTATCCGGCCACTGCGAACATTCGCGGCACGCTCGAGTTCGATACGCCGGCCGGTGGCCAGATCGGCGTCCTCGGTATCCGCAGTCCCATCGCGCATACGTTTACTACGCTGCCGGCTCTGGCAAAGTAAGATCGCATCCTTGAATAGAGGGTACGCGCTCTTTAGCGCAGAAAGTCCGCGGTCACGTCCGCGGTCACGTCAACTTGACGGATTAGCGCCCTACACTTCCTTCTGGCGCCGGTTCAAATGACTGCGCTTCCCCACTGGCCGCAAGATGGCATGGCGGCCAGGTAGAGTGCGACAACTTGGCCCACACAAGCTGGTTCGTGTGCTTGGCGCTGGTGGCACGGGCCAGGTGTTCGAGGCGATCGACGGCAATAACCAGCAGCCCGTCGCGATCGGTAACTGGTTATTAGTTAGTTAGCAGCCTGCTCTGCCTCAAGTCACGCATCCTTGCCGAAATCACACGAGCCGCCCCCCGCTCGATCGGCACTCGGAGAATACGTCGCGTTGCCTCGTTTCGACTGATCGCTCAGGTCATTGGGAACAGGCGTGAATCAGAGCAAAATGCAACGGCACTTCAGTGGTGCTACGCTGTTCGGCAACCCAGAAACAGGCGCGTAACAGGCTGGGAACAGGCGAAAAGGCTTGGCCCTGATATGCCGCCTGATCTTCACAGCCGGTCTTTCGCCATCGACTTTTCCGTGGGCGGGTCACACCATCCATGCCCTATCCCCGGAATAGACACGCACCGGCAGGACAACGGGTTTCGCTTTTATCCGCATGTGAGAAATTCCGCTCACCAGGCATCGAGTGGCATCCTGCAGATTGTCGCACGCGTTCACAATGTGACCTCTTTCATCGCGCCGGTAGAGCCTGCGTTCATCCAGATATTTCGATAGCGAGCCGAATACCTTCAGCCTTCCTGAATAGATGCGTTGCCAGACATTGAAAATTCCCGATTCGACTGGGTTGTCGATTGCACTCAAATTAAGGCCAAGTTTCCGGTACGCATTAATCAGCCGGAGTCCGTCGGCTTGGACTCTGCCGTTTGCCGTGGCATCAATCAGCCCGAGGATCCAATCCCCGCGGGAGCGTATAGCAGCTGCATGAATGGCGGAGTC